>Ga0315277_10009271_pt1 | contig 12584 bp, 6 predicted proteins | sample YL17G05_15_MG_FD_203695 | JGI IMG/M metagenome (GOLD analysis project Ga0315277, IMG submission 203695) | Sediment microbial communities from Yellowstone Lake, YNP, Wyoming, USA - YL17G05_15 | ecosystem: Environmental > Aquatic > Freshwater > Lake > Sediment | place: USA: Wyoming | collected... | reverse complement strand
CGTTGTGGACGAAGCCCATCGGATGTCATGGACGCCGCCTGCACGCAAGACCGAGCGCTACGCGCTGGGGGAACTCCTGCGGGAAACGTCGGACCACATCCTTCTTCTGACCGCCACCCCTCACAAGGGCGACCCCGACAACTTCAGCCTGTTTCTGCAACTGCTGGACGCCGACGTGTATGCCGACGTCAAGTCGATCCGCCAGGCAATGGACCGCCACTCGGCGCCCTTCTACCTTCGCCGCACCAAAGAGGCGATGGTCTACTTCCCGGAGCGGCAGCCGGACGGCGCCTGGGTGGCCCGTAAGATATTCACGAAGCGCATTCCACGCACGGTGGACTTCACCATCGACGGGTCGGAGTTCGACCTCTACCGCGACGTCACACGTTTTGTAAAACGCCAAAGCGCCAAGGCCGCCGCGGAAGGCGACGATCCCCGCGCTCGCGCCGTAGGCTTCCTGATGTCGTTGTATCAGCGCCGGCTGGCTTCGAGCACCTACGCCATGCGATGCTCGTTGAACAACAGGGCCAAGCGGCTCGAGGAGTCCCTGCGACAGGCCAGGGAACTCGCGCGCCTGGCCCCGCCGGAGCTTCCCTCCCCTGACGAAATCGAGGAGATGGAGGAGGAGCAGCGCGAACGTCTCGAACAGATGGTCGAGGCCGTCACGCTTGCGAGAGACCCATCGCAGGTGATGGACGAAGTCCGAGAACTCCGCCGCCTCGCCCCGCAGGCCGAGGCCATCGAGGAGTCCGGGGCTGAGGCCAAACGCTCGCGCCTCGAACGCCTGCTCCGCCAGGAGGGTTTCTTTGACCACCCGGACCGCCGACTTCTCATTTTCACGGAGTTCAAGGACACGCTGGATTACCTCGTCAAGTGCCTCGAAGGTTGGGGCTTCAAGGTCGGCTACATCCACGGCGGCATGAAGCCGGGCTCGCGCGATGATCCTGGCACGCGGCTCTACGCCGAGCAGCAGTTCCGCGAGGGCGCCATCCAGATGCTGGTGGGCACCGAAGCCGCCGGCGAGGGCATCAACCTTCAGTGTTGCCACATCCTCTTCAACTACGACATCCCCTGGAACCCCAACCGCCTCGAGCAGCGGATGGGCCGCATCCACCGCTACGGCCAGCAGGAAGACTGCTTGATCTTCAACTTCGTGGCCACCAATACCATTGAGGGCCGTGTCCTTCAAACGCTCCTGGAAAAACTCCAGGAGATCCGCGACGCCCTTGACGATGATGCCGTCTTCAACGTGGTAGGCGAAATCCTGCCGGCCGCGCACGTGGAACGAGTCCTGCGGGACTACTACGCCGGCCGCCTGGGCGACCAGGACCTCGAAGACCGCCTCCTGAAGAACGTTGACGAAGACCATTTCCGGGCCATCTGCCAGAATGCCCTCGAGGGCCTGGCCGCCAAGCGCCTCAATCTTCAGATGCTCATCGAGCGCCGGGCCCGTGCCCAGGAACGCCGCGTGGTGCCGGAGACCATCGCCCGCTTCATGCGAGAGGCCGCAGGCCATGTGCCCCTGGCCTTGAAGCCCGTGCCTTCATGCCCCCACACGTTCGACGCCGTGCGCACTCCCCCCGCGCTCCGGCAGTACGAGAGCCAGCCGGACTGGCGGCTGCCGGCCCTTGCCGCCAAGTACTCTCGGTTTTCTACGGACCGTCAAACGGCGGAGAAGAACAACCTGGAATGGGTTACGCCGGGCCACCCGCTCTTCGAGGCCCTGCGGCGGCACGCCCTGGCCATCGCCCAGGAGCCGTTCAGCCAGGGGGCCTGCTTCTACTCGCTTGAGCATGCCGCGCCGGCCCGCTTTGACTTCTACCGGGCCCGCGTGGTGGACGGCCTCGGCAACGTGGTTCACGAACGCCTCTTTGCCGTCGAACTGGCCGACGGTGCCGAGCCGCGGTTGCGGGAACCCGGCCTCCTGGGCAACTTCTCTCCGGCGCAGGCCCCCGCGGCGCTTCCGGTCGTGGCCGCGATGCCGGAACCGACCACCTGGCTTCAGGGGAATGCCTTCGCGCCATTCCTGGAAGAAGTCCGGACCGAGCGCATCGGCGAAGTGGACCGCATCGCCGCCCACGTGGACTTCTCGCTCACGGAACTCCTCCAGAAGGCCGACGAAGAGATCGGGCGGGCGATGGCCGAAGTCCAGGAGAAGGTCCCTGGCGCCGAAGGCCGCCTGGCCCAGGCCGAGAACCGGCACGCGGAACTCCTGGCGCGCCGCGAGCGCCGCCGCGAGGAACTCAAGCGCCAGCGCGCCCTCACGCTCCAGTCTGTCGAGCGCATCGCGAGCGCCCTCGTGCTGCCGCACCCCGAGCGCGAGGCCCCCGACGTGCGTCGTCTCCAGCCCGACCCCGAAACCGAAGCCATCGCCATGCGGGTGGTCATGGAGTACGAGGCCGCCGAGGGCCGCCAGGTGGCCGACGTGCACGAGAAGAACCTGGGCTACGACCTCACGAGCCTCGACCCGAACTCGGGGGAACTCCGGCTCATCGAGGTCAAGGGCATCGGCGGCGAAAGCGGCAGCGTCCTCCTTACCCCTAACGAGCATCGCGTGGCCGAAGACCGCCGCGACTGCTACTGGCTGTACGTCGTGACGAACTGCAAGACCACACCGACGCTCCGGTCGCCCATCAAAGACCCGGCGCGGTTCCCGTGGCATGAAGTGAAGAAGGTGGACCACTACTGGCTTGACCTTGGTACACTCTCTGCCAGCATGCGAGGCCCGTAAGGAGCGGTTTCGTGACATCCGATCAACTTGCGGCAATCATCGAAGCCGGCGAGAATCTGGATGTTGAGTTCAAGGGCGAGGCGAGGCGCCTCGCCCCCCACGGGAAACTTAAGGGAACGCACTATGCGCTTCCGTCCCCAAATATGGACTCGTCCAAAACGGATTTGGACGCGCCCAAACAATCCAAGCGCCCGTCCAAAGGAGGGCCGGGCAGATGATCCCCAAGGAATGCAAACGCCTCGCCGAAGTGGACTTCCCGATTGCCGTGGTGTCGAAGCACTCGGCGCGGGAGAAGTCCATCCGGCATGGGCATCCCTCGACGCTGCACCTGTGGTGGGCGCGGCGGCCGCTGGCGGCGTGCCGGGCGATGCTCCTGGGGCTGCTGCTGCCGGACCCGGCCGATCCGAACTGCCCCGCGGACTTTAAGAAGCGGGCGCGGGCGCTCCTCCCGAAGGTCGCCATCCAGCCGGGGCCGAAGGATGAAGACCTCCGCAAGGGCCTCCTCACGTTCATCGGCGACTTCGCCAACTGGGACAACTCCGCCCACCCCGTGTACCTGGAGGTCGGCCGGGGCCTTGTCAAGGCCGCCCACCCCGAAGAGCCGCCCCTGGTGGTGGACCCCTTCGCCGGCGGCGGGTCTATTCCTCTGGAAGCCTTGCGCCTGGGCTGCGAGGCGTTCGCGAGTGACCTCAACCCCGTCGCCTGCCTCATCCTCAAGGTCCTCCTGGAAGACATCCCACGCTACGCGAACGCCGAATTCCGGTTGACGGATGACAAGGGCAAAGAGGTCGTCGTTCACGGCTTGGCGGACGCCCTTCGCCACGTCGGCCGTCAGATCAAGAAGGCAGCCGAAAAGGAACTCGCCGAGTTTTATCCGGCCGACCCCGACGGGGCGCGGCCCATCGCGTACCTCTGGGCGCGGACAGTTCGCTGCGAGGCCCCCAACTGCGGCTGCGAGATTCCCCTGGCCCGGTCCTTCTGGCTCTGCAAGAAGTCAAACCGTAAGCGGGCCTTGCGGTATAAGGTCGTCAGGCCAAGTGGCACAGGCTTCCAGCCTGTGAACCCCTGGCAGGCTGCCGGTCTTGCTGGGCACAAGAGAAACCTGCCACACCTTGAGGCTACAGGGGCCACCTACTTCGTCACCTTCCGCTGCCGCAAGGGCCTGGAAATCCAGCAGCAGGCCAGGGATGCCGTGCTGTCGGCCGTGAGGCACTGGGACGGCGAGAGGATTGACCTCGATGCCGCGGTGGTCATGCCCGACCATGTACACATGATATTCAGAGTCATCGGAGGTGAAAGGCAAGATGCGTGTCCTGCTTTGAGCAAGGTACTCCACAGCATCAAGAGTTTCTCCTCCAACCAGGTGAACACGATCCTTGGCCGTTCGGGGCCATTCTGGCTGGATGAGAGTTTTGACCACATCATCCGGCATAGCCAGGAGTGGGAGGAGAAGTACGAGTACGTCCGGCAGAATGCGGTCAAGCGGGGCCTGGTCGAGAATCCCGAGGACTATCCCTTCCTCTATCTCAAAGGTCACAGGCATGATGATCACAGGCAGGATGCCTGTGCCACCAGTGGCTCAGGCTTCCAGCCTGAGATTCGATTGGAGGTCTTCGAGCCGAAGTCCGACAAGGACGTTCCCCCCGGCACGGTCAGCCGCGCCAAGGCTGCCTGCCCGGCCTGCGGCATGGTCCTGGGGCCGCACCGCGTGCGGGCGCAACTGTCTGCCCAGCGCGGCGGGGCGGATGTGGTGTTCGATGGGCACGGTCGCCGCACCGGCGGCGCACGGCTCCTGGCGGTCGTGACGCTCCGCCAGGGTGAACCCGGCCGCCATTACCGCGTGCCCACCGACCGCGACTACGAGGCCGTCTGTAAGGCCATGCAGCGTCTTAAAGAAGTGGCCGCCAAGCCCCTCCCAACCGGCCTGTCGTCCATTCCAGATGAGCCGACCCCGGCCGGCGGTGGGTCTGGGGCCGCCCGGGCTTTCTCCGTCCAGAAATACGGCATGCTGATCTGGAGCGATCTGTTCAGCGCACGACAGCTTCTTGCATTGGAGTGGATTTGCCGTGCGATCAGGAAAAGCCCTGCCCCGGCAGGTTCTTGCCTTGCCCTAGGAAAGCTTGTTGACCTGAGCAACTCGATCTGCCGATGGGAGCCAGTCGCGGAGTGTCCGAGGAACGTTTTCGGAGCTGGACGGGTCAAACCCCCCTGGGAGTTCGCAGAGGGAATCCCCATTTCGGATTCCAGCGGCGGTTTCATGACAACGCTTGAGAACACTGCCCGCGCGATCGAATCTGTCGGGTCTCTTGCGTCAAGTTCGTCCCCACAGATTGCGGACGCTACAGCATCGCCTCTTCCTGGTGCCTCCTGCGGAATCTGGTTTACCGACCCACCCTATTATGATGCCATTCCTTATTCAGACCTCTCGAACTTCTTCCTGGTCTGGTTCAAGCGCGTCGTGCATGAACATACAGCGCTACGTGACCCGTTCGACGGATGCAACCCACTCGCACCAAAACTAGGGGAGATCATCCAGGACGAGACCCAGATTGTTGACGGTGCCCCCAAGGATAGAATCTTCTTCGAGCGCCAGATGGCGAAAGCTTTTGCGGAAGGACGCCGGATTCTGGATGAGGGCGGTGTCGGATGTGTTGTCTTTGCCCACAAGACGACCGAAGGTTGGGAAGCCCTCTTGTCTGGGATGATACGGGGAGGATGGGTCATTACTGGTTCCTGGCCGCTGGCAACGGAGTGCGCAAGCAGGCTACGAGCGAAGGAGTCGGCCGCGCTTGCCACGAGCATCCACCTCGTCTGCCGTCCACGGCCGGAGGATGCGGAAGTCGGCGACTGGAGTACGGTGTATCGGGTGCTCCCGAAGCGGGTGGGCGACTGGATGGAGCGGCTCCAGGCCGAAGGCATCCGCGGGGCGGACCTCGTGTTCGCCTGCATCGGCCCGGCCCTGGAAATCTACAGCCAGTATTCCAAGGTCGTGGACAACGAGGACCGCGAAATCCCCCTGGGCGGCGACCCGGAGGCGGCCGAGCCGCACCGGCGGGGGTTCCTGGCCTACGTCTGGGAAACGGTCGGCCGCTGCGCCCTTCAACAGATCCTCGGCACGGCCGAGGCGAAGGCCCGAAACAGCGCGGCCGGCGCCCTTGAAGAGGATGCGCGCCTCACGGCCCTTTTCCTCTGGACCCTCCAGGCAACCAATAGTGGCTCAGGCTTCCAGCCTGAGGAGAACAGGGAAGAGGATGAGGGGGGTGACGAGGATGACACCGGCAGGGATGCCGGTGCCACCAGAAAGCCCAAGGGCCTCAGCCTCATCTACGACGTGGCGCGGCGGTTCGCCCAGCCCCTGGGCATTCACCTGGAGGAATGGGAAGGCCGCATCATCGAGACCGAAAAGGGCGTGGTGCGCCTCCTGCCGGTCGAGGAGCGGGCGCGGCAACTCTTCGGCGACGAGGGGGCGGGCGTGGCCGCCGGGCGGATCGAGGCCGAGGCCGAGCGCAACCCTCAGGCCGCCTTCGCCTTTATGCAGCGGGACGGAGAGGCCGCGCCGGAAATCCGCGGCCGTCGGAAGAGAGTGGAACAGGCTTCCAGCCTGTCAGAAACCACAGGCAAGATGCCTGTGCCACAGGCCACCACGCTCGACCGCGTCCACGCCGCCATGCTCCTTCAGGCCGCCGGCCGCACGAACGCCCTGCGGGCGCTCCTGAAGGCCGAGCAGGAGCGCGGCCCGGACTTTGAGCGCCTTGCCAACGCACTGACGGCTCTATACCCAAACAAAAGCGAGGAGCGGCGTCTGCTGGAGGCGATGGCCCAGGCGATGCCCAGGTGACTTCCTGCGCCTGGCCAACGCCCTGTCGGCGCTGTATGCTGCGGGCAGTGAAGAGAAGCGCCTCCTGGACGCGATGCTCCTGGCCGTGCCGAGGTAGGAGAGGGAGGCTGACAACATGTACATGATGTTCGTGGATGAGTCAGGCGACCCTGGCTACCCGCGTGGCGGCAACTGGAAGGGCTGGCGCGGAAGCACTCACTTCGCCAGGGTGGGCGTCATCATACACGGCTGGAAGTGGAAAGCGTGGCATGACCGCCTGACGTCCTTCAAGAGGAACCGCGGACTGACGCGAGATGCGGAGATCAAGGCATCGCACATCCGCCAGGGCAAAGGTGCTTTCGTCGGTTGGGACCCGAAGCGTCGCCAGTTCTTCATGGACCAACTACTGGTGCTTGTGGGGGGAGACCTGGACATCACGCTCCTGGGAGTGGTCATTGACAAACGGCAGGTTGACACGACCAAGAGCGACCGCCTCGTTAGGCCGGAGGTCCGGTCGCTGGAACTTCTCCTTGAGCGGTACAACGGTTTCCTCGACAGCCAACGGGACAAGTCCGGCATCGTAATCTTGGACCCGACGAAGGAAACCAGTGACGACAACCTGCGCTACTTCCAGTCTTTCTTGCTGGATCAGTCTGAGCACTTGAGCCCGCTGCACATCGTCGAGGGAACGTTCTTCGCCAAGTCACACACGTCGAACCTGTTGCAGGTTGCGGACGTTTGCACGAACGTCTTCTACCACGAGATGGTGCGAGGCGGTACTTCGGAGTTCAAGACGATTCAGGGCCGATTCTGGCGCCAGGGAAGCCGCGTCCAAGGCTACGGCATCAAGAGGTGGCCTTGAGCGCATAAAAAAGCGGCCAAGGGGGCTTTCGCCCCGCCAGTCGCACACTCGCGGCTGTCTTGGTCGCCATAACTAATATAGGCGATTTCGCCGGTAAAGCAAGAGGAAAAAATGGAACCCTGGTACAAGATCGCGACGCCGCGGAAGGAAGTCCGCGAGGGCCGGTCGTTCAACCCCGACGAGTTCGCCATCGCTCTGGAACAGGTGGTCGCCGGAAGGGGGCCGGACGATTACCGCGACCCGGCCCAGTTCTTCTCGCGGACCTGTTGGACGCGGGCGCTCCAGGAACACGCCGGGATGATCCTGCGCCGGCTGGACGGGCAGACCGCCGATACGGCGCCGGTCCTGACGCTCATCACCCAGTTCGGCGGCGGTAAGACCCATACCCTGACGGCCCTCTACCATCTGGTCCGCGGCGGTACCGGTGCTGAGAAGTTGGGCGGCGTGCCGGACCTGTTGCGCAAGGCCGGCCTTCGCCGCGTGCCCGAGGCGAAGGTTGTCGTTTTCGTCGGCAACGCCTGGGACGCCCACGAGGGGCGGGAGACGCCCTGGATTGACCTCGCGCACCAGATTGCCGGCGACGAGGGCGTGCGCTTGCTGGGACCGAACGCCACGCAGGTGCCGCCGGGCACGGAGACGCTGGCGGCCGTGTTCCGGGCCGCCGGCAGGCCCGTCCTGGTCCTCATGGACGAGGTCCTCAACTTCCTCAACCGCTACAAGCGCCACGATGCCGGAATCTACGACGTGTTCCACGCCTTCATCCAGAACCTGACGGTGGCGCTGATGGGCCTCCAGGGCTGCGCCGCCCTGATCAGCCTGCCGCGGAGCAAGGTCGAGATGACCGAGGACGACACCCTTTGGCAGGAGCGAGTCATCAAGGTCGTCAAGCGCGTGGCCAAGGATCTGATTGCCAACGACGAGGCCGAGATCGCCGAGGTCGTGCGCCGGCGCCTGTTTGAGGACCTCGGCGGCGACCGCATCCGGAAGAACGTTGCCAAGGCCTACGCCGACTGGTGCTTCGAGCGTCGGGCGCAGTTACCGCCGGAGTGGACGGCCGTGGACACCGCGAGCACCGAAGCCAAAGCGCGGGAGTACCTGCGCGGGCGATTCGAGGCCTGCTATCCCTTCCATCCGGCAACGCTTTCTGTGTTCCAGCGGAAATGGCAGGCCTTGCCTCAATATCAGCAGACGCGCGGCACGCTGGCCATGTTCGCCCAGTGGATTTCATGGGCGTACCGGGAGGAGCACATCAAGGGCCGCCGCGAGCCACTGCTCACGCTGGGTTCTGCTCCGTTGGATCTGCCTGCGTTTCGAGCGGTGGTCCTGGGGCAACTGGCCGAGATGCGCATAGGCACGGCCATCGACGTGGACATCGCGGGCGAGCAGTCGCACGCCAGAGTGCTGGATGCCGACACGAAGGGACCGCTTCGGGACATCCACCGGCGCGTGGGGACAGCGATTCTGTTTGAGTCTTCCGGCGGTCAGGTGGACAAGGTGGCCCGCCTACCCGAACTGCGGTTTGCGCTGGGCGAACCGGACCTCGATACCACATCCGTTGACAGCGCCGCCCATAACCTGGAGCGTGCGGCGTTCTTCATCAGCCGCGTGGGTTCCGACGGGTACCGCATCTACCATAAGGCGAACCTGAAGAAGGCGGTTAACGACCGGAAGGCCTCGTTGGACGAGGAGGCCGACGTCAGGCCGGAGATGCGGAAACTGGTCCGCAAGGAGTTCGAGAAAGGCGCCGCGGTCTTGGTCCGGTTTTTCGCGGAGGACGGCGCCAGTGTCGAGGACTCACCACGGCTCACCCTTTGTGTCATGGGGCCGGAGACGGAATGGTCGGAGGAGGGCGCCGTTCGACAGCAAATGACAGAGTGGACCACCATGCGCGGTGGTTCGCGGCGGCGATACCCGGGCGCCATCATCTGGTGCATGAAGAAGCCTGGCCGCGAGTTGCGGGCGAAGATTGAGGAATGGCTGGCCTGGCGGCGCGTGGCCCGCGAGGTGGAGCAAGGGACGCTCGGCGAGGATTACGAGAAGGCTGAGTTCTCGGAGCTCACCGCGAACGTTTCCGCCGCCGAGGAGGATGCCAGGGATGAGGTCTGGGCAAGTTACCGGTACGTAGCGCTGGCAGACCCAAGCGAACCCGATGGCCTGCGGCGGCCGGCGATTGACCTCGGCGCCGGCCACTCCAGCGGCCGCGAGACGCTGAGCGGCCGCGTGATCGCCGCAATGAAGTCGGAATCGCTCCTCAGCGAAACGGTTGGCGTGAACCTCCTCAATACCAACTGGCCGCCGGCGCTGAAGGAATCGGGGGCATGGCCGCTTGAAGGCTTGCGGCAAAGTTTCCTCAACGGCGCCCTGACGCGGCTGCTGGATCCCGACAGCGTTCTTCGCGGCAAGATTGCCGAGTTTGTGGGGCGCGGCGACTTCGGGCTGGCCTCGGGCACCAGGCCCGACGGAACCTACGAGCGTTTGTGGCACGCCGAGCCCATGTCGGCTGACGAGGTGACCTTCCGTGCAGACGTTTTTCTGCTGACGCGCGCCAAGGCTCGAAGTCTCAAGGAGGCCACGAAAGCCGAGGGGGTCCCAGCGGGCGAGAAAGGCCCGGCGGGAGGGCCAACTCCAGAGGCGCCGCCAGCAGAACGGCCGAAGCCGCGCCCGGAACCTGAGGCCGAACCCAAGACCAGGACGATTCGCCTTGTAGGCACGGTGCCGCCCGAGCTCTGGAATCGCTTGGGCAACAAGGTGCTTGTGAAACTGAGGCCCGGCGCAGACCTGAAGATCGGCGTCGACCTCAGCGTCACGTTTGAGGCTGCTGCGGCTGAGAGCGTCGAATCGGACCTGCGGCAAGTTCTTGTCGACCTTGGGCTGGGCAAGACGCTGAGAATCGAAGGGTAGTGTAGTGCAACGCCCCAAAAGTTCTGGTACAGGTCATAGGCGGTTCGTGCCGATGGATTCGGCATGGTGATCCAGCTTTCCCGCGAGGATAGGGCGGCGCTTGAGGCAATCGCTCGTCGGGGCGGCGGCGAGGCGCGCCTGCATCGACGGGCGTGCTTGGTGCTCTTGGCGGCCGACGGCGAATCGGTCGCCTCGATTGCCCGGAGGCTCGGGACCTCCCGCGCCCGGGTGCATGAATGGGCAGGCCGGTTTCAAACGCACCGGCTTGACGGGCTTCACGACCAGCCCCGCGCCGGACGCCCGCCCGCGATCACTCCCCTGGAGCGTCATCAGGTCGTTGCCGCCGCCTGCCAGTCGCCGGGGACCTTCGGCCTGTCGGCCCCGCAGTGGACCCACGAAACACTCGGGCAGGCCGTTGTCTCGGCCGGCCTTGTGCGCGCCATCAGCGCGGCCAGCGTGGGGCGGATCCTCCAAGAGGCCGAGATCAAGCCCCACCGGGTCAAACAGTGGTGTCACAGCGACGATCCGGCCTTTCAGGAGAAGATGCGTGAGATCGTCGATCTGTACGTCCATCTGCCCAAGGGCGAGCCGGTCCTCTCGATTGACGAAAAGAGCGGCATCCAAGCCCTGTCGCGTCGGCGTCCGCTCGTGCCCGCCGCCGCGGGCTGCGCGGGGCGCTTCGAGTTCGAGTACCGGCGCCACGGCACCGGCTGCCTGTTTGCCTGTTTTAACGTGGGAACGGGCCATATTCTGGGCCGATGCACGCGGCAACGCACGCGCTCGGATTTTCTGGCCTTCCTGGACCACGTGGCGTCGGTCTACCGCCAGCGACGCGTCCACGTGGTGCTTGACAACCTCAACACGCACCGGGACACCGGCCAGGGGGCGTATATGACCGACTGGAACCGGCGGCATGGGGACCGGTTCGTTTTTCACTACACCCCGACGCACGGGTCGTGGCTGAACCAGATTGAACTGTGGTTCAGCATCCTCGTTCGTCGTATACTGCGATACGGGGACTTCTTTTCGGTGGACGACCTGGTGGCGGGCATCGAGGCGTTCATCGGGCGGTGGAACGAGACCGAGGCCCACCCGTTCCGGTGGACGTACGAGGGGCTGCCGCTGGTGCGATAGGGACGGCCGATGAAACCCGAGATGCGCTTGGCCCAATCGAAGGTGAGCCGCTTGTTGGAGGGACATGAACCGACGGCGGGGCTGTACGTCCGCGTGCATGGCGACCACCTGATCCTGGGCCGACAGGAGCCGGGGGGGCGGGACGGGGAAGTCCTGGACGACGACCGGGTCCGGCTGACACGGGTGGGTTCCTCGTCGTGGGGCCTGAGCGTCAGGCGGCACACCGGCCGATGGGAGCGTACGCCGTTTTGCGGCACGCTGGAGGAGATGGTCGATACGATTGTGGGCTGCATGCAGCATCTCGTCGCGCCTTACTGAGCCTGTACCGGAACTTTTGAGGCGTTGCAGTAGTAGTGTCGGCCCGGGGACTTGGTGGCCTCCAGAGTGTTGGCTGTGGTCACCGAGGCCAACCGTGACAGCGTGGCTCGCCCGAGCGAAGGCCACCACCTCATAACAGGAAGGCGTAGGCGCAGAGACAAAGAGACTTCTCGGCGGCGGGGCGGCGCGGGGGCTAAGTTATGGGACTGGGTCGATGTCTATGTAGGCGCGGAGAGACAACGGCGGATGCGGCGAAGTGTCGAAAGGCCGCGTAAATACGGGCCCAAGACGCGAGACGCCGGGAGATGATTTCCCGGCGTTTCCATATAACCCCACGGTCGCGCCTTTCGTAACCGTCGATTTCGGTAGTGCGAGACCCACAGTGTTCGAGGGTCATGCCCCGCCTTGGCATAGGCGCGTCGCAACTGTGCCCGCGAGCGCAGGGCCGTGGGGCCGCCACAAGTCCAGGCTTGGCCCTCATAGGGCCAGTGCCGATAGCGCGAGCAGGTCCACGATCTCACTACCCGGCGCCAGAGCCGGCTCGGAGCTTGACGGCGCGACTTCATCGCCGGCGCCAAAGGCCAGCGGCACGGAGTCCACGATGAGCAATGCCACTGTCGGGCTCGTACCCGATAGTGGAGGCATCGGCCCCCCGACTAGATCAGCTGCACCGAGTAATCACCAACCGGGTCGAATGCGGGCGCCTGCCCTGTGAGCTTCGATCCCTTCTACGCGACCGCCTTGCCCTCATACCGCGAGTACGTGGCCACCGTGTGCGCTTGCAGGCCGAACGCCTGGGGCGTGTGGCCAGCGTTGTCCGT
>Ga0315277_10009269_pt1 | contig 12587 bp, 11 predicted proteins | sample YL17G05_15_MG_FD_203695 | JGI IMG/M metagenome (GOLD analysis project Ga0315277, IMG submission 203695) | Sediment microbial communities from Yellowstone Lake, YNP, Wyoming, USA - YL17G05_15 | ecosystem: Environmental > Aquatic > Freshwater > Lake > Sediment | place: USA: Wyoming | collected... | reverse complement strand
CCGGCGTGGTGGTGATCCATCTTCTGGGCGCCTGCTGGTATGGAGTGTGGGTCTCAACGGTGGGAGGGGCGGGTGACCTGCCGACGGTGCTGTCGCAGGCGGTCTACCCGTTCGTGGGCGTAGACGTGGCCAAGGCTGCCGTCGCCGCCGCGGTCTTCCCCGCCGCTCGCTCGGGCCTCGTAGCGAGGGGGCTGCGCCACTTCGCGGAATAGCAGCGCAGACTGCCGTTCGCTTGATTGCCTCGTGCTTGTTGGCCGCTGCCAAATCCGCTAGAATGCGGATGTGATCCGTCCTTCCGGGAGATTCACATGAACCGAGTTGCCGTGTTCGTACTGTTGCTCACGTGCGCCCTGGGCGCACGGACCTCCGCCGTCGGCGCGGAGCACCGACTGGCGATGTGCTTCTCGACGGCCTGGGCCGCCGAGCCAGCCCCGGAGCAGCCAAAGCCCATCCCTGCCGCCGAGGCCGAGAAACGTGTCGCCGAGACCCGCGACACGCTCACTGACCTGCTCTGGGGGGGCACCGAGCCATACTGGCACACCGGCCGCTGGGAGGAGTGTGTTCGCCTCGGCCGCCAGGTGGTGGAGGTGGACCCACACCTCGTGGATGTGCAGAACTCCCTCGCCTGGCTGCTCTGGAGCAACGACCGGGACGATGAAGCGGTGAAGGTCTACCAGGAGAACGTGGAAGCCAACCCGGATAGCTGGGAGGCGCGTCACGACTTCGGCATGTACTACATGGCCCGCGAGAAGTACGACCAGGCCGCCGAGCAGCTCCGACACTCGGTGGCCCTGGGCGCGCCCGTCCCGCACGCTCACATGCTCCCCGCCGCCCTGGAGAAGGCCGGACGCAAGCAGGAGGCGCTTCAGGAGTGGCGCTCCCTGGCCAGGCGCTTCCCCGACGATCCCGTCGTCAAACGCGGTGTTGAGCGGCTGGAGAAGGAGCTCAGGGAAGGCGGCGGTGGAAAGAGCTAGCCGTTATCCAGCTGGAGGACTCGGGCTGTGACTCACATCGCCATCCTCGGAGGAGGGCCGGGCGGATATGTCGCCGCCGTCCGCGCCCGTCAGCTTGGCGCAGAGGTCACCCTGGTGGAGATGGACCGGCTGGGTGGCGTCTGCCTCAACCGCGGGTGTATCCCAAGCAAGGCCTTGCTCAAGTCGGCGGAGGTGGCTCGCCTATCGCGCGAGCTGGACCAGTATGGTGTGGAGGGCGAGTTCAGAGCGGTCAACTGGCCGGCGGTGATGCAGCGCAAGGCGCGGGTGGTGGGTCAGCTCGTCAAGGGCGTCGAGTTTCTGATGCAGCAGCATGGGGTGAAGCTGGTCGCGGGCCGCGGGCGGCTGGCAGGTGGGCGAACCATCGTCGTTGACACGGGCGGTCGGGAGGAGATCGTTCAGGCCGACAAGGTGGTGATCGCGACCGGATCGGCCCCTGCTCGCCTGCCGATCCCCGGCTTCGAGCCTCCACTGGTGCTCACCAGCGACGAGGTGCTTGAGCTTAGCTCCATCCCCGAGAGCATGGCCATCATCGGCGGCGGCGTCATCGGCGCCGAGTTCGCCGAGCTCTTCAGCTCGGTGGGGTGCAAGGTCTCGATCATCGAGATGCTGCCCCGCATCGTGCCGCTGGAGGACGAGGAGATCTCCGCAGAGCTGGCCAGATCGTTCCGACGGCGGAGAGTGGAAGTCTTCACCAGCTCCCGGGTCACCGAGGTGGGAGTGCGAGACGGCGCCCGCTTCGTGCAGTTCATCCGCGATGAGCAGCAGCAGGAAGTCACCTCACAGGTGGTGGTGTCTGCGGTTGGGCGCTGGCCCAATACGGGTGATATCGGGCTGGCGGAGGCGGGGGTGGAGATGGAGAGCAGGCGGGTGAAGGTGAACGCTCGTATGGAAACCAGCGTGCCCGGCGTGTACGCCTGCGGGGACGTGATCGGCGGCTACCTGCTCGCGCACGTCGCCTCAGCGGAGGGCAAGGTGGCGGTGGCGAACGCGGTCGGCCATCTGTGCGACATGGACTACAGCGCCATCCCGTCGGGGGTCTACACCCACCCCGAAATCGGCTCGGTCGGGTTGACGGAGGCCCAGGCACAGGAACGCGGCATGGATACGAAGACGGGCCGGTTTTTCTATCGGGCCTGCGGCAAAGCGATCGCCGAGGGTGAGAGAGAGGGACTGGTGAAGCTCGTGGTGGATGCCGCCACCCACAAGATCATCGGCGGACACATCATCGGCCCTCATGCCACCGACCTGATCCACGAGCTGGTTCTGGCGATCAAGCTCGGGGCCACCGCCGAGCAGGTGGGTGAGATGGTGCACGCGCACCCCACGCTCAGCGAGCCGGTGATGGAAGCGGCGGAGGATGTCCTCGGATTAGCGATCCACAAGTAGGAAAGGAAGACGCCATGGAGGAGATACTGCTGTTGCTGCAGGAGGACGCTCGCCTGACCGCGGCTCAGGCCGCCGAGCGGCTTGGGCTTCCTGAGCAGGAAGTGAAGCAGCGGATCGCCCAGCTGGAAGCCGACAAGGTGATCACCCGCTACAAGGCAGTGATCAACTGGGAGAAGGCGGGTGTCGAACACGTATACGGGTTCATCGAGGTGCGGGTGTCGCCCCAGCGGGGGCTTGGGTTCGATGCCATCGCGGCGCGGATCATGGAGTTCCCCGAGGTGCACTCCCTGTATCTGATGTCGGGCACGTATGACCTCATGGTGGTGGTCCAGGGCAAGAGCATGAAGGATGTCGCCTACTTCGTTGCCGAGCGGCTGGCGCCGCTGGATCACGTTCTCAGCACCGCCACGCACTTCGTGCTCAAGCCCTACAAGGTTGACGGCGACATCATGGCAGAGCGCACAGAGACCAAGCGCTTGTCGGTGACTCCATAGGAGAAGTGAGAAGGCATGGGAAGGCCTAGACCCCGCGTCGCCAAAGGCGTCGCCGACCTCCCTCCATCGGGCATCCGCCGGTTCTTCGAACTGGTCGAGCGCATCCCCGAGGCGATCTCGCTCGGCATCGGCGAGCCCGACTTCACCACCCCCTGGCGAGCCAGGGAGGCGGCGATCTACTCCCTCGAGCGCGGCCACACACACTACACCCCCAGCCGCGGCATCAAGGAGTTGAGGTATGCCCTGGCGGACTATCTGGAGCGGCGCTTCGCGGTGTCCTACGATCCGGACCAGGAACTGCTGATCACCATCGGCGCCAGCGAGGCGATAGACCTGGCGGTCCGCACCATCCTCGAGCCGGGCGACGCAGTCCTCATCCCCGAGCCGTGCTTCGTGTCCTATGCGCCCTGCACGATCCTCGCCGGAGGGACCCCGGTGTCCGTGCGGACTGTGGCCGAGCACGGATTTCAGCTCCAGGCGCACGACCTTGCCGCAGCCCACGTGAAGGGCGGCCGCGCGGTCCTCATGTGCTATCCCAATAACCCCACCGGGGCGGTGATGGATCGCCCAGGGCTGGAGGCGGTGGTGGCGCTCGCCGAAGAGCGGGACCTGCTGATTATCTCAGATGAGGTGTATGCTGAGCTTCGTTACGACGGCGACCATCTCCCGGTTGCCGCCATTCCCGGGGCGAGGGAGCGGACTATCCTGGTGGGCGGATTCTCGAAGGCCTGGGCGATGACCGGCTGGCGGCTTGGATTCGCGGCCGGGCCAGCGGAGATCGTCGAGGCGATGACCAGGGTCCACAGCTACACCACCATGTGCCCCCCGACCATGGCGCAGGAAGCCGCGCTGGAAGCTCTGCGCACCTGTGACGATGAGGTAGCGCGGATGAGACGAGAGTACAATCGGCGACGGCGAGTCATCGTCGGTCGCCTGAACGAGATGGGCCTCGACTGCTTCGAGCCGCGGGGAGCATTCTACGCCTTCCCCTCAATCGCCCGGACGGGCCTCACCTCCGAGCAGTTCGCGGAGAGACTCCTGGTAGAGGAGCAGGTGGCGGTGGTGCCGGGGACCGCCTTCGGCGCCAGTGGCGAGGGGTTCGTGCGCTGCTCCTACGCCACTTCGCTGCCGCTCATCGAGGAGGCGATGGTTCGCATGGCCCGCTTCGTCGGCACAGTCACCGGGTGATGGCAGAGAGACCGTGGAGATCATCGTCGCGGAGAACGCAGGCTTCTGCTTTGGGGTCAAACGCGCGCTCGACCTGGTAGCGCGCGCGGCGAGAGATCGGTCGCGGCCTGTTCACACCCTCGGTCCCCTGATCCACAACCCTCAAGAGATCGCCCGGCTTGAATCGCTGGGCGTTCACCATGCTGAGTCCCTCGACGAGATCCCGGGGGGCGCAGTTGTCCTCTCCGCGCACGGCGTGGACCCCGCCGTGGAAGCCGAGGCCCGCGCCCGCGGCCTGCAGGTGATTGACGCCACCTGCCCCTTCGTCCGCCGCGCGCACCGCCACATCCGCACGCTCGCCGAGCGCGGCTATGCCGTGGTGATCCTCGGGGACCCGGGGCATCGCGAGGTCGGGGGTCTCGCCGCGCGGGCCGGAGGTAGGGCGCATATCGTCACCAGCGCGGCAGACGCGCAGGCGCTGCCAGTGCAGAAGAGATACGGGCTGGTGGTGCAGACGACGCAGCGCTCGGAGACCTTGCGGCAGGTGGCTGGCGCCCTGGCCGAGCGGTGCGCCGAGTTGAGGGTCTTCAACACCATTTGCGAGGCGACGGTAGCTAGACAAGATAGCGCCCGTGAGCTGGCGGAGCGCGTTGACGTGATGATCGTGGTGGGCGGGCGGAACAGCGCCAACACCGCCCGCCTCCGTGAGATCTGCGCTGCCACCGGCACGCCCACGCACCACCTCGAGGTGGCGCAGGAGCTCGAGCCGCAATGGTTGGCAAGCGCCACGCGGGTGGGCGTGACCGCCGGCGCCTCCACCCCCGAATGGATCATCGGGCAGGTGGTGGAGCGCCTGCGCACCCTTGGCGACGAGAGCGCTCAAGCATGACACCGAGGCCGGCGAGGGTGGTGTGGGTGCAGCCCGGCAGCCCGGCCGCGGTGGCTGGACTCAACCGCGGCGACCGGGTGGCGAGAGCCAACGGCCGCCGGCCGCGGGACTACATTGACTACCGCTACCTGATTGCCGCGCCGCGGGTGTCGCTGGTCGTGGACGACCGAGGCGGCGCCCAACGGCGCATCGTCATCGAGAAGCACGAGGACGAAGACCTGGGCCTGCGCTTCGAGCAGGATGTCTTCGACGGCATCCGCACTTGCCGCAACCGCTGCCCGTTCTGCTTCGTGTCCCAGCTGCCGAGAGGCCTCCGACGAGGGCTCTATGTTCGTGATGATGACTACCGCCTCTCCTTCCTTCACGGCAACTTCATCACCCTCACCAACCTCACCCCCGCCGACCGGCGGCGGATCGTCCGCCTCCACCTCTCGCCCCTCTACATCTCTGTCCATGCCACCGAGCCGGAGGTGCGAGAGCGCCTGTTCGGCCGGACCACCACAGACCCGATCGCGGAGATGAGAGGGCTGACCGCCAAGGGCATTGAGTTTCACACCCAGATCGTGGTATGCCCCGGAATGAACGATGGCGATCACCTGGAGCGCACCGTGGCCGATCTCGCAGCACTGCATCCTGGGGTGCGGTCGGTTGGCGTGGTGCCGGTCGGCATCACCAAGCACCGGCTTGGCCTGCCGCGGCTGCGCGCAGTCACTCCGCGGATCGCTGCCGCACTCGTCGGCCGAGTCGAAGCGTGGCAGCGGCGGTTCAGAAAGCGACTGGGCACTAGGTTCGTGTTCGCGGCTGACGAGCTCTATCTCGCCTCCCGCCTGCCCCTCCCCGGCCGTGCCGATTACGAGGGTTTCTGGCAGCTTGGCAACGGAATCGGCTGTGCCCGCGTGTTCCTGGATGAGGTTGCCCGCCTCCGGCCGCCGAGGCTGCGCTCGCCGCTGTCGGCGATCCTGGTGACCGGTGAGATGGCGGCGGGGATGGTGAACCTGCTGGCAGAGAAGCTGCAAGGGGGAGGCTTGGTGAGCGCGGAGGTGTGCGTAGTGCGAAACCGTTTCCTTGGCCGGTCAGTCACGACGGCTGGGCTGCTCTGCGGGGCCGACATTGCCCGCGCCGTGTGCAAGCTGCCGCGGGCCGACGTGGTGATGGTCCCCGGCACCGCAGTGCGAGAAGGTGAAGGGTTCCTGGACGGTGTGACTGTGGACGAGTTCAGCCAGCGGCTCGGCGCCGCGGTGCTGGCAGTCGGCGGGCCGCGAGACGCTGTGACCGCGCTGGAAGCATTCGCCCGCCAAAGGGGTGGAGCATGAGCCAGGCGCGCGACCGAGGAGTGGTGGCCATCGTGGGCCGCCCGAATGTGGGCAAGTCCACGCTCTTCAACCGCCTCGCGGGCGAGAGGATCGCCATCGAGGAACCCACCCCCGGCATCACCCGCGACCGCATCTACGCGGACTGCCAGTGGCGGGGCAAGCGCTTCATCCTGGTTGACACGGGCGGCCTGCAGCTGAAGGCCGGCGCGCTGCAGGTGGAGATCACCCGTCAGGTGGAGTTTGCCATCGAGGAGGCGGATGTCATCGTCTTCCTGGTGGATGCAAAGCAAGGACCTGCCGGCTTCGATCAGGACATCGCCGACATGCTCCGCCGCACCGGCAAGCCGGTGATCCTTGCCGTCAACAAGGTGGACAGCCGGCGCCGAGAGGACGCCCTGCCGGACTTCTACGCACTCGGCCTCGGCGATGTGATCGGCATCTCCGCCGCGCACGGGCTGTTGGTGGATGACCTGCTCAACGGCATCTGGGGGCATCTGCCTGAGACGGAGGCCGCGCCTGAGGAGGAAGACGTCATTCGCATCGCCATCGTCGGCCGGCCGAATGTGGGCAAGTCCTCCCTGCTCAACGCCATTCTGGGCGAGGAGAGAGCGGTTGTAGACTCGCAGCCGGGCACGACACGCGATTCCATTGACACTCCCTACCAGTGGCGCGACCGGTCGCTGGTTCTCGTTGACACCGCCGGCATCCGTCGCAAGAGCAAGGTGACGGCGGACTTCGAGTACTACATGGTGCTGCGCGCCTTCGGCGCCCTGGAACGATGCGATGTCGCGCTCACACTCATTGACTCAGAGGAGGGCCTGACCGATCAGGACAAGCGCATTGCCGGGCGGGCGCACGAAGAGGGGAGGGCGCAGGTGCTGGTGGTGAGCAAGTGGGACCTGCGCTCGCCCGAAGACACCGACCGCAGTGCCGACAAGATGCTGATGCAGGACTTCTCCCGCCAGGTCCAGGCCTGGCTCCCCGAGATCTCCTACGCGCCGGTGGTGTTCGTCTCCTCACTTCAGCGGCGAGGCATAGAGCCGCTTCTCGAAACCGCCGTCGCCGCCGCCGAGCAGCACGCCTTCCGCTTCCAGACCGCCGAGCTCAACCGTATCATCGAGGAAGCCACCTGGGAGCGGCCGCTGTCTCGCAAGGGCAAGCCGCTCAAAGTGTACTACGCTACCCAGGTCTCCACGCGCCCGCCAACCATCGTGCTCTTCGTCAATGACCCAGAGCTGATGCACTTCTCCTACCTCGCCTACCTGCAGAACCAGATCCGCGCCCGCGTCGCGCTTACAGGCACGCCGGTCCGCCTCTTGGTGCGCGAATCCCGCGGCCGCCCGCGGGGCAGGAGAACACAGTGAGAATAGCTGTGCTCCTGGGTTGCTCGTACTTGCTTGGCAGCATACCGTCCGGCCTGATGATCGGTCGGTGGCTGCGCGGCGTGGATATCCGGAAGTACGGCTCCGGCAACATCGGCTTCTCCAATGTGCTGCGGGTGTTGGGTCTAGGGCCGGCCTCCCTGGTGCTGGTCGGCGACACCCTGAAGGGCGTGATCCCGGTGGTGGTGGGGCGCCGGCTGCTCGCCTCCTGGATGATCCCCGGGGCCGACATCTGGCTGCTGGCGGTGGCGCTGGCCCCGATCATCGGCCACAGCTTCTCCGTGTTCTGCGGGTTCCGAGGCGGCCGCGCGGTGGCGACCTCGCTGGGTGCTCTGTCTGGCATGTGCTGGCCAGCCGCCCTGACCGGCCTGGGGATATGGCTCCTCCTGGTCGGGGTGACTCGCTACATCTCGGTCGGCTCCATGGTGGCCGCGGCGTCCGTGCCCGTGTACATGGGGCTTGCCCACAAGCCGCCGCTGTGGACGGCCTTCTGGTCCGCCATCGCCCTCCTCATCGTTGTGCGGCACATCCCGAACATCAAGCGGCTGCTCTCTGGGAGGGAGACGAGGATCGGGCAGAAGGTGGACCTGTAGGGCGGGTCCGTCGTCCGCCGGCGATTGTTGCTTCGGTAGTGCACTGCCGAAGCAACGAAGTCGGACAGAGCTCCGCATGTACCTGACGGGCACGTCCGACTGGAAGTCGGACGCACGGAGGGAGAAGCGGACACCCTTGCCACCTGCCACTACCTCGCTCCTGGCCTGCCCTCCGCGCTCGCCGAGGAGAAAGGCAGCGCCCTGTCGAACGCGGGAGGACCATGAGCACGATTCCGGCTGAAAGCCGGACCCACGGAACAAGCGGGGACAAGCGGCCCATCGCCATCATTGGCGCGGGAAGCTGGGGCACCGCCCTCAGCATCGTGCTGGGCGGCGCCCGCCATCCGGTGCGCCTGTGGGCGCGTCGGCAAGAGGTCGCCGCGGCGATCTCCCGCACTCGACACAACCCGGACTACCTTTCCGAGTTCGAGCTGCCCGGTTCGGTCTCAGCCACGGCCGATCCGGTGGAGGCGGTAGAGGGCGCCCATATCATCCTGCTGGCCGTGCCGTCAGACGGCATGCGTACCACCTGTGAGGAGCTGGCCCTCCATGTCGGGTCCGGCCAAGGAATCATCAGCGCGGCAAAGGGGCTGGAGCACGGCTCGGGCCGCCGACTGTCAGAGGTGATCGGGGAGATCCTTGGCCGGCGGGGTGGCCCCATCGCCGTGCTCTCCGGGCCCAACCTGGCCCCCGAGGTGGCCGCCGGCATCGCCACGGTGAGCGTGGTCGCCTCCGCAGAGGAGGCGTTCGCCAGAGAGGTGCAGGTCAGCTTCAGCACCCCACGCTTCCGCCTCTACACCAACCCCGATGTGCTGGGTGTGGAGCTGGGCGGGGCGTTGAAGAACATCATCGCCATCGCCGCCGGCGCCTGCGACGCCCTGGGCTTCGGCGACAACACCAAGGCGGCGCTGCTGACGCGCGGCCTCACCGAGATCACCAGGCTGGGCGTGGCACTGGGGGCGAGGGCGGAGACCTTCCGCGGGCTCTCCGGCGTAGGCGACCTGGTGGCCACCTGCGCCAGCCGCAAGAGCCGGAACCATCGCCTCGGCTATGACCTCGCCCGCGGGAGGAAACTGGCTGAGATCCTCGCCGACATGGCCCAGGTGGCGGAAGGAGTGGAGACCACGCGTGCCGCTCGCCGCCTGGCCGAGCAGGTGGGAGTGGAGATGCCGATCATGGCCGCCGTCCACGCCGTGCTGTTCGAAGGCATGTCGCCCCAGGAGGCGGTCACCGCGCTGATGACCCGTTCCTGGCGCGACGAGCTCGATGAGTAGGTGCTGCAGAGCGGGCACAGTAATGCCCGCCGCCTATCCGGCCGCCGCGCCTGCCTTCGCCTTCAGCCCCTCCACCAGCTTCAACACCTGGGTGATGCTGAATGGCTTGCCCAGGCAGGCGGAGGCGCCGCTGTTCATGCACTCCTGCATTACGTCGGTCTGGGCATAGCCGGTGATCATAACGAAGGTGGCCTCCGGGCACAGCTCCTTCAGGCTCCTCAGCGCGTCCAGGCCGTTTACGCCAGGCATCCGGATGTCGAGGAAGATCAGGTCGAACTGGTGCCGGGCGGCGAGGTCTATCGCCAGCCTGGCATCCTGGAGCATCTCGACCCGGTGGCCGAATCTAGCAAGCACGTCGTGGAGCAACAGGCAGATGCTCTGCTCGTCGTCTACGACCAGTATCTCGAGCGAATCCATCGTCTGCAACACCCTCCCGCGGCCGCGTGAAGCCCTGTCCCTCCGCGGCCAAGGGATTATTCCACATTCCCCATGGGCGCCGCAAGGCGCTCCAGGCAGCCAACCCGTGCAGGCAGTCGTCTCCGCCAGAGGGACCTCTCTGTGGTTGACGACGCGCGAGCTGTTCTGCTATAATGCGCCCAACACGCCATCGAAAAGGCTGTGAAGGGGAGCAGTAGGCAGTCCCTGGGGCCGCAGAGAGCCGGCCTTGGCTGAAAGTCGGCGCCGCCAGGCTGCCGAATCTCGCCCCGGAGCCGCCCGGTCGAACACCTCTAGTAGATCGGAGCCGGAGGCCGCCCGTTATCGCGGAGAGAGCGGAACGCGTCCGCAGTTCAGCCGGTGACGCGTTCAATTTGGGTGGTACCGCGAGACAGGCACCTCTCGTCCCAAAGTGGATGAGAGGTGTTAGTCATATGTATGCCAGGCGACAGCCCCTGGCAGGCGGAGCTGCCATCATGCGAAGCGATATCATCAAGTCAGGAATCGAGCGCGCCCCGCACCGAGCGCTCCTCTACGGGTCGGGACTCGACCGAACCGTGCTCGGCCGGCCCTTCATCGCGGTGGCCACAAGCTGGAACGACGTCGTCCCCGGCCACGTCGGGATGAGGGACCTGGAGCGCCACATCGAGCGCGGCATCTTCGCCGGCGGCGGGGTGGCCTTCTTCTTTGGGCTCCCCGGCATCTGTGACGGACTGGCGATGGGCCACCCCGGGATGCACTACTCCCTGCCCTCCCGAGAGCTGATCGCCGACTCTGTCGAGTCCATGCTCGAGGCCCACCAGTTCGACGGCGTGGTGCTGCTCACGAACTGCGACAAGATCACGCCTGGGATGCTGATGGCCGCGGCGCGGGTCAACATCCCCGCCATCGCGGTCACCGCTGGCCCTATGATGGCCGGGCAGTGCTCGCGCATTGCCGACGATCTGAAGGCCCTCGCCGAACGCTTTCGCCAGGCCGGCAGACCGGAGACCGCGAAGGCCGCGGAGCGCCTCGCCACCGGGCGCACCATCTACGGAGATGGGTACTACGGCGCCGGCTGGCGCAAGGCGGGCATGCTCACAGACGACCAGCTCGCCGCTGTGGAGATGGCCGCCTGCCCGGGGATCGGATCTTGCCAGGGGCTTTATACGGCCAACACCATGGCCTGCCTCACGGAGGCGCTGGGGATGTCGCTGCCGGGGTGCGGCACCGCCCTCGCGGTGTCCGCGGAGAAGCGCCGGATCGCCTACACCAGCGGGGCGCGGATCGTGGAGATGGTGCAGGGGGACATCCGGCCGCGGGCGATTATGACCGAGGCCGCCTTCCGCAATGCCATCCGCGTGGACAACGCCCTGGGCGGGTCGAGCAACACCGTGCTCCACCTGCCGGCGATCGCCCACGAGGCCGGCGTTCGCGTGCCCATAGAGTGGTTCGACGAGATCGCCAAGACCACGCCACACCTCACCGACATCCTGCCCGGCCCCACCGCCAGGCACGCCATGGAGGATCTGGACCGCGCTGGAGGCGTGTTCGCGGTAATGCATGTGCTCGTCGACCAGATCGAGGCCGCCGACACGGTCACTGGAAGGCCGGTTCAGGAGATCGCGCGCGCCGCGAAGGTGCTCGACACATCGGTGATCCGCCCTCTCGACAAGCCCTATCACAAGGAAGGGGGGATCGCCATCCTGAAGGGCAACCTGGCCCCGGAGGGAGCGGTGGTGAAGGCCTCTGCGGTGGCGCCCAAGATGCGTCGTTTCGTCGGCCGGGCGAGGGTGTTCACGCGAGAAGAGGATGCCACTGCCGCCATCATGGAGGGCGCGGTAAAGCCCGGCGATGTCGTGGTAATCCAGTACGAAGGGCCTCGGGGCGGTCCCGGCATGAGGGAGATGCTCTATCCTACCTCCCAGATCTACGCCGCCGGCCTGAACCAGTCGGTGGCGCTCATCACCGACGGCCGCTTCTCGGGGGCGACTATCGGGCTGTCGGTCGGGCATGTCTGCCCGGAGGCGGCGGTGGGAGGGGCGATCGGGCTGGTGCGGGAGGGAGACGAGATCCTGATTGACGTCAACCGGCGCAAGATTCAGTTGCGCGTGAAGGTGGGCGAGCTGCGGGAACGGCGGAAAGCGTGGAAGCCACTTCCGCCGAAGGTGAGCACCGGCTACCTGGCGCGCTACGCGGCCCAGGTGTCCTCGGCCGCGCTGGGCGCGGTGATGACGGTGGACGGTGGAAGCGCGAAAGAGGTGAAGAGACCATGAAGATGACCGGCGCACAAGCACTGATCGAATGCCTGAGGTGCGAGGGAGTCGAGGTCATCTTCGGCTATCCCGGCGGCGTGCTGCTGCCGATCTACGACGTGCTCTATGACGTGAAGGACATCCGCCACATCCTGGTGCGGCACGAGCAGGGCGCGGCCCACATGGCGGATGGGTACGCGCGCGCCAGCGGCAGGGTGGGCGTGTGCTTGGCCACCTCCGGCCCGGGGGCGACCAACCTGGTGACGGGCATTGCCACCGCCTACATGGATTCCGTCCCCATCGTCGCCATCACCGGCCAGGTGCCGACCTTCGCCATCGGCAAGGACGCCTTCCAGGAGGCGGATATCACCGGCATCACCATGCCGATCACCAAACACAACTACCTCATCACCCACGCCGAAGAC
>Ga0315277_10009268_pt1 | contig 12588 bp, 8 predicted proteins | sample YL17G05_15_MG_FD_203695 | JGI IMG/M metagenome (GOLD analysis project Ga0315277, IMG submission 203695) | Sediment microbial communities from Yellowstone Lake, YNP, Wyoming, USA - YL17G05_15 | ecosystem: Environmental > Aquatic > Freshwater > Lake > Sediment | place: USA: Wyoming | collected... | reverse complement strand
AATTCCATTGTCTATTATCAATAAACAGGGGATGTTATCCAGTGAAGAAATGGCGGAGATTCGCCGTCATCCTTTACACGGAGTGGAATTGATTAAGTTGAATCCGCGAGTGTTGACCCAGTCACGGGAAATTATTTTACATCATCATGAAAAATTGAATGGCGCTGGATATCCGCATGGATTGCGTGGTACGGAAATTCCACTACCGACACGTATCGCGACCTTGGTGGATATTTTCGATGCCTTGACGACGCGCCGACCTTATCGAAAGGCATTACGAGCTTATTCCGCACTTCGGATAATGCGGGATGAGATGTCTCAAGAATTGGATTTTTCGCTGTTTCGGGCTCTAATTACTACCTTAGCTCCTCAACCTCAAAAAAATACCGTATCAGATTAAAAATTGAAATTCCCTTAAGTATAGATAATACAATATGCAACTTCGATAGTGGAGTTCTTGGCATCGCTTTTTTGTCTCAAGAGAAGGGAAGGCAATCCGATATTAAATAAAGGAGGATATGAACTCATCAGAATGAAAGGTTATATCCAATAAAAATTTATTAAACAACCAAACTCATCAGTTGGTACAAGGCGGAGATGAAGACAATAACTTGAATCGCCTGTCTTGAACTTATATAGTTTTGAACTTGGTACCGGTTGTAACTGAATTACCCAAGGGAGAGTTAGTGAAGGCACGCATCTTAGTGGTTGATGACGAGGAAGATTTCCGACAGTTAATTATCGACGCCCTTTCCGGGCTGGACATAGAGGTACACCAAGCCGAATCGGGAACTCACGCTTTGGACATCTTAGCTAAAACTCCGATAACTGCGGTGTTGGCGGATTTAGTGATGCCAAAAATGTCGGGGTTGGAACTCTTAGAAATCATTCGCCAACGATGGCCCTTAGTGAAGGTGGTGATATTATCCGGATATGGGACGGTGCAGAATGCGGTGGAAGCGATGAAATTGGGGGCGTATAGTTTTCTATTGAAGCCGATTGGAGTGCAGGAATTACAAGTAGAAATAGAATGCATTTTGGGCAAACGGAAAACAGGCAGTGCAGAGGTTGTCAGCTTGCCCATGGAGGTTCAGGTTTTGGAGAGCCGCAATGAACGCATGCGGCAAATTTATCGGATGACCATCGACCGAGTTGCAAAGAGCAACGCAGCGGTAATGATTCAAGGGGAAAGCGGAACCGGTAAAGGATTATTGGCTCAAGCCATCCATGACCATAGTCCACGAAAACAACAAGCTTTTGTGAAAGTCAATGCGGCGGCTTTACCGGAAGGGGTGTTGGAAAGTGAATTGTTTGGACATGTCAAAGGAGCATTTACCGGAGCAATGCGAGACCGTCCCGGACGGTTCGAACATGCAAATCATGGGACCTTATTCTTAGATGAAATCGGAGATTTATCCGGTAATTTGCAGGTGAGACTGCTTCGGGTGTTGCAGGAAAAACAATTCGAGCGGGTGGGTAGTTCCGAGACTATTCAGGTGGACGTCAGAATCATTTCCGCTACGAATCGAATCATACAAGAAGAGGTTAAGAAGGGTAATTTCCGCGAAGACTTGTTCTATCGATTGAATGTGATTACGTTGGAACTACCACCGCTTCGGGAACGACGGGAAGATATTCCCGTTCTGGTGTATTATTTCCTGAATAAGTTCAAACCGTCCAACTGCCGAAATCCGTATTTCATTACTCAGCGAGCGTTAGATACCCTATGCAGTTATTCTTGGCCTGGAAATGTTCGTCAGTTGGAAAATGCTATTGAACGGGCGGTGGTGATGGCGGGAAATCACACAGTGGATTTATCGGACCTGCCTCCGGAAATTCCTTTAGCTTGCGAAGCAATCGGAAGTAACATCATTACGCTGAAACAAGCCAAATCCCAGTTCGAGCGTGAAATGGTGGTGCAGACCTTAGCCAAGAATCAGGGGAATATTTCCGCAACCGCCGTAGAACTGGATATCGCCAGAAAAAACCTACAGGAGAAAATCAAGAAGTATAATATCAATGTCAAGCAATTTCGGATAAAGTTTCCAGCTTTGGAAGAGATTAGATGACAATTTACAGATTCTATCAATGGTATGGTTTATCCACCTAAGGCGGATAAAGCATGCAAAGCCCCATTGGTATGAAGGCACCGGAAACGGTGCTTTTTGATTATCATCAAGTTTCCCGTGGATAGAGATTCTTTCGATTCACCATAAAGTAGCATCCTTACTGATTAAATAACAATGAATTAATATTACTATACCATCTGGAGTGATACCCTTAGGTGTCAATTTAGCAGGAAGGAAGCATTTCATCAACCATAAAAACGGTCAGGTTTCGGGGAAACTAAAAGAAATACTCAGAGTCAATAAATTGATAATTGTCAGCTTATCATTAATTGTTGTTTCAAATTCCCAGATAATCACTGGAATGGCACATCCTTTGCTTTATAGGTAATCAAAGTGAATCATAAAGGAAATTGGGATGAGACAAGTAGAACCTACAAGATACATTGATGATAATATTTTGGACTTGAATTGGGCAGGATTTGTACATAATAGCCAGATAATCGAGATTTCATTTAACCGTTCTGGAGGGCAGGCGGTATTTGGCGGCAAGTTCCCTTGTCCGGGGGAAGCGCCCTCCCTCGCAGGAGTGCCTCCCCTTCGCGAGATTGAGGCTTCCCCCGGCGCTCCCTGTGAAAATATCCGTAACCGGATAGAATATATACGATTACAAATTTCCAATGGGACTTACTTAGCCGATGAAATTCTTGAAAGGACTGCGGAGCGGTTCCTCAAGTCAGAAAAAATAGAGAATGAAAACGACCCTTAAAGTAAGGAGCACGCATGGCACAGCGCAGACATTGTGTGGGGAGCGCACCATGCTTGAATTCACAAAACGAAACCATGAGTTTATCTGCTGACATGATACGTATGGTTTTGGAACTTGACTGCAAGGTGGATACAAGGGAAAGTGAACACAAACAATTAAACACAGTTACCCTAAGTCATTGGTACCGGTATGGATTTGAATCCGAAACCGGTAAGGAGTAAAAGAAAGTTCCTTGGACCAAGGTAATTGACCAGAAACAAAAGTATTACCAACCAACAGAAAACAACGTGAGGGACATTTATCAGTGTGGCAAGATTAACGGGGTGGGCGGTAAGTGATTGAACACGGATGAACAGGAATCGTTTCGGATGGTAATCCGCTTGCTGGCGGATTGAAATTGTGATGCTATGAGGTTGCCGCCCACCCCAAATCGCTGCAGACACATAGGTTCAAAAGACATTTGCACCTCGCCGGACGGATGGTTTGCCAACTGTCGTCGTTCTAAAGTATCGGGTTTCATGGTGTTCCGATGTCCGATTTTGGTAACCTACTTTGGCAGCCGCCGTCCGGCAGGTGGAAATTCGCAACGACCTCGAAGTGGTTAGAAAATACCGGGCGGGGTCTTCGAATCCTGGCCAACCAAAAAATGGACCATTCGATATCGAAGACCCCGTTCTCTCGGTTTCACAATGGTTGATTCTCACCCATAATAAACACATCTTTTAGAAAAAGTGCGATGTAAAATCCGGAGGTGGTGTATAAAGCAACCCCTCTTATTTTCACCTTTGGCGGATAAATTCCTCCAACTATCCGCCTGAGGCGGACAAATCGTAGGGGGAAGATTACTCTGACCTCCCTTTTGTTCCTCCCCTTTAAGGGGGGAGATTAAACACCTTCCATGTTCTCTAGTATTTCATTGTCTGTAAAATATTTGATAGGACCTAAGCATCAGGAAAAAAAGAGTATTACCAAATAGATTATTTAAAAAATGCTTGCATTTTGAGAAAAATTTGTTATATTACACTACAGAAAATAAAAACTACACTTTGCGATTTAATGCCCCCTCAACGGATGAATTCAGAAAAATCAAAACCTATCCGCATTTACCAGTTGGCACATCATTTGAATTTAGCCAGCTCTACTTTGATAGAAGAGTTGGTGCGGGAAGGATTCATATTAAATCGCCAACATTTGAACCCACTTACGGAACAGATGTTAGATAAAATTGAAACGCTGCATTCCGTTGATAGTGGAGCAGACCCGAAACTAAAAGACTTTCGATTTACGATACGCGAATGGGAGCAGGAAAACCCGTCGGCGCCAATTTTAAGCAGGAGAATAGATATGCATCAAGAACCAATCGGCAAGAAATTACGAATCTGGCGGAAAGCCAAAAAGATGTCGCAGAAAGCGTTAGCGGATTTGGCGGGCGTCAGTCCGGTGACCATCAACCAGTTGGAAACCCGGGACCGAGCGCCACGGGCGCAGACGTTCACTATGCTGTTGAAAGCATTAGGGATTACCGAAGCGCAATTTTTCACAGAAATCGAAAGAGAAAAGCGGAAATTGGAAGTGGAAGCTCCGAAAGCAGCACCGGCACCAGCAGCGCCTCCATCGGAAAGACGGCGTGCGGTGGTGTTGGATAACATCGATTTGGAATTGATTCGGTTGGTGTTAGGATTGAATTTCGATGAGAAAATCGAGGTATTGAAATACATTCGGTCGTTGTAATCGAAAACTACAATATATAAAAAAACCCCGTTACGACGGGGTTTTTTGTTACCCCAATTGCGGGATAGTTTACAGTGTAAGAAATCCTGATGTTATCCAATTTTATATAAGGATAATGATAAGTTTCCATCTTTTATCTTGATTTCCGATAATTTGCTATGTATATTGAAATTGTCTCATCAATAGCGTAAGGAAAAAGGAGGATATATGCTTACCATAAGAAAATTGCTGATAGCTTCTCTGGTGCTTGGTTCATGCGGGCTGGGATTTGCTCTATATGGGCAAGAGAATGACACCAAAATGTATTTAGAACCAAAGGGGAAAGGGGAGGGGGAAAAGGAGGCAGATTCAATCTATACCGGTAAAGTTATCGCCTATGGTGAACTGCTTTCTGCACCTTATTATGTTGAATTCAGAAACGATACGGTCTGGATAAACGACATCCCGATTATTCCCCCCATTCGAACCTTTGAAGAAGAGCAACCAAATATCATAGTTAGCGAAACAAGGAAACTTCAGCAAGAAATAAGCAAACAGTGCTTTTCTGATTACATGAAAGATGTGGAAAAACTCGGTGTGGATGGAGCAAAAAACATGATATTAAATAAATACTTGGCAGACTCTTTAGTAGAACAAATCGAATTCTATCCTAGTTCAACCGGTATCACAATAAAGTTCACAGATGGATTTGAGACCCATTCTGGTTTCTTCGGGGAGATAAGAACAGACGGTAAATTGGTGGATTATAATCGAGTGGCAACTGAGGAAGAATTAATAGAGGTCAGAAAAGTCGAACTGGATATGATAAGAACTCAGCTCTCTAAGGGATTTTTGAAGATATTCGGCTACTGCTATGGTCTTGACATTCAGCCAGGACGAGCTCAAGGAGTCATAAACACATTGGAGAGCATAGCAAGAGGTGAGCAAACCTACGAGCAAATCTACGCAAATGATCGAACATTATTGCCTTCTCCCAGAACTTTTTGGAAAGAATTCGAGCTAAAAAAGGATTCTTGGAAATAGAAGCTGAGGGTAGTCAAAAAATAGGGGATAAATCATGAAAACAAGAAAATCATCTAATGTCAAAATGAAGATTTTAGTTTGTTTTACTGCATGCATCTGGTTTTTCACAGTAACAACTTCAGATGTTTTAGGCACTGTCTATCGTACACCAAGCGGTAGAAAAGCAGTTTGTTTTAATCCAATGGCATGGAGCGTTGGCTTTCATGGTTCCTTTCTTCAATCTACTGCCTATGACCAAGGGTATGAATACATACCATACATACAGTTATCAAATCCACATTCCTTTCGACCAGGTGTAAACTTGGAAGATTTATTGTTTGAAATTCGAGATGGAAACGTTGGGGTTCTTAGAATAGAAACCATGCATTCAGGATATATAGACGGATTCCTAGTTGAGATATTCGGAGAAGAAGGTGAAAGTCTAAGAAACAATTGGTATGAATATTATCTTGTTAATACTACCCTTCAGCCAAATCAAATTGTGTGTGAAGACTATTCCTTTGTTTCACCACCAATGACCATTCATGCAATTACTTTAACATCTGAAGGCATTAGGTTCATTACAAATGAAATGTTCCCAGACAGTTTAGTGGGATCAATCGTTTTTCAGAGTATCTGTTATTCCGATGATGAGAATGATGATTGGAATGCCTTGTCCGTCATGGGATATGACGGAATAATTTTCGGTACTGCTTGTGAAGACACTCTATGGCAGAGAATGAATGGAACCAGAGACCGAGTAAATAGGGTAATCCATTGGGGATTTCCACCATGGTTGGTTCCATCCAATAAGCATCGTGCTACCGAAGATGCTGCCTCCGGAATCCATACCATTTGTGAAGTGTCCGGGCTGTGGTACTATGCGAACCTTCTTTGTGGTCATAACGGTCATGTCGTACTTTCTCCAGTTGTTTTGAAGCATGAACCCAAGTCAAATGAGGTTATCGGTGGCAATCGTCATGGCTATGTAGAATTTGACTGTGAAATGGATAATTCCATAGATCCTGAAACCATTGTCTATCTGACCGGATTTGGATATCAAATCAACCCATGGTTAGGGCATGTGCGATGGGCGCCTATGAATAACCATAAGATTGAATTTACCATTCCCGATATTCCGGGCTATGGTTGGGCGGATTTTTTAGTGTGGGAAGACAATGCACGCAGTCTCTACAATGGTATCAAATTGGATGGTGACACTTGGCCTCCGGGACAGAATGGAGTTGGACCAGATAGTGACTGCTACGGATGGACTTCACGATTAATTAATTTACCATTAATTGATTTTGAGGATGGTGAAGACGGCGAGATTCTTACGGACCAATATTCCTCAATGTATGGAGTTCACTTCGATGGCGGATACGAACCGGGTAATCCTAATCGCGTTTATGAATGGCAACTCAGAACGCCCAATCCCTTAAGTAATGTATATCCCTTTCATGGACAAACATCAATCCAATATCCAGTATATTGGGTTGATGATGCCTTAGGCGCCTGGATAGGAGACCTTAGTGGATGCGCCATTAAAGCGAGGATATCTTTTAGCGCTCTTCCAATGGGAGTATATCTCGGATATACTTCAACTGGGACGACTATAAAAGTCTATGGTATGGGAAATTGGGAACAATGTGCAGCAACCTACCACATTTATGAGAACCAACCGCTTACCCATAGCCTAAGAGAAGTATGGCTGGGACCACCAGCTGGTGCACCCATAGATTCCATAATTTTCTATAATACTGAAAACCGATTTGGCATTGATAATATGATGATTTGTAATGAGCAAACTATGGGAATGGGCGCTTTGCCACCGGGTTTTACCATTATCGAAAGCCAGTATGGCTCTGGATTTCCCGGTGGTGACCCTGCGGTATATACTATCCAAGTGGATGCGACTGTAGATAGCTTTCAAGTGGTTCTGAATTGGTATTCCTCGGATAACCTTGCGCTACAATTGGACCTTCTTAATCCTCAGGGAGAATCCATTTTTATGGAACATAACAATACTCCTCCCATTATCACCGAACCGGTCATATTAAATCCCCGTGAGGGTGAATGGTCAGCCAAGGTTTCGGTATTCTCAAACATTCATAGAGAATATCATTATGCTCTGGTTGGCGGCGCCGGGTATGAACCGATGGTGGATGGGTATTTGAAAACAGAGGATATAAAATGGTATCCAGAATCACCTGGTCTGGGAGACCGAATCTATATTTATGGTGTAATCCATTGTGGGGATAAGTTCCAGGAACCTATACCATGTTTGCCGGTAAGGTGCTATCTGGGCAATCCTGATGCAGGAGTGCAAATAGATGAAGATGAATATGCTCTCGACCTTAATCCAAGTTCAACCTCCGGTAATGTCGATACAGTATATTTTAATTTCGATACAGACGCATGTGTGGGAATGCCTTCTTGTGAAGTATATATCGTCATAGACCCAGACAAGATAGTGGAGGAATATAATGAAACTAATAATGAGGCTTCTCGAGAGATAATATTCGCACCTGAAATCCATCTGTAAACCAAATAGGAAATCAAGCAGACCCCCCCTTCATCCCCCCCTACTAACGTAGTGGGGGAGACTAAGCAAATCCTACTGCAGCAGTGTTTATTTATTGGTGTCGTTATCAATTACTGAATAATAATATGGTTGCCCAGACCCAGGGAGTCATGTCGTCCACACTTGCCCCCTGGCATAAACCCATCCCCATCCAAGTATAAGTAGAATCATACAATATTTCGGTATCATATAATTGGTCCAGGTTGCCAACTTGCTTGATAAGAACCGCTCCATAACGATAAGTAATACCATAGCGCCGAAGCCGAAGTAAGATTCTACTTTCTTCTTCATCTCCCAATGCCGTCGTGTCCCTTCTCACCAACGATTGGCAATGCTCTTCCGCAACCATATCCGCCTGGATATTATCCGATAGCGGTCTGAGCCCTTTCTCGGTGCGACGAAGATTGATTTCGTAAATGGCGGTTTGTCGGTCTCGCGCCGGGTCCAATTTCTCAAAGGTTTTTACAAATAGTTGGGTTACATAGGCTCGGGAGGGCGATTCTGAGGTTGTCCACACCACTCCTACCCCCACTTGATTCACGGTGGGGTCGAGGATATTCCGTCGATGCCCGGGGCTATTCATCAACCCGGCTTCGATTCCAGCGATGGAATATCCCACCGACACATTTTCCAGCGCTTGTTGATATAGTATCCCAGTCGCTTTTAATCGTTCCTGCAAATCCATTCCTTCTGGGGTAACATGCGCTAAGAATTTACCATCGCACATTTCCTGGCTGTAACGTCGGGCAATCCGTGACAGCACTAAATTTTGCTTTACCGGTGGGCTACGGAACCGGGAACGGTCTTTGTTAATCAATCCCACCATGGCGTTTTCCGCTTGGTCAAGGTCAGCATAGGCTTCAATCCCGGAATCCTGCCACAGGGAATAAGATTCCGGATAACTGCGACCGGCGGATACCGGAAATAAGGCTCCTACTTTGGGACCATTGGGTGATTCATACGCGACTTCAAATAAGTATTGACCGGGACCTTCATCAAAGGAGACATCGGTGTCAAACTTACCGGAATAGTCCTCTGACATAACGAATTGAATCACCTTTCCACCCGGGGTGGTCACCAGCAGTTCCGGACTGTGGTATCCAGGCTGCATAACACCGGAGAGATGATAGGAGCTGTCTGGGTCAACCATTTTGGGGAATTCACTTAATTGAATTCCTCGTTCGGCAAACAAGAAGGTTACCCATCGTCCCGGGGGTAAAAATTGCTTAGTCACGCCAATTCCCACCACATTACACCCAAATCCCAAAATATCATCCCACGATAATCTTTCGGCATCGAATTCATCGAAAAAGCCAGCGGATAGTCCAGTAAATACAAATGGATATGATAAAGTACTGCCTACCATCCACACGGAACGTTGGGCTTCGGACGCCAAGGGCGACGCTTCAGGAGATGAGATGCCATCTCTTATGGAGTCTCCCTGAACGATTTGACGCCATAGATTGCCGCTGGAAAAGCCGTAACCTTGTCTCCGCAGCAACCAGTTCGTTCTTCTTGCGGCGGCTAAAAGCCAGGGGTCTATTTCCAACGACCTGCCAGAGCGACGACGATAGGCGGAATTTAAGATATCAAATAGCTCCGTTTCGTCATCGCTCAACTGAAAAGAGATGGCGTTACCACCGTACACTGTGGAACGAGGAACTGGTGATTTAGACCTGCCACAGCCTTGAAAAGCGGCGACAAGGCATATAATGAGAACAGGAATTATCGAAAAGGTGGTTAGTTTTTGCATAGCATCCAATTACAAGGTCTCAACGGCATTCTCCTTAATCATCTCCATGTGCAAGATGCGTATGGGACAATATATATCTAATATGATAAAATCCTATCAGAAAGTCAAGAAAAATCCCGATGCTCTAATTTTATGGCTGTCAGGTGGGGACACCCGACAGCACATCTGCCATCTAATAAAAAAGCCGTCTGCAAAAATGCTGACGGCTACAAAACAGTTTTACTGGATTACTGATTATTCCAAGCGGTCACGACAAAAAACCATTTCGGATTATTCGGCACGACACCGGGTAGAATAATGTGAGTCACAGTGGTATTGCCTACTGGAGTAAGACCGGTAGTGGAAGTAATCGGTTCATCATCGGAATAGACGTAGTATCTGGTGGCGTTCACTACCATTTTCCAAGCCAAGTAAACATCGGAACCGACAAGGGAAATGGTTACATCCGATGGGGAAGTCAATCCAGCAGGAGGATATTGCCAGACCGTGTTTCCGGCGGTGGTGACTTCAAGAATTTTAGTTCGAGTAGATATTAGAGTGTTTCCGTTGAGCAATCGGTCGGCATCATAAGGAATCTGTACTCCCTGGCTGTATTGCCAGACAATAGTACCTGAAGAATTCACCTCGATAATACGGTTGTGGTTGGTATCCACAATTAACGTGTTGCCATTATCCAAACGGTCGGCATCTCGGGGCCAGGAAAGTCCGGAGGTATATTGCCAGATAATTTGACCGGCTTGATTAACCTCAAGAATACGATTGTTTTCGGAATCGGAGAAAATAGTGTTGCCATTGGATAATCGGTCGCCGTTGTGAGGACCTCGAATGTGGGTATTATCATTTCCCGGCACACCAGTGATGCCGAATTGCCACACCACATTTCCGATGGAATCGACTTCGAATACTCGATGGTTGTCACGGTCGGTGATTAATCGGTTATTACTGCCATCAATCATATTGGCATCATTGGGGTAATTCAGATGGGACCCGTCGGAGAAAGAGATGTCATCAGTGTTCCAAACGATATTTTCCAGGGAATCCATTATCACTACGCGGTCATTTTTGGTGTCAGAAATGATGACGTGGTGTCCGGGGAGCATATCGCCATTATGCGCCCAGCGGATAGTTCTTTGTACAAACCAAACACAGTTTCCGGCGGGGGTGAGTTCGAACACACCTCCACTCCAACCAGGACCAATAAAGCCACCGTCCGTGACCAAAGTATTGCCGTTGTCCAGCCGAGCCACTTCCATCATGACCATGGGTAAAAAGATATCAGGGGGATGGGGTCGGGCATAGCAAATAATGGAATAATCGCTTATTAAACCCTGAGAATTCACCGCTTTAACACGATACCAATAGGTTTGTCCGTTTTCCAATCCGGTATCGTTGTAAAATGTGTCAGTAGGTGAGGCAATTAGTACCAAAGGATTGGGGGTATTCCATAGGGCGCGATACACTTCCCAATGGTCGATGGTCATGGTGGAATCATCATCCCACCACAAAAAGGCTCCGGCGTCACGATCAACAATCCAAGCGAAAGGAGCAACAGGTGAAAGGGGTTCCATAGCTGCTATTTCCCGAATGGCGGCTTTCACACGTGCGGTGTCCATTCTTCCCGAATAGAAAATCGGCGACGACAGAGAATCGTATAATTGACCTACAGGATTACCCAAGTCGGATAAATTGATTCTTACCCAAGGGGAGGTTCCTTGGCAAGCTGCATTGGAAAGATCAATAGCATGTTTGCCGGGATACCAACGTGGGGGGTAGTAAAATCCGGGATAGGTTTGATTGGGGGGTTGGCGCCCGTCCCATTGGGCTTGAAGGCGTAAATAACGGCAGTGAATAGAACCAATGAAACTTAACGCTTCCCGGGTTGACCACCAAGTACGATTGGTAGCTGAGGTGTCCATAGTAGTGGAATAGTGACCATACATGGCATAGTAACCGGTGGTTCGGTCGTTAGCGGGATTGCTGTCCAGAATCCAAGGGTCTGCCAGGGTAGTATAAGAACCGGATGAACCTTCTACATCAATCAAGCATTTTACTTCCAGTTGGGGATAACGTGCCAGACACCCGGAAGCATCCGCTATTCCGTCTCCATACGCCGCAATTATCACATTATTATCAATCACTTGGTCGAGTTGATGGGCATAATCCACGATGGCTTTTACATCATCCTGATGGTTGGTTCCGTGATAGTTTTCCGTTCCTTGTGAAGGATAGGTTACTCCACGACCTTCCGGGTTATAATAGATTTCTACATATCCTTCTGAGGCGATTAGTGCTGAACGATTGCCACCGGGCGATAAGGAATCGGGAACATGGATTACGCAGGGGAAAGTTTGACCGGGATACAGATTGGAATTGGGGCGAATAACCTTCACATACAAGTCGTTTCCATTGGGGGCTTCAGCCAAGTACCCTTGAGTAGTCTGGGTAGTGTATTGTCCATAAATAGCTCCAACCCACAACCCCAGCAGTAATGAAAAAACTGCTACAATTCGAAAATTAGATTTCATACAGTAAATATACAAAACCTTTAGGCAATTTTCAACTGATTTTCACATGGTGATAAAATAAATTTACATCGCAACTCTCCTTCTTTTCCCCCCTACTACGTAGGGGGGAAGACATAAAAAATCCGCTGTGGTAGCGGATTTTCTAATAGTGCACTACT
>Ga0315277_10009267_pt1 | contig 12588 bp, 15 predicted proteins | sample YL17G05_15_MG_FD_203695 | JGI IMG/M metagenome (GOLD analysis project Ga0315277, IMG submission 203695) | Sediment microbial communities from Yellowstone Lake, YNP, Wyoming, USA - YL17G05_15 | ecosystem: Environmental > Aquatic > Freshwater > Lake > Sediment | place: USA: Wyoming | collected... | reverse complement strand
ACAAGATTCATATCGTCGGTCACACTACTAACCTGGAACTCGTTGTGGAGTCGATGCAGATCCACAACGTCGATGTGACCCAAGCCAAGGCAGGCGATGCGGTAGGGATAAAGGTCCCCAACCGGGTGAGGAGAGGCGATCGGGTCTATAAAGTCATCCCGTAATGGCCCTGACCAGATTAGCCATCTCGATGGCACTTACCGCTGCCTGAAAGCCGGCGTTTCCCATTTTTGTCCCCGCTCGCTCGATGGCCTGCTCCAGCGAGTCTGCGGTGATCACGCCATAGATAACGGGCAGCCCTGTCTCCAGGCCTACCGCAGCAATTCCCTTGGTCACCTCGGTGGCGATGTAGTCGAAATGGGGTGTTCCACCGCGGATGACCACGCCGATACAGACAATTGCATCATACTTCTTTGTTTCGGCCATCTTCTTGGCGATGAGAGGGATCTCAAATGATCCCGGCGTCCAGGCAACTTCGATATCATCTTCTTTAACGCCGTGGCGCAGCAGAGCATCCGTTGCCCCATCCAGAAGCTTGGTCGCAATGAACTCGTTGAAGCGCGAAACCACCACCCCAGACCGCAAACCCTCTCCCAAAAGCATTCCCTCATATCGCTCGCTCAATAGCCCTCCTTTCTTAACGCCACCTTGACCTCGCTAGGCTTCTCCACCCAACCTTTTTTCTATTTCGAGAAGATGGCCCATCTTGTGTTTCTTGGTCTCCAGGTAGTGAATATTCATCGGGTTAGGCTTGCAAATAATGGGCACCGTCTCCACAACCTTAAGCCCATAGCCCTCAAGCCCCACCACCTTCTTCGGGTTGTTGGTTAAGAGCCTGATTTCGTGAAGCCCCAGATCCACCAGTATCTGAGCCCCGATGCCGTAGTCGCGAAGGTCGGCGGGGAAGCCCAACGACTCATTGGCCTCTACGGTATCCAAACCTTGGTCCTGAAGGGCGTAGGCAGCGATCTTATTGTGCAGCCCAATGCCCCTCCCCTCCTGCCTCATGTAGAGGAAAACACCTCTACCTTCGCGGGCAATGGCCTGCATAGCCAGACCGATCTGCTCTCCACAGTCACAACGCAGGCTGCCAAACGTGTCCCCGGTGAGGCACTCGCTATGTACTCTGACCAGTACCGGCTCCTCCCCCGATATGTCGCCCTTAACCAGGGCTATATGTTCATCAGGGTCGATAATGCTCCTATAGGCAATAAGAGTAAAGTCGCCATACCTTGTTGGCAGACTGGCCTCGGCCATCCTCTTGATCAGCTTCTCATGGTGTCGGCGATAGGCGATGAGGTCAGCGACGGATGCTATCTTCAGCCCATGCTGCTCCGCCATGACTTCAAGCTCGGGGAGACAAGCCATAGTGCCATCCTCGCTCATAATTTCACAGATTACCCCCGCTGGATAGAGGCCAGCGAGCCTTGCCAGGTCCACAGCGGCCTCAGTGTGACCGGCCCTCACCAGCACCCCTCCTTCCCTGGCCCGCAACGGGAAGGTATGGCCAGGCCAAGCAATGTCCTCAGGCTTGGTCTCATGGTCAAGCACCGCCTTGATAGTGGCTGCCCGGTCGTAGGCAGAGATGCCCGTGGTCACCTTGTGCTTAGCTTCAATAGATACGGTAAAGGCGGTTCCGTGCTTTGAGGTATTATTCCCAACCATCATCGGGATTCTCAACTCATCCAGCCTCTGCCCAGTGATGGGCAGGCAAATAAGACCCCGCGCGTACTTAGCCATGAAGTTAATGGCCTCGGGGGTGACCTTTCCCGCCGCCATAACCAGGTCGCCCTCGTTCTCGCGGTCATCATCATCGACGATGATTACAAACTTTCCCGCCTTTATCTCTTCGATCGCCTCTGGGATCAATGCCAGCGCCACTTTCGCCTCCCTTTCACCTGCTGCCCCTTTCGCACTTGGGAGCTTATGCCTTCTATGGCTCGAACGATAATTGCTATCCATTCTTGCGTGGGGAAAAGCCATGCTCTGCTAGAAATTCCGGGGTTATCCCGGGACTAGGCCGTGTCCCCAATCTTTCAACATATTTGGCAAGAATATCTACCTCCAGATTAACCTCATCCTCGGGCCTCCTGGTGCTCAGGGTAGTATTATGCAAGGTATAAGCCACAAGGGAAACCTTGAAGGAGCTAGCGTCACACTCGGCCACAGTCAGGCTCACCCCGTCTACGGCAATAAAGCCCTTTTCCACCATATATCGCATTATATCTCTGGGCGCTTCAAATCTCAAGAGCAGGGCCTCTCCCTCCCGTGTCGCCGAGAGCAGCCTTCCCCTGCCATCGACGTGTCCCTGGACGAAATGTCCCCCGATACGGCCGCCAATAGCCAGGGGGCGCTCCAGATTCACGCGGTCGCCAGGTCGAAGCGCCCCCAGGTTGCTGCGCCTCAACGTCTCTGGCATAACATCGACAGAAAAGGAATCGGGGGAAATCTCGGTTACCGTAAGGCAGACCCCATTCACGGCGATGCTATCGCCTTTTTTCGCACCTTCAATAGCCACCTTTGCCGATATTGCCAGCTTGCCCGGTTGAACTGCCTTGACCTTGCCTACTTCCTCAATGATTCCAGTGAACAACTTAGCTCCTCACATACCCACAGACCATCACATCGTCGCCCAAGCGCTCGATGCTGACACGGTTCAGCCGCAGCGCCTGGGCAATCTTCTCCGCACCTTCGCCGCCGACGGCTGCCTTAGCCTCCACGCCCCCAATGATTATCGGCGCGACAAAGGCGATCACCTTATCCACCAGCCCCTGCTCAAAGACCGAGCCAAAAAGGGTGCTGCCGCCCTCAGCCAGAACACTGGTGATCTCCCTGGTGCCGAGCTCCTGCATCAACGCTTTCAAATCAACCATCCAATCGCTTATCGGAAGCATGAGGACCTCAGCACCGACCTGTCGCAGCTTATCCACCCTATCACGAGGAACCGCCGAGGTTGTGGCTACGATGGTTCTCCCCGGCTCGCCAAATAGCCGCGCCGTGGTTGGGGTGCGGGCCTGGCTATCGACGATTACCCGCACTGGCTGCCTCTCCATCGGCTGCCCCTTCTCGTCCCTTGCTGTAAGCTGAGGGTCGTCGCGGAGAACTGTGTTGACCCCGACCATGATGGCATCAACGACGCGACGTAGTTGGTGAACGCGTTCCCTCGATTTCTCGCCGCTGATCCACCTGGAATCGCCGCTGCTGGTGGCGATCTTGCCATCAAGGCTCATGGCGAACTTGGCGGCGACGAAGGGCAAGCCGGTGGTGATAAACTTGATATAGGCCTCATTAAGCTGGCGGGCCTCATCTTCGTGCTCACCTAGGTAGGTATCTATTCTCGCTGCCTCCAATTCCGCCCTTCCCTTACCCGAAACTAAGGGATTGGAGTCAAGTGTGGCGATATGCACTTCGGCGATGCCGCTTTCTACGATAGCCTGGGTACAAGGAGGAGTGCGCCCGAAATGACAGCAAGGCTCAAGGGTCACATACATGGTAGCGCCACGAGCCTCATTTCCAGCTTGTTGCAGCGCCACCACTTCGGCATGTGCCGAGCCCGGCGGTTGAGTATATCCCTCAGCGATAAGGGAGCCATCCTTGACGATGACCGTCCCCACTGCAGGATTAGGGCTCACATTGCCCAGGGCCAGCCCCGCCAAAGAAAGGGCACGCTCCATATAATCCATGCTTTCGCCCTTTAATCAGAACTCACTCCATCCTAAACCAGGTGGGCACGGGACGCAACTCTCATTCTATCATCCGCCTTGCCCAGGTGCAACTTGCACAAGGGGGGAATCCCGCTACGCGGGATTCCCCCCCCCCGACTATTCATGTGCTTGGCTCACTTCGTCAACTGAATCCTGGACTTGTCCTGCCATCCGTAGTTCGTTATTCGTTCCCTAATGGATATTTCCGACCTGACCCCACCCCATTCCACAATTGTCTTTTCATCTCTTGTATAACTCTCACCCTGCTCGAGAGATATTGGCTGGTTTCCTCGTGTGAGAAAGGCCGTACCAAAGCGATCAATTCCTACCACTGTAACCGTAGCGTCCGTATCTTCCTTTAGCGGCTCAGTGAAGGGAAACTCGGTGAGGGCGAAGATATTGCTATTCTCCCCTCCACCGGCCTGCCCGGTGCGACTTGTGCCCCGGCCATAGACTACTTTCAGATGGGTTAAATCTTCGAGGGGAAACCAGGGGCCTGGCGGCACTATGTAGGGCTTGAGCTCCCCGCTATCCGGGTCAAAAATATAGGTCGGGAAATCGATGAGGACAGAGCCGGTGCTATCTTGATAAATCTCTATCCACCGCTCGATGAAGACATATGCGTTCTGGGGCATGGGGAGCGGTTCTCCCCCTGGGGCTCCACACCCGGCTAATACCGCTATCAGGGCTGCTGCCAGCGCCAGGGCAGGCACCAGAGACCTCCTTGGCATGGCTAGTTTCCTCAACACGGTGCTCGCCGAAAAGATTTCACAGCTAGATCCTTCTCACCCTCACATCCTCGGCTCGCAATTTCCTCCACGAGCGAATAAGGGCCAACATCCCTATCGCCATCAATGCCAGCACCAGAAACTTTCTTAGCATCCATGCCTCCTTCACAAAGCACTCGCTTTAGCGAATATCAAAACTAGGTGCTCCCTACCCTTACATCCCGAGCTCGCCTTCTCCGCCGCCAGAGGATAAGAGTCACTGCTGCCAGCACCACCACGACCCCGATCAGGGCGGTCTCGATCTGCCACACCGGCCATCTACTCGTTGCCTGGGCGCCTACCATTTCCGCATCAAAAACTACTGGGGGAGGAGGTGTAGGAGTAGGAACAGGAAGTGGGGCTGCTCCCTTCAATCCTTCCTCAACTACGCTTGACTCAAAGAGATTAAAGGCATCGCCCACAAAGAAGAAGGCCAGAACCGACACGGCGATAGCTGTAGCCGTGCTGAGCAGGGCAAAGGAAACAACGCGCCGCTTCGGCTCCATTGCAGCAACGGCGAAGGAACGCGGCACTGAAACCATTGGCACCCGGTGGAGCAAATCGACCGTCGCCCTCAACGACTCCAGTTCGCTCCCGCAGAGCGCACACCCCGCCAGGTGACCCTCAACAAATACCCTCTCCAAGAGGGAAAGCCGCTGGTCTAAGTATGGGGAAAGGAGCCTTCTTACCTTGTGACACGTCTTTCGCTTAAACATCTTTCATTCCTTTAGACGAAATTCCTTGCGCGAAAGTTCCACACGTTGCGCGAGGAGATGTCGTAGCCGCTCCCGGCCCCGGCTGAGCCTCGACCTCACCGTGCCCAGAGAGCAATGCATAACCTGAGCAATCTCTTCGTAGCTGAGGCCATCGATATCGTAGAGGATAACGGCTAGTCGCTGTTCACTGGGGAGAGTAGCCAAGGCGTTCATGATCTCTGCCCCCAGTTCTCGCTGTAGCGCGTACTCCTCAGGGGATTGTACGCCCCGATCAACTTGGCGGTCGGACACTAACTCATCCAGTGGAGTGGTGGGATGACGACGCATGGAGCGTAGCTGATCACGACAGACATTGGCAGCGATGCGCAGCAGCCAGGCCCTAAAATTGCCGCCTCTAAACCTGCCTATACCCCTGAAGGCGCAGATAAAGGCTTCCTGACTAGCATCCTCAGCGGCCGAAGCCTGGCCCAACATACGTAGAGCAAGGTTATATACCAACCGTTGATACTTCTCTACAAGCTGATTAAAGGACTCGAGGTCGCCCTTTTTGCTGCGAAGAATAAGGTCGTACTCTTCCATCTACCGCTCATTCTACCAGACTAGCCAGCGAAGTCCAAGCAAATCGTGCGGCAACCTGGAAGAGCTTCGGCAGATAGGTTATAATTAGTTAGCGAAGGGATGTTGAGATTTAACGTACGTGATGCTTTGATTACCATTGCCCTGGCGCTAGTCATCTTCCTGGCGCTTCAGGCCATGTTTCAAAGCGTCAAGGTCATAGGCTCAAGCATGGAGCCTAGCCTGGAACAGGGGCAATACTTGGTGGTGAGCAAGGCAGCCTACTGGTTCCATTCTCCACGGAGGGGTGATGTTATCGTATTTAACTCTCCCCAAGACCCTGACCACGAACTTATCAAACGGGTAATCGCTACCCCTGGCGAAATCGTGGAGATAAGGGATGGCAAGGTTTATATCAATGACCAGCCGCTGGAGGAAGACTATATCTTGGAAGCTCCCAACTATCGGTTCCCGCCGCAGCGCGTGCCCGACGGCCGCTACTTGGTGCTGGGCGACAACCGCAACCACAGCAGCGATTCCCACATTTGGGTCGATCCCTGGTTACCTGAAGAAAACGTTATTGGCAAAGCAGTGCTAAGCTACTGGCCTCCAAGCATGTGGCAGTGTGCCCCTAACCATTCCTTGGCAGAAGAATAGATACAAAGAGCGAGTCCCTTGTCAGCAGAGGTAGAAAAGATATTCAGCGAGGCAGGAGCGATACTGAAAGGCCATTTTGAGCTGGCTTCCGGTTTGCATTCCTCCACCTATTGGCAGAAGTTTAGAGTATTGCAATACCCCCGCCTGACCGAACGGTTGTGTAAGATGATTGCCCAGTACTTCAGGCATGATGGAATCCAAGTTGTTGCCGGACCTACTCTAGGGGGTGTGATCATCGCCTTCGAGGTGGCAAAGCAACTGGGAGCACGCAGCATATTTGCCGAACGAGAAGGCGATGGCAGGACCTTTAAGAGAGGATTAACGCTCAACCCTGGGGAAAGGGTGCTTATCGTCGACGACGTTTTGACCACAGGAGCGTCGGTCCGCGAAGTGGTCAAGGCGGTACGGGAACGCGATGGCCTGCTGCTAGGGATCGGGGTGCTGGTCGACCGCTCTCAAGGCGAGGTAACTTTTGAAGCCCCTCTTTTCAGCTGCCATAAAGCTGCTATCGTCAACTATACCCCCGAGCAGTGCCCCTTGTGCGCCCAGGGAATCCCTCTTGCCAAGCCCGGTGGCCTCGATAAATGAGAGATTTGACCTCCATAGTGACCGGAACGAAGCTCCATCATTGACAGGCTGAAAGATAACAAGTATATTCTGCGAGAAAGAGGGCCGGTAGCTCAGGGGCAGAGCAGCGGACTTTTAATCCGCGTACCTGGGTTCGATTCCCAGCCGGCTCACCAGCAAGGTGCGAGAGCAGCGGATTCCCCAAAACCCCCAAAGTTACATAGATAGCGCCATAGACCTGCGGACTCTCCTGGATGGCTTCCTCCTTAGCCGCAGGGTCGAAGGCAAGTCGCTGGAGACTGTTCGCTTCTGCAAGGAGAAATTAAGAAAGTTCATCTCGTATGTTGAAGAATACAGATTTGCCACGGATGAAAGGGAAATAGCCGCGCAGCATATTCGACAGTTCCTTACTTACCTTAGGGACAACACTCACCGGTATAACTCCGAGCATGTCCCAGCCAATAGACCAATGAGTCCGACCACCATTAAGAGATTCTATGCTTCCCTGAGAGGCATATTCAAACTGGGCAATGAGGGAGGGCTTGCTGGATGCTAACCCTGTAGCCAGCATTAACCCACCGAAGGAAGCAAGGCATGTTGTCAAGGCATTGACTGTGGAGCAGATTCAGAAGGTCTTGGCTGCTGCCGAAGGTCGAGACTTTGAAGCGGTGCGCAACCATGCTATAGTCTTAGTCTTGGTAGATACCGGACTAAGGCCAGGAGAGCCAGTTAACCTGACCGTGGAGAGTGTCGACCTAGAGAGGCAGGTGCTCTCTATATTCGGTAAGACTGGTGAGCGCTACGTTAGATTTGGAGCAAGGACTGGCAAGACTCTCTAGAAGTATCTTGCTATAAGGCGAGGATAGATGGAGCCACGAGTGCGTTATGGTTGAGCAGGCATGGCAGTGAACTAAAGGCTAATAGTGTAGATGAGATGCTTAGAGACTTGGTAGAAAAGCGGGATAAAGCTCCATGCCCATCTGCTGCGCTACAGCTTTGCGACGCTGTTCCTACAGAATGGTGGCAGCCCTTTCCAGGTGCAGTATCTATTGGGGCACAGCTCGTTAGATATGACCAAGAGGTACTGCCAAGCTTTAGGCTTCGATGAGGCATACCAAGCTCACATCAAAGCCAGTCCGATAGACTGCATGAGAGGCAAAGCCAGCTAACAGGTAAACGCCAGTCGAGTGTATGCTGCGTGAAGCCGTTTGTTAAGCAGTTCCAGGCTAGAGTCCGTTGTGTACTGTCGGGAAGCGCGTCTTTATGGCTTCCTCAGTCCCGCTGTAGGGCTTAAAATAGAGCGAAACTCACATGGGCAAAATCAAGGTAGTCTCCTTCGATCTGGAGGGAACACTGGTCACTCTCGACTTCAGCCAGTCTGTTTGGCATGAGGGTATTCCAGAACTTTATGCCAGAAGGAATGGCATCAGCTTTGGGGAGGCGAAGGCGATTGTGGAGAAAGAGTACCGGGATTTGGGCGAACGGAGGATCGAGTGGTATGACATCAAGTATTGGTTCCAGCGGTTCCAGCTTGGCGACCACACGGAGGTCCTGCAAGCGTATAGGCACAAGGTATTTTACCATCCCGACGTAAGCCCAGTCTTGCCATCTCTTAACCAGGAGTACACCCTCATCGTTGCCTCCAGTTCCACGAGGGAATTCTTGCCCCACTTGCTAGATGGCGTTGAGGGATACTTTGCGAGGGTGTTTTCTTCGGTCTCAGACTACGGGCATACCAAGAGCCCAGCATTCTACCGGAAGGTGTGCCAGGAGATGGGCATCTTCCCCTATGAAATGGCTCACATTGGGGACAGCTGGCAGTTTGACTTCCTTGCTCCGATGGAGGCTGGAGTCGAGGCTTTTCACCTTGATCGGAGTGGGGAAGTAAATCACGAAAGGTCGCTGAAGAGCCTGTTAGAGCTGAGCCCCAGACTGCATGGTGTGTAAATTAACCCTCTTGGACTTTGCTCGTTTTGGGACTTTGTGAAGATAGATTCGTGGCAAAAACCTTACCGACAGCCAGTCCTTGTGACAGGCTTAGCGGGAGGTGACACGCTGGGTTCCTTCCAATTCCAAGGCTCACCGCACCCGATGTCGAAACCTGCCCGATGTTGCCTAGATGATATCAAACATTTGCTATAGCACGACCTTGGGGCTGCCCAGAATAGGTATCTCCGTCTTCACCGCTATTGTCAAACCTCCTGAAGCGGATTTGTTAAACTCTGTCGGCTGTTGTATTTGCTGACACCTCCTCAGATGGAATCCTGAAAAGCCCATCTACCTTAGGGGTAGAGCCCGGGCCAGGGCAATCGTGATCTCCGACATCAACTACTGGGCCAGTGCTAGAACCATGTTCGCTGGACGTCAACTGCCTAACAAGCCCAAAACTACGTGCCCCCACCAGCCTATGCTGTAGCACCCCGAAGACCTTTCCTGGCTTTGCTCCCAAACCAGGATTCCTTCCTTTAGCCAGGCCTTCAGGGTGGGGTGGACACGGTCATGCGACTCCTCGCTGTCGCTCCCCCTTGGCGGCATCAACGGTTTCCATGAAGGCCCTTATTTTGTCCTTGATCAGAACGTCAGAATAAGTTCTCGAATCGACCATATCGGCCTCAATCGTCAGCGTCGGTATGCTCACGCCTGCCCGCTTTAGACCATCCTGAAAGCGCCTCCAGGTGTCGTATAGATTCGACGTGGCGCGGCACGAGGCAATGGTCATCCCGATGATGCCGTCTATCTTAAGCTCTACGAGGTTGCTAGCCATACGAGCCAGTTTGGGACCGTAGGCATCGTCACGGTGTGAGCCCACACCAACTCCCCCTCCATAGTACATCTTGCGGGCGATAGACTCCAGAGGAAAGTCATAGTCAATGATCTCTTCAGGAGGGACGACGCCGCCACCGGCGTAGGTGGGATTTATGGTGGTAGCCCCGAACTCCTGCTCCAGCCAGTTATAGATGCCAATGTAGTACCAGGGGAGGATGAGATACCACTGCAGCCGATATTTCTCCTCAGAGAGGTTGCTTATGTTATTGTCCACCCGGTACTTTATCTCGTCGTATACTTTTTGATAGAACTCTATCGTCTCCGGCCAGCACTTCATGTGCATGTTAGGAAAGCCAATAGTCGCTGCGTCCTGGGCGGGGAGGGGGTTGGGAATGTGTTTACACAGTTCCGCTTGGGCACTGCTGAGCCTCTGGACCGTCATCCAGTTCTGTAGAGCTTCGCTGAGGCGGTTCTTATTGAGCTTCTTGCCCGTGACCTTCTCGATAAAAGCCACCAGCCTTTTCAGTTGCGCATAGTAGTGGTCGATGAAGTGCTTTCTAATCGCGGGATTTTCGATGTTCCAACCATATGGCAGGTCGCCAACGTCATAGGCAAAGTAAGGGACATCAAGGTAGCGACCTATCTGTTGCAGGTATTTGAACCGGCCATCGCAATGGTGAGCGTTGGCGATGAGCATATCGGGCTTGCCGCAGCCGCCATAGGGGGCCTCCTCCGGAAAGTCTCCTAGCTCCCGCATCCTCTTGGCGAGGCCAAGGTTCGTCCTGAGATAGGAGCAAATATCCATGGAGAAGCCATCCGACTCGGCTATCTCGCAAAAGTAGGGACCAATCTGCTTGGCGGCGCAGACCGGCCCGTAGTTCTCGGCAAAGCTGGGGAGCACGTCCATAGCGTAGAAAATCTCCTCGGGTACTAACCACATTGTCCAGGCGACAAACTCCCCTCTCTGGTGTGCCTCCCTGAGCCGCGTATAATAGGCGCGACGGAGCGGCCTTACCGCCTGCGCCATGTCAGTTGCCTTACGCCCGCTCATCACCTCTTCTTGCGATCGTTCTTTAGCTTGCTCTGTCATTGTCCACTCCTTCTGTGTGACTCGTCCTGCCCGGCTAGGCACCGCACCTTAAGCTCGGACTTCCTAGCTAATCATCTCTAGAAAGGCTTCTATCCTTGTCCTTAGTCCCGCAACAGCAGCCATACTATAGTCAGTCTCGACGTGCAGAACGGGATACCCCTGTTTTGTGAGGTAGTCCCTTATATCAGGAACGTCGAATTCGTGGAGATCACAGTATTTCATTATATAGAGGATGATTCCGTCTACGGAAAAGTCCTTGGCGAATCTAGTGACATGCCCGAACCTATCCTTAAGATCCTGCTCTCGGCTAGCCCATCCCTCCCCCTTGCCCCTTATGATGCGGGGACAGTATTGGTCTCCCAGGTAGTGCTTGCTGAGGCCATCCAGAGGATCTGCCATCTTCTCCACATCATACCAGAAGAACCTGGTGCCGATGCAGTGGTCATCAGCTACCACGTTTGCCCCCAGGTCTTCAATCAACTCATAGAGAGCAGGGTCATCAATTTCGGGGCCCCAGACGAGCAGGCGGTGTTGGCTCCGGGGAATGCCATCTTTTCGACCCTCAATCTCAGGGATGAGGCTTCTCACCAGCTCATTGGCCTCCTCAACGGGGAGGCTCATCACTGCTCTCAGTACTTTGATCATCTCCGACCCGTTAAGAAGAGGTGGTTGTGGTTTCCTGAGTTCCTGTAGCCTTCTCAATAAGGCTCGCTGCTCGTTATGGAGGTCTATAGCCTGGTGTAGCTTCTCGTCAGTGATCTTACTTTGGATGAATCCCTCGACATTCTCTTTGAGGAAATTCAGTTCCCTCTTGAAGTATTGGAAACAATCCTCGTCCAGCACATTGGGGACATTTATCCAGTAAGTATACGCCGGGGCCAAGCGATACATCCAGAACCTGTAGATGTTGCTTACGTTGTCACAGGCATCAGGGGTCATCCAGCCATCGAGAAAATCATACCTCCCCTTGATGGCCATATCAAAGCAGCTTTTGAGGTACGGGCAATTGGAGGGGTCGCAGTAGGGATCGGCTTCAGTTCGCGGCTCCTTCAGATCACCTATAAAACGGTAGGGCAGGATATCAGCTGCCGTCAGGATTTCTACGGGGAAAAAGGAGCAGAAGTAGCCTAGAATCTTGCACCCCTCCCTTTTCAGCTCCAGAGCTCTTCGCTCCCGGTTTTCCGAGAGTTCCCTCACTTTCTCCAGAGCCTGGTGACGCTGTTTTACCATTTTGCACTCCTTCTTTTCCCAAGGCGAATTGCTAGTCAATTATGCCATAAGGCAGCTAGATTTGCCATCCGCGGCTCGGCACAGAAGAGGCCACCAGCGGGTGCCTCCGGCTGTGCGGCGAGGTGCACTCAGGTCAGAAAACGGCCACGTCAGTGCAGAACCTTGTCCCTGTCTCCGCGCAAAACAGGAAAGCGAAGCCAGCAACAATATACATCGCGCAGGTGAGCACAAGTATCCCCTGAGGCCAGGCTCTTCTACCTATGATTATCAAGTGAATCCCTCATGATCACCATCCTGTTTACAATTCAGTACATGTCATTCACATCCTGCCACATATTGTGACATTTTGCAAGCGATTCGTGCAAAACTATTGACATGATGCACATATGCACTATAGAATGAAGTCGGCTTATGGTTGTGTAGTACAAAATAAGGGCTGCTGGGGGTGCAGCTTCATGGAGGTGCCAAAATGAAGAAGTGCCTGCACCCCCAGCAGGTCCGAGAGGAGGTGGAGTGATAAACAAAGGTTAATTGGG
>Ga0315277_10009266_pt1 | contig 12591 bp, 11 predicted proteins | sample YL17G05_15_MG_FD_203695 | JGI IMG/M metagenome (GOLD analysis project Ga0315277, IMG submission 203695) | Sediment microbial communities from Yellowstone Lake, YNP, Wyoming, USA - YL17G05_15 | ecosystem: Environmental > Aquatic > Freshwater > Lake > Sediment | place: USA: Wyoming | collected... | reverse complement strand
ATCGTAACAGTCTCAGGAGTAGCAAGCTGCAAGTATCTGTCTAGCCTTCTACCTCACTAACTAGCTGCAAGTATCTGAATCAACAGACTTACTTGCTGCAAGCCGGAGGGGTAGGAGGCTTTTTTTAAACCAGACATAGGTGATTTCCTATTAGCATTCCTCAATTTTCCTAAATTTTTTCAGTGTTTACTTCGAAGAAAGGGAGATAGAGAGAAAGTAGAGAAGAAACTCCTGACTTAGCGGTTCGATACCCCTAAAAGGAAAGTTTGGCAGAGTTAAAAGAATATGGTAAGATAAGAAAGTAGGGGGCCGAGAGGAACTGAGAGAGATGGAAAGGAGTAACGAGTGGCGAGTCGGGAAAGAGCACTGAAATTGCTAGGGAACGGGGTAGAACAGGAAGTCGTGGCGACGGCGCTAGGAGTGAGTCCCAGCTACATCTCTCAGTTACTCGCGGAGCCAGAGTTTGCATCGGCTGTAGCCGAATTACGACTGCTGAATCTGGAACAAGCGAGTGATCGAGACAGCAAATATGATGCTCTTGAGGATAAGTTACTTGCTCGTCTGAATGATACGACTGATTATATGACTAAACCTAGAGAGGTGGCCGCAGTTCTACTAGGTCTAAACAAAGCAGTGCGTCGTGGAGTAAGACCAGAGAATGCACCACAAGCAAAACAAAATGTAGTAGTCTTAAACTTCCCAACTGTAATACAAAATAAATTTGTAGTCAACGAAGCAAATCAGGTAATAGGAGTAGGAACAGAAGGAATAGATCAACTACAAGATCTAACTACTATTACTGCTAAGAATCTGTTACTTCAAGCTGGTAGGATACCGCTCAGTACTACAGCATTACAACGAACTAGTGAGGTATTGGAACATGGATATGTCCGCAGAGAGGAAATTCTCGAAGGAGCAGGAAGCTAAAGAGAATCTGAAAAAGATTCAAGAGAAGCAAGATCGAGAATCTGCTGCATTACTGCTTATGACTATGCGAGCTGAGTTGACAGAACGTTTTTCTAAAACTAAATTTACTACTTAACTGCTACACCATTACTACATGATTACAGCTGAGTCACTAGGTTTTGATGGAAAGCGCGATAAAGATTTAGTTCTTCCTAAGACGATACAACAACAGAATCAGGAAGAACTAGATAGCGATACAGATAGGCAACTTTCCGGAACCGCAGTAAAGACTGACGATATTTATCTTGCATGTAAGAGCGATCTTAACATGCTTGCAGGTACGGCTTTACCAGATATTTTTGAATATCTTTTTCCTCCTATATATCTAGCAATATGGGCTTGGCTGCTAGAATACGCAGTTAAGACTAGAGATTTTTCAAAATTAGCTTTAGGGATGCCACGTGGATTTGCTAAGACTACTCTTGTAAAACTCTTTATTCTTTTCTGCATTCTTTTTACTCACAGAAAATTTATCCTCGTCATTTCTAACACTGAGGCTCACGGCATAAATATAATAACAGATATAATGGCGATGTTGAAAGAGCCTAACATTATCAAAATCTTCGGAGATTATTCTCTTAATGTACAAAGAGATAAACTTAACTTACAGATATTCTCTTTTCGAGGTAGACAGATAATTTTGGGCGCCATAGGAGCAGAAGGATCTATCCGCGGTTTAAATATCGGTTTTGATCGTCCAGATGTAATGATATTTGAAGACTTTCAAACTAAGGAAGATTCTGAGAGTGATGAACTTTCTAAGAAGCTCATGACTCGTATGGTTGGCACTATCATGAAGGCCAAATCTCCTAAAGGCTGCTTATATCTTTATATCGCAAACATGTATCCTACAAGTGGATCAATTCTGCGCAAACTTAAAGATAATCCTTTTTGGACTAAATTCATCGTCGGAGGTATCTTAGCAGATGGAACAAGTCTCTGGGAAGAACTACAACCAATACAGCAGTTACTTGAAGAGTTTCAAAATGATTTTGCTTCTGGTAATGGAGACGTATTCTTTGCAGAAGTGCTCAACGATGAAACTGCTGGTATTCGTGCTGGTATTGACATTAATGCTATTCCAAACGCTCCATATACTAAGGTAGATAAACCACAAGGAAAATTACTTATAGTAGACCCAGCTGGAGCTAAAGATGTAAATGATCTTAACGCTGTAGGATACTTCGAAGTCTTTGATGGTAAACCAGTATTTCAAGATATAGCACAAGGACACTGGAATCCTCTTGAGTTGATTACTCAAACTATGATTATGGCGATAAACAATCGCTGTTCTCTTATCGTAGTTGAAGGAGTAGTTTACCAGACTAGCTTACTCTTCTGGTTTGACTATATCTGTCAGCACCATCAGCTAGATGGCTTTTTCTTTGAGGGTATCAATCCTCATATGAAATCAAAGAATAGCCGTATTAAAACTAATCTGCGTACTTTGGTGCAGACTGAAACTAATGGACGTGTAGTAGAACCTACTGCATATATTGGCCCTAAAGTAATGGCACAATTCAAACATCAGATTCTTCAGTGGAATCCATTACTAGAAAAGAATGTAGACGAACTGCTTGACTTAAATGCTTATGCAGCTCAAGTACTACAAGAATTCGGTGATTTAACTCTTACTGAATACTCTGTAGAATCTTTAGCTTTTCAGAATGCAAGAGTATTACCTGCGTATTTAACATCTCCTGTCTAAGGTGACACTACTATGCCTGCTGCTACACCAATACTGCTTAAAAAACAAAGTCAAGTTGGTTTAGTTAAGTATATGGAACTTGCTAGTAATTCTTTGCTTACTAGTTCTAACCTTCGTGCTGGTCTACGAGCTGCTGATCAAGCGTATATGAGAGAGAATGACTGGACCAAAGAGCAATGGCAAGCACGACAAGCAAATAAACGAGGGGATCCAACAAAGATACAAAACATAGTTGTTCCTATCATCATGCCGCAAGTAGAGAGTTCAGTAGAAACTCAAATGAAGATTTTCTGCTCAGAATTTCCTATATTCTCTTTTGTTGCTAGTCCAGAAAAAGCAGATATAGCACTTCAATATAACACCATCATGCAGGACAATCAAAAGCGTGGTGGTTGGATTAGACAGTTACAGATGTTTTTTCGAGATGGATTTAAGTATAACCTGCACGCTCTTGAAGCTACTTGGTGCTCTGAAAAGATTTGGACTATAGAGACAGACACAAGTTACCAAGGAGGTGCTGAAGGAAAAGCTAAGGAACTGTTGTGGGCCGGAAATAAACTAAAAAGAATGGATATGTACAACACATTCTTTGATACCAGAGTTGCTCCTGCTGAAGTACACATCAAAGGAGAGTTTGCTGGTTATGTAGAACTTATGAGTAGAATGGAGTTGAAACGATATATTAACTCCTTACCAAACAAACTTGTAGATAACATCAATCCCGCATTCAATTCTGGTATTGGCGGTACTGGAGATACAATGAGTTCATATTCCTTCTATCTTCCTGATATAAACCCCGGAGCTAGTTTCATACAGAATCCTGCACAAGCTTTTGACTGGATGAGTTGGGCAGGAATTCAACCTACCAATATGGGCCGAGTACAATACAAGAACTCATACGAAGTTAAGACTATCTATGCGCGCATAATTCCATCTGATTTTGAGATTGTAGTTCCTAGTAAAAATACGCCACAAATATGGAAATTTGTAGTCGTTAACAACACTGTACTCATCTATGCAGAAAGACAAACAAACGCTCATGACTATTTACCTATTGTATTTGGTCAACCGCTTGAAGATGGATTACGCTTTCAAACAAAGTCATTCTCACAGAATCTTGAACCTTTCCAAGAAGTAAGCAGCGCCCTGTGGAATATGAAGTTAGCTAGTGCGCGCCGCAGACTAACTGACAGAGGTCTTTACAATCCACTTTTAGTTCGTATGGAGGACATTAATTCTCCTGAGCCGAATGCAAAGATTCCTCTGCGTTCTTCAATGTATGGTAGAAAACTTGAAGATGCATATCATCAGATTCCTTTTGATGACGCTAATTCACAGTTCTTCGTACAAGAAGCAGATGCAATGTATCGTTACTCTCAAATTACTTCTGGTAAAAACAATCCTGCTCTTGGACAATTCCAGAAAGGTAATAAGAATAATCCAGAGTTTGAGACTACGATGGCTAATGCTAATTCTAGAGATCAAACTACAGCTAGATTTACTGAAGATCAAGTATTTACTCCAGTAAAAGAGATTTTCAAGTTAAATATTCTGCAATACCAGCCAACTGGGCAGATTTATAATACCGAAGTTCAAGGATTAGTAAATATTGATCCTTTAACTCTTAGAAAAACCGCACTAGACTTCAAAGTTGGAGATGGATTACTTCCAGCTCAGAAAGAAATTCAATCTGACGAATTACAGGTAGCATTCCAGACTATTCAGTCTACACAGCAACTGCAATCAGGTTATAATGTAGTTCCGATGTTCAGTTATATTATGAAAACACGAGGATTAGATGGATTGAATAAGTTTGAGAAATCTCCTCTTCAACTTCAATATGAACAAGCACTAAGTTCTTGGCAACAAGTAGCAGTAGAGGCTATGAAAGCTGGACAGAAACCGCCGCCTCAGCCACAGATGCCGCCACAGTTGATTCAAGAACTACAAGCTAAAGCAGCACAGTCTCAACAAGAAGCAGCTACATCTTCAACTCCTACCGGAAATGCAGTATCTCAAACAGCTCAACCGTCACAATCATCGCAATCAGGCGATATAAATATAGGACAAGGAACTACCAATGCCTAAATTGATACCAAGTAAGTTTCAAGAGTATGAATTTACAAAAGAAGAGGTTGTACAAGCTAAAGTACTATCACCTCTTACTAAAATGTATCTGGAGAATGAACTCGCAGTAACTATGCTTCGTAAGATCGCTCTTATCTATGATCATACGGATCAGAAAGATTGGGAGTTACTTCATGCAGAACTTGATGGTAGGATAGCAATACTAGCAGAATTACTTCAAGTCGAACCTATAAAACTTAATCTCAAGGAGAGTAAAGATGCCACAGTTTAATGTTGGTGCTGCAATGCAACGTCTTTTTGGTGGTAATACAGGCAATACAGGAGCACCTCCTCCTAATCCTAATGCTCAACCTACAAATCAAAGAGAGCAACAACAGCAACAAGCAAAAGGTAAAACACCTTCTGGAGAGTTTACACAGTTAGAGAGTGGGAGTAGTGCAGAATCTAACGAAGCTAGTGGAACAGGAGAGCCAGCAAACCCTCTTGACAAATTTAAGGATATATGGCAACCTCTTACTGGTGCAGATGGAAAACCTCTGCCAGAAACAAAAAGACCTAGTTTTGCTATAGATGCTACGAAGATGATGGAATTTGCATCTAAACAAGATTTCAAGAAATTTGTAAAACCAGAAACAATGACAGCAATTGCTAAAGGTGGCGAAGAAGGAACTGCCGCTATGCTGCAAGCATTCCAAGATATAGGTAGTTCTAGCTTTGCAACAAGTATGACAGCTTCATCACAACTGGTAGAAAGAGCGTTAGCAGCACAAAGACAAGACTTTGAAACTTCTCTACCAGAACTCGTCAAGCGTTTCTCCCTGAAAGACAATCTTCGTACTAAAAATCCTATTCTTAGCCACCCTGCTGCATCTCCTATCATTGAGGCGCTACAGGTAACATTAGCTAAGAATAATCCCAATGCTACTGCTGCTGAATTACAAGAAACAGCAGAAGAGTATCTTACTAGTCTTGCTGCTAGTTTTTCAGGCAAGAAAGCCACAGAAGATGATTCTGGTGGTAATAAATCTGGTAAGAAAGAGCAGGATTGGGGTAAGTTTTTACCTGACTTTAATCAGTGAGTTCAGTTCAGTTTAGTTCAGTCGAGTTTCTTTTTTTTTCTTTCAAGGAGAATATAAATGCTACTTCGTGCAGCTTCTTATAGCGACGGAGATGTATTGCGTCCATTCTCCGTCGGCGATGTGATGGATACGCAAGAAGGGTTTACCAGTCTTACTACGGCTGGTTCTGGAACAGTTCTTGCTGCTGCAATCGCTGGTGGAGCGTTGAAGCGTACAGGTCCTGGTGCAGGTTTTACTGATACATTTGATACAGCAAATAACATTATCAATGCACTTTCTGGTAATGCTGCAAGTATCTCTGCCGCTGGTTCTAATCCGTTCAATCCTAGTTTTCAAACTGTAGCTTTTGGTCAGTTGTATGTAGCTCCTGGACAGCCTCAACCTGGTGCTAGTTTCCGTTGGCTGTATCTAAACGGTGTAGCTTTTGCAATGACAGCAGCGGTTGCTGCTAGCTCTGGAGTGATTCTTGGAGCTAATGTCAACGTAGCAGCATCGCTGGTTAGACAGTATCTGTTCCAGATTCTGAATGGCTCTCCTGCTATTCTGGCAAACGCGAATCTGACAAATACAAGTGCTGTAGTAACTGGTATGACGACTCAACAAACCAACCAGATTACTCCAGGAATGAGTGTATACGGTACCAATGTGCAAGCGCTGTCTGTAGTTAACTCCGTTCAGTCTGGCGTAGGAATTACTATGTCGCTGACGGCTTCCGGTACTTCTCTGAGTGCTCTCACACTGACACCGACCATTACTGTTACCGGTCTGTTTAGTGCGACTGCATAAGAGAGCTGATTACAGTCAACTTTTAAAGGAGATACTTCAATGACTGTCGGACTCTTTAACTCAGCTCTCTTTACACAGGATCTAGCAAAGAAGTCATTCGCAGGAATGATTACACGCTTGATGCCTAATGGAGCTGCACCGTTGTTTGGTATGACTAGTATGCTGAATGCTGATACTGCTCTGCAAATGGAACATGGATTCTTTACCAAAACAATGGTATTTCCATCGTTTCAATGTACTGCTGCTGGTCAGTTGATCGGTGATACACTCTTTACCGGGATTAATACCGCAAATCTGTTAGCAGGTATGATTATGCGAGTTGATACTACCGGTGAAAACATCATCATTAATTCTGTTCTTGGTCCAACGCAGATCAGTGTGCAACGTGCTGTAGGAACTATTGCTGCTGCTGCAATTGGTGCATCTGTCAACCTGTTCATGGTTGGTAATGCCTATGAAGAAGGATCACTGCGTCCTTCTGCTCTTGCAATCAATCCTGTCCGTATTACAAACTTTACACAGATTTTCCGTAATACTTGGGCACTGGCAGATTCAGTTCGTGCTACACAGATGATTGCAGGTGATACAAACGTAGCAGAGAATCGTCAGGACTGTGCTGCTTTCCATGCAGCAGATATCGAGAAAGCTCTGTTCTGGGGCCAAAAGTTCCTAGGTTCTCGTAATGGTCAATCCTTCCACACAATGGATGGTTTGATCAATATTATTACAGCAAATGCCGCCGCAAATGTAACTACTCTGGGTGCTACTACAACTTATACCCAACTTGAAGCTGCTCTTGATCCTTGCTTCAACGTAGCTACGAATCCACAAGTTGCTAATGAGAGAATCTTGTTCTGTGGTGGTATTATGCACCGTCTCCTTAACAACATCGGTCGTCTGAATGGGACGTATTTTATCTCTGACGGTCAGACTAGCTACGGATTGCAGTTTGGTAGCTTCAAGATCGCTCGTGGTACTTTCCGTATTATCGAGCATCCTCTGTTCAACGCATTCGGACCTACTAGTACTTGGGCTAAAATGGCTGTTGCAGTTGATCTTACAACTTTCAATCTTGCTTATTTGGGAGATAGAAAGACGCAGAATCGTGAGTTCAATACTGACGGTGATACCGAAGCTTCAGATAATGGTATTGATGCTGTAGGTGGAACACTGACAACAGAAGTTACTTGTCTGGTTAAGAATCCTCCTGCGAATGCAGTACTATTTAATGCAACAGCAGCCGCTGTAGGTTAAGCTAGATCACTTGTGCTATCCTCTCTTCTCCAGGAGATTCTTCGATGGAAGACTCCTGGAATTTTTTCTACCTGTGAGACAAATTGATACTTAGGAGATATAAATGAATGAAAAAATGGAAATTCTTAAAGCAAAACTCGCTAAAGAAAGCGCAGAAAAACTTGCTGCTATGCAGCTTTTAGCTCAACAAGAGAACCCTGAAGCTGCTAAAGCTGCTCAAGAAGAGCTAGCAAAAGTAGCTACAGCTCCGGTCAAAGGATTTATTCCTGCTGTTTCTGTAAGTACAGGAGAAAAACCTGCTCTTGCTCCTGATATGGCAGGACTTCGTATTTTTCGTTCACGTATTCCTGGCTCAAGTTTTGTTATGAGAGAAGGATATACTATCTATTTTCATAATGGTTGGTATGAGACTACTGATCCCTCTGAGATTAGTCAACTTGATGCAGTAGCAAATAAAGTTCCTACAATTCATACAGAAGAACACGAGAAAGATATTGTAGAAGCTATTATTCAAGCTCGTAGAGAAGGTTTTGTAGGTTCAGTAGCAGAAGCTATGTCTCAGCAGATTACAGTAGAGCAGCGAGTTAAGGCTTTACTAGCTAGTGGACACCGGAGTGGATATCAACCTGCTGGTGGAGTTTTAAAACTTCCCACAGTACTACCTACTGGTGGTATTCCTGAAGGTTTAGCTGCTCAAGAAGTTTCAGATCGAGATTCGGCTCTGAGACAAGCAATTAAAAATGCTTCAGCTCAGAGTAACTCGTAAGCAAAACTCATAAATTAAGGGTTGTTTGAATGAATATCGCTACTATTCGTACCAATATCTATACAGTTACAGGTCGTCCAGATCGTGTAGATGAGACGAATTTAGCTATTCAGACAGCTACTCTAGAACTTCATGGTATGGAGAATTGGTGGAGAGATAAGATAGAACAACGAGTAGATTTCTCTGCTTCATCAAACTATCAACAGATGCCTCTATCTAATCTAGTTCGTTTTCGTACTTTTTCATATTTGAGAAAATTTGATCCTGCTGGTACTGATCCTTTAACAGGAGTTGGTACTGGTGCTCCTGGAGATTTCTTTATACCTCTGCAACCAGATAAGATTCTAGACCGATATGGTCAAACTGAAGATAATATCTACTATCTCTCTGGTGGTGGTCTAACTGCAAATGCAGTAGCACAACTTAGAAGTACTGTAGCTTTTCAAAATCTACTGATAGGTTGGATGCAGTTTCCTCAAGTTGACGATCTAACTCAGTACAACTCATGGATAGCTGAGTTATTTCCTTGGGCTATAATTCATAGAGCTGCACAGTTAATGAAGAAGTATGTACAAGATTCTGATCAAGTAAAACTGCTGGATCAGAATACTCAATTACACATAGGTATTCTTCTAACTAACGGACTAGAGTTTCATTCAAGATGACAACTTCTTCTGTTTGGGAAAGTACTAGTGGAACTGCTGTAGTACCTACAGATTTTCCTACACAACTAGCAGCCCCCTCCGGCTCGTCGCTGGTGGGGACTGTCGGTGCCGCTGCATCGGGAGTAGTAGCGAGAACGGTAGAAAGTAAGTTGCGCGACTTCGCAACCGTTCAAGACTTCGGCACCGTCGTCGTCTACGATAACTTCGACCGGCCAGATGGATTGCTTCAGGGGGATATTGCGCCAAGCGGACAAACTTGGCTGTTGAGTGGTGCAGGTGCTGCGACAGCGGCCATCGTGGACGGAAAATATACCGCCACAGGAAATACTTATGCGTCATTAAATTACGGATCAACCATCCCTAAGATAGGCGGCTCATTTTCTTTTGTCTCTGGAACTGGAACTAACGATAGGTCTTTAAGTGGTATGTGTACGCTAATTTGCGACAATGCGCAGATCGCTCTTCAGAACTTGTTACACCTGATTATTAGTCCGGATGGCTGGACGTTGCAAAAGTTTGTGGCGGGGGTTACGACTGGAATTCTCAGCGCGCAACATTCTCTTCGCACAGACGGTTCTGTGTACCAGATCAGTTATTCGATAGTTGGAAACACGGTAACTGTAAACGCTCCCAACGGACAGGTTTACTCTGTGACGGATGCTGATGTTGGAGCATTGCCACATAGCTATGGCATTTGGCAAATCACACAATTAGCTAACTCTTTCATTGGCCGGTGGCATTCCTGCAACATCGGCAAGCGCCCTGCTGATGATGCGCGAGCAATGGGAGTCGGGGCGCCGATGGGCGATATTTCCTATCTGCTAGGAGCAAGATTTTCACCCATGGATAGAAAAGGACTTAGGGATGTGTCCTTGTCCGGTGGAATCGGCTGGTACACGATAGCCAATGCAGCCACTAATGGAGGCTACTCGCAAGCTGGCAGAGTGTTTCTGCACGCGACAGACACAGCGACGTTCAACGTCGGTATAGAGTTAAAGATTCAAGCAAGCTCAAGCGACACAGTACCGATCATTACTCAGGAGCAAGTCTTTGGCGCTGTTGGCACTCCCATAGATCAGATCAGATTGTCTACCAGCAACGGTGTTGGAATACATCTTGATATACACCTTTCAAGAGCTAATGTGTGTACGCTCGATGTGGACTTTATGGGCGCATTCATCCCCGTAGAACTTCCAGTAGTTGGTGCGGTTGCACTGGGCACTGGTTCTACGGTTATCACAGTGGATCTCACGTTAGGAAGAAAATCGTATCCAGAACTAAGAGTGGCCCCTACCTATGGAGCTAATGTCGCTATTAACGGCGCGCTTGGCAATATATTCGATATCACTGTGACTAATGGCACAGCTTTACAGGTTGATTTCCCTACGAATATGAGTCTTGGGCAGAAGTTTACTATCACCATCATTAACACTTTTGGTGTAATGGGACTCATAACTTGGCAGCTTTATAAAATGTCGTCGTGGACGAATCCAGTAAACGGGACGAATCGCTCCATCACATTTGAAGATTGCGGAGGAAATGTGTGGAGGCAGATTTCGCAGACTGGCGTAGACGTGCCGAACTAATGACCTCCTACTCCGGCCCCAATAAGCGCAGTGCGATAGTGTCATGACCGACTTCCCCGGCCCCGAGCGCAGTGCGATTAGATTAAAATAATAACTCAGAATTAAAAAATTAAAAGGATACATTATGGCTTACATTCCTAACGCTACAGATGCAACTCAACCTCTAGGTACTGTAGATGCTTCAACTGCTGCTGCTGAGTTTAGAGCACTTAAAGCCTATGTATCAGGACTTGCTCTTACAGCAGGAATGTTTTCTACAGTAAGACAGACTGTAAATGACGGAGTAGTCAATTCTTTAGGTGATCCAGCATTTCTAATTGCAGCAGTAGCAGGTGGAGCAGCTTTAGATCTAAAAGCTACTGGACGACCGTTAGTAGCTAACTTTGCTGGCGGATCTACAGGAACAGGAGTAGCTGACCGAAATAGTACGCTGACTGGAGATACTGCAAACGTAATTACAGGATTACCAGTAAACAATACGAGTTATATCTATACGAACTATGTTTCAGCAGCTTCTATGACTTGGGGACAGACTCTTGCTCCTGTGCAGTATGGTAAATTCTATCCTCAGTCGATAGGAAGTATACTTCAGTTCGGTGGAGCTGCTGGATCAACTGTTTTCTTAGATGATTTTGGTAATACTTGGGCTGCACAAGCTGGAGCTAAAGTACAGACTAATCAGTTTAAGTTTGGTTCTGGTGGATTGGGAGGTGCAGGTGCTTCTAATGTACTAAATGGTACAACTGATTTCGTTAAAAATACTACAATAACTTCTCTTGGTTCAGGTGGTTGGTTTATGCGTGGTTGGGTATATGCTACAGCTTTACCAACAGCAGGACAAATAATACCGCTATGTAGTGCAGTAGTTGCTGGAGGATTTGGAGCCAATGTAGGAATATACAATAATGCAGGTACTATTAAATTTTTCTACAGTCTCTCTTCGAATGGAACAAGCAGAGATATAGCAGTTACAGCAGTAGGAACAACTACACCTCTTGTAAATACTTGGTATTTTGTTGAACTTACATACGACGCACTTGCTGCTGTATATCGTATGTATATAGGAGGAGTCCAAGAGCAGAGTACTGCTTCTGCTTCTAAAATAGCAGCATTTGCACAGATGACTTTTGGCGGTGGTAATGAAAACGGTACAACTCTAGGAATCACAGGATATGCCGATAAATTTGAATATGGTTCGTACTGTCAGCATCCTGCTGGAACGATATATACAGTACCAGCAGCAGCGCCAAGTATAGTAGCTGCTGGGTATGCGCCTGATTATTTTGATATACAAGGTATGAAAATGTATAGTGTCAGTGCTGCTAGTGCCACTGCTGGTGTGGCGCCAACGCTGACGAGTAAATATAGATGCTATGTCAGTGAAGTAGATATGGGCGCAGTAACTCCTACTACTATACGGAACTATGCATTTAATGGTAAGTATACAAGTGCAGATACAACAGTTCCAGGTTTAAGCACTCGTACAGGTTTTTCTTCTAACTTAGGTACGAATCTTGCTAAAGCGGAGATCTTTGCTCGTAATTATACAGCAGACAGAACATATACCCCTGGTATGGTTATTATACCACAAACACAAGCTGCTGCAACCTATATAAGTTTAGCTTCTGCAATTATAGAAGATCGTAATACTGTTTCTTTTATAACGAGTTCTAATGCTAATGCTTTAGATGCT
>Ga0315277_10009265_pt1 | contig 12591 bp, 9 predicted proteins | sample YL17G05_15_MG_FD_203695 | JGI IMG/M metagenome (GOLD analysis project Ga0315277, IMG submission 203695) | Sediment microbial communities from Yellowstone Lake, YNP, Wyoming, USA - YL17G05_15 | ecosystem: Environmental > Aquatic > Freshwater > Lake > Sediment | place: USA: Wyoming | collected... | reverse complement strand
TCGCGGCCGGGTTCGGAATCTCCAGCCCGGAACACATCCGCCTTCTCGAGGGCAAGGCCGACGCCGTGGTCGTCGGAAGCCGCGTCATCGATCTTTTCAACCGGGAAGGGCTCGACGGCGTCCGGGCGTTCCTCGAGGGATGCCGCGCCGAGCTTTCCCAAGGAGGCTACGACGGAAATGTCTGAGAACCGGCCCGGTTCCCGGCCTGGACACTCTGTTTGAGATCGGGCGGAAATATGTTAGATTGAGGGCGATTCGCATATGTTTATGGATCTTTAAAGAAAGGAGCCGTCCATGTTCGAAACTAAGATCTACGTCCAAAGACGCGAGCGCCTGAAAAAAACAATGGCCGGCGGTATATTGCTGTTTCCGGGGAATGGGGAATCGCCCATGAACTACGCCGACAACACCTTCCATTTCCGGCAAGACAGCAGCTTTCTCTATTTTTTCGGACTGGACCAGCCGAACCTGACCGCCCTGATCGATCTGGACGAGAATCGGGAGATCATCTTCGGCGACGAATTGACGATCGACGACATCGTCTGGATGGGAACGCAGCCGACGCTGCGGGCCAGAGCGGAAACGGTGGGAGTCTACCGCACCGAACCTACGGCTAAACTCGCCGACTACCTGAGCGGGGCCCGGGCCCAAAACCGGGTCATCCACTACCTTCCCCCCTACCGCGCGGACACCCGGGTTTTTCTGGCCGAGCTCCTGGGCCTGAAACTCGCAGAGGTCCAACAACGGGCGTCCCTGGATTTCATCAAGGCCGTGATCGCCCTGAGAAATATAAAGCAGGAGGAAGAGATCGTCGAAATCGAAAAGGCGGTGACCACATCGGTACGAATGCACCGCCGGGCCATGACCATGGCCGCGCCCGGCCTGACCGAAGCCGAGATAGCGGCCGCGGTTCACGAAGTCGCCCTGACCGCCGGCGGGAATCTCGCTTTTCCGATCATCGCCACCATCAACGGCCAGACCCTCCACAACCATTATCACGGCAACGTCCTTAAGAAAGGCGATCTATTCCTGCTTGATGCCGGCGCCGAAACGGCCCTCCATTACGGCGGCGACCTGTCCAGTACCGTGCCGGTCGACAAGACCTTTACCACCCGCCAGAAAGAGATTTACCGGATCGCCTTCGACGCCCATCAAACGGCCGTGTCGATGCTGCGGCCCGGGATCCGGTTCAAGGAGATTCATCTGGCGGCCTGCCGGGTGATCGCCTCGGGCCTGCGCGACCTGGGCTTGATGACCGGCGACGTGGACGAGGCGGTGGCGGCCGGGGCGCACGCCATGTTTTTCCCCTGCGGCCTGGGCCACATGATGGGGTTGGACATCCACGACATGGAAAGCCTGGGGGAAGTCTACGTGGGTTGGGACGGAGAGGCTAAGAGCACCCAGTTCGGCCTGAAATCCCTGCGCTTGGGCCGGGAGCTGGTCCCCGGCTTCGTCCTGACCATCGAGCCGGGCATCTACTTCATCCCCGAGTTGATGGACCTCTGGCAAAAGCAGGGTCAGTTCGCTTCATTTATCAATTACCAAAAATTGCGGACCTACCGGGATTTCGGCGGGCTGCGCAACGAGGAAAATTTCCTGATCAGCGCCGACGGCTGCCGCCGCCTGGGAGAGCCGCTGCCCAAGACGATCGAGGCGGTCGAAGGCATGCGCGCCTGATCGTCCTCTTCTCGTCGATTCCATGCGCAAGAGGAAGCAACCAGCGCGGCCGGCCGGTCCCCCGGCATCTCCCCCGCCCGCAAAGCCCGCCGCCATCGAAATCAACGACAAGTTCCGGTCGGCGCTGGATCTGCTGGAGACCACCGACCGCCACCTGTTTATCACCGGCCGGGCGGGCACGGGCAAATCGACGCTCCTTGAATATTTCCGCGACACGACGCCCAAGCAGGTCGCCGTCCTAGCCCCGACCGGGGTCGCCGCGCTCAACGTCAGGGGCCAGACCATCCACTCCTTCTGCCGCTTCAAGCCGGACATCACCCTGGACAAGGTCAAGAAGCTGCCTCCGGGCGGCCGGGGCCGCCCGCGCGGCGGCCGGGCCTCTTTCCAGGGGGACGGCTCTTCCGAAATCTACAAGCGGTTCGAAACGATCGTCATCGACGAGATCTCCATGGTCCGGGCCGACCTCCTCGACTGCGTCGAGAAATTCCTGCGCCTCAACGGTCCCGATCCCAAGCGGCTGTTCGGCGGCCTGCAGCTAGTCTTTATCGGCGACCTCTACCAGCTCCCGCCCGTGGTCACTTCGGCCGAGCGGGCGCTTTTCAGCGGGCATTACGAAACGCCCTACTTCTTCTCGTCCCATATCTTCGGGAACCCCGCTTTCGCCATGGAGTTCGTCGAGCTGGAGAAGATCTACCGCCAGAGCGAGGAGGATTTCATCGGGCTGCTCAACGCCATCCGCAATCGCTCGGCCACGGACAGCGACCTCGACCGGCTTAACGAGCGCCATGACCCGGATTTCACGCCCAGCGACGACGAGTTCTACGTCACCCTGACCAGCACCAACGACCTGGCCTCCGAGCGCAACAGGGATAAGCTCGCCCGGCTGCGCGGCCGCCCCGCCGTTTACGAAGGCCTCCTCGTCGGCGAGTTCGAGCGTTCCTCGCTGCCCACCGACGAGCGCCTTGAGCTCAAGATCGGCGCCCAGGTCATGCTCCTCAACAACGATCCCAAAGGCCGTTGGGTCAACGGCTCGATCGGCCGAGTGGCGGAGATCGTCATCACTCCCAGCGCAGACGATGGCCGCGCTGGGAGTGATGACGTCGTCGTGGTCGAGCTTCAGGACGGCCCGACCGTGGACGTCCTGCCCAACGTCTGGGAGATCTTCCGCTTCGGCCTCGACCCGGACACCCGGAGCATCGTCTCCGAGCCGATCGGCTCCTTCACCCAGTATCCGCTGAAGCTCGCCTGGGCCATCACCATCCACAAGAGCCAGGGCAAGACGTTCGACCGGGTCGTGATCGATTTCGGCCGCGGCACCTTCGCCCACGGTCAGGCCTACGTCGCCCTCAGCCGCTGCACGAATTTCAAGGGCCTGGTCTTGAAGAAACCCTTCCGGCGCGGGCATATCCGGTTGGACTACGAAATCGTCCGGTTTTTAACGCGGTTCCAATACAAGAAGGCCGACGAGAAGCTGTCCTACGCGGCCAAGGTCGCGATGATCAACGAAGCCATCGGCGAGGGCCGCGACCTGGAGATCCTCTACCTCAAGCCCGACGACACCAAGACCCGGCGCCGCATCCGCGCGGAATCCATCGAGATGCTGGATTTCAAGGGCAAGCGGTTCGAGGGCGTCGTGGCCTATTGCTACAAGCGCGAAGAGCAGCGCCATTTTCGGATCGACCGGATGCTGGAAGTCAAGGTGCTGTGACTATTAAAGCCATCCTGTATTATAACGCTAAAAAGAAAAGACGCTGGCGGCGCTTGCTGCTGATCGCCGTCCTGATTCCCGCCGCGCTGATCGCCCATATCCTTCTGACGCTTCCCGACGTCTCCGGCCTCAAGACTAATACGCCGTTGACAACGGCCTTCATGAAGTTCCGCCAGGACGAAGCCCTCAGGAAAAAAGAGGATTATTCCGTCCGGAGCGAATGGGTGGATTTCAACCGGATCCCCGAGCTGCTCAAGGAAGCCGTTCGGATCACGGAAGACGCCTCGTTCTACTGGCACAGCGGGATCGACTTCGAGGAGCTCAAGGAATCCCTCAAGCGGGACCTGCGCGAAGGGCGGCTCGCCCGGGGCGGAAGCACCATCACCCAGCAGCTCGCCAAGAACATTTACCTATCCCCCAGAAAGAATCCTCTCCGCAAGCTCCGGGAGTATTTCATCGCCCGCCGCCTGGAGAAGGCGCTCAGTAAAGACCGGATCTTCGCCCTCTATCTCAACCTGATCGAGCTCGGCCCGGGCCTGTTCGGGGTCCAGGCCGCCTCGCGCCGATATTTCGGCAAGGACGTTTCCGACCTTTCCCTGGAGGAGATCGTCCGCTTGACGGCCGTCATCCCCCGCCCCATCGTGACCGACCCGCGCGGTTCCGGGACATGGCTCAACTGGCGCTGCCGGTATATCCTGGGAAAACTCAAGCTCTATAAGAAGATCGGCGAGGACGACTTTCAATTCCTGATCGGGACGTTTCAGTAAAGATCATAAGAGGGTTACAAAGCCGTTTTTCAGGGCGAAGTCAATCGACGAGATCAGCTGTTCGAGCTGATCCGACTGCGGCATGACTGCGGTCGGGTTCACTCCCACCGCCCTGTTCCGCCCTTGGGCCTTGGCCTGGTACAAGCCCATATCGGCCAGCATGACCGTTTTTTCGAACTTCAGCAAATCCGGCCGGGCCGCATAAAACGGAAATGAGACGTAGCCGATGGAACAGGTTTTTTGGATGTGTTTCTTTCCATCGGCCGAAATCGGAAATGGGGTCGTTTCTATTTTAGCCCTCATTTTTTCGGCAAACGCGGCCAGATAGTTCGGGTCGGTCTTCTTGAGCACGATCAGGAACTCCTCGCCTCCGAATCGGACGATGATATCATCCTGCCTGACCGAAGCTTTCAAGATCTTGCCGAATTGAGTCAGCAGCAGATCGCCGGCCTCGTGGCCGTACTTATCGTTGACCTCTTTGAAATGATCGATATCCAGGATGAAAATTCCAAAGACCTGGTCGATGTGTTCGCTCCGGCGGTTGACCTTGTTGGTCAGGATGTATTTCTTATAGTTGATGAAAGCCGCGATATCGTTGCTCAACACCTCCGAAATATAACGCCGATTGCGCAGGCCGGTCAGGGGATCGTTCAGGGACATCTCCCTGAGTTCTTGCGTCCTCTGGGCGACCAGGTTTTCCAGCTCCTTCTTTTTTTCCCGCAGGCTCCGGATCCGCGTATTGTGGACGCCGAAAGCCCCCAGGCCGACGGCCGTCGCCGCCAGCAGGTAAAACCACCAGGTTTTCCAGAAGGGCGGGTGGATGAAAATCCTGATCGCCGCCCCATTCTCATTCCAGACGCCGTCGCTGTTCGAGCCCTTGACCCGGAATACGTACTTCCCCGGCGGGAGCGAGGTGTAGGAGACGTAACGCCGCTGGCCCACGTAGTTCCAATTTTTTTCGAATCTCTCCATCCTATAGGCGTACAAGCTTTTTTCCGGGGATACGAAATTGAGGGCGGTATACTCGAACGAAATGACGTTGTCGCGGTAGGAAAGATCGATCGCCTCCGTTTCCTCGATCGATCGATCAAGGATGACCCGGCCGCCCCTCCCCGGCCCGACCGGAACGGATTGGTTGAAGATTTGAAAATCGGTGATCACGATCGGGGGAAGATAGGGATTATCCTTGATCGTTTCCGGATCGAAGGCGTTGAACCCGTTGACGCCCCCGAAGAACATCTCCCCGGTCCGGGGGCTCTTAAAGCAGGTATTCCCGTTGAATTCGTCCCCCTGGAGCCCGTCGTTTTTATCGTAGTTCTTAAACAGTTCCTGCTTGGGATCGAACCGGGAAAGGCCCTTGTTGTGGGACATCCAGAGGTTCCCTTGGCGGTCCTCCAAAATGCCGTAAATCGTGTTGTTGGGCAAGCCGTCCGCTTCCGTATAGGCGCGGAACGTTTCCTTTTCGGGGTCGAACTTGTTGAGCCCGCCGCCGTCGGTGCCGATCCAGAGGATTCCCGACGCATCTTCATGAAGGCACATCACATAGTTATAGCTGATGCTGTCGGTCCGATTCGGATCGTTCCGATAATGGACGAATCTGCGGTCCCGGGGATCGAATTTCTCCAACCCTCCGCCGAAAGTGGCGATCCAGAGCCGGCCGAGGCGGTCCTCGAGAATGGAAAATATCCGGTTGTGGCTCAGGCTGCCGGGATCGGAGGGATCATTCCGGAAGCGGGTAAATTTTCGGCTTTTCCGGTCAAAGGCGTTCAGTCCGCCGCCGTCGGTCCCGATCCAAAGAATACCGGACCGGTCTTCGCAAATGGCCCGGATTCGATCATCGCTCAAGGAGGAGTCGTCCTTCGGATCATTCCGATAATGGCTGAATGTTCCCTTGAGGGGATCCAAAAGGTCCAGGCCGCCTCCGTAGGTCCCGATCCACAGGGCGCCCGACCTGTCTTCCCTGATTTTCCTGATCCTGTCGCTGGCGATGCTGCCGCGATCGGCCGGATTATGGAGATAGACGCTGAAGCGATTTGTCCGGCGATCGAACTTGTTCAAACCCCCGCCGAAGGTGCCGATCCAGAGGATTCCGTTTTTATCCTCGCAAAGCGAAACGACTTGATCGCTGCTCAACGAATTCGCGGCTCCAGGGTTCTTCCTGTAATGAACGAATTTTCGGGTCCCGCTGTCGACCTTGCTGATCCCGCCGGAAAAGGTTCCGATCCACAGGGAACCCGCCCGGTCTTCAAAGACGGCCCTGACGCTGTCGCTGCTCAGGCTCTGAGCGTCGTCGGGATCGTTTCGATAGCGGAGGAAACCTGCCGTGGCCCGGTTGAAGACATTGAGGCCCAGATCGGTCCCCACCCATAATCTTCCGGCACGATCTTCATAAACGGCCCGGACGTCGTTATGACTGAGGCTGTCCTGATCGTCGGCGGAGCTTTGAAAGCGGGCGAAGGCATTTCCGGGCTTATCGAACCGGTTGAGTCCGTCGGCCGTTCCGACCCAGAAAACGCCTTCTTTGTCCTCGAACAGGACGTTGACGACGTTGCTGCTCAAGCTCCGCGGATTCCGGGGTTGGCTGTGGAAGCGAACGCATTTTCCGCTTTTGGGGTCCAGCCGATTCAACCCGTTTTGGGTCCCCACCCACATGCCTCCGGACTTGTCCTCGAACAAAGCCTGCACCCGGTTGTCGCTCAAACTTTGAGGATCACGAGGATCGTTTTGAAAGCGGACGAATGTCCCGGTCGAGCGGTCAAGCCGGCCCACTCCGCCGTTGTCGGTCCCGATCCAGAGCGCTCCGCCGCGATCTTCAAGGACGGCCCTGACGTGGGGATGATTGAGGCTGGCCGGATCCTTGGGATCATGAAGGTAGCGGGTGAATCTTTCCGTCTTGGTGTCGAACTTATTGAGCCCGTTGTAGGTGCCGATCCAGATATTCCGCTCGCGGTCCTCATACAGGGCCCAGATGCTGTTGTTGCTCAAACTGTTGGGATTTTGCGGCAAGGGCCGGTATATTTTAAAGCCGTATCCGTCATGCTTGTTCAGACCATCCTCGGTGCCGAACCACAGGAATCCCTTTTGGTCCTGGAGAATGCAATTGACGGTGCTCTGGGAAAGGCCTTTCTCTATCGAAATGCGCTGGAACTTGACGGCGTTTTCATCGGCCCCAAGGCCGTTCGCCATCGTGAACACGATGAAGGGGAAAAGAAAAAAGCGTTTTTTGACCCTCATTTGTCCCTCGGCTTAAGAGGCATTTTGCCGCCCGCTTTTTTTATAATATCTCCCGTTGCGGGCTGAGTCAAGAACCTGATGACGATCTTATGCACGATAAAAGGAACAACCCCTTGACAGACCCGGCGCCCGGTGCTATCTTTCACAAACAAGGTGGCATCGAGAATGGATAAGATTGTCCGCTTCGGGGTATCGCTCGAGAAAGGCCTTCTCGAGAGGTTCGATGCCCTTCTCGAGGAACGCGGCTATTCCAGCCGCTCCGAGGCGCTCCGGGACCTCATCCGCCAGTCCCTCATCGAGAAGGAATGGCGAGAGGGCGCGGAAGTGGCCGGCGCCGTCACGCTTATCTACGATCATCATCGCAAGGACCTCGTCGGCCGGATCACCGACATCCAACACGACTGCCCTCATCTCATTATCTCAACCCAGCACATCCATCTCGATCACGATCACTGCCTGGAGATCATCGCCGTCCGGGGAGGATCGGAAGAGGTCCGCCGCCTGGCCGATTCGCTCCGATCGATCAAGGGCGTCAAGCACGGCACGATCAACATGTCGAGCACGGGGAAGGACCTGGAATAATTTTTTTGCCCGATGGTAGCACGAATGTTTAAAATAATAACACACAAGGAGATAACCTCATGAAAATCGCAGGTATCCGGGCCGCGTTGATGATCGGCGCCGTCGCGGCCGCGCTGGCCCTGTCGCCGGCTGTTTCGGCCGGACAAGACCCGGCCTCGGACCGGAAGCCGAAGGACAAGAAGATCAAAAGCGAAAAGGCCAAGACGGACACAGAGGACACGACCAAGCTCTTCCAGCTCAACCCGGTGACGATCGACGTCATCGAGTTCCTGCGCGACAAAGACGTCCCGAACATGACCATCGTCAAAACGGAGTTTTTCCCGATGACGATCGGCCTGACGCTCGACGCGGCGCTCGAGAGGCAGCCCGGCCTGGACGTCCAGCGCATCCAGGAGATCGGGACGGCCGTGGACGACGATTCGATCAAGATCCGCGGCCTGGGGGCCCGGAGGATCAAGGTCCTCAAGAACGGCCGGCCGCTCAATTCCTCGGGCGTCGCCGGAGGCTATTTCATCGACTGGACCATGATTTCCCTGGCGAACGCCGACCGCGTCGAGATCATCAAGGGCGTCGGCGATCCCCGCTACGGGAACGTTCTGGGCGGCGTCATCAACCTCATTCCCAAAAAGCTGACCGCCCGGCCCGGGACCGAGGTCCAGGCTTCCTATGCCAGCTTCAACACGGCGGCCCTCAACCTCTATCACGGCTTCAAGCCCGGAGCGTTCGAGTATTCGCTCTCGGCGGGATATTCGCGGAGCGATGGATATCTCCGCAACGGCGACTTGAGCTCCCGTAACGTCGATCTTCACCTGGGCTATGATTTTTCTTTCAAGGGCCGGTTGACCGCGGACGTCGGCTATGCCCGCATCCGGAAAGGATTCGCCGTCGGGAACCGCCGATCCAAGCTCTACGGCGACCCGCTCTACGACGCGCCGGCCGATCCGGCCTTCCCCGCCTCGGACGGCGAGATCATGTACGGCGGGATGGGGGCCGGCGCCGAGCCGGGGAGCTGGTGGGATAAAAAGAAATGGACGGCGGACGTCAACTACGAACAGGCCCTCGGAGATCGGGGATTCTTGTCCGCCCGCTACTGGCGCAACCAGGGAGACCGCGAGGCCTTCAACACCCGGAAGGCGGCCGGCCGCGCTTTCCATAAAGCGTTTTTCGACGACCGCTCCCAGGGGTTTTCGGCGGAGTACCGGCACGCCCTGCCGGGCCACGGCTTCGCGTTCGGCCTGGACTACGGCCATCTCAACGACGACGGCGACAAGAATCTCGGCGATGATTTCCGCGCGCCGTTCCGGAACGGCTCCTACGTGTCGACCAAGACCCTGGAATTCTACGGAATGGATGACATCCGGCTCGCCGGCGACAAGCTCTCGATCGTCCCCGGCGCCCGCTTCCTATCTTATCAAGGACTCGCCGGCCCGCAGGGCGTCGTCGAGGGAATTCCCAACCTCAAGCGCGCGGGCTGGGCGCCGTCCCTGAAGCTGACCTACGCCTATGCGCCGGGGTCCCTGGCCTACATCAGCGCGGCCCGGGCGCTGCGCATGCCGGCCGCGCCCGAGCATTTCTGGCATTACGACTACGACAGCGGCGTGGATACGAGCGGCCTGCCCTTTCACGAGGAGGACGGACTGCTCATCCAGGCGGGCTGGCGGACCGTCTTGCCGGGAGGAACGCAGATCGAGGTTGCGCCGTATTATTACCGGATCCACCGTTACATCCAGTTCGACCTGATCAATTTCGTGGCCTACAACATCGACCGGGCGGATATCTACGGTCTCGAGATCGAGGCGAGCCGGTCCTTCGGCAACGGTTGGTCGGCCTTCGCCAACTATTCCTTCCAGCGGAGCCGGACCGAAGGCGATCCGTTCATCGGGCTGTTCGTCAACGCCGAGGACCGCGGTTTTCGCGGGCTCCCCGGCCTGCCGGAGCATAAGGCGAACGTCGGGGTCCAGTATAAAACCTCCAAGGGGGTATCGGCGGCGCTGTTCGCCCAGGCGATTTCCGGCCAGAAGGTCATCTACAACAACAACACGCTTTACAATACCGACCTCCGTCTCCGCAGCCAGGCCGGGTTCGTCCGGCTCGACCTCGAGGCGAGGGTGCCGGTGGCAAAAGGATTCGAGGCGAGCTTCTTCTTGAGGAATCTCCTCGATGCCTCCTACCAGGAGCGCTTCGGTTATCCCGCGGCGGGACGCAATCTCGGCCTGTCGATCAAGGCCGGCATTTAGAACGGCCGCGTCGGCGAACGGGTCAGATAATTTCCAGTTTGTCCTTCTCGGGGAGCTTCGGGAAGGGCGCGTGAGGCTCCTGTTGGTACCAGAAAGCCACCGAGGCGATGTCGTCCTGGAGCGGAAGGTAGCGCCCCCCCGACATCCAGCCCAGGGCCTGGATCGTGACCTTCAAGTCCTGGTCGAACCGGATCGGATCCATGATGTGCCAGCGGTAGAGGCCGAAGCGCTGTTGAACCTGGTAGTGCCCGTCGCCGCGGATGACCTGGGGCAGCCCGCTGTAGGGCGTCGTGAATTCATGATACTGGATGGAGCCGTCGGGCGCCTTGGCGTCGAAGTCATAGGAGCCGCAGAAGTAGTCCTCGGTCCCCGTGCCGCAGATCGTCGGAAACTCCTTGTCGCCGTCGAGGTAAAACTTGATCTCGCCCTCGCCCCACCAGCCGTTGTTGTTGACGCCCCAGGCCATGTAGGTGCCCACGTAGTGACCCCAGCCCTTGACGCCGTCCAGGATCGTGTAGACGCTTTTATAGGGCAACGGATTGACGCGCCGGAACTGGGCGTGGAAATAGGCCGCGTCGGCCGGAACCTCTGTCTCCGTGTAGTTGATCTGGTAGTAGACCGTGAATTTGTCCTCGGCGATATTCTCGAGCGTGACCTTGAATCCCTTGCGGAAGGGCATCTCCCAGTAGCAGTTGAAAGCGCTCCCCGGGTTGACGCAGACGGGTAGCGACGACACCTGGGCATATTGGCCCCAGCCGCTGGCGAAGAAATCGCCCACCGGGCATTCGATCGAGGGCTCTGTCTCGCCGTCCCAGTAGAAGCGGATGATGGCGAAGCGCCAATTGCCGGCCGGGGTCAGCCAGATCTGCTGGATCGCCCCCTGGCCCTTGACGTCGGCCATGACGAACGTCTCCTTGGGATTGATCCGGACGTAGGGCGAGACCTTCCAGCCCTGGCCCAGATCCCGGGCCGCGTTTTTGGCTGGGCCGTCGATGGACATGCCCGCCTTGCCCTTCTCGCCCGTGAAATTCTCCGGGCTGATGGACCGGGTCTTGGCGTGGGACAGCCGGGACAGGTTGCCCAGGTTCATGGAGAGACCCTTGAAGGTCTTTTCGTCCTGCTGACCGGCGCTGAGCGCCGCCAGACTGGAAACGAGAACGGCCGTGACCAGGAGTCCCAGGGTCGCTCTGAGCCAGGGAGAGACCCGCCGTTCCGAGCGCGCTTGTTTCGTCATATCCTCCTCCTTGAAGGGATTTTGCCACGGGTATCGGTCCGATACGCCGGCCTTTTCCATTGTAGTCCAGCTGAATTTCGGGACACAACTCAATTTTCGGTTTCGTTTAGGAACTATCCTGCTGCATACCGCTCGGATTCTTCCTAAAATGATGCGGCGGTCGTCCTCGGGCGGAGGCTGAGCGCCTCGCGTTTATCCGGAGATGAATTTCTCGAGGGGGATAGCGACATCAGGAAACTGATCCACGATTTTTTTGTCGACCGTGATCAACGGCACATCCAGGTCTCGAGCTAATGCGACGAACTCGCAATCATAGGCCGAACAAGCGCTTGCGGCCGCTAAGCTAAGTACATGCTGCGAAACGACCTCGTATTCCCTATCCAGCATCAGACGCGATGCTTCCTCCATGATTTGTTGGGCCTCCGCCAAGCCGAGATGCTTTTTTCGAATATAATACGCCAACACGTTGCGCATTTCGCTTCGCCAAAGGAGCGGAGCCGCCCAACCCGGATCCTTGAGAAGCGCCAGTTCCGCCTCCGCGGACCGATCGCCGGTCAGGTATAAATAGCCGATGAGATTCGTGTCGACGACGATCATAAGCGGCCCGCCGTTTTCGCCCGGGCAAATGCGCTGTCCGCGATCGGATGGCCGGCCGTTTTGCTTCTCAGCTTTCGCGCGTTGGCCAGCAGTTGGTCCGGATTGACGGATTGACTGAGAACCGCTTTTTCAATGCAGGCGATGATCTCGCTGTTGATGCTTCGATGGCTCGTTTTAGCCGATTGTTTCAACTTGTCGTAAATTTCTAAGGGGATTTTTTTCACGGTAATCGTAGGCATGCCTTACTCCATAATGGTTCCATTTTGGAACCATTATGATATTCCGGGCGAGAATTGTCAAGAGGAAACATGAGCCGGTCGCTCAAACCTATCCCTGCTCATGAATGCTTTCTCGGCACGGGCCGTCCCCCCGGCAAGATTACAGCCAGCTTTTCTTGAGCCAAATGAGTCCGTCCGGTTTTACGAAGAAGTAGCTTAACTTATTTTCAGGATAGCCAATACTCTTCCGAGTAACTTCTCAGCGGTTTCTATGACGTCTCGAGCGCCGCTTTCGGAGAACTTGAGGCCGTAATCCGCTTCCTGGCGCAAATACATT
>Ga0315277_10009264_pt1 | contig 12591 bp, 14 predicted proteins | sample YL17G05_15_MG_FD_203695 | JGI IMG/M metagenome (GOLD analysis project Ga0315277, IMG submission 203695) | Sediment microbial communities from Yellowstone Lake, YNP, Wyoming, USA - YL17G05_15 | ecosystem: Environmental > Aquatic > Freshwater > Lake > Sediment | place: USA: Wyoming | collected... | reverse complement strand
CCCGACTTTCGGGAAACTGCGTGCGTGCCTCGTCGAGCCATTTCTCCGCTTGCTGCGGATTCTGGCCACGAATAGTTTCCAAAGCTCCTAAAAGAAATGCCTGCGAAAAACGAGACTTGTTCAAGGCGCGAATGAGCAATTGAGCCAGAGTTGCCCGATCGAGTCGAGGCGCCGTCCGAATTGCCGCTCGAACGCACTCCCAGGCCAAATCGTTCTTCGGATCCTCGGTGAGAACAGCCGCCCAGGATTGGAGAGCCTCGGGGAGTCTATCAATTCGCCAGTAGGTCAATCCAATCAGAATCGTGCCACGAACGTTCGCCACGGCGCCCGCGAACCGCTTCGTGCGGGCGCGAGCGAGAAGATATAGATAGTCTCCGTTCTGATACAAGCAATAGAGATACGCGTAGGCGACATCGGGATCTTCAGATTTCTTGAGATGGTCCTTGAGCCAGTGGGCAGCGCTCTTGTAGTCCGCATTTTCCAGCCAGGGACGGACAGTGGACATCCAAGTGGGACTCGTTGGCTGAACGTCCTGCGCGGCGGGACAGGGTAGAAGGACGGACGCCAGGAAGATGAGAGAAGCGCAACAGATCGCGGGTCGGGTCGGCATTAGGTCGCTCCGATCTCTTGAGTAGGGTTGGTTTGGCCGTTGATCCACTGATGGAGAAGAGGCACGGTAACTTGGCGAAGACTGACGATGACTTGACGTGCCTGCGAGAGGGTCTCGCGCGAGAAAGTCCCCACCACGCCAACCGAGAACATTCCGGCGCGGTTGGCCGCAGCGATTCCATTGATTGAGTCTTCGAATACAATGATGCGTGACGGTGAGAGGCTCAGTCGTTTGGCTGTTAAAAGGAATATTTCCGGGTCGGGCTTGCCGGCGCTCACATCGTCAACGCTCGTTATAACAGGGAAGCGGTGGCTCAAATCCAAGGTGGCAAGCGAGAGGTCGAGCTTGGCGCGAATTGCGGCCGTGGCAATGGCATAGGGAATGGAGGCAGCAGCCAGACTATTAACCAGATCAAGAGCGCCGGGAGCCACGGCAATGGGATCGCCGGCTACGACGCGACGGTAGCATTCGAGCTTGAATTGGCGGAATTGAGCTGTGTTGACTGCGAGACCGTGGCTCTTGTTCAAGAGTTCAATGATCGAGCCGTCATCGCGACCGCAGAGGAAGCCCAGGAGGTCGGGCGAGAAGGCGACTTTTCCATGCGAGACTTGCTCGACGGCAAGGCGGAGTGCTTCGAGGCTTTGCCGCTCGCTATCGAAGAGAACACCGTCCGCATCAAAAATGACACCAAAAGGGGCCATAGCGGCTCCATATACACGATCTATCCGATTAAGACGCTGATCAGATATGGTGTCAAGGATTTGTGAAGCAAGAATCTTCAGTATTCGCTTGCAACATGGGCGCGCGGTTACTAATCTCTGAAAACGGCAAGCTGTTAAAGCAGTGGAGAAGCCGCCGGAAGCAAAAAAGCGAGCGAGAAAAGGGTTGTGTTTCACGTGAAACGAAGATTGCCGGATGCCTTTTCCATGAGTGCTTGAGAAACCGAGATGACGTTCGTCATCGGTATAGCCAATCAAAAAGGCGGTGTGGGCAAAACGACCACGGCCGTCAATCTTGCCGCTTGCCTGGCCGCCGCTGGACGGCGAGTCCTTATTGTGGATATGGATCCCCAAGCCAACGCAACCAGCGGCTTGGGATTCGGCAAGTCGTCCGTTGGCCTCTCTATCTACGATACTCTGCTGGACGACGTGGAAATCGAGCGGGCGTTCTATCACTCGCCGCTTGCCAATCTGATCCTAGTGCCGTCCACGCCCCAGTTGTTCGGCGCGGACATCGAGTTGCTTGAGTTTGCCGACAAAGAACACCGCCTGTCTCATGCCCTCGCTCCGGTTAAGGATCGCTTCGACTATATCCTGATTGATTCACCGCCGGCTCTCGACTTTTTGACAATCAATGTTCTGACGGCTTCCGAAAGGCTGATTATCCCTGTTCAATGCGAGTATTACGCCCTCGAGGGTTTGACCCAGCTGGTCGAGACCATCCGTCGCGTGAAAGGGACGCTCAATCCCCAGCTGGAAATCCTCGGGCTGCTCATGACGATGTTCGATGGCCGGACCAATCTCTCGCACCAAGTGGTTGAGGAGGTTCGTCGTCATTTCGGTGAGCGGGTTTTTCGCACGGTGATCGCCCGGTCGGTCCGTTTGAGCGAAGCACCGAGTCACGGCAAGCCCATTATTCTTTACGATTTCCGCTCGACGGGAGCGGCGGCCTACATTCAGTTGTGCCAGGAGGTAACGAATGCATGTGAAGCGCAAAGCTCTTGGGCGGGGACTTGATGCCCTCCTTCCGGCTGCCGGGCAAGAGCCTGCTGTTTCCACGGAGGGTAAGACAGTTGCAGAGATAGAGATAAGTTCAATAGTACCAAATCCCTATCAGCCAAGGGCGACCCTGACCGACGATTCCTTGTCCGAACTAGTCGAGTCAATACGTTCCCAGGGTGTTATCCAACCAATCTTGGTTCGGCGGGTGGACCGCAAGTTTCAGATTATTGCGGGTGAACGGCGCTGGCGGGCGGCAAGTCTGGCGGAAAAAACCCACATTCCCGCCATCATTGTCGAACCGACCGAGCAGAAGATGCTTGAATGGGCTCTTCTGGAGAACGTACAACGCGAGAACCTCAATGCAATTGAAGAAGCGCATGCTTATCAAACTTTACTCCAGGAGTTTGGTCTTTCCCAAGAGGAGGTAGCGCGTCGAGTAGGAAAAAAGCGTTCCTCAATCGCTAATTCATTGAGATTACTGAGGTTGCCAACCGAAATACAGCGCGAAATTGCTGAAGGCAAGCTGACGGCTGGACACGGCCGAGCGATTCTATCCGTTGCCGACCCGGCTCACCAGATTCGTCTGCATGACCTGATTTTGAAGCGCAGCCTTTCGGTGAGGCAGGCCGAAGTCCTGGCCAATCGTTTGAACAGAATCCGGCCATCGGCTGTAGGCCGGAAAGCTCGAACCCGCCCAGAGCTGGTCAGTCTGGCTGAACAACTGGCGGAGCGCTTTGGCGCCAAGGTGGCAGTCAAGGCGACGGGCAAAACACGCGGGCGAATAGAAATCTACTATCACAGCCTTGAGGATTTGGATCGCGTTCTGGAACAACTTGGAGTCACGGGAACATCACAATCCATGTTGGAGTAATGCGCACAAAGGCGCAGACCGTCCTTTTTTCGGAGGGAGAAATCGCCAGCCATGACTGACCTGCTCTCGTTGCTGACAGGGATGATAAGCGACACAACGGCAATCGGCCAATTGATCGCCGCGGCACCGACCGCCATCCACCGCAGTCTGCTTGGTGTGGATGTGATCCGGATGATACGCGAGTCCGATTTGGTTGGCATTATCTGCTACATCGTTCTCTCCATTGTTTCGATTATCTCATGGGCCATTATCGGGTATAAGTTGCTGCACATTTATCACGCCAACCGCCAGACCGACAGTTTTGTGGAATTGTGCATGTCGGGCAGCGGCAGTCTGGACGAAGCCTACAAGCACGCCAGCGAATATCCGGACAGCCCGCTCGCGCAGGTTTTGCGCGAGACCTATCTCGAACTGCAGATCGAGAATTGGTATCGCGACGCCGGCCAGCTGACTTTTTCAAACCGATTGGAATTGGCGAAGGTCAGTATTGAAAGGATACTCCAGCGAACGTGCGAAAATGAGGTGAGGCATCTCGAGAGCTATCTGATCTACCTGGCGACAACAGCCGCCGTCAGCCCGTTCATCGGCTTGTTCGGGACCGTCTGGGGAATCTTGGGCGGATTCCAGATGATCGCGATCCAGGGCGCCAGCAACATCCAGTATTTGGCGCCGTGTGTTTCCACGGCTTTGGGGGCAACGGTTTTTGGGCTGATTGCCGCGATTCCCGCGGTTGTCAGCTATAACTATTTGACGAACAAAATCCAGATTCTGATCACCCGCATGGATGCTTTTGCTCTCGAGTTGTCGAACGTGGTTCAGAAACGCATTCTTCAGCAGGGGCACTGAGCAATGCCGGCTGGTCGTCGTCGTCGCCGCGGACTCGTTTCCACACCCCTTGGGGCGATCAATTTGGTCCCCTTGTTGGACATCATGTGCAATCTCCTCATCGTTCTTATGATCGTAGCGCCGACGCTAAAGAGCGGCATAACACTAGATCTGCCCACGGTAACGGACTCGAAAATCATCACGCCGCGCAAAAGTTACACAATCAGTATTGCGAAACCGGATCAGCCGGACATGCCGCCGCGCATCTACCTCGAAGACCGGCGGGTGGATTTGGACCAATTGCGGACCGAGCTGGAAAGCTTCAAGGCACGCTATGCTCCCGATCTCGACATTCTGATCGAATGCGATCGCCTAGTGTCGTGTGAGACGATGCTCAGAGTTCTGGGCGTCACACAGGCCGTCGGGCTGGAAAGCGTCGGCGTGGTGACGCTGCAACAGGAGCCTGTGAAGAAATGATTCGCATGACGCTGCTGTCATTCCTGGGCCACACGATGGCAGCCATGGTGCTTGTTTTTCTTTCCTGGTATCAGCCAGTGCCGAGAATCAAGCGTCCCGGCGTGCAAATGCTGCGTTTTCCCGGCGGTAGTGGCGTGAGGCCGCCCGGCGGCGGCTCTGTTGGTATCACTCCCGCCGTGCAGAAGAAAACGCCGCAGACCGTCAGCGTGACACCGCCGCCGAGCACGCCAGCGCCACCCAAGACTCCGGAGGTGAAGAAAACAATCGCTCGGCAGAAAAAAACCCCAACCCCTGAGCCGACGAAGACAGCGACGCCTGCAAAGAAATCATCGCCGACGCCGAAACCCACAGCAACACCGGCGAAGACGAAACCCGCAACACCTGCCCCTTCGCCATCAAAGACACCAAAAGTCACAGGAGCACCGGGCAAGGCGACGCCTTCGAAGACCTCGGCGCCGGACGCTGCGGTGACGGCCAAGTCAGGCAAGACACCGGGACCGGACAGCACCCCAGCGCCGCTAGTGATCGGCGCGGCCAAACAGGGCAAGAATGCTTCGGATGTTGGGGTGCCGGGATTGCCGGGTGTGCCGGGAGGAACCGGCCCGCCGACGCCGCTCTCCCAATTCGACTACTACCGGTATATGGCACAGTTAAAAATCGAGCGGAACTTCACCGTTCCACGCCACCTGCGCTCCGCCGAAGGCGTTACATGCTTGATTCGATTTACCGTCATGCGCGATGGCCGTATCGCCAATATTCGGATCCTCCAGGGGACGAACGATCCGATTCTGGATGGTCTTGCCCAACGAGCCCTGGAAACGACGGCCCAACTCGGTCCACTTCCCGATACCATCGAGGCCAACCAAGTCGAGCTCAGCGTCATTTTCGAGTACTTCTTGCCTGAAGGAACAGGAACGCCTTAGTGGTCTGTCACGTCTGCCGTGACGGCTGACATTCCCGAAGGAGAGTCTCTCCCGTTTGGAGTCCATGTTTCCACCATGCCTTTTTCCTCTTCATTTCCGATTGGAATTCCCCAGGCAAAAGATGTTCGCTGGAAAAACAAATTGGGGCTATGCACTTGACCCAAGGCTCCTGCATATGTAGCATTTGGGTGCCATGGATGACTGGTCCAAGGTGCGTTTGGAATTCGAGGCGAGATTCTTCACGGAAGGGGTTTGTTGAAATCATCTCTGACGGTTGCACTGGTTGGATGGATTTCGTTGCCCGTGCTGTAGCCATCGCAAGGCGTAGCCAGTTGTGCCCGGCGTAAAAAAGCGAGGGAGAAATACATTGACGTCCCTTCCCGTATTGGCAATGTTGCTTTGCACTTGGCGAGGTAGCGCACCCCCCCGAAACGGCAAAGGATAACGGTAAATGCTTCCTTTGGACGAGTACATCAAAAGACAGCTGGGCGAACACCTTGAGCAGCTTGAGAAACTGCTCAAAACCGATTTCATGGCTATCGTCAGTCCAATTGTTCCCGGGATTGACGGAAGAGTTCGTGACGTACTAGAGCTGAAAAAGGAAAAGCAGTCGAATCTCACTATCATGCTTGATACGCCGGGAGGTGTTGTGGAAGTCGTCGCGCGAATGGTGGACACCATACGATTTCACTATCAGGGGGTGGACTTCATAATTCCCGATAGAGCCATGTCTGTAGGGACAATTTTTGCGATGTCCGGCGATAGAATATTTATGGACTACTTCTCGTGTTTGGGGCCGATAGACCCACAGATTGAAAAGGAGAACAGACTGGTTCCGGCTCTTGCTTATCTGAAACAATTCGAAAAGCTCAATGAAAAGGCAGCGAAAGGTGAGCTTACGAGCGCTGAGTTTGCGCTTATCCAAAAAATGGATCCGGGTGAACTCTATCAGTTTGAACAGGCGAAGGAACTGTCCACAACCCTTTTGAAGAAATGGCTGTCCGAATACAAGTTCAAAAACTGGCAGACCACCGAAACAGGAAAGCTGCCGGTTACGAAAGAGATGAAAGAACAGCGCGCAAAGGAAATAGCAGACCAACTGAGCGAGATCGATAAATGGCATTCCCATGGTATCGGAATCAACATGAGAACCCTCCGAGAGGAACTGAATCTAAGAATCGAGGATTTTGGCGAGAATCGGGAACTTCAAAGGGCAGTCAAGGAATACTTCGAGCTCTTGCGGGACTACTTGGCACGCCAGGAGTGGCGCTACTTCGTGCATACAAAAGAATTGTTCTGAGAGAGGAGCCAGCCATGGAAAAGCAACGAGAACAGAGTGAAACGCTCCGAAAGAACCCCAAAATTGATAGGAAAGTTGTGGTTGCCTACGAGAGGCTTGCAAACGAGCTGCGAAGGGCTGGAGTTGAGATCAAATCAGAGTATTCTATCTCACCGCCCCTGGGTGGTCCCATTCCATCACTCTATGGCTATCAGAGGAAGTGACACTTCTTTCCGGCGGGTGCTTGAGAAAGCGCCTCCTTCCTTATCAACAGTTGGTCAAGAGAACGGGCGCTTCAGGATAGCTGGTACATATGCAGCACCAACCTGACCAAAGTGTATAGCCCTCAAACAAAGAAACAGTCAGACTGAAGTCTGGACTCCGAACCCGTCATCTTCGATGTGACGCACAACGAGATTGTAATCCTGTTGATCGGGCCACAGCCCCCCTGTCACGCCGCTCGCGGTTTTTCACTTTACAGAAGCGGCAAGCAAGGGCTATCGCTATCCGCAACCGTTGGGGAGAGTGATGCCGTGCATATCGGACTGTTTGGTGGGAGTTTCGATCCGCCGCACATCTGTCATAGCCTTTTGTGTTTCTACGTGCTCGAGATGACCGACGTGGACAAGGTTCTCTGGGTGCCTTGCGTGGATCATGCGTTCGCCAAGGTCTCGGCGTCCTTTGAGCACCGCCTGGCGATGTCGCGTTTGGCGGCGCAAGCGCTTGGCCCGCGCGTTGAGATATCGGACATCGAGAAAATGTTGCCGCGGCCGAGCTATACCATCAATACGGTTGAGGCTCTTCGCCGACAGATGGCGGGCGCACGGATTTCGGTTCTCATCGGTTCGGATATCGTCGCCGAGTTGGAGCGGTGGCAACGAATCGAGGACTTGCGGCAACAGGCCGATTTCATTATTGTCCCGCGAGGCGGTTATGTGTCGGGCGACGACGAAACGGCGGTCGCGCTGCCGCGTCTCAGCAGCACGGACATTCGCAATGCCTTGCGCAGCGGACATTCGGTGGACGGATTCGTGACGCCGGCCGTGCGGGCTTACATCGAGCACCATGGACTTTACCGAGAGAGGGAGAAAGGACAATGAGCGAGCCTGTCATTCGCGTCGAGGACCTGGTCGTCGTCTATAAGAAGCAGTTTCGGCGGGCAGAAACCCCGGCGGTGTGTGGTCTCAGCTTCACGGTCAACGAGGGCGAAGTGGTCGGCTTTCTCGGTCCCAATGGCGCCGGAAAATCTTCGACCATTAAGGCGATCATGGGTTTCCTGTTTCCCACCTCGGGACATATCGAGGTTCTGGGTTCTCCGGCGGGCTCCACCGCAGCGAAACGCCATTTGGGCTATCTGCCCGAAGTGGCTCTCTATTATCCTTTTATGAAGGCGCGCGAATTGCTTGCGCTTTACGGTGGCTTGGCGGGAATCCCGCGTCACGAACTGGAGCAGCGCATCGCGCAGGTGATCGAGATGGTCGGCTTGCATGGCCGCGAAAATGCGTTGCTGAGGACATTTTCCAAGGGAATGCAGCAACGAGTCGGGATCGCGCAGGCGCTGATCGGCGACCCGCGTCTGCTGATTCTCGACGAATTGTCGTCGGGACTGGATCCGCTCGGACGGCGCGATCTGCGGCAAATCCTGCGGACGCTCAAGCAGGAAGGAAGAACGATCTTCTTTTCGTCGCACGAGTTGTCCGAAGTGGAAATGTTGTGCGACCGACTGATCATCCTGAACCGAGGCCGCAAGGTTCTCGAAAGTCCGCTGGAAGATTTGGTGCGTCCTCTGGGCGGGTTCCAGATCGTCTTCAAGGGCGATGGTCCCATGCCGTCGCTGCCCCGAGAGCCGGAGAAGACGGCCGACGGGACGCTGCGGTTGCATCTCGCTCCCGAAGATCAGCCCCATACGGTTCTTCGCCAGTTGGTGCTCTCCGACGTCGAGATCCTCGAATTCCACAGCGAGCGCGGGTCGCTCGAAGATGAATTCATTCGGATCATTCAGGAAGACGACGCGCACAGCATGTGATGCGCAGCGTGAAAGGTCCGCGCCGTTTGGCGTGAGCGTGCGCTCCGTTTTTGAAGTTGCTTCCACGGAGGATGGGGGAGTAGTCTATCGGCGTGATCGCAAATCGGACGGAGGTTGGATAGATGAGTCAGGTGGCCCTTGACATAGCCCAGAAGACTCTGCCGGACCTGATCAAGGATGTTCAGCTTGGCATGCACATCGTCATTACCAAGGATGAAGAGCCGGTCGCAGAGATGGTGCCTATAGCCAGACCGAAGCCGAAGCCGATCTTCGGCAGCGCCAGGGGATTGGTCAAAGTGGCAGAGGATTTCAATGCCCCGCTCGATGATTTTGCTGAGTACGTGAGACGAATCTGCTTCTCGACACCCATGTTTTTCTCTGGTTTATCGCCGGTGATTCCAGACTCAGCGCCGCGGCAAAAGATGCGATTGAGGATCAAGGAAATCTGAAACTGGTCAGCATCGCCAGTTTATGGGAGATGGCAATCAAGATTAGCCTTGGCAAACTCGCGTTGGAGCAGCCGTTTGGCGAACTCATCCCGCGGCAAATGGAGTTGAATGGGTTCGACTTGCTGCCTGTCCAGATCAGCCACGTCACCCAGTTGACGTCCCTGCCTTTCCTGCACCGCGATCCGTTCGACCGGATGCTTATCGCTCAATGTGCAGCGAATGAGCTGACTCTGGTCGGCTCCGATTCAGTGTTTGACCGGTATTCTATCAAACGGGTTTGGTAGAGCGTTTGGTCAATCAAAGGGTCCGGCTGGCACAGATGGGCCGCGCGGCTGACTCAGGGCATCAGACTACAATGTCTCGTCAGAAGCCGGATATCCGGCTCGTTTTCGAAGAAAGCCTTTTCTACCTAAGCGGCGCAATCCAGATGCCGTAGGGGAAACCCGGCTCGATCGAGTAGATTGCTCGTCGGCGGCAGCTATCAATGAAGTCCTCCACCACAGCCTGGCAACGCTGCCAGCGCGGGTCTTGCAGGTAGGGCGGGTAGAACTTGCTATACTTCACTACCTGAAGGATGTCGGTTTCGGGCCCCAAGAAAATGGGTTTTGTTTCGGACAGAGTCGTCCACAGGTCTGCTGGTGTATAGGTTTCGACCAGCCGCGCCAGTTCGAATTCATTGACATAGAGATAGTCAAACCCGTCTGCGCGCAAGCGGGCAAGCAGTTCGTTGGCCGAATGAACTTGCGCGGCGCGCTCGACCAGCGGACTTCGATCAAACACCGATCCTGCTTCAACCTGCCGATCGAAACATCCAATGCGCGCTTCATAGAGCAGAAAAATCCGCGAGTCGGGCGGTGTTTGCTCGTTGATGAAACGCTGGCTTTCGACAACGGCCGGGCCGACTATTTGCGCCAAGACCTCGAGCCGCGACACGCGCAAGAAAAGATAGCGGATCAGATCGCCGGCGGTTGGAGCCTCGGTGAAGACGGGCAGTCCAACGCGCTCGAAACCCGGCGCCGGATCGCGAAACATTGGCGGATCCACCGCGGCGAAGGTTCCCAGGCCGATCCACAAGATGAAGGGTGCGATGACCGCTGAGCGCAGCGGCGGGCGATGGATTTGCTCGATGCATCGAACAGCAAGAACAGTCGCCAGTGGCACCAGAGGCAGGAGGAAACGTGTTGGATTGCCGGGAAAAAGGCTGTGGCCCGCGATGCCGCATGCGACGGCGGCCGTCAAAGCGCCAACGCCACTTTCCTTTCTTCTGGCCAAACAGCCGCCCGCCATCGCCAGAATCAGCCACGGTCCCAGGCGCTGAAGACTGCGGGCGAGGCCGCGCCAATAGGCCTCGTGCAAAGGATTCGTCCGGCCGTGGGCTTTCATGTAGAAATCCGTTTGCTTGGGCGTCCATGTGGGTGAAGGGAACAAACCGGAAAGCACCGGATAGACGGGATTGCGGAAATGAAGCGCATTCTTGAGCGCCCAGGGCCAGAAGACCGCGGCGATGACAAGGGCGATGGTCAGGTATTCTCGAAACAAAAGACCGCTCGTTCGCCGCCAGCGGTCGAGGTAGGATGCGGGAGGCGAGAAGTGAGATGCAGGAGAAGATTCATCAGGTTGGCGCGGGATTGCGGTCTTGGGAAGTTCGTCGCAGGAAGTGGGGAGTTTGCGGCGCGCGGCGAAGAATGCGACCGGCAAAAGAAAGAGAACCGCAGGAAAGACAATCAGTCCGACCGCAGTGTATTTGCAGCAAAGCGTAAGTCCGAGAAAGACGGCCCAGAGAAGGAAGAAGAGTCGCTCGCGCGTGTTCAGCCATTTCAGCCACATTAGGAAAGACAACGAGGCATACCAGGTCAGACCCAGATCGTTCAGGGCATCGGCGGCGCCGACGGAACTCAATGGATGGAGCGCAAAGATTAGACAGGCGAGAAGTCGGAAGGATCGCCGGCGACAGAGTATAGAAGCCAGCACATAGACCGTTGCAAGATTGAACAACAGAAGGCCGAAGGAGATCAGCTTTGGCGTGGCCGGCAACAGTGGATTGCCCTCGAGGAAGCAACCTGTCGCATACCACATTTCGACTTCAAAAGGCAGCGCGGCATAGAAAAGATGGCGAAAGGGAAAGATCTGTCCTGCGCGAAGCCAATGGCGAACGGCTCCCAAATGATATTCCAGAACATCGTAGTTGGCCGAAGGTGTGGTTGTGCGCAAAGCCTGGCAGGCAAGAACAAAAACAAGCACTATGAGAACGATCACCTCGGTGGGCTTTGGCGGGTCGCTCGACGGCGGTTGGGTGAGTCCGGCGCGACGAATGGGTTGGAATCCCGCCAGCGCTGCGGCAATGAATAGAATGCCGATGACCGCGAAACCGCCAGCTTGCCAACCGCCCATCAGACCAAGCAGCAGAGTGACATGAGCAAGAATACCCATGCCGATGCTGCCGGCGACGCAATGGAATTCCAGGAAGGAGTCGAATTGCCAACGCCGCGAGCGGAGAATCAAGCGCCCAGTGCCCACGCCGAGGGCGAAAAGAAACACCGTCGCAGCCAAGGGGAACATCAGCGAAACGAGATTCATCATGCTAAGCCCGGCGATATTGTTGGCGGCACAACGCGTCGCCGCATTTCATGCGGTCGAAGAAACATAGATAAGACGCGGGCCGTTTGCCAAGATGGAAAAACATCAATCCACAATTGAAATGTCGCAGTCAGGTGGCGAGAATTCCCTGTCATCATGTGACGAAGGGTGGGCAAGCCAAGAGCGCATGTCAAAACACAGGAATCTCATCCTAGTGGGTTTCATGGGGACGGGCAAGACCGTCGTCGGTAACGCGGCGGCGCGCGCTCTCGATTTTGCTTACGTGGACACCGACGATTTGATCGAACAAAAGGCGGGGAAGCCGATCACGCGTATTTTCGCCGAAGACGGTGAGCCACATTTTCGCGACCTCGAAACCGAAGTGATTCGCTCGCTCGTCTCACTCGATCGTCATGTCATTGCAACCGGCGGGGGATGCGTTCAGCGCGATGAGAACTGGGAAGCCATGCGCCGGGCGGGTTTGGTGGTGTGTCTCGCGGCTCGTCCGGAGGCCATTTTTGAGCGCACGCGCCACGAGACCCATCGTCCGTTGCTTCAAACGCCCGATCCGATGGCGCGTATCCGCGAGTTGCTCGATCGTCGCGCACCTTTCTACGCCCGTGCCGATCACAGCATTGATACGTCGGATTTGAAGCCTTACGAGGTCGTCGCGCAGTTGCTTGAGGTGTGGAAAGACGCGGCGAGGATGACGTAACGCGCCTCCCTAATCACCTAACCCGCATTTCTCACCAATCAATAATAGAGGCGACACGCTGTAGCCGCCGAAGTGATGAGGCGGACGCTTTCCCACCCGCAACCTGTCCGCCTCATCA
>Ga0315277_10009263_pt1 | contig 12591 bp, 9 predicted proteins | sample YL17G05_15_MG_FD_203695 | JGI IMG/M metagenome (GOLD analysis project Ga0315277, IMG submission 203695) | Sediment microbial communities from Yellowstone Lake, YNP, Wyoming, USA - YL17G05_15 | ecosystem: Environmental > Aquatic > Freshwater > Lake > Sediment | place: USA: Wyoming | collected... | reverse complement strand
GGAACTGGACGGCGCGGATGCCGGAATACTGGCCGATACTAACTTTTATCTGCCTAACGACCTCCTGGTCAAAATGGACATCGCCACCATGGCGGTTTCCCTCGAAGGGAGAAGCCCGTTCCTGGACCACAAGCTCATGGAGTTCGCCGCGCGGCTTCCCGCCCGGTACAAACTACGGGGCAGCCGCCTGAAAGCCATCCTTAAGGATGCGGTAGCCCCCTGGCTGACCCCGGAAATCCTTCAGAAACCGAAATGGGGCTTTGCCGTGCCTATCGGCCAGTGGCTCAGGGGCGAGCTGCGCGACTTCCTGCACGACCATCTCTGCGACCGGACCGCTGCCGGGAGAGGCTATTTCAAAAACGCCGAGGTCGAGCGGCTGATCGATCTGCACCTCTCGGGCCGGCGCGACCTGGGGCATCATCTCTGGATTCTTCTCGTTTTCGAGCTATGGCAGCGGGCCTTTTTAGACAGACAGGTATGAAACCGGTGCTCTACATAAGCTACGACGGGATTCTCGACCCCCTGGGCCAGTCCCAGATTCAGCCCTATGTCAAAGGGCTGGCCGGTCTTGGGGTGCCCATGCATGTCCTGAGCTTCGAGAAGCCGCAGACTGTCAGGTCCGACGAGCTGTGCCTGGTCGCGGAGAGGTTCCGCACTCTCGGTATCGGCTGGACACGCTTGCGCTATCACAAGCGCCCGGCGGTTTTCTCCACTCTATGGGACATTTTCCGCGGGACACTGGCCGCGCTCTGGATAACAGTCCGCCGAAAGGTCAGGGTGATCCATGCCCGGAGTTATATTGCCGCGCTTATCGCCCTCTTTCTTTGCCTGCCCACCCGGCTCCGCTTTTTATTCGATATGCGCGGCTTCTGGGCCGATGAAAGGGTGGAGGGAGGCATCTGGCCGGCCGGGGGAGTGCTTTACCGGGTTTTCAAGCGGCTGGAACGCTCATTTCTTTGCCGGGCGGATGCAGTGGTCATCCTGACCAGGCGAGGCTCGGAGGTCTTGCGGGAAATGAATGCCGGGCCGCTGCCTCCGGTCGAGGTAATCCCCACCTGTGTCGACCTTGAGCTTTTCCACCCGCCGGAGAAGAAGGAACAGCTTGACAACCGGATCAAACTAATTTATCTCGGTAGCTTCGGTACCTGGTACCTCGTCGAGGAGATGATTGCTTTTTACAAAGTGCTCGCTGGCCGGTTGCCCGAAAGTAGTTTCACCCTGGTCACTCCTTCCGATCCCGGGCTGGTTCGAAAAGCCGCGGACCGGGTAAATATGCCCGCGGCCGCCCGGGAAAAAATGACTGTGACTTATCTGCCTTATACCCAGGTGCCTAAGGCGCTGGCCCGGGCCGATTGTTCGATATTCTTTATCAGGCCTTCCTTTGCCAAGCAGGCCTCCTGCGCCACAAAATTAGCCGAATCGCTCGCCTGCGGACTGCCTGTATTGATCAATTCGGGTATCGGCGACCAGGACCGGGAGGTGGAAAGCCGGAGGGTAGGTGTGGTACTCGAAGAGCTGAACGAGGAGAATTACTGCCGGGCGGTGGACAACCTTGTCGCCCTTCTTGCGGACAAATCCCTGTCCTCAAGGTGCCGTGCCGCCGCAGAGGAAGATTTTTCCCTGGACCGGGCCGTGGGAAAATACCTCGAGCTTTACCGCAATCTGTGGGAAAAAGGGGAGATCCGCTCGTGAGAATCCTCTTCCTTGTGCCTTATCCCCGTCAGGGAGCGAGCAACAGGTTCCGGGTGCTCCAGTTTCTGCCCTCACTGGAAGCGGAGGGGCACGAGTGCCTGGTGCGGCCTTTTTACAGCGAGGCTTTCTGGCGGATTCTGTACCGGCGGGGTCATTACCTGGAAAAGTTATTCCAAGGTTTTATCTGCACTCTGAACCGGATGCTCGATTTTTTCCGAGGCCTGTCCTGCGATGTCATTTTTATTCACCGTGAGGCTTATCCTATAGGCCCGGCCTGGTTCGAAAGCGCCTTGCATCTTTTGGGCAAGCCCTACGTGTATGATTTCGACGATGCCATTTTTTTGCCCAACGTGGCCCGGCCCAACCGTCCTTTCGCCAGGCTCAAATGCCCGGGCAAGATCCGGTTCATTGCCAGGTGGAGCCGGGTTACAATCGCCGGCAACGAATACCTTGCGGAATTCGCCAGAAATGCCGGCGCTCAACGGATCGAGGTGTTACCTACGGTGGTGGATGCCAGGCGTATGATACCCCAGGCGGTAAAAGGGGTAAAAGGGGATCAAATAGTGATCGGCTGGATAGGCAGCCCGACTACTATCGAGTTCATGGAAAGCTTCCGGCCGGTGATGAAGCGGGTAATCGAACTTAGCCAGGGCAAGGCCTGTTTCCGGTTGGTGGGCGGCGAGCTGCCCGGCCCCCTGCCCGAGGGGGTAAACTGTGTCCCCTGGTCCCTGGAAACGGAACTTGCCGAACTGCAGAAATTCGATATCGGGATTATGCCCATGCCGGATAATGAATGGACACGGGGGAAATGCGCTTTCAAAGCCATCGAGTACATGGCTGTGGGCATACCCGCTGTAGTGAGTCCGGTGGGTATGAACAGTCAGCTGATCGAGGAGGGAGTGAACGGCTTTCTGCCGGATGATGACGATGACTGGGTGGAAGTGCTCTGCCGCCTGGTTCAGGATGAAAATTTGCGCTCATGTATCGGTTCGGCTGGCCGCAAGCTCGTTGAACGCTCGTTCTCCGTGGAAGCCGTGGCCCCGCGTTTCATCAAGGCGATTCTCGAGGCCCGCACCGGGTGAATGGACCTGTAAGGGCGACCGGCCGGTCGCCCTTACTTGGGGAAATCTCCCCCGCTCCTCCTTTAATAGCAGGGGGAAGCGGCCTTCCCCACTTTGCCAAAGGGGTGCCAGGAAGGGATTTCAAAAACAGATCGGAGTTAACATAAAAAGGGCAATATTTTAGCAAATCAAACTGCAAATTTGTGAATAATCCCGAAATGAACTACCTCGCGGCAGAGCCGCGAGGTATCATAAGAAAAACATGTATGGGCGGGTTTGAAACCCGCCCCTCCGCTTAACCCGGGGGCGGTTTACCCCGGAGCAAGCTCCGAGGAATTCTTTCGATTAAAGGGATAATAGATTATGAAGGCTGGTAGATATATTGAAAACTCGCTATTTACCCGCTGGCTTAGAAATGCAGCCGCCGGCAGCTTTTTTATCGGGCTCTGGCGAGCGCTGGGGAAAGCGTGCCGGAAGACAGGCCACAATGCCGGCAGGTTCTGCAGCTCTTCTCTCCAGGGCAGCAGGATAATCTCTTTTTTCACTGTGGGCGATTACCTCAATCAGCCTAAGGAAAATCTCCTTGCCCCAGCCGGATCGTCAAAAAGCTTCCAGTGGGCGGCGAGGGTTTTTCTTCCAGCGGCCAGGCGGCTTAAAAAAACAGAATTCCCCGGGCCTCTGCGGGAAAGCTCGTTCAGCTCTTTTATTTTCAAATCCTGGATCGACAGTCTCAGGGTTTCGAGCCGTAAGGAAATAATGATCTTTATCCTTATTTTTCTGGCGGCATTCTATGGCGGCCGTTTTCTTCTTCTGTATTTTTATCCGCGGGCCGATATCTACGCCCCCTGGAGCGCAGGTCTTCTGCTCTTTGCCGCTCTAGTCTGGCTTATCTTCCAGGTCAGACAACCGGACAAAATAAAAGTGGAGAAAAGCCGGGGGATTCTGGAAAGCCTGTTTTACCTGGCCGGATTTTTCCTTAACGCAATCCGGCTTCTAAGCAAACATTTAATAACCATGGCCCTCAGGTTGTTCACCCGCAGAACGCCGCCGGTCGAGGGCGGAGACAGGAGAAAGGTGAACTGATTCAAGAATCTCCAGGCTGCTATACATTGCGTCATAAATTTTAGCGCATATGGCTGACTCCTGAATTCTGACTTCTATAAGGTAGTTGTACGGAATTAGCAGCTATTATTCTCTGATGTTATCCGTAATTATTTTGGTTACTAAGTATAAATATTCATCTATGCTGCATAACGAAGACATAATTTGTTTTTCCTCGATCGACTGGGATTTCAATTGGCAGGGTCACCAGGAAGTCATGCAGGCTCTGGCTGACCACGGCAATCGCGTGCTATTTGTCGAAAACACCGGTGTTCGCGCTCCCCGATTTCGGGATTACGACCGCCTGGTGAGCCGGGTACGCAACTGGTGGCGGGGTTACAAGGGCATCCGCCGGGTGGACAGGAATCTTTTCGTATACAGTCCGCTCATCCTTCCCTTCCCTTACTCCCGGCTCGCCCGCTGGATCAACAAGCTCCTTGTCCTGCGTGTGCTCAACTCCTGGCTCGAGGCCCAGAAGTGTTCAAGCCCCGTCATCTGGACATTTCTGCCCAGCGGTCTCACCCTGGAACTGATAAAGAACCTTTCCCACAAAATTCTTATCTATTACTGCATCGACAGTTTCGAGCACAGCTCGCCGGCGGCCACGAAAATCGCCGAAAGCGAAAAACGGACCATCCAGGAGGCCGACCTGGTTTTTGTCACCTCCGAGCTTTTGCGTGAGCACTGCGCCCGTTACAACAGCGAAGTACACAAATTCCCCTTCACCGTGAACTTTGAGGAGTTTGCAGCTGTCCGGAAAAAAGAAGGTGTAAATCCGCCTGATGACCTGGCTCCCGTGCCCCAGCCCCGGATCGGTTATATAGGAGGTCTGCACCGCTGGTGCGATCAGGAGCTTATTGTCAAGCTCGCCAGGCTTATGCCCGAGGCCAGTTTTGTCTTTGTCGGTCCGGAGCAGGAACCGATGCAGGCGCTGCATGGACTGCCCAATGTACACCTCCTGGGAGGCAAACCCCACCAGAGTCTGCCAGCCTACATCGGTCACTTTGACATCGGGATTATCCCTTACCTCAAAACCTCTTACACGGACAATGTCTATCCCACCAAGCTGAACGAATACCTGGCTATGGGGATTCCGGTGATTTCTACGCCTATCCGGGAAGTGGTGTTATTCGACAAGGAAAATCCTGGAACGGTCGACATTTGCCGGGATGCGGAAAGCATGGCCCGGGTGATCAGGGAGAGGCTTGCCCGGGCCGGGAGCCGGGAAGAAGAGGAAGCCCGCTCGATGAGGATCGAATTAGCGAAGCAGAACTCCTGGACGGTGAAAATCGAGAAGATGTGCGAGCTGATCGAGTCCAAAATCATCCAGCTCAAGGGGATCGAGGAAAACCGCTGGCAAGACAGCCTGGCCAGGATATTTGCCGCCTATCGCAGGAAAACTCTCGGCGTCGTCTTTGCCCTGTTGCTTCTTTACATCACGATTTACTGGACTGGGCTGATCTATCTGATCGGTACGCCTTTAAAGATAGAAGATCCGCCGGTCAAAAGCGATGTGATTCTGGTTTTCGGCGGCGGCCTGGGTGAAACCTTCAGGCCGGGCTCTTCCACCCTGGAAAGATCCAATTTCGCGGTGAAACTTTACCAGAGGGGTTTGGCCGGAAAAATAGTCTTTTCCAGCGGGTTCCAGCAGTTCACCAGAAAAGACGCCGAGGACATGAGTAAAGTAGCCTTTTCCGAGGGCGTACCTGCCGGGGACATCCTGATCGATAACCAGGCGGCGAACAACTACGAAAACGTGGTCAACTGCCTGAGGATTATGGCCAGCCGAAACTATACCTCCGCCCTGGTAGTTTCGGGAAGTTACAATATGCTGCGCACCCGGCTTCTCTTTGAGCGCCAGCTCAAGCTTTTCCCGGCGAGCGGCATAACTCCCGGGTCCATTCATCTGGTACCGGCCGCTGAAAGTATCTTTTTCCATCCGGTCGAGGGAGACCGGCTGGCGCAGCTTAAAGCAATATTGCACGAGTACCTGGCGATTATTGACTACTGGTGGCTTGGCCGGTTATAAAAATATCTGGACTTTCACTCCAAATAATTCACAAATTTTAAAGAGAAAAATGCTTTACTTAGCCAAAGGTGCTTAACAATAACCGGGAAAGAATTCAGAAGTCAGAATACAGAATAAAGAATACAGAATTCAGAATAAAGGATTGGCTAATGAATTGTCTGATTACCGGAGGAGCAGGATTTATCGGCAGCAACCTGGCGGAATATTTGCTCCGCAAGGGCTGGCAGGTCAGGATACTGGATAATCTTTCCACCGGGAAGATGGAAAACCTGACCACGGTGATAAAGGATGTGGATTTCATCGCAGGGGATATCAGGGACCAGTCTCTGGTCGGTAAGGCAGTTCTCGGCTGCCCGATAGTATTCCATCAGGCGGCGCTCCCCTCTGTCCTGCGCTCTATAACCGAACCGTTCTTGACCCATGATGTCAATGTGAACGGGACTTTGAATGTCCTCCTGGCTGCCCGACAGGCGGGGGTAAAGAGGTTGATTTTCGCCTCCTCCAGTTCTGTTTACGGCGACAGCGAAGTCCTGCCGCGCAGCGAGGAAATTTTTCCCTGCCCGCTCTCACCTTACGCAGTGACCAAGCTCACCGGCGAGTATTACGCCAGGGTTTTTGCGCATGTCTACGGCATGGAGACTATCTGTTTACGCTATTTCAATGTCTTCGGCCCACGCCAGGACCCCGACTCCGCTTATGCCGCTGTGATCCCCCGCTTCATCCAGACCCTCCTCCAGGGCCGTTCACCGGTAATTTATGGAGATGGCAGGCAGTCACGCGATTTCACTTATGTGGATCATGTCAGCGAAATAAACTATCTGGCGGCAACTTCAGAAATAAGTTTCCGCGGGGAAGTCTTGAATGTCGGCTGCGGGAGAAGGTTCGATCTTGTGGAACTGCTCGATCTGCTGAAAGAAATAACCGATCGACACTCCGTGGAGCCGGTTTTTGAGCCGCCCCGGCCCGGCGATGTCAGACATTCCCAGGCTTCTATCGAAAAAGCCCGCCGGCTTCTCGGCTTTTCTCCGGAGACAGATTTCGCCAGAGAGCTGGAGAAAACCTGCCGCTGGTTCTCCAGGATCGACAGATGATAATGGAGCAGAAACGCAAGAATAAAATTTTAAGGATAATAGCTCGACTGAACATCGGCGGCCCGGCCCTCCACGTCATCATCCTGAACAGCGAACTCGACCATGAAAAATATGTTTCACAATTGGTCTGCGGACGGCTGTCTCCTGCCGAGGGTAACATGTACGACATTGCCGAGAACAAAGGCCTGGAACTCATCTTCATCGATTCCCTCGGCCGGGAAATATTCCTCAAGGAAGATCTCCGCGCCCTTCTCCGGCTCATTCGGGTGATCAACTCCGAAAAACCAGACATTGTCCACACGCATACGGCAAAAGCTGGATTTCTCGGCCGCGTTGCCGCTAAACTTACCGGAGTCCCGATAATACTCCATACCTTCCACGGTCACGTATTCCATAGCTATTTCGGTTTCTTCAAAACGAAATTTTTCTTGTGGTTAGAGCGCCTGTTGGCTAAATTTACCGATGTTATTATTACCGTGGGAAACGAGCAGCGTAAGGAAATAATCAAGTATAAGGTGGCCGACCCGGAGAAGATCGTTTCCATTCCGCTTGGCCTCGATCTGAAGCCCTTTGTAAACTCCAGAACCGACCCGAACCAGCTGCGAAGGGAGCTTTCGCTCCCCGATAGTACGCTGCTCGTTGGAATTGTCGCCCGTCTTGTGCCGATCAAAAACCATGCCTGCTTTCTGGAAGCCGCCCAGCTAGTGCTCCAGCGATACGACAATGTACGGTTTTTGATCATCGGCGACGGGGAGTTGCGCGGAACACTTGAAAAAAAAGTTCAGGATCTGGGTATCGATTCCCGGGTCATTTTCATGGGGTTTCAGCACAATCTGGTCAAAATCTATGCCGGATTGGATATCGTTACCCTGAGTTCTTTCAACGAGGGGCTGCCGGTGGCTTTGATTGAAGCCATGGCCGCGAGCAAGCCTGTTATTTCCTCTGATGTCGGAGGGGTACGAGATCTGATTCTGGACGGCTATAACGGATTGCTGGTACCCTCCAATGACCCGGCAAGTCTCGCCGAGGCGATTTTCTACCTGCTCTCCAATCCTGAACGAAGGGAGATGATGGGTAAAGCGGGCAGGGAAAAAGCTTATCCTCAGTTCGATAAAAAACGGCTGGTAAAGGATATCGAAGAACTATACCAAAAACTGTTATCCGGTGAAGGACCGATTCATTGAAATATTACCAGGGAAAGCTCGATTGAATTGCCAATTGGGCCAGGAATATTAAAAGAAAAAAAGAGAATGAAAGTTTTGCCAGAAAAACACCCCGGTATCCTTCGATTTGCCAGCCATCATTAGGCGAAGCTCGCCGCACATTTTCCTCACGGCAGACCGTGGTTTTATTAATCTCGGTTGATAATTCGTTTCTTGTCCAAGAATACAGGAGTCATGATGAAAGCTTTAGTGACCGGTGGCGCCGGATTTATCGGTTCTCATTTGAACGAAAAACTTCTGGAACTGGGTTATCGGGTTACCATAATCGACGATCTCTCCACTGGCCGGATGGATAATATCAGGCACCTGCGAAGTAATGAGAATTTTACATTCGCCATCGAAAATATCCTTAACGAAACAGTGATGGACAGGCTGGTCTGCGAGTGCGATATAATTTTCCACCTCGCCGCTTCGGTCGGCGTGGAACTGATTGTCAGCCGTCCGGTGGAAGTAATCGAAACCAATATTCTGGGCACCGAGATGGTACTGAAGATCGCCAACAGGTATAAGAAAAAGGTTCTCCTCACCTCCACCAGCGAAATTTACGGCAAAAGCGAAAAAGTGCCCTTCAAAGAAGAGGATGACAGCCTCATGGGGCCGACTACCAAGAACCGCTGGTCTTACGCCTGCTCCAAGGCCGTGGATGAATTCCTGGCCCTGGCTTATTACAGAGAAAAGAAGCTGCCGATAGTGATCGCCCGTCTTTTCAATACTGTCGGCCCTCGGCAGACCGGGCGTTACGGGATGGTCATTCCCCGTTTCGTAGCCAAAGCCCTCAAGGGCGAACCCATCCCCGTTTACGGCGATGGATTTCAAAGCCGCTGTTTCACTTATGTGGAAGATTCTCTGGAATATATTGTCCGCCTCTCCCAAAGCTCCAGCGCCGAGGGACAGATTTTCAACGTGGGCAATAATTGCGAAATCACTATCCTCGACCTGGCGGAAAAAGTAAAAAAAATGACCGGGAGCAAGTCCGAGATCAAGCTGGTTCCCTATGACCAGGCCTATACCGCCGGATTCGAGGACATGCGCCGTCGTGTCCCGGATATTTCCAAAGTGGTCAGCCACACCGGGTACAAACCCAAGTTCGATCTGGATACGATCCTCGAACGGGTTATCGATTATGTGAAAAAGGTGGGGCCGGACACCCTGCTCACCAGGAAATCCGGCGGTCTATAGCCCGAAGGTGTCACCCGGATGGGACCTTCCCCGGCCTGCGGTAAGCACTCTTCGAGGCCTCAAAGAAAAGGAAAAATATCAATAATCTGCCGGTGCGGAGCCCTCTTGAGTCGTTCATCCGCCGGCAGCGAGGAAATACTGGATGAAAATAAGCTGGGAAGTAATCTATACATCACTCTTGATCATTGTCGGTTCGACCCTTCTTTCTTATATCCTGAATATTTTTTTCCGGCGCCTGGCCATTCGCACCCAGGTGGTGGACAAACCCCGTGTCGACCGTTTCCATGACCAGCATGTTCCTCTGTTGGGCGGCAATGCGATCTACCTTACCTTTCTAGCCGGCCTGGTGTTCAAAGGGATGATTAATCCATGGGTCGGGCTGGTTTTACTGGTCGGATTGATCATTCTTCTCTACGGTTTGCTGCGCCAACGTCACCGGCTGGCCTATTACATCGCCTTCGCTGTCATCTGGTGCTCAGCGGGAGGGATTATCGCCGCAGATAATTCCCAGAACCAGCTCTTGGGACTTCTACTCGGCGGAACCATCCTGCTCTTTATGGGCAATGTGGATGATGCCAGTGGTGGAATTTATGCCCATGTCAAGCTGATCGGGCAGGCTATTGCCGCCTTCTTTCTCATCTATTTCGGGATCAAAGTCCATTTCTTTACCGATATCGGGTATGAATGGGGAATTGATTCTCTGCGCTACCTGACTTTCCCCTTTACCCTTTTCTGGATTATCGGAATGACCAATGCTTTCAACCTGATCGATAACATGAACGGTCTTTCCTGCGGAGTGGCGGTAATCTCCAGCCTGTTCTTCGCCCTGATTTCTCTTGTCATCGGCCAGGTCGAGCTCGCTTACATTCTCTTTATCTTCATGGGTGCTGGACTTGGTTACCTGCCCCATAATTTCCCCCGGGCGCGGATTTTTATGGGTGACGCCGGGAGCATGTTTATCGGGTTTGTCATTGCCAGCCTCTCTATCGTGGGCAGCTGGAGCACCGCCGCCGGATGGGTCGCCGACCAATTCAAGATCTCACTGACCATTCCCATTCTGGTCCTTATTTATCCCATTTTCGATACTATCCTGGTTACAGTAACCAGGATATTGCGCGGCCGACCCATCTCCCTGGGAGGCAAAGATCACTCGAGCCACCGTCTGGTCAAAATGGGGCTCGGTCCGGCGGATGCAGTGCTCCTTATTTACACTTTCTGCAGTTTCGCGGGATTCTGTGCCCTTTTCCTGACCATGATCCGTTACAAGCAGGCGCTCCTGATGCTGGCTTTCCTGGTTTTATTCATCACCCTGGTCGGACTTCGTCTGGGAAAAATCCGAATACAGGAATAATATCTCTATCGATCACCGGGCTGTAACATTCAGGTCAAAGCAACATTTATTTCTAAGAAGCTTTTCTTGATCTATTCAGCAACAATTAATAAAAAAGGACAAAAATCTAAATATGCTAAATCAAAACAGAAATTCAGGGTTGAAGGAACAGAGGTTCGGGCTGCCGACAAAAGAACAGCTGACCATGATTTTTGAGAACCTCTTCGAACGTCAGCGCCTGGTCGAGCTGGCTCACCGCTGCACCACCAGAGATCCGGATGCTGATCTGCGCCAGGCCGGGACATACGAACTGATCGAGATTCTGGTCAAGGCCTGGGAAATTGACTTGCAAAAGGGTAATCACAGCCTCTGGAAAGCCGTCGACCAGGAGCTTTCCGTGAAGCTGAGAAACTATCTTGGTCTCGGAGAGCAAAGGCTTTATGAAATGCTTTCCGTCTTGCAGTCAGAGGGTGCTTATGACCGTAAGACTGCGGCCACCCTTCTCTGGATTCTGCTCCATGAAAAGCATGAAAAATTCCTCGCCGAGTTCGATTCTGTTTTAAGCTTTCGTTACCGGGACACTGGAAGCCTGCTTGCTGCAACATCACCGATATGCCGGAGCAAATTAGACGAAATCGAGGACCTGATCACCGACTTGGCAGTGGAAGTGAAAGATCTTTTTCAGGAGCAGACAAGGATAATCGAGGGCCTGGCCAGGCGGGTTACCCTTCTTGAAGACCAGGGCAGGCGCGATTCCACGAGCCCGTTTTCCGGCGGCAGCGCAGCTCTCAGACGGCGCCTGCAGAACATCCCCGAGGACAAAATAAGGGTCGGGGTATTTGTCGATGTCCAGAATATGTTCTACGCGGCGAAAAAACTCGATGGCGCGCGTATCGACTATGATTCCATCCTGGACAGGATAGTCGGCCGACGACGTCTGATTAAAGCTGCAGCCTATATTGTCGAATCATCGGAAATCGATCAAAGCGGCTTTATCAGCGTCCTGGAGAAAAAAGGCTACCAGGTCCGCCGCAAAGAGCTCAAATCTTTTTTGGACGGAACTGCCAAAGGGGACTGGGACATGGGCATAGCCATAGATATTGTCGAGCTGGCCCCGTACCTTGATGTCGTGGCCCTGGTATCCGGGGATGGCGATTTTGTCTCCCTGGTCCGTCTGGTCAAGAAAATCGGGCCTAAGGTGGAGCTTTACGCTTTCGGCCACAACCTTTCCAGCGAGTTGAAAGAAGTCAGTGACCAGTTTATCGAGATCGGCAGCGACCTCCTCCTGAAAAACCATCACCATCAGCCTGCTTCCCAGCCTGAGGAAAGTCCGGCTGAGAATATCACCAACCAGTCAGGAGAAGCTGGCCTGGCCAAGGAGAAAGAGCAATGAGGAAATAAAAGTACATGGAAACCAGGCAAATTAGAAATTTCTGCATCATTGCTCATATTGATCATGGCAAATCCACTCTGGCCGACCGTCTGCTCGAATACACCCATACCCTGGACAGCCGCGAGATGCGCGCCCAAGTGCTCGATTCCATGGATCTCGAGCGCGAGCGGGGAATAACTATCAAGTCCCATGCCATCCGCATGGACTACAAGGCCCCTGACGGCGCCGAGTACCAGCTCAACCTGATCGATACCCCCGGCCATGTGGATTTCACCTATGAAGTGAGCCGCAGCCTTGCCGCCTGCGAGGGAGCGCTCCTGGTAGTGGATGCTACCCAGGGTGTCCAGGCCCAGACACTCTCCAACCTTTTGCTGGCCCTGGAAAACAAGCTGACCATCATACCGGTAATCAACAAAATCGACCTCTCCGCAGCCCGTATCGATGATGTAGCCGCGGAACTCATGGACCTGCTCAGTGTGGACGAGAAGGAGT
>Ga0315277_10009262_pt1 | contig 12592 bp, 8 predicted proteins | sample YL17G05_15_MG_FD_203695 | JGI IMG/M metagenome (GOLD analysis project Ga0315277, IMG submission 203695) | Sediment microbial communities from Yellowstone Lake, YNP, Wyoming, USA - YL17G05_15 | ecosystem: Environmental > Aquatic > Freshwater > Lake > Sediment | place: USA: Wyoming | collected... | reverse complement strand
CAGTTTTCGGTTGTTTAATTGGCCGGTTTATTGGATTATAGGACGGTTGTGTCTATTTATACTTCCTTTTTTTGTCATGCTTACCTAACCGGAGCCATTATTTTAATGGTTATATACTGGCCGGAGCCGAAAAGCTCTGAAATTATTACTCTGTTCCCATCATTTCATTCTAGCATACGTGTCAAGCTTGGAAACGTTTTCACGGCCTGCGCCCGTTGAAAACAAAGCAAATAAAGTCCGGACAGCGAATCCGGTGGCAGAGGCATCTTTGCCTGTGTCCGCCCCCTCCGCGCAACGCACCAGAGCCCCCGCCTGGCGGGCTCGCCACTTCAATGACCTGCCGACGCGGATGGCGGTCTAAAGACCGCCGCTACACCCGCCGGGCACGTCGGCCTTGGCCAACTGCAAACACCTGAAAAGATAGCCAGAATGCCGTAGCCTGCGAGAACGTAGTTGGCGATACGCTGAAAAGCATGGCAACCTATGCTTACTGCCGCTTTTCACTTTTTGCTTGACAACTAACTCCGGTTGTGCACATCATGCGCCAATTCTTTACCGGGAGGTGAAGCATGCTCCCAGGGCGGTCCTTCCCGTTGTTTCTCGCTGCCTGTTTGCTCTTCCTGTTCTGCCTCAGCGCCGATGCGCAGCGCGTGTCGGTGTATCAGAGTCACACACGCATATACGCCGTGGTGCCGGTGGACGGTAGGGGAACAAAGGCCGATCCGTTCCGGCCCAAGCACCTGCCCAATCCACGGCTGAGCGCGAAGCTCCAGGCCGCGAGCGGCGTCAAGATTTTGGGGTGGACCGGGGTGCTGTCGGCCGACCGCACGAAGTACTTCGTCCAAGTGGTGGTTGACAAGCGCAGCGATCTGGCTCTGATGCTCAGCGACGCGTCGATACGTTGGTGGGATGCCGCTGTCAGCCCGCCCGCCGTGGTGGAAGCCGAGTTGAAAAAGCTGCAGCCGGCGGCGGCGCTCGAGCGCCTGCGCGTGGCGGTGAAGTGAGGAGGCGCGCCATGAACACACCTCCCATGCGCAAACATTTGCTGGGCCTGGCGCTCATCTGCCTACTCTCATTGCTGCTGATCCGCATCACCCTGGCCGGCATCATCTATGACGAGCACTGGCAATCGGGCTGGCAGAGCAGGTGGACGGTGCTCAGCGGCAGCGTCTACACCGATTCCGCCGGCCTGCATGCCAACAGCTACCCCGGCGCCACGCTGAAATACATCGGGTCGTACATGAACCCCGATCACAGCGCCACGGTGGAGAAGACCTGTGGCGGCAACTCCGAATCCCCTTTGACGCTGGACATCGGCGTTCGTTCCGACGGCACGTACGGCTACTGGGCGGAACTGACGAACCAGCAGGACGAGGTCGGCTGGTCCGCTGTCAGCATGTGGGCTGTTACTCCGTCGGGAACGTACGGCCTTGGCTCGACCTACACCAACTGCCAGAGGAGCTTCAAGCTGACCGCCAGCGGCAGCTCGATCGCCTTGTGGCAGGTGGGGTATGGGTATGCGCTTCTCGAAGCCAACGACTCGGCGCTGACCACAGGCTCCGTGGGTCTGTGGCTGAACAACGGCGATGGCGCCGTCAGCCGCGTGCTGATCGAGGGCGCCGACACCACGGCCCCCACGGCACCCGCCAACCTGACCGCCGCCGCGCCCTCGGCCACGCAGATCAACCTCTCCTGGACGGCCTCGACCGACCAGGGGAGCGGCGTGTCGTACTACAAGGTGCGCCGCGGCGGAAACGATTACGCAACCGTATACGCCCCCACCACCACGTACTCTGACAGCAACCTGCAGCCGGATAGCACCTTCACCTACACCGTTCTGGCTGTGGACCGCGAGGGCAACGTGTCGGCGGCCTCCAACAGCGCCACGGCCACCACCCTCAGCCCCTCCAACCTGCGCCCCGAGGGCCTGGGCAAGAGTCCGCTGGCCGCCTATTACGGCAGCGGCTCCGAACTGGTGAACCTGGAGAGCGGCAACCTGGTGCTGAGCTTCCCGCTGATGCCCATTCAGGGGCGCACCGGCGGCACTTCGCCCAACCTGCAACTGGTTTACAATTCGCAGGTCTGGTCGCGCGACGCTTCCGGCGTGCAGTACACGGCGGTCGATGCCGGCTACGGCGCGGGCTGGTCGTTGTGGCTGGGGGCCATGTACCCGGTCTATGCCGGCGGCGTCATCGACCACTATCGCTTTATCGATCCCTCGGGCGCCACGCGCCGGCTCTTTTTCAGCAGCGGCGACACCTACGTTTCGCGCGATTCCACCTATCTGAAGTGGGACCGCGTGCTGCACCGGCTGTGGTTCCGCGACGGCACCTTCTGGGATTTCGATTACGTGTCGCTGGACCCGGCGCCGGACGCCGGAACGCGTTACCCGACCAAAATCCAGGACACCAACGGCAACTACGTGACCGTCAGCTACCTGACCGGCGGGCGCATCGGCACTATTCTGGATTCGCGGTCCAGCGGCTCCTACCAGTTTGTTTACGTCAACAGCCGGCTGGACTCGATCCAGGAGTGCAGCCCTTACTGCTACGCCCCGTACGCCATGACCCGTTTCAGCTTCGTGTATTCGGCCGACACGCAGCTCAGCTCGCCGTTCGCGGTGGGTCCTCCGACCCTGCCGACCGTCCGGCTGATCCAGCAAGTAAGGAAGCACAGCGCCAGCAGCGGACAGCCCCAAATCATCCAGACCATTGAGTACAACTCCAGCGGCGAGCCGACGAAGCTGACGCTGCCCTACGGCGCCTATTTCCGCTACACCTGGCAGACCGGGAGCTTCAGCGGCGGGGCGGTGCAGCGGCGCGAAGTGGCCAGCCGCATCTACAGCGCCAGCGCCAGCGGCACCCCGGCGGTCGAGAAAACCGAGTATTTCCAGCATCCCGACGATTCGGCCTACGCCGGCCACACCCAGTGCACCATCAACGACGCCGCCGCCGCCAACCGCAAAATCTGGTACTTCACCCAGGGCGAGGCGCTGGGCTGGAAGAACGGCTTGCAGTGGAAGCAGGAGATCTACCAGGGCGCCGGCGTCACCCTGCTGCGCACCTTCCGCACCGACTGGACCCAGGAGCAGCCTGCGGTGGCCGAGCTGCGCAACCCGCGGCCCTCGGCGCAGCGGACCATCTTCAACGACGTGACCCCCAACCTGGAATCGCGCCGCGAGCAGGATGTGGATTCCAACGGCAACGTCACCCAGGTGCGCGAATTCGGCTATGGCGACCCCAACAACCCGGTGCGCACGCTCACCGTTAGCTACCTGGGCGGCAGCGACTACAACTCCCGCAACATCCTGGACCGCGTCACTGCAACCACGCTGTATGCCGGGGCCGCGGGAGGAACCATTCTGCGGCAGACCGGGATGGGCTACGACGTGCCCGGCAGCTACAGCAACATCACCCCGGCGCCCAACATGCACGACTCGGCCTACGGCGTCTCCATGCGCTTCCGCGGAAATCCCACGGTGGCCTGGGAAGCCAACCGCAGCAAGACCATCTACTACGACATCCTGGGCAACGCCCGCCTGGTGGTGGACAGCCTGGGAAGCGTGCAGACGGCCAGCTACAGCGCCAACACCGGCTATACCGTGCCCAGCAGCACCAACTCCAGCACGCCCCTGGGCACCAGCATGGTATGGAACGGGGACCTGACGCTCAGCTCGGCCAGCGCCGCCTCGGGCGAGTCGGTCAGCTACAGTTGGGACAACGCCAAGCGGCCGTCCTCCCAGACCTCGCCCAGCGGCTCGCAGACCTCCTACAGCTACAACGACCTGGGCACGCCGCCCACCGTGGTGCAGACCACGCAGGTGCACACCGGGGGCGGCCCGCCCAATTACACCCTCGCTACCGGCGCCTACACCATTACCCGCACCCTGGACGGCCTGGGCCGCGTGGTTCTGGTGCAGGATTCGCGCACCAGCGCTTACGTCAAGTATGAGTACGACGCCTGCTCCTGCTCGCCCACCGGTCGCCAGACGAAGGTCTCGAACCCCTACCTGTCGGGCGAAACACCGCTGTGGACGGTCAGCGAATACGACGCGCTGGGCCGGGTGACGCGCGTCACGGCGCCCGACGGCAGCCCCACCACCACCGCCTACGCCGGCAACACCAGCACCGTCACCGACCCCGCCGGCAAGCGCAAGAAGTTCACCCACGACGCCTTCGGGAATCTGATGCAGGTGGCCGAGCCCGACGCTCAGGGCAACCTGAACGTGCTCACCAATTACACCTACGACACACTGGGCCGGCTGACCGACGTGTCCATGAACGGCGGGGCGCAGACCCGCCATTTCGTCTACAACCAGTACGGTCAGGTCACCTCGGCCAGCAACCCGGAGAACGGCACGGTCGCCTACGCCTACAACGCCGACGGCACGCTGGCCTCGAAAACCGACGCCAAAAACCAGACCATGCTGTTCCAGTACGACACCTACAAACGCGTCACGCGCATCTACCCGGGCGGCTCCTACGGCTACGAAAAGCGCTTCTATTACGACAGCTACGCGGCCGACCCGGGCGACAACCGCTACGGCCGGCTGGCGGCCATGGAGTGGGAGCCGCCCAGCATCGACAACTACACCCACTACTTCCGCCACGTGTTCAGCTACACCACCTACGGGGCGGTCACCCGCTCCAAGCTGGTGGACCGCTATGATCCAGCCGGCTGGGGCGAGTACACCGAGGACGTGCTGGCAGCCGACTTCTCCTGGACCATGCAGGGGGAAGTGGCTTCGCTCACCTATCCCAGCACGCGCCCGGTCTACTACCGGTTCGACTCGGCCGGCCGGCCCAATGGCGCCTACACGTATGTGAGCTGGTACGGCTCGGCGCCGTTCCCACTGGTCAGCGGAACCAGCTATACCAAGGCCGGCCAGGTGGACACGCTGGACACGCCCTTCTATCAGTACACGGTGCGGGAGACGCGCAGCTACAACGACCTGCAGCAGCTCACCGGCATCGAGGCGGCCTGGACCACGGCGCCCAACACCGTGCTTTTCGACCTGAGCTACGCCTACCCGGCGGCCGGAAGCAACAACGGCCGGATCAGCGCCGAGACCAACAACCTGACCAACACCCAGGTGAGCTACAGCTACGACCAGGTGAATCGGCTGGCCACGGCGGCCTCCGCCACCGGGGGAACCACCAACTGGGGCCTCAGTTTCAGCTATGATGTATACGGGAACCGGACGGCGCAAACGGTTACCGCTGGCTCGGCGCCGGCCTTCAGCGCCACGTTCGGCAGCAATAACCGCATGGTCGGCTACTCGTACGACAACAACGGCAACCAGTTGACGACGCCCGATGGCACCACGCTGGAATACGACCCCGACAACCGCATGACGAAGTGGACCAAGCAGGGCCAGACCGACCAGTACCAGTACCACCCGTCGGGCTGGCGCTTGTCAAAATCGAGCGAGAAGTACCTATACGGCCCGGGCGGCCAGTTGCTGGAGTCGTATCGGGCCTGGAACGACGCGACCGACTACGTCTACTTTGGGGGGCGGCTGTTGTACACGCTGAGTGGGGACACGGCGGTGACGCGCGTTTTCAGCGACCGTTTGGGCTCGACGCGCGCCACGGAGACCATCGAGCAGTTCGGCGGCGGCTGGACCACGCGCAACTACTACCCCTTCGGCGAGGAGATCACGTCGACGGCCAACAACACCTACAAATTCGCCTCCACCTACCGCGACTCCGCCACCGGCCTCGATTACGCCATCAACCGCTACTACGCCAGCGGCACGGGGCGGTTCCTGACCGGTGACCCCGAGTCCAGCAGTATGCACTTGAGTGCTCCCATCTCGCTTAACCGTTACTTGTATGCGTTCGGCGATCCCGTTAACCACCGGGATCCCGGCGCTCTCGACCCATGCCAGTATCCGATCCCTGGCGTCCCTTGCTTCACTGCAACGGGGACGGCGGCGGCACCGGGAGGAGGAGGAGGCGGCGGCGGTGGCGGTGGCGGATCTGACGGCATGGAGGTGGTCGCGTCGACGGACACGGTTGGCGAAGGCGGCGGCGGGCGCCTCAACAAACACACGCTAGTCAATGGTGCAGACGCTCTGATGTCCAAGGCGGACTGCGGCAACTTCATCACTGGCACCTTGCAGAAGGCGTTCCTAGTGGCCAACGAGGTCTCGACGGCCGACCAGCTAGGCCAATACGAGCGCGAGATATACGATCAGATCTCGGCCACGTCGGTGCGCAGCGCGCTCGGTTCTGCGGATTTCAACGATGCAGGCATGGCAAAGACAGAGACCTCGGGCGGAAAGACGTTCACGATTCTCGCGGAGGCTCACTTTTCCGCGTCAGGCACGAGCAGCATCGCGTTCTATAACGCCTTTTTCGACCAAGGGTCAACCGCGAGGTACCAGACGACAATTCACGAGGGCATGCACCTGTTTTGGGGGCTGACGGACGCCCAGTTTGGTAAAGCCACCGGCACGTATAGGGACGGCATGTCTTCGCTGGAGGCGTCCGAAGCCTGGAATGGGGAGTTGAAAAAGAACTGTAAGTAGCGGGCGGCCCAAGCCCGAGGTCGCCCGGCGTCACACAGAGGTGTGGTATGTGGCTCTCGCTCCTGACCGTGCTGCTTTTTTCGCTGGCTATGCCCGACGAGCCCCCAGCGGGGCTTCCGCACATCCGGCATTTCGTTTCGCCGCACTATCCCCCGCTCGCCCGCACTGCGGGCGTCTCCGGTCGCGTCACACTGAAGCTGACAGTGGACGCCGAAGGAAACGTCTCCGCCGTCTCAACCGAGTCCTCGCCACATCCGCTCCTCGAACAGGAAGCGAGGGGAGCTGTGCAGCGCTGGAAATTCGACGCGGGCGGCAACGGGCGGCGTGCGTACGTTGATCTCTACTACGCCTTCTCGGGCAAGACCTCGGAGTATCCACGGGTCAACGTGAGCGCGGATTTCGCGGCACCATCCGTGAGGGTCTTCATTACCACCGACCCTCCGCCGCTAAGCCAGCCAGGCACGGGTTCATAGTCCGGGCTCCGCGCCGACCCGTCCGGATGGGGGTGGCTGGGGGTGGATGCTCCACCCTCACGCCGATCGCGATACCCAAGTAACTGGCTGTGCCGGTGCTTGCCGGGCCGGAGCCGTGGGGTCTGCGGCCGACGGACCGGCAAGGGGCGGGTTGGCCTGACAGCCCTTGGCTCACCCGCATTCAGGCCGACCTGCTGGACCTGAGCTACGTGTACCCGGCGGCGGGCAGCAAGAACGGCCGCATCAGCGCCGAAATCAACAACCTGACCAACACCCAGGTGAGCTACACCTACGACCAGGTGAATCGCCTGGCCACGGCGGTCTCGGCCACCGGCGGAAACACCAACTGGGGCCTCAGTTTCAGCTATGATGTATATGGGAACCGGACGGGGCAGACGGTGACGGCCGGAAAAGCAGGCTGTAGACCGTGGGCTGTAGACTGTAGGAGGGCCGGTGAACGCAACAAAGCCGCAGCGCGATTGCCCACAGCCTAAAGCCCACAGCCTCCAGCCTGTTTTTCAGTACCACCCCTCGGGCTGGCGCTTGTCAAAAGGCAGCGAGAAGTACCTGTACGGTCCGGGCGGGCAGTTGCTGGAGTCGTATCGGGCCTGGAACGACATCACCGACTACGTGTACTTTGGGGGGCGGCTGTTGTACACGCTGAGTGGGGACACGGCGGTGACGCGGATTTACTCGGATCGGCTGGGCTCGACGCGCGCCACGGAGACCATCCAGCAGTACGGCGGCGGCTGGACCACGCGCAACTACTACCCCTTCGGCGAAGAGATCACCTCGACGGCCAGCGACCAGTACAAGTTCGCCTCCACCTACCGCGACTCCGCCACCGGCCTCGATTACGCCATCAACCGCTACTACGCCAGCGGCACCGCCCGCTTCCTGACGCCCGATCCCTACCAAGCAAGCGGTGGACCCGCTGACCCCCAGAGTTGGAACCGATATGCTTACGCGCTGAATGACCCGGTGAACTATAAAGATCCCGGCGGGAGACTCGCACTGACTGCGGAATACTGCAATACTTTCCCCGATGACCCTGATTGCCACGATGGGATGAACAACTTTGGCCGCGACGATGGCACGATGCGCATGCTCTTGGGCACGGGCGGTGTCTGCCTCAGTTTTGGTGGCGGTGGCACGAGCAACGCCCCAGCGCGGCGCAGGCCAGCATACCTGAAGGTGAAGTTATCAGACGATGACTGCTACCGCCCGAACGCTGGAGCGCCTGGCGTGTGGACTCGGGAGGTCAAGTACACACTCTATGGGGATGACAACGAGGTGTTCGACTACATGCAGGGCGCTGTCATCTCAGAACATCTGGAGCTTACCTGGGGAGACGAGAAGCCTCCCGAGAGTTCTAGCAAGGACGGCTTTACCTTTCCTGACACTATTTCTGTTGGTAACTCTGGTCCCTTCGATGTTAAGCAGACATTTACGGTTAGCGTGTGGGGGCAGGAGTTCAAAGTCGACATAATAGACCGCCTCGGCAGGCGGCGCTCGTCCAACTTCATCCAGGCCCGAGCTGACTCGATCTTGATCGAGAACGACACAAACGGAGGGGGAAAGAACGGCCCGCGATGCAAGACGCAATTCTGAAATGCTCCTTTTGGAAAGCGCTGCTGTTATCGGGTCTGCTCACGATGGTCGGCTGCTCGCGAGTGCCCAAGTCATGCCCGCGTGTCTTCGCGACCAATGAGCGAGTCGGCTACGACTTCTGGTTGTCCGCACCCGATGTTGTGGTTGTTCAGGTTCGAGCGGTAAGACTGGTTGGCCCCAAGATCCGGCTGCCGAGTGGCGCTGATTTGCGTCTGGTCGAGATCGATGCTGCAGCCGAGACGATTATCTCGGGTTCTCTCCAGCCCGGGCCCGCCCGCTTTTACACATTTGCAGACCTTCCCTTCTTTAAGGAACTGCGAATACACCCGGACGAGCGGTGCGTGGTTTTCCTTAGACGCGAGGGTGAGGTGCTGCGGACCATGGCGGATCTGGACAGGAGTGAGGTTCCTCTGTACAGCGGCTTCCACAACACGACCGATCTGCCCGACATGCGTTCCGTAGCCGAGCGCGTCATGCCGTGTTTGCACCGGGAGTTGGCAGAAACCTCGCTGACCGCGATGCGGATCGCGTACGTTGCGCTGACTCCCGGGAGGGACTCCAGCCCGGATTCTCTGGTGGCGAGCATCAGGGGTGTTGGAAGGCTTTGGCCAATGGCGCCGAACCAGTACGTCGTTTGGCTCTTAAAGCAGCTTGCTGCAAGCAGCAACGCGAGAGTGCGCGGCGAGGCCTGTTTGGCGCTCGCCGAACATCCCGCCGGCGCGGGGGCAGACGCCTGTCTGGTTGAAGTGGCAAGGGGGTCGGACGCGGAGATGCGCAGACGGGCGGAGGAGGTGCTTGCAGTTCACGCGAGAAACACTCCTCAGCTAGTAGAGACTCTGAAAACCTGGCCTGCCTCCTTGAGCCCGGGCGTTGTAGACTTGGCTGGCCGGCTTGAATTCCTTGCTTCACACAGGGACGATCAGGTCCGTTCCCTGGCGTGCAAAGCTCTCAGCGATTTTTTCCCGGCCTGTTCGTTCCCCGAATGCAGGAGCGCGAAACTGAGGTCCGCTGGTTCGCGGTAGGGAGGGCGGTTCCCCACGGCCCCCGGCGCAGATCCGTAGGTGCAGAATTGCCGCGTACGGTTTTTGCCTAACGTCGTGACCCATGAAGCCGCTCTTCCGGGTGGGGATGGAGCTTGCGACAGTCCCGCACGTGGCGGCAAGCGAGCCGATTGAAGCGCCTCCGCAACAATCGGTGCCGCTGCAGTTGCGCCACGTCTACCCAGCCGGCTGCCGGAACCAACAACAGGCGGACTGGGAACCCAGGGTCGAGGCTGTAGGCGGCAGGCTACAGGGAAAAACACCCGGGCCGCGAGAACCTGGGGTCTGTCGCCTGCAGCCTCCCATTCAGCTATGCTATACATGGGAACCGGACGGCGTGGAAAGGCAGGCTGGAGGCTGTAGACTATAGACTGTAGCGGGCCGGGGGAAGCAATGAAACCGCAGCGCGATTGCCCACAGCCTACAGCCTGCAGCCTCCAGCCTGCAGTTTCGGCCGTCGGCCCGCCTACAGCCTCCAGCCTATGGTCTACAGCCTGTTTTTACACCGATCGGCTGGGCTCGACGCGCGCCACGGAGACCATCGAGCAGTACGGCGGCGGCTGGACCACGCGCAACTACTACCCCTTCGGCGAAGAGATCGGCTCGACGGCCAACGACCAATTCAAATTCGCCTCCACCTACCGCGACTCCGCCACCGGCCTCGACTACGCCGTGAATCGCTACTACGCCAGCGGCACTGCCCGCTTCCTGACGCCCGATCCCTACCAAGCCAGCGGCGGCCCTGCTGTTCCACAGAATTGGAACCGGTACGCCTACGTCCACAATGACCCAATCAACTACCTCGATCCCGTTGGCCTGCAAGAGGCGGACCCGAACCCCTCTGGTGGGGGCGAATGGTGGTTCCGGCTGATGCCGTTCTACGTCCCCATCCCGGAGGGCGGGACTGCGGTGGCTGGTTACTACCCGATGCTTACCGCGCCTCCGGGCCGCGCGGCAACACCGGCCGGCAGCACCGGCGGCGGGGCCCGCTACGATAAGTCGGCCCTGGTGGACGGAGCCACCGCTCTCCTGGACTCTAAGCCCTGCACGGATTTCCTGGCCGACGTCGGCCAGAAAGCGCTCCTGAACATCGCCGGCAAGTCGAGCGTCAACGACCTGAGCCCCAGCGAGCAGGTTCTGTACTTCATGCTTGGGAATCCTAGGGAACTGATCCCTACCCACCTTCGCCCAGCCACGTTCTCTGACATGGGCCAACCAAGAACAGACCAGTACGGGAATGAAGTGTCGGCTGAAGCGGAGTATGGCGACGGGAACATTCAGCACATAGCCCTCTACAACGCCTTTTTCGCCAAGAGCGTCAAGGAGCAGAATCAGACGATTCTCCACGAGGCCATGCACTTGGTTTTCAGGTTCGGTGATGCGGATCTGGCCAGGGCTGCGAATGTTTACCAAGGAGATGCCAGTGCTTCCAGCGACTTTCAGAAAAAACTCTCGGAGAAGTGCAAGTAGCCTTGTTCTCGTTTTGTGCGTGTCCCTGGTCGCCAGCGTCCTTGCGGCGCGCCAAGGCTTACATTCGGAGCGCCCGAGGATTTGGTATTTCGCCGCGCCGGAGTACCCGCCCGTTGCAAGGCAAGCTATGCAATCGGGCGACGTAGTGCTCCAGTTGACGGTGAGCCCCGGCGGGACGGTAACCAACGTAACCGCCAAGGGGCCCCACCCGATCCTTTGCGATCATGCGCGGGCGACGGCGATGCGGTGGAGATTCGAGCCTGGCACCAGCGCACGAGAGATAGCCGCGTTCCTCCACTACGGGTTCTCGGGGGAGCCCCGAGAATGCCATCCGAGAACTGCCGTGAACGCCGACCTCAACGCTTTGCGGATCACGGTTACGGTGGACCCTCCACCTCCGCTGGCTACGGACTCCGGCTGCAACCTGCCTGAGTCGGATAGGCGGCCCACCCTCGGCCGGATCGGGACAAGTGACTGACTGGGTGGGCTAGTTTGCTGTCCCTTCGGGACACTTCGAAACCCGTTGACGACGCGGGGAGGCGCCATGCTAGAACACGATTCGCATGACGGCATGACCAGCTACTACCGCGCGGGTGGCCTGCTCATTGGCCGCGGTAGGGACGGCGATTGCCCGCCGCCCCCCGCCCAGACGCGTGCGTGCAGAGTTACCGCATACGGCTCCTGCCTGAGGTCGTGACGCATGAAACCGCTCCTCCGAGCGAGGATGGAGCTTGCGACGGCGCGGCACGTAGCGGCGGGCGAGCCGATTGAAGCGCTCCCAGGACAACCGGCTCCGCTGGCTCCGCCGGAGCAGGGCGTGCCGCCATGCGCGGCAAACCTCGCTGCGGAAACCCTCCGGTCGCCTGAGATTGCTTGGGACCGGGTGGTAATTGAAATACCCCTGCACCGCGCGGTTCAGCCACAGGCCGACCTCAGCGACGGGTTTGTGCCGCCGCCGCGGTAGTCCCGCCTCGGCCACTTTGGGGGTAAAATCAGACCCTGTGCGGAAGCGCCAGCGCCACAATGGGCCAGCAGGGCGCCTCGGTTCAGCGGCGCCTTCGACAACAACAACCACAGAAAGAGGCTGTAGGCTGTGCACTGTAGGAGGCCGGGGGAAGCAATGAAAACGCAGCGCGATTGCCTACAGCCTACAGCCCGCTCTTCCGCCGGATGGCAGCGTCAGTCGGCGAGGGCAGTGGCGGGGCGATCGACGATCACTTCGAAATTGGCCTTGCGAAGCAGGGCCTCGGTGGTGGGGCCGACCGCATCCACGGCGAACCCGCGGGCCGGGTGCACGCCGATCACCACCAGGTCGACGCTCAATTCGCTGGCGGCGCGAAGAATGCCGCGGCCGGCATCGCGGTCGCGCTCCACGCGCATCACCGCCTCCAGCTTGTGCGCCTTCACCAGCTCGGCGCTGCGGCGCAGGGCTTCCTGGGCGCGTTCCTCTTCTTGTGGCATGGCGC
>Ga0315277_10009259_pt1 | contig 12593 bp, 6 predicted proteins | sample YL17G05_15_MG_FD_203695 | JGI IMG/M metagenome (GOLD analysis project Ga0315277, IMG submission 203695) | Sediment microbial communities from Yellowstone Lake, YNP, Wyoming, USA - YL17G05_15 | ecosystem: Environmental > Aquatic > Freshwater > Lake > Sediment | place: USA: Wyoming | collected... | reverse complement strand
GCAGATCGCAAACGTCCTCGGCGCAAGAGACCATCACGAGGTCGACATCGTCGCCGCGGGCATCAACCACCAGACGTGGTACGTGAAGATCATTTACAAGGGGCGCGAGATAGGCAGCCGCGAACTTCTGGAGGCGTTCGAGAAGCATCCGATTTACCGAAAGACCGAAAAGGTGCGCATCGACGTTCTGCGGCGGTTCGGCTACTATTCGACCGAGTCGAACGGCCACCTTTCCGAGTACCTGCCCTGGTACAGGAAGCGGCCGGGCGAGATCCGGAGGTGGATTGACCTGTCGAGCTGGATTAACGGGGAGACGGGAGGGTATCTCAGGGTCTGCACCGAGGGGCGAAACTGGTTCAAGACCGATTTCTCGAACTGGCTCAAGGCCGAAGACCCGCCAATCGGTCCCGAGGACAGAAGCAGCGAGCACGCAAGCCACATCATCGAGGCACTCGAAACGGGGCGCGTGTACCGGGGGCACTTCAACGTGCGAAACCGCGGGTGCATCACAAACCTGCCGGACGATTGCATTGTCGAGGTGCCCGGCTACGTCGACCACACGGGGATAAACATCCCGCGGGTGGGGGATCTGCCGCTTGCATGCGCGGCGACGTGCATCGCGAGCATCAACGTCCAGAGGATGGCGGTTGAGGCCGCAGTGACTGGCGATATCACGTTGCTCAAGCAGGCGATGCTGCACGACCCCCTGGCGGGCGCAGTGTGCAACCCTCCCGAGATCTGGCAGATGACGGACGAGATGCTTGCGGCCGAGGCGCGGTGGCTGCCGCAGTACGCGGGAGAGATTGCCGCCGCGAAGAAGCGCCTCGCAACGGAGAAGAGACTCGGGACAAAGAAGTGGAGGGGCGCGGCGCGGCTTCACACTAAGACGGTCAAGGAACTCAAGCGGCAGGCGGCGAAGACCCGTGCGCTCGCCCAGGCCTCGGACAAGGCTGCGGGCCAGAGGGCCGAGGACGCCGCGAGAGCGCGAAGGTCGAAACGCGCGTAAAGTTGCGCGTCAGGCGTCAGGAACCGCAGTTGCAGGCTTTGGACTCGACGTCGAGGCCGAGTTCGCGCCACACGTCTTCAGGCTCTTCGCACAAGGCAACCGGGCACACGCCGCGGAGGCCGTCAATCACCTCACGGTACATGCGGACGCGCTCGTCGCGGGGGTAGCGCGCCAACGCCCTGGCCTCAGAGGGCCTCTCCAAGCCGGCGAACATGCCGTGGTTCACTTTCCTGAGGAGGCTCGGCTCGGCGCGAAGCGACCCGAGGGTGATCCTTTCGGGCGCGAGGCGGCGCACTTCGGCGACCACGCCGGAGTAGTCGTACCCCGCCATTATGGGGTCGAAACGGATCCTGACGCGCCAGCCGGCGGCCTTGAGACGCCGTGCGGCTTCGAGCCGGTCGGCGACGGCGGCGGCGCCTCTCTCGCAGGCGCGGGCCGCCTCGGGGTTATTCACCGAGAAGGAGACGATGACGTTGGCGCAGGGCTTAGCGGCGAAAAGCGCCTTGCACTCGACCTGGCCGCCCTTGGTGACCAGTAAGAGCGCGTGCCTTCGCCCCCTGGCTTCGGCTTCCTCGCGGAAGACCTCCACGAGACGCGCCATGATGGGCCTTTCCTTTTCGAAGGCGAGGCTGTCGGAGAGGTTGCCGGAATTGAGGACGTAGGATTCGAGGTCGTCGAGGCGGATCCAGGCGCGCACTTCGTCGAACATCTTGTCGACGTTGGCGAACGCCTCGTAGCCCTCGAGAAACCAGAAAGACGACTTCAGGTAGCAGTAGTCGCACTGCGGCGCAAAGGAGCAGCCGTTGGCGTGGGCGAGGACGTAGAAGTTCGGGCAGACGGTCTTGGGCGGCGTGGTGCGGAAGATGTCAACGAAGCGCGACTTGCGAACGCGCGAGACGCCTTTACAGTGCGGGCGGGATGCCATGTATGACCCCTTTCATCCGAGCCAGGCCGAGAAGCGATGAGTGCAGGTTACCGCGAGCGGAGACGAAGGGCTTGAGGAGACGTTGCTGCGGACGTAATCCTGGACTATCCGGCGCATGGACAACAGTTTAGCGGATCGCGGCGAGGATGCAAGCCCGGCGAAAGGTCGGTCGCTTGACAATCCCGCGCGGACCGCTAACGTTCTGAGAGTCTCGAAACGCGGGAGGAAAGGACGATAGCGTCGATGCGCAGCATGATAAAGGCCGTGTTTGGCTCGGTGGCGTTTTTATGCATGCTCGCGGCGGCATCAGCCGGCCGGCAGCAGGAGGAGGAGAACGGGATGGCGAAAAGCGCGGGGCGCAGCGGCTCGAAGGAAGTGAGCGTAACCGTCGATTCGGCCGCTAAGGCCGAGCCAATCGGCCTTGACAGGTACGGGCTCGGGCAGGGCGGGCTTTCGGACGGGGCGATGATAGAGCCGCATGTCGAGACGTTGAAATGGCTTAAGCCAAAGGTCATCCGACTCTTCGTGCAGGAATACTATGACGTCTATCCGGGACACGGCAAGTACAACTGGCGGACGCTTGACGCCGCGGTGTCGAGTATCATCAAGACCGGCGCGAAACCGCTCATGTCGATATGCATCAAGCCCAAGGTCCTCTACCCGGTCGTGGACCAGGACAAGGTGCACCCGGCGAGTTACCAGGAGTGGGAGGAGCTCATCGGCGCGATGGTCAGGCACTACAACGTGGAATTGGGTTACGGGATAGAGTACTGGGAGGTCTTCAACGAGCCGGACATCGGGGAATCGGGGGGATGCCCGGGACGCTTTACGCCGGAGGACTACTGCACTTACTACGAGCACACGGTTCGGGCGATAAGGGGCGCATGGCCGAAGGCGAAGGTCGGCGGGCCGGCATTAGCCTACTACCAGAGCCCACTGCTTCCAGCCCTGCTCGAACACTGCTCGAAAAAGGGCGTGCCGATCGATTTCGTGTCGTGGCACTGGTACACGAACGACCCGCAGGCGATCGCGAGGTCGATTGCCGACGTGAAGGCGATGCTCGCGAAATACCCAAGCTTAAAGTGCGAGACGATCATCGACGAGTGGAACATGTCGCTCGGATGGGACAGGATCGAGCACGAGTTCCAGCCGTGCTTTGTCGCTGAGACGACTTACCAGATGCTCGAAGCGGGCCTTGACCGGTCGTGCTACTACCACATCCGCGATTACCACGTCGACGGGGCGAAGTTCGGGCAGTTCATGTCGCCGGAGGCAAACCGCTTCATGACGTACTGGTGGAACGTCATGCCGCAGTATGACGGGATATTCGACTACCAGGGCACGATGCGCCCCTCGTACTTCGTTTTCAAGTCGCTTGCGAGGATAACGGGAAACCGCCTCGCGGTGAAAAGCGATAGGGGAGAGGTCAAAGGGCTTGCGGCGTACGACGCGGATTACGAGGTGATGCACATACTCCTGTGGAATTACGCGAATGAAAGGCCGGAGCCCTGCCGGGTCGCCCTCAAGGTCACGAACCTCGAGGGCAGGAAATGGCGGTATTACAGGCGGACATTCGACGCCGTGACCGCAAGTAACGACGAGAATGACAGACTGCGCCTCGAGGGCATCCAGTCGATAGAGGACAAGCGGGAGATAAGCGACACATTCGACCTGGCGCCGTACGGGATGAGCTTTATCGCGATAAAGAAGTTCTGAGGGCGCCGGCACGATGACTTCGAGGGAAAGGGTCAAGAGGGCACTCACATTTGCCGGGCCGGACAGACCACCGCGCGAGGTGTGGGCGCTGCCGGGCGTCGTAAACGGGCGCAAGGACGAGTGGGAGCGGTTTCTCGCTCGCTTTCCGCAGGATACGACCGCGCCGAAGGCAGCGTACGGCAGGGGGACGCGCGCGACGGGCACCGAGTACGAAGTGGGCACCTACGTGGACGCCTGGGGATGCGTGTGGCACGTCGCGGAATACGGGGTCATCGGCGAAGTGAAAGAACCGCCGCTTGCGAACTGGCCCGCGCTTTCATCGTACAAACTGCCGTGGGAACTCTTGCGGGAGGCGGACATGAGCGAGGTGAACGCGTCTTGCGCGGCGACGGACAAGTTCGTGAAAGGCGGAGGCGAGACGCGCCCCTTCGAGAGGATGCAGTTCCTGAGGGGCAGCGAGAACCTCTATTACGACCTCGGGTACGGGGTGAAGGAAGTTTACAAGCTGCGCGACATGCTCCACGAGTTTTTCTGTGAAGAGATGCGGATGTGGGCAAAGACGGACGTCGACGGGATCGGTTTCATGGACGACTGGGGGTCGGAGCGGAGCCTGCTCATAAGCCCCGAGATGTGGCGGTCGTTTTTCAAGCCGCTTTACCGCGACTACTGCAATATAATCAAGGGGGCGGGGAAGTTCGTCTTCTTTCACAGCGACGGCAACATCGAGGCCATATATTCCGACCTCATCGAGATCGGCATCGACGCCCTTAACTCGCAACTTTTCTGCATGAACATCGAGGAACTGGGCCGTAAGTACAGGGGCAAGGTCACGTTCTGGGGGGAGATCGACAGGCAGCACATACTGCCTTTCGGCACGCCGGAGGAGGGGCGCGCGGCGGTGCGGCGCGTCAGAAGCGCGTGCGAGACGCCGGGCGGCGGCGTGAGCGCGACGTTCGAATGGGGCAAGAAAGACCCCTATGAGAACGTCGCGGCCATCTGCCAGGAGTGGGAGAAGCCGTGGGGCGAGGCGTGAGGCGGTGGGCGACTGTGGCGGATAAGGGGTGCGAATCATGCGCATGACGGGAAGGTTTGCCTGCATTCTCGCGTGTTTTCTCTTTTCCCTTTGCGCCAACGCCTTCTGCCTCTCGGCGGAGGAAACATCCGCGTGGGACAAGCTCAACCTCGCGGCGGTCGAAGTCGGGGCGGTGACGATTCATTATGAGAAGGTGCTGGAGCCGGGCGTAGGCGGCGCGAAATCGGCCGTGGAGAAGTACCTCGCAGACGACGCCGAGTGGGGACGAAAGTGGGACAAACTTATTGCGGAGAAAACCGTCACCAACGGGATCGACAGGATCCTCGGCTGGACGCCTGACGAGGAGGTTCGCGCCGCTCGCGAAAGGGCGCTGTCGTCTTTCGTGGGATGGAGCATACCAGGGCCCGGAAAGCGCGTGCACATTTACTTCGCGATGCGGAAAACGGTCAAGGACTACCTCCGGGCGGGCGGCGCTCTTCCCGGCTTCACTTACGACAAGAAAAAAGACATCGCGTCCTACGAAGGTCAATTGCCCATCACCAGCGGCGGGCAGCAGGCCGATATCCACTTTGCTCCTCCCGTAAGCGACCCCTCGGAAATGGCGGGCTTGGTGTCAGGCTTTGTCGACCCGTGGAGCAGGAAACAGCGGTCATGGCTGGGCATTCACGAGGTCGTCGAAGCCTCCATCCTCTGGCGGATGAAGACGCGCGACGCTCACTATCGGTGGTTCAGCACCGGATTTGCAAACGTAATAGCCATGCGGCTCACGGCCGAGTGCGTCGGCGAGGAGGTCGCGAAGGCTGCCCTGGCGGATTCCGGCACGGCACGGTACGCCGCGCTCGAAAAGGACTTGAACCTTCTCTACTGGCTTGGCAAGGCATACGAGGTCGAGACGCCGCTGGAATCGGAGCGCAATCTAACGTATGCGAGATACGCGTACGCGACGCTCGAGGCCGAGCGTATCATCGACGCGCACGGCATCGGCTGCGTGAAGGACATAATGAGCCGCCTGCCGGCGGAGGGCGCCACCGCCAGCGACATTACGAAAGCCGTAACCGACGCGACCGGAGAGGACGCCGGCGAGCGCCTCAAGCGCTACCAGCGTTTCGAGACTCCCGAAAAGGGGTTCCAGTCGTACCAGAATGCCGGCGGCGCCGCGCTCGAACGCAAGGACTACGCGGGGGCGCTTTCGTGCTGCCTGAGGATGCTCGAGCTTAAGCAGCAGTACGACGCGCGGCTTTACGGCTGGGCGGCGGAGTGCCTCATGCGAATGGGACGGGAGGACATGGCCGACGGCGTTTTCCAGGCTCAGTTGAAGCAGTTGACGCCAGGCAGCGCGGAACACTGGGCTATCGAGGTGGAGCTCGTCGGCTACGCGCTTCGAACCGGCATGCCCGCGAAGGCATATGACGCGGCGGAGGACGTCCTTGCGGCGCAGCCCGACGACGTTCCCGCGCTCGCGGTGCGGCTGCACAGGCTTCTAACTTCCCAAAAGGAGGACGAGGCGAAAAAGACGGCCGCGCTGATACTCAAGCTCGACACGAACCCCGCGTCCTTCTTCCACAGGAAGGCGCAAGAGGTTATCGGCGGGGCCGCCGGCAAGAAGGGCACCCCGTAGGCCTTAGTCAGACGGCTGTTTCGACGAAGCACCTGGCGTAAGCTTCAAGCGCCGCGCGGTCAACGTCGAGCCCCGGCACTTCGACCAGGTCGAGACGGACCCTGGAAGAGAGGTCCTCCGGGCGCTTGCCCTCAAATCCGGCGGCGCCGAGAATCGCCGCGCCGTACGCCGCCCCTCCCGCCGCGCCGAACGATACTTTCGAATCCGGGAAGACCGTGGCGATGATCGAGCGGTAAAGAGGGTTATTCCTACCGATGTTTCCTTCGATGACGATCTGCCGGGGACGCCCGCCCGCCGCGAGCCTTATCCCCTGGCAGCCCTGGATCGCGAGGCCGAGGTCGACGACGCACCAGGCCGTTGCCGCGTCGCGGAAGATGGTATCGACTCCTACGAGGCGGGCAACGCTCGTCGGGAAGAGGCCGGAGCCGCGCTCGACGGTCGGCAGGGCGAACGCCTCCCCGCCGGCGAGGACGCGGCCGAGGACCGCGAGGTCGATTCGAGCCGGGTGCGGCCAATGGGGCAGGACCCTGGTCCCGTAGAAGTCAAACTCCGCGCCGCCACGGAAGATTGTGGTCTTCACCGGGCCGCCGTAGACGCTGCGGTTGAAGAAGACTTCCTTGCCGATTTCGGACTCGGAAAACGAAGCCTCTCGAACCGGCGACATGGTGACGACCCACGTGCCGCTGTCCTGGACCACGAAGTCCTCGAAGCCCTTCGCGAAATAGGGGACGAGCGCGGCGTTGGAGTCGTGAACGCCGACGGTGACGATCGTGTCGGGCGAAAGCCCCGTCTCGCGCGCCACCTCGGGTTTCACCTTCGCGAGCGGCCGCCAGCTCGACGAGAAGGGCAGGGGCGGCAGCTTGTCGGAGATGCCGAGCCTGTCCGCGACGAGGCTGTACTTGCGGCCGCTTATGTCGAGGAGGCAGCCGTGGCAACCGACGTAGGTCGGCTCGGCCGACTTGGCGCCCGTAAGAAGGTACGACAGGTAACTCGGAAACATGAGAACGTCGGTCACCTTCGCGAAACGCGAGGGGAAGCGTTTCCGGAGCCAGTGGACCTGTTTCGCGTGGTTGAGGAATTGGCCGAAGCGGGCGGTGCCGGTAAGCCGCTGCATTTCGTCCGGCGAGAGGGCCATGTCGCGGTAAAAGGCTTCGTCGTCTTCAGGGCTTATCTCCTGGCGGTAGGAGACGATTGGAAACGCGAGGCCGCCGTCGCCCGGGAAGACCGTGTTCGCGTCCTTGCCGAGAAGCGCGATCGTGGCACCGTGCGTCGAGACGGATATGACGCGAATGTCCCCGTGGACGCGCGCGGCGCGCCGCAGGCCGTCGAGCATCCACCGATGGATAGAGGGCATGTCGTCGCAAAGGAGGCCGCCCGAGTCGACCTCGCCGATGGACACGCCCTTCTCGTCGGGGTTCAGGCACGCGAGGTCCGAATCGTAGACGAAGAGTTTCTTATTGGTCTTGCCTACGTCGAGGACGGCGATGTTGTAGCCCGGCATTCGAAGGTCCCCGGAATCGCGCCTGGGCGTGCGCGCGGCCCCACGGTCAGTTCAAGCGACGCGTTATCCTCTCGGGCCGAGGGCGGCGGCGCCCGGCGCCTGGCCGCCGTACATCTGGAACTGGAGCGGCACGGTCCTGCCGCCATTTGCGACCGAGCCGTACGCTACAATCGGCACGCGGGCGATGTCGGCCCAGTACTGCATCCTCCGCTTCATCCGCGCGGGGTCGGCCGCCGGCACGCCCACGGCGTGGTTTGTCGCCCAGGTGTCCACGACGGCTTTCATGTCGTCGTCGAAGACGCCGTAGAGATGCGGCCACGTGACGTCCGAGGCGTTGTTTATCGCGGCGGAGAGCTCCCTCGAGAGTTTGACGCTCTTGCCGAGAGAGGCCTGCATGACGAACGTGCCGTCGGGCCTCAATGTCAGTCCGCTAAATAGCATGTCGCAAGGCGCGGCGTTAAACTCGATGGAGAAACCGCCGCCCGGGAAGTAACTCTTCACGACCGGCCAGAGGCTCACCGTCCTGTAGTTTGCCGCCGCGTCATTCGCGTCGAGCGCGGCGTAGTACGGCGGGTGGTTGCCGGAATTACAGAAGTCGACGACGCCGCCGGCGTCCTTGATGATTCTCTCGTCGTCGGCCGCAGCGTATTTCGCGAGGAGCGGGTCGCCGTCGAGGTATGCCTTGCGGAAGTCCATGAAGATCGCCGGCAGTCCGCGCGACAGCCCGATGCATATCCGCTGGGTAAGGCCGCGGTTGAAGTCGTTCTCGGTCGCGAAGGCGACGGGCATCTTGCGGCCGGCGTGGTCGAAGAGGTCGTTGAGGATCGCCTCGGGGACGTCGCCCGTCGGGAGGTAGTCGGTCCACTGGCGCTGCCCCTGGAAGCCGCCGACCGACGCGCCGAGTTCGGCCATGATCTGTTTCATCGCCAGATACATCTTGCACTGGTAGACGAGCGTTTTCATGAGTTCGTCCGGCTGCCAGTCGGGGCTTTCAGTGTGGATGCGGCCGGGCATCATCGACTTCAGCCATTCGACGACGCGGCGCGACTGGGCGTCGTACTTGCCGGAGTCGATTCGCGCGCGGATTTCCATCATGTCGACGTGTATCGTGTTTATGCCGAAGAAGCGGCGCGCGGGGATGACGTGGGCAAGGCCGGTCTCCATGTTCATCGAATGCCCGCCGAAGGAGGCGTAAGGCGTACCCCACATATCGGCGAAGGTCGTCGCGGCGGCAAGCCAATCGACGAGGTCGGCCTTGAGGCTTTCGGAGAAACCGGTCGGGACGCCGCCCTCTTCGACGAGGTCGCCGACGATGCGGTGCGCGAAGTAACCCCATTGCGCGAGCATGCCGGTGGCGGCGAAGTTGTAGACGACGCCGGGCCAGGCGGCCGAGTTTCCGGAGACGTGGGCGACGGGAATCTGCCCCATGGAGATATTCTGAAGGACGAGTCCTTCGAGTTCGCCGGGATACGCCCAGACGTCGTCGTAACACACGAGCACCTCGACGCCAGCCGCGCGGAACTGCCTTCCGACGCGCCGGGCGCTTCGTGCGTCGCGCACGAGTTCGTCGGCGAGGACCACGTGGGAGCGCCTGCCGTCGACGTGCGGGAATTCCACCCTGATAAAACGCGCGAGCATCGCGGCCATCTTTTCGACGCGCGTTTTTTGTTTCTTGAGGGCGGCCTCGCGCCCGTCCGCAGTCGCCGACACGCCGATGACGGGGCCGGGCGAGCCGCCTGTGGAGCCGCGCCTTGCCATGTTCTCGCTCCTTTACACTACGGCCTCGGGAAAGATTAGGGGTATGTTATATCGGCCGGCGGGATATTCAAGGAAGAAGGGCGGCGGGATAGCGCGGCTCCGGGCGATTGTCAGGGTTTTCGGGCGATGAGAGCAGCCGGGCACAAGCAACGCGACGTTGGAGAGGGTCGAGGCGCGAGACGGCCAGTTTTAACGTCGGGGCGATGTACGATTTCGACGAACCCCGCCACCTGCTTTTCTCGACGGGCCGCGACATCAAGGGGCCGGACGAGCTGTACGGGTACGCGGCGTTCCAGTGGACCTTCTGACGCAGGGCCGGACCGGACAATGCGCGCCGGCGGCCGCAGCGCGGCGCCATGCTACTTCGAATCGCTATCTTTTCGAACCGAAGGCGCGGCGCCGGGCCACTTCGGGCGGCCTTTCGAATCCTGGGTTGCCTCGAGGGCAGGGAAGTCGTGTTTCAAATCCTTCCAGAGGACGGCCGCATCGGCAAGGTCCTTCTGGCCCGACCAGTAGAAGTCCTCGGCCATGGCGCCGGTACCGTACCTCGCGAGGGCAAGTATGAGCGGCGTCACGGCGGCCTCGCCGCCCGACCGGATGCGGTTGCCGTAGTCTGTGGCGATCTGCTTGAGATCGTACCGCCCGCCCGCCGCGTCGATGGCGGCGAATGCCTCGCCGGTTTGGAGGTTCGCCAGCGAGATCGCGGCGGCGGCCTTGACGCGCGCGTCGGCGTCCTTGAGGGCGTCCGAGAGCGCGGGGACGGCACGCGCATCGATTGTCGCCGCGAGGGAGATCGCGGCGGGCACGCGAACACTCGCCTCCTTGTCCTTGAGCGCGCGCATCAGCGGTTCTGCGGCGCCCGCGGCTCTCTCTTCGCCCAGGGCCATGACGACGTTGGCCCTGACGGCGGCGCCGGCATCCGTAAGCAGGCCGATAAGCGGCTGGAGCGCGCGGTCGTCCCTGATCCTCGAAAGGGCCCATATCGCACTGATGCGGACGCGCTGGTCGGCGTCGGCGAGGGTCCGCGTGAGCGGCTCGATGACGGCTACGTCTTTCGACCAGCCAAGGGCGTCGGCGGCGGTACCCCTCACTGCCGGGTCCGAGTCGGCAAGGGCAGCCGTCAATGCCGCGACGATCTTATCGATGTCCGCCCTTGTGGTTTCGCCGCGGTATTGCTCCCTTTCCCAGGCCTCCGGCTGTTCCGCGGCGAGGCCAAAGGGCATCTGGGCCGATTGCAGCCAAGAGGCCGGGCCGTTCTTTGCGACGGGCTTTCGCCGGTCAAATAAGGGTGTGCCGATTTTCGGCGCGAATACCTCGAGTCTCACGCCGAGCCTGCCTGCAGCCGCCGCGCGGACGGCCGGGTCCCTGTCGGCCAGTTCGTCCAAGCGCCTCTGGAGGTCGGGCTTGTCAGTCCACCTCGGGCGTTCGGGCGAATCCTTCGATTCGTGCAGTTTGCGAATGAGGCCTTTCGTAAGCGCCCACCATTCCGCCGTCACATGGAGCGACCCGCTTGTGCACCAGTAGAAGTCCTCGGCCATCCCGAGGTTGCCGTACCTGACGAGCGCCACGGTGAGCGGCAACTCGTCGGCCAGGACGCTTGCCTTGAGGCGGTTCTTGTAGTTCCTCGCGACCTCGGCGACGTCGATCCCTTCCACCATGGAGTCGACGGCGGCTACCGCCCTTGGGCTGCCTATGGCCAGAAGCGCGTGCGCGATGCACGCCTGCTCGGGCGCGGCCTTTCCGCGTATCGCCGCGATAAGGGGCTCGACGGACCGTTCATCAGGGAGGTTGATGAGGGCGCTCTCGGCGTTAGACCGAACCCTTTCGTCCGGGTCGCTCAGCGCCTGGCAAAGGGGCTCGACGGCCCTCTTGTCGCCCAAGTTGCCGAGAGCCGTAGCCGCCTGGACCTTGATTTCGTCGCTTCGGTCCTTGAGCATGCGGCAGAGAAGGTCAACGGAGCGGGCGTCCTTGGAGGCGATGAGGCCCGCGATAGCCGTTGCCCGGACGTCCGAATTCCTGTCGCCGAGCGCCTTGATAAGGACGTTGACGACGCGCGGATCATTGTACAGGGCGACAAGCCCCCATGCCGCGGCGGCCTCGACCCTGGCGCTTTCGTCGTCCAAGGCCGCGACGAGCGCGTCGAACGCGCGCGGATCCTTGAAGTGCTCGAAGGCGGAGCAGATCCCCCTGCGCACGTCCTCGCCGGCGGTCCTTCTGCGCGCCGCTCTTTCAGCGAGCGAAGGATCCCTCATTTCGGCCAGGGTGTCGCCGGACCCAAGCGCGGCGCGGTTTCGTTCCTTTTCGAGAAGGGCGATGAGCGGGTCGATGGCGCGGGTATCGCCGATTTTCCAGAGGGCCCAGATGGCCTCCACGCGCTCCTCGTTTTTCTCATCCTGCATCGCCGCGATGAGGGGCTCCACGGCGCGCGGATCCTTCAAATCGCCGAGGAGGCGCGCCGCGCGAACCTGTTCCTGCCGGTCGCCCTTCAGGTATGCATCAATAAGCTCGGGGACCGCGCGGGGGTCGCCCGCCGCGCCGAGGCCGAAGGCGGCCGCGCGGCGCAGCGCAAGGTCGGGATCGGACAGCAGCGCCGCCACCGGTTCGAGCGACGGCTTGTCGCCCATCGCCGCGAGGGCCGCCACGGCCGACAGGCGCGTCGCGGAGTCCTTCGCCGCGAGCAGGGCCGCGAGCGGCTTCGCAGCCCTTAGGTCCTTCAGTTCGCCGAGGGACCAGGCGGCCTTGCACACGACGGACGGGTCCTTGTCTTTGAGGGCGGCGATAAGGGGTTCGACCGCGCGGGGGTCGGCGATCCTGCCGAGTATTCCGGCGGCGTAGCCGCGCGTCTCGGCATTGGAACTCCTGAGAGCCTTGAGAACGGCCGGGAGCGCGGGCTTGCCGATTGCGGCCAGGGCCTCGGCCGCTCCTTCCGGGATAAAGGGCGAAGGATCGGCTGAGCGGAGGAACCGCACTTTCCTGAGGAGGCGATTCCAGGCGGAAGGGCCGCGCCCAAGGGCGCTGACGAGCGGCCTTACGGCG
>Ga0315277_10009257_pt1 | contig 12594 bp, 11 predicted proteins | sample YL17G05_15_MG_FD_203695 | JGI IMG/M metagenome (GOLD analysis project Ga0315277, IMG submission 203695) | Sediment microbial communities from Yellowstone Lake, YNP, Wyoming, USA - YL17G05_15 | ecosystem: Environmental > Aquatic > Freshwater > Lake > Sediment | place: USA: Wyoming | collected... | reverse complement strand
GCTGCTGGCCGGCGACCCGGACTGCTACTCGGCGCTGCTGGATCGAGCCGAGGCCGAGCCGTCGCGGCTGTGCGCGCTGGAACGCGAGGCCTTTGGCGTTGACCATTGCGAGGCCGGCGCCACGCTCATGGAGCACTGGAGTTTTCCGCCGGCGCTGTGTGAGATCGCCGCCGCTCACCACCGGCCCGTCGCCGGCGGGCCTATCGGGTTGCGCGAGATCGTCCAGCTTGCCTGCCGGACGGCCGACTCACTCGGCTTTCAGGTCGCCGGACCCGCGCCGCCGTTCAACGTCGAGGACCTTCTTCAATCGCTGCCGGCTTTCGCGCACGCGCGAATCCGTAGCGGCGCCGGCGAAATGGCGATGGCGATCGCCATCCGGATCAACGCCCTCGAAGTCCAGGGCTGATCGCGCGGCCGGCAGCATGGGGTCACCGAACCAAGACCGTCGGAAGCTGTGAAAAAAACCCCGGGGGCCAGGCCGGTGTGTCCGGGGGGACAGATCAGTGCGTCCCTGGGGACCGGCCAGCGTGGCTTGGGCGCCGGTCTTGGCGTCAGCGCGCACGCCGACACTGCCGCCGGCGACCCGCACGATCACGGTCCGGGGTGTCTACTCCGGCGCCCCTTCTGCCGTCGCGGCCACTGCTGCCGCCGTCTTCGGCCCTTTGGCGGCGGTCTTCTTCGCCGTCCTTTTCGCCGCCTTCACCGGAGCCTTTGCCGCGGGCTTCTTCGGCGCGGCCGGCTCCTTGGCCTTCTTCGCCGCCTCTGCCTTCTTCCGGCGGTATTCGTCCCACCGCTTCCGTGTGGCGTCGGAGATCCGTTTGCGTGCGGCGGCGCTCATCTTCCGTCTGGGCCTGGAGGTCTTGGCGACCGCTGCCGGCTGCTTGGAACTCTGCGCCGCGGCCGCCAGCTTCCGATGGTGTTCGGCCCACCGCTTCCGTGTGGCGATGGAGATCCGTTTGCGTGCGGCGGCGCTCATCTTCCGTTTGGGCTTGGGGGTCTCGGCGGCCGCTGCCGGTTCCTGGGGGCGAGTACCCAGCAGGCGCCTGGTTTGAGCGATGTGGGCGTCTAACCGCGCCCTCTGGGCTTCGAGACCCTGAAGGGCGGCGGCGAGGATTTCGGGATTGAGATTCTGTTTAGGCATGTTAGTCGGGAACCCATTGTCAGAGTGCAATTGGGTTCTGTGGACCATGTTACACCAATTGGCCGGGTTTTATGAAAGGCACAGTCAGATCTCGTTCCGGGGCAACGGCGGCATCGGCTTCCTGAACTTGGGCGGAAACACCTGCACCAGTTCCTCGTAACTTTGTTCGACCCTGGACTTCATCTCGGCCGGAACAACCTCCGCAACCGTGCAGGCGGCATCGATCGCGTACGGGGCGAAGCTCGAGCGGACAGCGTATTCACGCGGAAGTTCCGGCGCGAACGCCATCAGGGCGAGCACCGCAACCACCCAGACCAGCAGTGCGTTCGCCAGCCCGAATGCCCCGCCGAGGAGCCTGTCCAGCCAGGCGAACCCGGCGCTCTTGAACCATCTGCCCAGGAGGAACGCGCCAATCCAGCCCGCGCAGATCAGGGCGACGAACACGATCAGAAAACCCTTCGGGCTTGCGGGACATAGCCAGGCGGCGCACGCGAGCGCCAGGACGACGGCGAGAAAACCGAGGCCGGAGCGCGAGAAGCCTTCGCGGGTGCCGGAGGCAACCGAAATCGCAATCAGGACGATCAGCGCCAAGTCAAGCCAGTTCATGGCTGTCACCTGAAGAGCTATACGCGAGGGCCGCCCGGGATGTTCCGCCAAGGCGCGGGTCGGGCTGTCCGCGTCCCCCTCGACCCCGCGGCTGGCGGGGCGCCTGAGCTGCCGGCAACTCGATCGGGCTGGCTCGCTTCCGGGGGATTGTCGCGGCGTGACATAAAGTAGCGCCCCGGCGGCTTTTGTCGTATCATGGAGGTTTGCGGCTGGTTGCCGCGCGCTTGGAGGGTACGTTCGCCTCTTCGAGTAGCCCCCTGGAAGACCACACCCAGAGAGGAATTCCTATGTACGCAGTGATCGAGAGCGGCGGGAAACAGTATCGCGTCGCACCGGGCGACACGGTCGCCGTCGAGAAACTCCCCGGCGAAATCGGCGCCGAGGTCGAGTTCACGAAGGTGCTGGCCCTCAGCCGGGACGCCGGCGAGTTGGTGGCGGGCGCCGGCCTGGATGGCGCGAAGGTCAAGGGAACCATCACGGCGCATGGCCGCGGCGACAAGGTCGTCGTGTTCAAGTTCAAGCGCAAGAAGCAGTACAAGCGCACGCAGGGACACCGCCAGGATTACACCCAGGTGAAGGTTAGCGAGATTCTGGCCTAGGAGAGACGCATGGCGCACAAAAAAGGACTGGGCAGTTCCAAGAACGGACGTGATTCCAACGCGCAACGGCTCGGCGTGAAGGCCTTCGGCGGCCAGACGGTTCCGGGCGGGTCGATTCTGGTGCGGCAGCGCGGCACGGTGTATAAGCCGGGCGAGAATGTGGGCCTCGGCAAGGACGACACCCTGTTCGCGCGGATCTCCGGCATCGTCGAGTTCCGCGACCGCGGCCGGATGGGCAAGTTCATCAGCATCCGCACCCAAGAGCAGTAAGCGGGCAGCACCTCCGGAAGGAACCGGGGCCGCCGGCCGAGCGCCGCGCGGCCCCTTTCGTTTGCATGTTCATCGACCAGGTCCGCATCCAGATCAAGGCCGGCGACGGCGGTAACGGCTGCATGGCGTTTCGCCGCGAGAAGTACGTGCCGCACGGCGGCCCGAGCGGCGGGGATGGCGGGCGCGGCGGCGACGTCGTTCTGATCTCCAGCGAGCACTACAACACGCTGCTGCACTTCCGCTTCAACCCCGAACATAAAGCCGAGCGGGGCCGTCACGGCGAGGGCTCCAACTGCACCGGCCGCGACGGCGCGGACGTCGAACTGCCGGTCCCGGTCGGTACCATTGTCTACGACGATGCGACCGGTGGACAGCTTCACGATTTCACTCAGGCCGGCGAGCGCTTCATCGTCGCGGCCGGCGGGCGCGGCGGGCGCGGCAACGCGCGGTTCGCCACCTCTACCCACCAGTCGCCGACCGAACACGAACCCGGCCGGCCGGGCGAGGAGAAACGCCTGCGGCTGGAGCTGAAACTTCTGGCCGACGCCGGGCTGGTGGGCTTCCCGAACGCCGGCAAATCGACCCTCATCTCGCGCATTTCGGCCGCCCATCCCAAGATCGCCGACTATCCCTTCACCACCCTGGAGCCAAACCTGGGCGTGGTGAGAATGGACGATCTCCGCACCTTCGTCGTCGCCGACATCCCCGGGCTGATCGCCGGGGCACACCTGGGGCACGGGCTCGGCGTTCAGTTTCTTCGGCACGTCGAGCGGACCCGCCTGCTGGTTCACCTGGTCGATCTTTCCGACGCCACCGGACGAGACCCGGTCGGCGACTTCGGCGTGGTCATGACCGAGTTGGCCAGCTTCAGCGAGGAACTGGTGAAGAAGCCGATGTTCGTGGTCGGAACGAAACTCGACGCCGCGCAGGACGCCGAACGGCGCGCCTCGCTCGAGCGCCTGGCCGCCGAACGCGGCCTCCCCTTCTACGCCATATCCAGCGTCACCGGGGAAGGCATCGAGGCTCTGCGATACGCCATGGGCGAACTGCTGCTGAGCCGCCCGCCGGAGCGAGCCGGGGCTTGAGCCGCCGGGAAACCCGGCCCACCCGGCTCAGAATTCCAGACGCAGCCCCAGTTGAAGCACCCGGTTGTTCTTCGCCCGGCTGATGGAGCCGCCGCTGATGATGTCCACCTTGTTCTCCGGGAGATTGAAGTTCGGGTGGTTGGGCAGATTGAACGTCTCCGCGCGGAACTGGAGCGAACGGTCCTCCTGGAATCGCAGCCGGCGCGACAGCGACGTGTTGATGTTGACGGCGCCCGGACCGTCGATGATGTTGCGCCCCGAACTGCCGAACCGGTAGGACCCCACCGGGACCACCGGAAACACCGTGCGGTCGAACCACTGGTCCACCGAGGGGTTGGCAAGCGCGCCTTTGGCGATGCGGTCCGGGCGGCTGGCTTCGCCGTTGGTGTAATTGAAGTTCGCCACCTTGGGGGTGAAGGGCGGCCCGGTGTAGATGGTGCTGGTGCCGGAGATCTGCCAGTCGCGCAGCAGCGGGTGCCGGGAATAGCTCGGCGACCAGATGAAACTCGCGGCGAAAGAGTGGCCGATGTCGAAGTCCGAGCGCCCTCGTTCGCTCTTCAGGTTTCGCGAATCCTGCGCAATCGGGAAGTTGTACTGAATGGTTCCGCCGGTATTCGAACTCTCGTCAATCGACTTCGCATAGGTATAGGCGGCGCGGACGAACAGTTGCTTGCTGAAACGGCGGCGGACGGTGACCGACCCCGCGCTGTAAATCGAGTTCGAGCCGTCGGAGATGATGTTGATTGTAGAGAACCCGGCATACGGCCGGAGGGAGCGCAAGGCCTGCTCGCGGTTGGGCTGGTTGAGGTCGTAGCGGCGCTGAAGGTGCGTGCCCTTGGATCCCGCATAGGCGGCCTCGATCACGGTTCCGCGCCCGAATTCCCGCTCCAGGGTGAGGTTCCACGACTGGAGGTACTGGCTCTTCGGGTCGGCCTCCTGCCCGTTGGTGTTGTTCACGCCGCCCACGCTGCGCCGGGCCACCGGATAAGGACTGGAGACGGTCACCAGCAACGGATTCGACGTGTTCGCCGAGTAGGACTCGTTGATCGAGAACGGATACGTGTCGCTGTACTCGTCCATGCGGTAAAGCGAGCTGCTTCCATAGAAGATGCCGTAGCCGCCCCGAATGACCGAACTGGTCCCCCGGAACGGACGCCACGCGAAGCCGAACCGGGGGCCGAAGTTGGTGTAGTCCGGCTTGGTGATGGTGGACGGCAGGCCAGCATCGGCGGCCATGATGATGTACTGCGGGAGGCCCGAATTCTGGATGCGCTGGTCGAAATCGGGAATCGTTCCCTTGCCCGCGATCACCACTTTGCCCAGCGAGGGCACGAACATGGACCAAGCGCCGAACTTCTCGCGCGGCGGTTTCATCAGCTCGTAGCGCAAGCCCAGATTGAGCGTCAGGGTGGGGGAGGCTTTGAAGTCGTCCTGCACGTATCCGGAATAGTTCGAGATCAGGTGATACGGGCCGGCCGCGTCCAACTGCCGGCGCGTGCTGCTGGGCCAGCCCAGCAGGAGGTCCGCCATCGGTTCGGTGGTGAAACGGCCGAGGAAGGTGAGGCGGCCGCGCGTGTCGCCGTACTGGCGCGCGAAATACTGCATGCGCAGGAAGTCGCCGCCGAATTTCGCCGAGTGCCGGCCGCGGATCCAGGTGATGGCTGAGGCGTACTGGTAGTTGTTGAACGACCAGATCTTCGGGTAATCGTACGCCGGACCCAGCGTGATGTATCCGCTCACGTCAAGCTGCGGAAGACCCCGCGCCACCGGGTTGGTCGTGCCGCCCACGAACCCCACCTCGGCCGCCCAGTCGCGCTCCCCGCTCAGCGGCCAGCGCTGATTGTTGGTCTTGCGCGAGAAGGATGCGCTCACTTCCAGGAACATGGCCGGCGTGATGGTCCGCAGATAGCGCACGTAAGAGAGCAGGTCCAGGGTATTGTTTTCCAGCCCGAACAGCGGCAGCGGCGAGCGGCTGCTGACCACCGGGTCATAGGCCGAATTGGGCCGCCAGAAGGCGCTCAGGGTGAGCCGGTCCTGGGGGCTGGCCTGGTGGTCCACCTTGACGCCCATGTTGTTGTTGCTGGTGGAGCCGTTACCCTGCGAGATGAAATTGTTCACCGATCCGGTCAGGTTGGGCTTGGGGTAATAGGCGGCCAGTTTCAGGGCTACCGGATCGAAGCGGCTCACCGGAATCTGATTGTTGGGGAAAGGAGCTTTGGCCAGCGTGTCGGTCAGCTTGATGGGCTTGCCGAAGGCGTCCGCGGCCTTCGAGAAATCTCCCTGGAGCATCTCCGGCAGAGGAACGATTCCCCGCTGCGTCTTGCCGTCGACCACCCGCAGCGACTCCCAGCTCACCAAGAAGAAAGTGCGGTTCCGCCCGTTGTACAGCCTGGGGATGAAGACCGGGCCGGTGATGGTTGCGCCGAACTGGTTGCGGCGCAGCTTGGACATCTCGACGTCGAAGTAGCCCAGGGCGTCCCACACGTCGTTGCGGATGAACTCGTAAAACGACCCGCGAAGGCGGTTGGTCCCGCTCTTGGTGATCACGCTCAGGACGCCGCCGGCGTAGCGGCCGTATTCGGCCGCGAAGCCCGAGGTGATCATCTTGAACTCCTGCACGCCTTCCAGCGACGGGTTGATTACGGCGCCGGTGTTGCGCCGCTGGGTATTGTTCATGCCGTCGATGAGGAAGCCGATGTTGTCGGCGCGGGCGCCGTTGACCGCGTACTGGCCGTCGCCCCCGTCGCCCTTGGGCATGACGCCGCCGGTCAGGTAGGCCAGGTCGGCGAAATTGCGGCCGTCCAGCGGCATCTCGGCGATCTCTTCGTTGGTGGTGACCTCGCCCCGCGAGCCGCTCTCGGTGTTCAGCGCGGGAGCCGAGCCGGTGACCGTGATACTCTCGCTGGCGGAGCCGACTTCGAGCGGAATGTCGATGCGCATCGCCTGGTCCACCGCCAGCGTGAACTCAGCGCGCTTGTAGGTCCGGAATCCCGCGCTGCCGGCCTCCAGCGAGTACCGGCCGGGGGGCACGTAGGGAATGGTGAAATCCCCGACCTCGTTGGAGGAACCGGCCTGTGAAATGTTGGTATCCAGGTTCGTGATCTTGATGGAAACGCCGGGGATCACCGCCCCGGTCGCGTCCGTCACCCGCCCGACGACGCTGGCCGAAGATGTCTGGGCGGTGGCGCTAGCCGCCGCCGCAAGGAATACGGCAATGCAGGTAAGAAGCCTCATACGGCACCACGTTTCAGTTTACCGCCTGGCGCCGGAGGCCTCGCGCGCGCCTCCCCACTCAGAACAGCAGCTTCAAGCCGAACTGCACGCGCCGCGGCTCGTCCGCGCTGGTGATCTGCCCGACGCCCGCCCCGTTGATGTTCACGCTCGGCAGAACGCTTCGGCCCGGAACTGCAACCGGAAACGCTCCGACAGACGGAACACCTTCGCCAGCGAGAGGTCCAGGTTAGTCTGCGAAGGGCCAAACAGGATGTTCCGTCCCGAATTGCCGTGGGTGTAGTTCGGCTGGACCTGGAATGCGCTCGCGTCGAACCACCGGTCGATCGAACGCCGATCCGAGGGCAGCGTGCCGTCGCCGATCCGGTTCGGCCGGTCCGCGCCCCCCGCGTTGGTAATTCCGCCCGAGGTCGTTACCGTGAATGGCAGCCCGCTGCATCCGGTGAGCACGCCGCTGAGCTGCCAGCCTTCCAGAACCGCGGCCGTGACCGGGTCCACGCTTCCCATCCACTTCTTGCCCCGGCCGAACGGCAATTCATAGGTCGAACTGAGCACAAAGTTGTGCCTGACATCGGTGAGGGAATTCCCGCGATTCAAGCCGCGGCCCCACGGCTTCAGCACTCCCACGCCGCTGTTGTTCCCCACTTCGTCGACGTTATCGATCGAGTGCGACCATTAGATTACACACTCGTGGCATCATTTGAATGTTCCCAGTCATCCAACGGGGTAGCCATGCCCATTCGCCATTCCCAAGTCACGCCCAGATCCGTGTACCTGAACCGCCGCGCGTTCCTGGCCGGCGCGGCGGCGAAGTTCGCCACTCCCGGCAAAAGCCTCCTCAGCACGACCGAGACGCCGACGCCTTACCAGGACGTCACCACCTACAACAACTTCTACGAATTCGGAACCGACAAGTCGCAGCCGGCGCAGCGGGCGCACACCCTCATCACCTCGCCGTGGTCGGTCACCATCGAGGGGCTGGTTGCCCGGCCGCGGGTCATCGACATCGACGAAATCCTGAAGCTGGCGCCGCTGGAGGAGCGCATCTACCGGATGCGCTGCGTCGAGGGCTGGTCGATGGTGATCCCCTGGGTCGGGTTCTCGCTGAGCGAGTTGATCAAGCGCGTCGAACCGCTGAGCAAAGCCCGTTACGTCGCCTTCCAGAGCTTCTATAACTCGAAGCAGATGCCCGGGGCCGGCTGGGCGGGAATTCCCTTCCCCTACGTCGAGGGGCTGCGGATGGATGAAGCCCTGAACCCGCTCACGCTGCTGTGCGTCGGGCTTTACGGCGACGTGCTGCCGAAGCAGAACGGAGCGCCGGTGCGCATTGTCGTGCCCTGGAAATACGGCTTCAAGAGCGTCAAGTCGATCGCGCGCATCCGGTTTGTCGAAAAGGAGCCGCCCACCACCTGGAGCCGCTCCAACCCGGCCGAGTACGGCTTCTACTCGAACGTCAACCCGAAGGTCGATCATCCCCGCTGGAGCCAGGCCAGGGAGCGGCGCATCGGCGAGTTCTTCAAGCGCGACACGCTGCCGTTCAACGGCTACGGCCCCCAGACGGCGTCGATGTACGACGGCATGGACCTGCGTAAGTACTACTGATGCGAAAAGCCCTGGTCTTCCTCTTGTGCCTGGCGCCGCTGGCGCTGCTGGTCTGGAGAGGCGCGCGACACGAGCTTGGCGCGAATCCGATCGAGTTCATCACCCACGCAACCGGCGATTGGACGCTGCGGTTTTTGCTTCTGACGCTGGCCGTCACGCCGGCGCGGCGTCTGTTGAAGGCGCCCGGCCTCATCCGCTACCGCCGCATGTTGGGCTTGTTCGCGTTCTTCTATGGGACGCTGCACCTGGCGACGTACGTATGGCTGGACAAGTTCTTCGACCTGCAGGAGATGCTGAAGGACGTCGCCAAACGGCGCTTCATCACCGCCGGCGCGCTCGCGTTTCTGGTGATGGCGCCGCTGGCGATCACATCGACCGCGGGCTGGATTCGCCGCCTCGGAGGCCGCAACTGGCAGCGGCTGCACCGGCTGGTCTATGTGAGCGCCGCCGCCGGCGTGGTTCACTACTGGTGGCTGGTGAAATCCGACATCCGCGAGCCGGCGGCCTACGGCGTCGCGCTGGCGATCCTGCTCGGCCTCCGAAAAATGCGTCAGCCTGGTATGGCCCCTTTTTCAAAAAAAGGGGCCATACCAGGCTGACGCATTTTTTACTTCTGTTTGGCGATGATCAGGTCCTTGATCTTGTCGTAGGTGGCGCCGGGAATGATCTTCTTATCGGCCAGCTCATTCTTGCCGCGATAGGGCCGGCCCTTGATGATCTTCGCGGAGAGGGCGTCACCGATGCCGGGCAGCTTTTTCAACTGCTCGGCCGAAGCCGAGTTAATGTCAATCAGGTCCCCGGCCTTCTTGGCCGTGTCCTTCGCCTGGGTGACCTTTGTGTCGGCAGCCGTCTTGAGATCCTTGGCCTTCTTGGTCGGCTGGGCCATCAAAGCAAACGCGCAGAGCGCAACAACCAGCAGTCGGAGTAGCTTCATAGGGAACAATTGCACCGAAAAAGGGGTCAGCCCGGTAATACCAGGCCGACCTCTGGAGTTTCTACATTTCCCTCCTGATTTGGCGTGGTTCTGCCAGCGCGGCGAGGTCTGGGAGCGCCAGTGGGCCGACGCGCGCGGAGCGGTCCAAGTCCGGAATGATCGCCTCGACATGGCCTGCTTGCGCGGATGGTCGGTTCAACTGGGCGTCCATGATCTGCTGGAACGGCTGCTCGTGTGAGCGGGTATGACCACAAGGGGGGCGGGCTTTCAGCCCGCACGAGGGGGGCGCCCTCTGGGCCAGGCCTCGCCATCGCTGCCGGGCCGGGGTGCCCTCTGGACCAGGCGCCCCCGGCACGCCCGGCAGGAGACCAGATCTTGTTTTTTCCCAGTCGTCTTGCCGTTCTTGCAGTCTTCCGGCATTGCGTGTAGTCCAAACGCAGCCCGCCGGTTCTTCACGCCCGGCCGGCAAACGTGCGCCGATCGATGGAATGAGAGAAGATAAGCATACTCAGGGCGCGGAACTGCATGCCGGGCGGCCCGCTGCATAAGGGTGCTTCGGTCGCCTACGCGCGCGTCCCCTCGAACGGCGAAACATGGCGCTCAAGAAATCGGAACTCTACAGCTCGCTCTGGTCCAGTTGCGACGAACTGCGTGGCGGCATGGACGCCAGCCAGTACAAGGACTACGTCCTCGTCCTACTCTTCATCAAGTACGTCAGCGACAAGTACGCCGGCGTCCCCTACGCGCCGATCATCATCCCCAAAGGCTCCAGCTTCCAGGACATGGTCGCGCTCAAGGGCAAGCCCGACATCGGCGACCAGATCAACAAGAAGATCCTCGGACCGCTGGCCAAAGCCAACCAGTTGTTCGACATGCCCGACTTCAACGACGCCACCAAGCTCGGCAGCGGCAAGGAAATGGTGGAGCGCCTCACCAACCTCATCGCCATCTTCGAAAACCCGGCCCTCGACTTTTCCAAAAACCGCGCCGAGGGCGACGACATCCTCGGCGACGCCTACGAGTACCTCATGCGCCACTTCGCCACCGACAGCGGCAAGAGCAAGGGCCAGTTCTACACCCCCGCCGAGGTCTCCCGCGTCATCGCGCAAATCGTCGGCATCCGCGACGCGGCCACCACCACCAGCACCACCGTCTACGACCCCACCTGCGGCTCCGGCTCCCTGCTGCTCAAAGTAGCCGACGAAGCCCGCCTCAAAGTCACCCTCTACGGGCAGGAAAAGGACGCCGCCACCGCCGGCCTCGCCTACATAAACATGATCCTGCACGACAACACCGGGGCGCTGATCAGGCAGGGCAACACGCTCTCCAATCCCCTGTTCAAAGAAGGCGACACGCTCAAAACCTTCGACTACGTGGTCGCCAATCCGCCCTTCAGCGACAAGCGCTGGAGCACCGGCCTCGACCTCCTCAACGACCCCTGCCAGCGCTTCAAACTCTTCGGCACGCCGCCCGCCAGACAGGGCGACTACGCCTATCTCCTGCACATCGTCCGCTCCCTCAAGAGCAGGGGAAAAGGCGCCTGCATTCTCCCGCACGGAGTCCTGTTCCGGGGCAACGCCGAGGCCGACATCCGCCGCGCCCTCATCCTCAAGGGCTACATCAAAGGCATCATCGGCCTGCCAGCCAACCTCTTCTACGGTACCGGCATCCCCGCCTGCATCGTCGTCATCGACAAGGAAGACGCCCACACCCGCAAGGGCATCTTCATGATCGACGCCAGCGCCGGCTTCCTCAAGGACGGCCCCAAGAACCGCCTCCGCGCCATGGACATCCACAAAATCGTCGATGCCTTCAACCGGCGGCTCGAAATCCCGAAATACGCCCGCATGGTCGGCGTCGAGGAGATCGAAAAGAACGACTTCAACCTCAACATCCCTCGTTACATCGACAGCCAGCAACCCGGGGACATCCAGGACATCGAGGGCCACCTGCGCGGCGGCATCCCCGCCGCCGACATCGATGCCCTCGGGCGCTACTGGGCCGTCTGCCCGCAACTCCGCCGGGCCTTGTTCCGGGACAACCGCCCCGGCTACCTCGACCTCGCCGTGGAAAAGTCGGCCATCAAGCCCGCCATCTACCAGCACCCCGAATTCGTGGCCTTCACCAAGGGCATGAACGCCCTCTTCGCCAAATGGCGCAAGCGCACCGCCGCCGCGCTCAAAGCCTTGAAGCCCGACTGTCATCCGAAGCAGGTCATCGCCGGACTTTCCGAAGACCTCCTCGCTCACTACACCGGCAAGCCGCTCATTGATAACTACGACGTCTACCAGCACCTCATGGACTACTGGGCGGAAACTATGCAGGACGACTGCTACCTCATCGCCGCCGATGGCTGGAAAGCCGAAACCACCCGCGTGCTCGTCAAGAACAACAAGGGCAAGGAACTGGATAAAGGCTGGATCTGCGACCTTGTCCCCAAGTCCCTCATAGTCGCCCGCTACTTCGCCGCCGAGCAGGCGGCCATCACCGGACTGGAATCCGAATTGGAGAGCGTCACCGCCGAAATGACGGAGATGGAGGAGGAGCACGGCGGCGACGAAGGCGCCTTCTCAATGGAAAAGGTGAACCGGGCGAGCGTCGCCGCTTGCCTGAAGGACATCCGGGACCATCAGGAGGCCCAGGACGACGCCGCGCTGCTCGATGCCTGGCTGAAACTCGGTGACCGCGAGGCCGCCCTCAAACGCTCCTTCAAGGACGCCGAGGCCGCCCTTGACGCCAAGGCCTACGCCAAATACCCCACCCTCACCGAAGCCGAAATCCAGACGCTGGTCGTAGACGACAAATGGCTCGCCGCCCTCGACGCCGCCATCCACGGCGAAATGGACCGCATCAGCCAGGCCCTCACCCAGCGCGTGAAGGAATTGGGCGAGCGCTACGACACCCCCATGCCGCAGCATGCCCGCAAGGTCGCCGATCTGGAGCAGGCGGTGAACCGTCACCTGGAAAAAATGGGGTTCTCATGGGACTGATGCCGGGCTACAAACAGACCGAGGTAGGCCTCATTCCGGAGGATTGGGGCGTCGTAGACTACCTTTCGTTCGGCCAGGTTATCGATGGGGACCGAGGGATTCAATACCCGGGTGCCGGTGACTTGAGAGTTTTTGG
>Ga0315277_10009254_pt1 | contig 12597 bp, 11 predicted proteins | sample YL17G05_15_MG_FD_203695 | JGI IMG/M metagenome (GOLD analysis project Ga0315277, IMG submission 203695) | Sediment microbial communities from Yellowstone Lake, YNP, Wyoming, USA - YL17G05_15 | ecosystem: Environmental > Aquatic > Freshwater > Lake > Sediment | place: USA: Wyoming | collected... | reverse complement strand
GCTGGGTGCCTGTGAGGGCGTGATCCGGCACGCGCGAGGAGGGCCTTATTCGAAGGCGCGGACGAGCAAGGAAGGTATTGCTTCGAAGGATCGGGCGACGGGACTGCACATGGGGAGCACAGAGCAAGGCCCGACTGCACGCGGCAAAGACATTCCCGCCGGAATTGGGCCATGCGGCAGAGAATCTGACTCGGGAAGCGCAGGGCCCCTTGCCGGGGCCCTGGCAGTTACTGTCTTGGTGGCGCCGTCTGCGCTGCCGTTACTCCTTCTTGCCTAACGACGCCTTCGCGCCGCATTGTGGGCATTTCTGAGGCTTGCACCGAGCGTCTTTCTCAAACCCGCATGCCGAGCACTTCCAGACTGCCATCTCCCCAGCTCCTCCCTGCTCTCTGATATGCCAGAATTCGACGAACCTCGCGTCGCACCTGCGTGCAGCAGCTAACCGGGCGCTACTTCGCCGCGAACTCCCTCACAAACGCCGCCAAGCGCTCGACTGCTGTCTCTATGATTGCCTCGCCTATCTCGCGCGACGATTGTGTGGCATCACCGAGAGCGCCGTTCTCGGACACCTCGTCCCACTTGCGGGCGATCTCAATCCCCCAGGGGTTCTTGTACTCCTCCACGCTGAGCTTTATTGTCCCCTTCTGCAGGGCCGCGCTCTTGACAGCCCTCGGGGCGACATACATGCACTGCGAGATCTCCGACTCGCAGGCGTGGCCGGTGATCGGCGACTTCACCTTCTGAGCGACCACGTCGGACGCGACTTGCGTGGGCGAAGCCATGGCTGCCGCCGCATCTTCATACTCATCCCGGATCATGGCCATCACGACCCTGAGAGCGCCGGCGTTGCCTCCGTGCCCGTTGATGAATACAAACTTCCGCAGTCCGTGCTGGTATAGCGAGTCAACCACATCCATACACACGGCAATGAACGTCTCAGGCCGCACTGTCACTGTGCCGGGGAAGTTCATGTGGTGCGACGATATCCCGAACAGGATTGGCGGCACGGCGAGAGACAACGGGTGCGTCCGGGCGGCGAGCATCTTAGAGACCTCATAGGCGCGGGCTGTGTCTACCTCGAAAGTGCCGTTTGGACCATGCTGTTCACACGAACCGGTCGGGATAAGGGCGACCTTCATCTTGCTCAGGTTCTCTTTTACCTCTGGCCAGGACATGTCAAATAGCACGAATGCGTTCTCCGCCATTTCTGGCACCTCCAGGGTATTATTGCAGCATGTTTCTCGCATAAGCATCACGCATCCTCTGTGAATGCGTGGGCATGGTCTGGGAATCTGCCGGCATGCTCCGAGAATGCGCCCCCATCCTCCGGGAATCTGTCCCCTTATGCCGAGGAATTGGTTGACCGAGGTAGAATCTGGTAGATGTGCATTTATCACCGACACTTACCAAGAAAGGAGGATGTCAAGAATGAAGAAATTCGTGGCAGGACTCGTTGCCGGGATCATCCTGGCGTCGGTTGTCCCGGTGCTGGCGGAATCCACGGCCATCATAGGCAGGGCTGTGCAGGGCACCTTCCCCCTTATCATAAACGGCGTGCGCGCCTACAAGGATGTCGTAGTCATTGACGGTACCAGTTACCTGCCCGTCCGGGTCTCAGGGGAGTTGTTCGGGTACGATGTGGACTTCGTCAACCGCGAAGTGATCCTGATCAAGACCAATTCCTACAACGGCAAGTGGAGCTATTACGTGAAGTCCAAGTCCTTCTCCACTGACAGCGGCACGTTGCATACCTGTCTGGTCGTCGATGGTGAGTGGTACGTCCCTATCGCAGCTTTCGGCAAAAACGCATCCTACAGCTCAACGAGCAGCTGGGTCTCGATTTCGCTGCCGAACAAGCCACCTATGACCTTCAACAAGGACGCTGCCTATTCGCCCGGCATCGCCGGCTTCAAGGAAGGGCTGACAAGTTACGTCCGGCTCTCGTCGTTGTTGCTGAAGCCAGTCGTGCAATTCGAGACGCTCTGGCTCGAGTGGAAATAGGGTCTCCGGCTCAAGGAAAGCGCTACCATATACCCCCAAAAAAGCTCAGCGCCTAACGACAGTGTATAGTGAACCACTAACAGGCGGAAATCCCCGTTAGGGGAAGCGAAATCTATTCGGCGCGTTACAGGAGGTAAGTGGTAAATGCTCAAGAGAGTTCTGGCGCTCGTGCTCGTGGTGGCTCTGGTGTTGGGGCTCGGCAGCGTGGCACTTGCTGCTGGTCATAACCCAGATCCCGGGAAGCCGGAGGACTACAAGTTCCCTGACTGGGCGGAAGCTTCCTGGGCCTTCAGGCATATGGCCCGCATGAAGTTCATGAATGTTATGAGGGGCTATGAGGATGGCAAGTTCAAGCCGAACGGGTCCATCAGCCAGGCGGAGGCGCTCGTGATGGTCATCAGGATGCGCGACGCCGAAGCTGCTGCTCAGGCGCTTAGCGACACCATGACCCTGGAGATCCCGGGCGTCAACCGTATGTGGGCATGGGGCTACATCCAGTACGCCCTGGACCACAATTGGATTACGCTCGAGGACTTCAGCCCGAGCCGCGCAGCATCCAGGCTCTGGGTAGCGGCGCTGCTGGCAAAGGCGTTCGGTGAGGCTGCCGCTACCGAGGTCCAGATTACCGCAGCCGTAGCGGCCCTGAGTGACATCAGCGAGCTTACGACGACTGAGAAAGGCTTCATCGCAGTGGCATTCGCGAGGGGTTGGATAGTCGGGTATCCCGATGGTACGTTCAAGCCCCACAAGCCGATCACCCGCGCCGAGATGGCGGCACTGCTGGATGGCGGTGTAGGCATTCTGCCCAAGGCATATGAGGCCGCAAACGTGAAGGGGCTGGTCGTCTCAACAGCCCTGCCCAACGTCATAAACGTTGTGAAAGACGGGGAGAACGCCCTGACCTCGTATGTGCTGGCCTCCAACGCCCTGATCATCGGCAAGGGACATGGCGAGGTGCCTTTCGCGGACATTCACGCTCTTGACTATGTCCGGATCCTGCTCGATTCGACGGGCAAAGCCGCGGTGGTCACGGTTGAGGACAAGAAAGTGGTCGAGCTTGTCGCCACAGTGACAGCCAAGCTCGCAGCCAGCGGCACCACGTTGGCCACGGTCACCCTGGGCTGGGCCGGAACGTCGACCACGACCACCCACAACCTGGCCGCGGACGCAGTCCTGAAGAAGGCAGACGGCACGGCGGCAACCTTCGCCGATATCGCCATCCAGGGGGCAGTAGCAGTCAATATCAAGGACAACGAGATAGTTGAATTGCAGATGAAATAGGCGCTTCTACCTGGGCAAGAAGAGACCGGGGCGACCCTGCTGGGCACCCCGGTTTTGGTTTGGCCACACAGTCAATGCCACAGCCGTGACAGCAGTGTGCGTTTACGTCTGCGTTTACGTTGTTTGCCGTTGTCCACGTCGCGTCCGAACCCGCGCCTGTCGTCGCCGGTGGTCGACAACACGCTTTACAGCATCGTCGCGCCTCCGAGCAGCAGCCACAGAAGCATGCCCACCCACAAGAATGGCGCGTAAGGAAGCCGGTGCTTCCTGCCCTTCCCGAACAGCACATGATAGACGCTAGGTATACCCATCGCGAGGAATCCTGCCGAAGCTGCGAGGATGCCAGCCCTCAGGCCAAGGGCAAGTCCCAGGAACGCGACCAGTTTCACGTCCCCAGCGCCCAGGCCTCCCCGCCCGATCGCAGCCATACCCGCCATCGCCGCGAGGAGCACTACACAAGACAGGAGTAGACTCCCGACTCGCACCGGCGCCATCACGAGAGCTGTGACGAGAAAGCCTGCTGAGGTCACAGCGAGTAGCCGGTTCGGTATCACGCGCGCCTGGTGGTCATAGACTGCGGCGAGCGTAGCAGTCACGCCCGTCCACCACAGTTGCGCCTGGGGCCACGCTCCGGGGACTTTCTCCTGGGCGACAACGAGCCAGATCAGGATGCCGGCCACGGCTGCATAGAGGGTCTTCCGTTCCAGAGCAGGCGGGTCTGTCGAAAGGGGAATGCGCGGCAACAGTGCTGCGATCGCCACGCCGACCAGCACACCCGAAGCAATGTAGAGGGCCATCCTGACCTCCAGCGAGGAAATCACCTTGCCGTCCGGCAACCGGCGTATTCAGCAACGCAGGTTACCCAACTAGAACAATAACACAAACAGGCCTCATCCACGCCTCGGAGTGGACGCTGACCTTTGCCCTTGGTGGACACCGGCCACGGCCCTGAATGGATGCTGGCCCTGGCCTTGAGAGGCTGCTAGCCTCAGCCCCTGAATGGATGCTGGCCTACCAGGCTCCGCCTCGGTAGGCCAGCATCCAGAAGGCTTGGGTGTGGTGGGCGCAAACTCAAACTTGACTAGTATCTACACTCGAAACGGGTCATCGCTGATAGTGAAACGTTAATCGCCGGACCGCCGGTCAGTGAAGCGTCGTCGCGGTAACCAGATGCGTACCGCTTGCCAGGTTGAAGTAGCTCCGCGTGACCTCCCGGACGAACGCCGTGCCGTCAACGTACCCCGCGCCGAACGTTGCATCCAGGCTTATCCACTTGTCGCCGACCAGCGCCTCGTTCCACGCGTGGAGAACCTGGTCTCCCCTGCTGGTGGCCTGGCCGTAGACCACTCTTACCTGGATTCCAAGCGCCCTCGCCATCGCCGCGACCAGGAATGAATATTCCCTGCACGTGCCCCTTCTTTCGCGCAACACCTGGCTGGCCGGGACGAGCCGGCTAACGCCGGCGAAATACGCATCGGAGTCGAAGACTACATTCCCCGCAACCCAATCATAGACTGCCTGGAGTTTCTCCAGGTCGGACATGCCGGGCTTCGTGAGCAGGTTTGCCTGCCTACCAATACTTGCATCAGCGCTGTCAACGTAGGCGGAGGGTGCGAGGTACCTGGTGTCCTGGGCAAGGGCATTTACCACGGTGAACCTGATGGTACCGTCGAACGTTCCCTGGCTCGGGCCTGCCCACATCGTGTAGGTGCCGGGTCCAAACCGCAGGTACGCGTCTACACCGAACTTCCCGGCGCTAACAGGCGCGGGGAACGTTAGCATTTCTCCACCAGGGCCTTTCAAGCAGAACCAGACAGTCTCAAGAGTTGACGCGCCCTCAAGGCGCAGGAGTCCATCGAAAGTGAGCCCATCAGACGCTGGGGCGGTGATTCGGATTGCCGGAGTCGAAAAGCCCACGCGATACCCGTCTGCAGCGGCAAAGCATGCATTGGCGACTGCGAGTGAGAGCAGGAGGCCAAGGAGTACCGCGCGTCTCGTCCGGACCACCAGGGTATCACCTGCTGAGAAACAACCTAACCGCTGTTGCCGCGGGGGGGTTTAGGCACGCAAACCCTTTCCCCAGCAACTGGCTGGCTTGGCAGTCCGCTTGGCACCTGTCATTTCGCGCCACCGCCTTCCGGCGGTTTTGCCTAGATCGGGCTCGATCAGGTTCTCAGCCGGGTTCGACTTGCCCGTCCTGGACAAGCACCCCGCCGGCCAAAATCACCTGCACAAGGTAATATCGTGAAGCTGGCTGGATTTGGTAAGGGCCAGCCTGTGGCCCGGTTCGAGGCCTTTGTAGGCAGCCGTCCCGGCCCTCAGCTCGAGGACCATGGCGGCCCCCGCGCAGGCGGTCATACGCCATGGCCGCAGCTCATGGATTATCTTGAGGACCTGAAGGTCTCTGTCCAAAAAGACAGCATCTATTGCGAAGTTCATGAACATCATGTGAATCGCGTTGCAGGGCTTGATGAGTAACCCGTCAGACGGCGCGAGGTCCTTCCGGCCCAAAAGGCCGACCATCCTTGCGACCAGATGATCGGCAATGGCGAGCTTTTCCACCAGTATCTCGCTCTTGGATGTGTTAAGCAGTGCCGGCGGCATGAGTCTGCTCCAATATGCTCCAGTATGAAACGATGCCGGGGCCCAGGATTACGAATTCCGGCCCTTCGGCCCGCTGGAACGGCGGCGGGCGCATTCATCAGGGCTCAAGAACTCGAACACATACCCGCGGACCGTAAACCGGTCCCCATCGAAGACCTGTTTCCGTGTCCGCGGCATGCCCTCGAGTCTCCCCTCCTCTTCGAAGAGCAGGAAGGTCCCTGGTATGCCTATGATGACATAGGCTTCTTTGCCGAGGACATCGGAGTCCGAGCCGAAGTCTATATCAGTGAACTTGTTGAACTTCCTGATCATGAATCCAAAAGGCCGCTCGATCACCGGCACTGTGAAATCCCGGCCGGCGTGGTCGTCGGTAGACACGACGATATTCTTCTTGCGCAACCTGCTGAGGTCGAGCGTGACCGGCTTTGACCTATCCTTCTCCGGCCAGTACTTGAGCGAAGCCCTGACGTTCTGGCTTACCCGCCGGTTTGCCGCCGATATTGCCACGAGGAGCAGCAGGACGCCAACTATGCCCGCAGCTATTGGGCCGAGGTTCTTCTGGCCCTGCAGGAACGACAGGATATCACGGCGCACTGACGGCACCGGACGGACCGTGACCTCACCGAGTGAGGCATTCTCGGTGATGCGCCTGCCCCGGTAAGAGCCCTGGACCTCGACGGAAAGCTTGACCGTCCCTTCTGCCGGGAACTTCACTTTGCCGGAGTAGACGCCGTCACCGCCCCGTTCATCCGCGTCGTCGGCAAGGCCGCTGTCTTTCAGGTCCAGCGTCTCGGTTTTGCCGTCGGGCTGTACCGCCGTGACCGTGAACCTGGATATCGTCGCATCCTTCCCCGGAACCAGAGGTTCTCCCCAGACCTTCAACCCCGCGCGCAGGGGCAGGTTTTCACCTGCTGTCACGGGCTTTTTTTCAAACTGGAAGTACAGTTCCGGTGGGGTGTAGAGCGCGACTTCCTGCAAAGAGGCTACCACCTGGAAGAACTCCATCAACCCGGGAATATCGCTGGCGATGAAGAGCTTGCCGCCTCCGGCGTCGGCTATCTGGCCCGGCAGGGGCCCGACCTTTGCCGTGCGCCTCGTGGCCACACAGTACAGGACAGCTCCTGTTGTCTTGTACTGCCCGGCCACTTTCACGGTGTCAGCAAGGTAAGCTGCCATTTTGGCGGGGTCTCGCACCAGCTGGGGAAGATCCGGGTCGCCATCGGAGATGAGTACGGCGAGACGTTTCTTGGTAGGGGGCGCTTTGGCTAGTTCCGCGAGGGCCAGCTGAAGCGACCCTTTGATATCGCTGTTCCCCCTGTAGCCCAGGCGGTCAAGACCGGAGAAAATCTCAGCTTTCGAGGCCGCCGCCCCAACATTCCGCAGCGGCACCATCACGGACGCCTGGTCGCTGAAGCTGATAACTGTGACCTGCTCGTTCTCGCCGAGCATCGTCACGAGCCTCTTGGCAGCCCAGAGGCCGACCTGGTTCCGGTCATTCGTAAGCATGCTGCCCGACGAGTCAATGATAACGGCGACCGCTAGGCCGCCCGATTGTTGTTGCGCAAAGACCGGCGCAGTTAGGGAGAGCAACACAGCCAGCACCGCAACTAGTGTAAGAGGCTTCCTCGACCCCATGGACACACCATCTTCAGCGTTTCAGTAGAGTCTGGTAAATCTGGATGACGCCTGGCCCGAGTATTACTACGAACAGGGCGGGGAAAATGCAGAACACCAGGGGAAACAGCATCTTGATCGGAGCCTGCATCGCCAGCTCTTCAGCCTTCTGTCGCCGCTCGCGGCGCTGGCTGTCCGACTGGATGCGGAGCACTCTGCCTATGCTGACCCCCATCTGCGTTGCCTGCACTATCATCGCCACGAAGGTAGATAGTGTCTGAGATCCTGTGCGCCTCGCGAGATCCCGGAGAGCAATGTTCCGCTGTTTGCCGAGCTTCATCTCTTGAAGCGCCTTAGCGAACTCCTCGGCCAGAGGTCCTTTCATTCTCTCCGTAATTTTCGACATGGCTTGGTCAAATCCTAGTCCGGCTTCAACACTTACCACCAGAAGGTCGATGGCATCAGGCAATTCTCGTTCGATCAATCTTACGCGATTCCGAGCAGAAGTGTATAGCCACAGCGCGGAAACCAGTACGATGAGTACGCCGGCCCCGATCGCATACCCAAGAGACCGCAGAGGGCCTACGCCGACAAATAGGGTCACGACAAGGGTCAGGATGCCGGCGGAAATTGACCCGATGCCGGCAGCGGCGATGAAAGCTGCGCTGCGCATCCCCCGTGGGTTTCCGGCCTGCGAGAGTTTCCTGTCAACGCTGGCCCTGACGTTCACAGGGAGAAGACTTGAAACAAATAAGATGATCTTGTCCTCGAAGGGCTTGACCACGCGGACTCTGAAAGGCAGGCTCAGGGGATTGTCCCAGTCTTCAGTCTGGGTGTCCTTGATCCCGGTAAGCCTGTTCCGGATGACTGCGTCCTTCCCATAGGTGCCGGTGTACCAGAGCGCCACGAAGCCAAGCGTGAGTATGAAGACAAACCCGGCAACAACCAGGCCCACGCGCGTTTCCCCCTTAGACCTGGATTTGTATGATCTTGCGTATCACCAGTATACCTACAATCTCCGCAACAGCCGCAGCCGCCAGCATGATATACCCCTCAGGCGTGCTGATGAGCGGCATTATGTAGCCAGGGCTTGCCATCATGATAAATGACCCGATCAGGAACGGCAGTGCTGTGAGGATCCAGGCGGACATGCGGCCCTGAGTGGTCAGGGTCCGGATTTCGCCCTTCAGCCTCACCCTTTCCCTGATGGTGTAGTTGATATTGTCGAGGATCTCGGCAAGGTTGCCTCCGACCTCATGCTGGATGAGCACCGCCGTTATCGCCAGCCCCAAGTCGTCATCCTCGGTCCGCTGCTCCAGTTCCAAGAGTGCCTGGTTGATGGGCGTGCCGAGCGCCGTGTCCTTGGCGAATTTCCTGAGCTCATCGGCCAGGGGCGACTGCACCTCCCGGCTCACGATCTCCATAGCTTTCTGGAATGCGTGGCCTGCCCTGAGGTAGTTGGCCAGAAGCAGGAGCATGTCCCCGATCTGGCCGCTGAGAAGCGCCTTCTGGCGCCTCTCGCGAAACGACAGGTAGATGTTCGGAAGGATGATTCCCGCAACGCCGCCGAGGATAAGGCCGATCAGGCTTCTCATGCGGATCAGGCCCAGCCCGCCGAACACCACGGCGAAAATCAGGCATATGAGGACGAACTCGATCGGCCGGTAGAGCAGGTGAGCTTTCTCGAGCCTGGATGCCAGCCGCTGGCTCGACCGTCCTATCATGCTGGAGCTCTCGCGGGTTCTCCGGATCTTGACCTTCGGCGCTTCCTCAATCCGCATCTCCTCAGCTTCAACTCTCTGGATGCCCCGCAGCCTGCCGGAAACCTGAAGCCTGGAGTATGCGACGATATTGTAGATCACTATGACAATAAGAAAAGACAGGAGGCCGATTGCCCCCACAAACACCGTGTCAAGAGGTATGTCGAATTTCATGCTCTCACACGTCCGATCTCAAGAGTGACTGAAGACGGTCCGCGGCACATATACGCCCGCTCGTTCCATCTTCGAGATGATCTTGGGCACGATCCCGGTGGCGACGTGCCTCCCCATGACCCGTCCCTTGGCGTCGACGCCCTTCTGGTCGAATATGAAGAGGTCCTGGAGGCTGATCGTATCGCCCTCCATACCTGTCAGTTCGGTGATGCTCGTGATCTTACGGGTACCGTCCCGGTAGCGCTCCTGGTGAACGATGAGGTTGATGGCAGATGAGACCTGCTCACGGATCGCCCGGATGGGTAGTTCCACGCCAGCCATCAGCACCATTGTCTCGATCCTGTACAGGATGTCCCGGGGACTGTTGGCGTGCCCAGTTGTGATGGAACCGTCGTGGCCCGTGTTCATGGCCTGGAGCATGTCAAGAGCTTCGCCGCCACGCACCTCGCCGACAACAATCCTGTCTGGCCTCATACGCAGGGAGTTGATTACGAGGTCCCGGATGGTCACCCGCCCCCTGCCTTCGATGTTCGGCGGTCTCGCCTCAAGACGGACGACGTGATCCTGCGCCAGCTGAATCTCTGCGGCGTCCTCTATGGTGACGATCCGTTCGCCATCAGGAATGAAAGATGACAGTACGTTCAGTGTTGTGGTCTTGCCCGAGCTTGTGCCGCCCGAGACCACGATGTTGACGCGTGCCTGGACACAGGCCTTCAGGAACATCGCCATCTCTGACGTCAGCGTTCCGAAAGAAATCAGGTCGTTGACAGTGAAGGGCTCCCTCGAGAACTTACGGATCGTGAGCGTTGGCCCACTGACCGCGAGCGGAGGTATGATGGCGTTCACACGTGAGCCGTCCGGCAGGCGCGCGTCAACCATGGGTGACGCTTCATCAAGCCGGCGGCCCAGCGGCGATATGATCTTGTCTATCGTGTGGCGCACATGGTCATCGTCGCGGAAGACGGTGTCGGTCTTGACCAACTTTCCGGACTTTTCTATGTAGACATTATTCGGCCCGTTCACCATGATTTCGTATATCAGGTCGTCGTGAATGAACGGGTCTATTGGGCCGTAGCCCGTGATCTCGTTCGTGACCTCCAGGACGACCTTGTCCCGCTCGACACGGGAGATGAACTTGGACTCCTCCGACAGCACTATGGTCAGGATTTCGGACACAACGGCTTTCATCTTGGCCTTGTCCTTCTCAGAGAACCGGTCTACCGTGGTGTTCTCTTCGACCTGATCTATGGTGCGCCTCAGCGTCCGCTGTTTCAGGTGCTCGAGGAAGCCCTGCTTCTCAGCAGCCTCGGAATTCTGCTCGGGCGTCGCCCTCTTGTCCACTGCGTCCTTTCCAAGATCGAACAGTGGACTCGATTTTATGTTCACAGTATCACCACTCCTGGAATGTTCCGGTCAGTCTCCCGCCCAGCGCCCTACCTGGCGATCAGGCCTTTCTTGCGCGCGGCAGGCCCCCGTGCCTGCGCCCGCGCTCCTCCATGAATGGCGCGGGCCAGCGTCTGGATGCTTCTCGCGAAATCCGACCTGGGCGCGCTCAACACCGCAGGCACACCCTGGTTCAGGCCGGTGATGACAGTCCTCGCGTCAGACGGAACGGTTGCGAGCACTGGCATCTTGAGCGTGTCTTCCACGTCCTTGAGGAAGACGCCGAATTCCTTGCCGACACGGTTTATGATCAAACGTGTGCGTGTTCTCGAGAAATTGAGCTTATCCATCACCATCAGGCACGCTTTGAGGTTCTTCATCGCGGCCAGGTCAAGCCCGCCCACGAGCAGGATGAGGTCCGATTGCCTCATGGCCTCCACAGCCGGCTCGTCAAAGATGGAAGCGGTGTCTATTAGAACGTAGTCCCACTTCTCCTTAGCGACCGAGATAATCTTATCCACATGCTCCGTGGATACGAAGTCCGCGAACTCAGGCGTGAAAGGCGCCGGGAGGACCATTACGCCTGACGGGTGACGCTCCAGGTAACCCTCCATGACGTCCTGGTCCAGGTACTGCGTCTCCGTCAGCATGTCGGTGAGCGGCCGCCTCTGGATGATGTTCATGGAGATGGCCACTGCCCCATGGTGCAGGTCGAGATCCCAGAGCAGGACCTTCTGCTGCATCTTGGCAAGCACGCAGGCGAGGTTGACAGCTATCGTCGTCTTCCCTACCCCGCCCTTTGTTCCGAAGATGGTGATGACTCTGGTCTTACGGCTCTGGCCTTCATCGCCAGTGTCTACCGCGGGCATGAGGGCCTTTCGTTTCTCTTCATAGTCATATGCTGCGTAAATGGATTCTGCCAGCTGGCCGGCCTGTACCGGCTTGGCCAGGGCGTCCCTGGCGCCTGACTGCAGCGCCCGCCGGAAATCCACCGGTGGATCGGCGAGGACTATGACCCCCACACCCAGTACGCTCTGGGTTATCTGCTGGGAAAGGCTGTATGGCCCGTCCGGAATGGTGTTGTCGATCAAAACGACATCGGGCAAAAGCTCCATGATCTTCTCGATCGCCTTTTCCCTGTCGTCCGATTCGCCGACGATCTCGATATCTTCCACGCCAGCGAGCGATTCAACCAGCGTCCGGGTGGCCTCAAGGCTCGGGTTTACGGCGAATGCGCGTATCTTCTGAGTTGCCATGTCGTTACGGCCTCCAAGTGATCGGTTCCAGAGGTATCACGATGGCCTTATCCACGGGCGACCTCAACGTGAGCCTGATCTTGCCCGTGGATTCCAGGAGAAGCAGCTGCTGAGCGTCCTGCGGACTGAGGCTCAGCGTGAGAGTCGGGACAATGCGCTGTCTGCCGTCTTCCTGGGCCACGGTCACACCGCCGGTCGCAAGGATCTCTTTGTTCTGCAGGATAGTGGCAACGACCCATGACCCCTGGGGCTGCGCCTGTTGCCTGGCCACCAGGATATCGACGCGGTCGCCCACAGTGGGCAGGCCCGCGACTCCGGCCACTTCACTCACGGCCAGGGTGATGGCCCTCATCTTGTCCGGGATCGAGTACGAGAACCGGTTGCCGGCCTGCTCCTTCACCGCCAGCCTGGTGGACAGGATCTGCTCGTCTTTGTATATCTGCGTCTTGGTTATCTTTCCGACGATCTGGTCTACATTCTTGACCACCTGAGGATGGGCATACTTCTCAGGTATCTCGATTACG
>Ga0315277_10009253_pt1 | contig 12597 bp, 4 predicted proteins | sample YL17G05_15_MG_FD_203695 | JGI IMG/M metagenome (GOLD analysis project Ga0315277, IMG submission 203695) | Sediment microbial communities from Yellowstone Lake, YNP, Wyoming, USA - YL17G05_15 | ecosystem: Environmental > Aquatic > Freshwater > Lake > Sediment | place: USA: Wyoming | collected... | reverse complement strand
GGGCCTCCGACGGCATGTGCGCCCGCGCCCGCAAGCCCGATACTCAACAAGCCCAGAAGAATCACCGTTCTTCTGCCGGCACCCATTTGCCTCATCATGTTTTCCCTCGTTCGATGCATGTTTCGCCCCTGACCGGAGTCTCTCCGCTTAGTTGCCCGAATACGCGTAGCTCAGGAAGAAGATCTTGATATCGGAAACTCCGCTGACGAATTTCTCAAAGGCATACTCGCGATTGGAATGAAGCGTGCCCATCGGGATGATCAGCAGCCAGCGCGTGTTCCAGACCGACCGGCCAATCAGGCGACTGTCGGTGATCGTTTCCGCCGTATCGAAATCTCCGGAGTCGTGAAAGGCTCGGAACGACGAATACTGCCGAATGGCGGCGTATTCCTCGCTGAGCGTATCCACAATGGGAATCCACTGCGGATTGGCCAGCTCGAGAGGACCGACCGGGAACGGAACGGGCAGCCTCTGATCGAGGATTCTCCAGACGCGAATCTCGCCGGTTCGGTCGGTCGGCGAACGCATGATGTCATGGCCGACCGGAATCAGATACACGCGCGGCGTATTGGAGAGTCCCGCCGACGTGACGGCGTCATAGTTGCTGAACCAAACGCCCACCGAGCGAATCTTGGTGGCAAAATTCGTGGAGTCATAGGCGTTGTCGCCGCCCGCCAGTTCTCGCCCAAAGAAGTTGAAGCCGAAATTGATCGTGGTCGGAATCGGGATGACGAGGGCCGGCTCCGCTGCTTGATGCGGCTGGAAAACGCGGCAGTAGCGGTTGAACTCCCGATTGGCCAGGACGTTGTCCACGCGATGGCGTCGGAGGGTTTCTTGCCACGTGGCGTCATCCACGGTCCGGAACAACTCGCTCCGCAGCGAGAAGCGATTCGTCTCGATCTGCGGATTGTTGAACCCCAGTTGCCCCTCCAGGACCAGGTCCCAATTCAGTTTCATGCGCGCCATGGCATCGGCCAGGCCGGGATCGCCGATTCCGCCGGCTGTTTGGGGCTGACCGTCGAGGATACTCCCGATGGCCCGCGAGCGGACGATGCTGGTCATGAAGAACTGCCCGGCCTGTGTGTCGTTCGAAAGCAAATTGGTTTCGTAGTCATAGGCTTTCGCGGCGAGATAGACATAGCGGGCGGCCAAATCGAACTGTGCGCGGTATTTCTGAAGCGTATCGTTGCGGAAGAGGCGGAAGGCCATGTCCTTGTAGCGGTAGCTCTGCACCTGGCTGGCCGTCTGCTGGCGGAAGCGTGTACGCTCCTTGAGCAGCCGCAGACCGCGTGCAACCGCCGCCTGATACTCACCGGCTGCCTGGGCCGTCGCTTCGAGTTGCGTCAGGACCTCAAAGCGCTTGGCGTGTTCTTGCCGGACCAAGGCTTCGAGATCACGAATCATCTGCTGGACCTCGTAAGCTTCTTCCAGCTCCATCAGTGCGATGGATTGTGCGGCCTGTGCCATTTCCTTCAGATTGTCCATTTCCGCCTGCGTCGCTGCCGCAACATCGGCCACGACGTTGAGGAGAAAGGAAGCGCCATAGTAGGCGAACTTGAGCCCCCCTTCGGCCGGAGCGTTCAGATCACCTCCGCAAGCCATTCCCCCGATGATATTCAGCGGGATCGCCGACTTTGTCGCGTCGCCACATTTAATCAGACAGTCGTTCCCTCGCCGAAACACCCTCTCCACTTCAGCAGCAATCAGCTTGACATGATTGAAAGCCGTTATGGCCCCATTCGTTGCGTACATAGTGGTGAGCTTTTGCGTCTTCAGGAACGCACGCTCGTCAACCCTATCTGCCGCTTCGTTAATGCTTTGAACCAGGTCAGAGTATTCCGCGGTTAGCCTTCGATACTGGCCGATCTGTTGGATCAGCTGCGAACGCACCTGCTGGATTTCACCGGGGGCGCGGCGCCGGCCCCATCCGTCGGGTTTGACCATTCCGAACCCCTCCCGGGAAACGTGAAACGTGTATGCCTTCTGGGACGTCTTAAGATCTCCCGCAGCAGTCACGTCCAAATAGCTCGTAAAGGTTGACGTGAATGTATCCACGGCCGTTGGACCCGTCCCCAGCAACTCGGAAACATCCACATAGTCATAGTGAATGTAATCCGGGCCATCGTAGCCTTGGGGATACGCCTTGCCGGCGCCGATGTCGTCCGCATAGGGGTAGCCGAAGATCTCGATGAGGCGGCTGTTGAAATCCGCCTCGCGGTCGTTCACGGTGTTTTGGAACTCGGCCTGGGAGTCCGCCTGTCGGCGCAGCAGTTGCGTGCAGTTCGTGGCATGGTCGAAGACGGTGACCGCATTGTTCAGCGCGGCCACTGCGCGATCGTAAATCTGCTCGAAATGCCCCTTGCCCTGGATTACCGAGCCAATCTCCAGATACGCCGGATCAATATCGAACGGGACAACGTTCTTGGCCAGGCCCAGCGGGTTCAAGCCAATGTCGGCCTGATCCACCTGCGTCTGGATGTCGTCCAGAGCGGCGGTGATCTCGCGCAATTCCGCCACCGTCGTCCGGTCCACTTTCTGGATACCCGTGTGTTGGTTGTCCACGGCGGGCAGAATGGCGTTGGCGGCCACCCAGTCGAAGAAGGCGCCCTGCCCGGCACGGCTGGCCCACTCCGACAATCCCCAGGCGCGATTGATCTTGGTGTCTTTGTAGCCCTGCCATTGTCCCTCCGGGTCCTCGACATAGGCTTCGCGATAGGTGAGATTGACAATCTCGGTGCCCGTGCGCGCTTTGGCGGCGGCCACTTTGGCAAACTTACGTTCGTCGAGGTAGTCAACGGTCAGCGGCTGACCCGCGACCAGGACAGCCTCGGTGCGCGGAACCCAATCGAAATTCGGATGATACAGCAGCGCATAGTACCGCTTGATCGCCGTGAGGTAGTGTCCCCAGGCGTCGCCGTGGCCTTGCGGATACAGCTTCATGGCGTCCAGTTCGTTGATCGTGCCGTCCACGTTGCCCATCTCATCCTGGATATTGTAGTTGAGCGCATAGGCCACCTCGCCGCCGGTGATGTCGCGGGTGAAGTTCCACATCAGGCGATTATAGAGCGGAGAAACTCGAACGCCCGGGGCCTTGCTGTCGTCGCGCCCGCGCAGCAGGCCCAGTTCCTCTTCGAGCAGCGATGCCGTCTGGTTCATGAAGCAGTGGAGCGAGGACGCTTCGGTGCCATAGGTTCCATCCTCGGTGCCGAAGGCGATCGTGGGATCGGCGGCGTCGGCGTAAGCTTCATTGCCCAGCAACAAGTAGAGGTCGGCAATGCGGCCGGCGGCCAGAAGGAGCGCCTTGTTGGCCGGGGGATAGTACAAGCCGGCGTCCACGCTCAGTTGCTTGCCTCGTCCGAGCACCGTTTCATAGATTTCGATCAAGCCCAGTTCATCGAGGCCGCCGCTGCAATTGAGCGGGACATTGCCTTCCCAGCGCGGTCCGGCCTGACCGATCATGCTGACCATGGTGTTGACGGTGCGGGTTTCGTAAGCCGAAAAGCGCTGTTCGGCGCCCTGAATGCCGCCGCCGGAGGCGCGCTGCGTGAATGGATTGATTTGTCCCATCACGCGCTTGATCCATCCGGGGGCCAGTTGCGCCGGCGTCCAGGCGCTGTAGGAAGCTGGAATGTCCGGGTCGCCCGACCTTCTGTACCGGACGCGGAACCAGTTGTCGCTCAATGTGTAGATTCCCGCTCCCCGGATCGTAACGTCCAAAGCCCCCAGCCCGGTGGAAGGTTCCGTCGGAAAAGGGCTCCACAGGGAGCTGGTCGTCGGGGGCTGCGTCCCGTCCTCGTCCGGATGGTAGAGCCATTGGAAGATATAGGTGTTGGCCTTGCCGGCGAAATCGCCGGTGTGTCGCAGCGTCAATTTCTCGTCAAAGCAGCAATCGGGCTCGATGACCTTGATCTCGCCCTGGTAGAGATTGGGGACCACGCGAATGATCTGGAGCGAGACCGGCAGGGCGCCGCAGGAGGCATGATTCTGGAAGGCGACCGTGGCGTAAGGCCAGGTTGTCGGATTGCTGTTGACGGCGGACACACCGACCAGCGCCTTGCCGGCCGAATTGCTATCACTGCTGGTCAGAACAATGGGGCCGCTCGTGGCGTTATACAGACTATTGACGGCGCCGCGCCATCCGGAATCGCTGCTCAGTCCATCCAGAAAGGCCTTATCGCGCTGTGTCAGAACATTCAGAAGGACAATATCTTCGCCCAACAGCTGATAGAACTCACCGATCAACTCGAGTTTCTCGTTGATCGGATCATAGCTAACGCGGCTTTTCAGGTGGGGCGGGAGTTGGGTGAAGTAGAGCTTGCCGCCGCGGTTCTGCGTGTCAATCGCCGCGGTGCCCGTGGGAAGAGACGCGAGCGCTATTTCCCGCTCGCGCAGCGGGTCAATCAGCATCACGTTCTGTTGGCCGGCAATACGCGGATAGCTGTGGTTGAGCGATTCATAGACGACCTGGACACTGGCCTGGCCGATGATATTGGGCAGACCGAATTTCTGTACAACCAAGGTCTCGCCCGTCTGTAATTTGGGAATATCCCTCGGCCAACTGACGATGTAGCGAACTGCCATAGGCAAGTTATTGGCGGCGGGCAGCCTGTCGAGCCAAGGAACAGGTGTCCAAGGCGCCGGAATGGAGCCACCCGGGAATACCCAGCCTGGTTGCGTCCGATACCAGTAACGCATGACAATTGTGGCGGTTCCTCCATTGTCGGCGGCAGCACGCGCCCAGAACATCTGGTTGCGGTCGGCCCAATAGAGCCCAGATTCCCCCCAGCTGCCGTCGCGCGAGACGCCTGGCGTCGTCTCCGCACAATCGGGCAGCGTGGCCAATGGATAGGGACGCACCAGAGGACTTCCGGCGACGGCCGTCCTCTGGAACCTGGGGTGCAAGGTATCGGTGGTGACCACGCTGAAGACGCGGAAGCGCCACAGGTCGCGGTTGTTAGAGTCGCGGTATTTCAACAGAACGTACGGATAGGGCTTATCGCTCGTCCCCCTGTTTAGGTCGCTGCGCAGGGCAAAAGCGGCCACACCCGAGTCCAGCGGGAACAACGCGGCATGTTCGTAGTTCGGATTGTAACCGACTTGATCGGCGCTGTTCTGGAAATAAACCTCCGGGCTCTTGTGAGCAGAGGGAATCAGCCCCGAGCCCGTTTCACTGGCAATCACCATGGTTTCGGGCGAGGCCGGCCAACTGCAAACATAGCGTTTGACCCGCGATGGCCACTGCACCGCGTAGTTGTTCGTTGTCAGCCCATGTGTGGTCACGTTGGACCACCAGACTTCGAGCCTCCCTGGGAACACGGGGAGAATTTGCCCGGTGGCGTAACCCGTTCCTCCTTGATTATACACGCGCGGCTCGTATTTATTCTCGTCAGTCGCGCTATACCCGCTCCCGGGTACCTTTAGGACGTGATAGACATAGCCGGGATTCGGCCCTTGGTGGCTGGAGTCGGTGATCTCGGTCCCAATTTCCCACGGCTGCAAAAGGCGATCGAAGTAGCGTGTGTCGGTGTGTTGGACACATTTCACGACCTGGAAGCCGACCCATTCGGTGGCCTTTGGCGCCAGGGGGCCGGTTTGGTACAAAAGCAACGCATAGTAGTCCCCTTTGGGATTGGGGTTGGCAATGTTGGACAAGAAGCTGTCCGAAGCCAGCTGGGCGTGCTCGACCTCTTCGCGCCGTGTGCCATCTATAAACTCCTGGAAAGGCATGAGCTGCGTCCCGAGCTCTTTTGGTATCGCCACCGTCGGACCCGGAACATTGGGCGAGGTTCCCCGCACATACAGCTGGGCGGTCGCCGGCCAGTCGGCCGTGTAGCGGTTCATCTCGTAAGGCCAGAACAGGCCCGCTTTCCCCCGGCGTTTGAAGAAGACTTCGATCTGATTGTTGCCCGTGGTCGGCCGGACGGCAAACACCGCACCCTTGTTCGGTCCCGCGGCGATATGCTGATAGGCGTAATTCGCCGCGTCCATCGAGTTGCCATTCCATCCACGCCTGAGAAATGTCTCTTCCTGGATGGAATTCGCGACAATCTGCCGGGGCAGCAAACGATCACCCACCTGAGCCGGGTAAAGGTCGAAACCCGTGAAGTAGTCCACGACCTCTACGAACTCGAGCTCCGACGGTCCCGTGGTTGCGCCGGTTTCGATGCGTAGCAGGATTCGTCCTTCCTCATTCAAGCCGCCGGCGTCGGTGGCTCGGATTTGACGAACCCACTGGTACACGAAGATGGTCCCGTTCGTGGTAATCTCATCGTTGAAAAAGAACTCAATCGTCGTTGCCACTGCGATCGTGTTGTTCGTTCCGCCTTCCCCGACCGGTGGGCCAAGCGTTAAATTGTCTGTGTAGTAGATCTTCTGCCAGTCAGTGGCGGGATCCCAGACGGCCTGATAGGAGCGCAGTTCATAGGGCCACTCGACCCCGGCAAAGCGCCCTCGGTGTTTCCAGATCAGGAGAATCTGCTCCGCGGCAGCGGGACGGACCGGAAACACTTGCCAGCGGATCGAGGGGTCCTTCCGGGCGCCGTAACAATAGACGTAAGGCCCCGGCGTCCCTTGGTGGCCGCGACAAATGCTCGGCGTGGTTACCATATCCGTCGGCGTCTCGTGAGGTCTCAAGAGTGTCCCCACGTGCGCTATCACGGTGTCGTCGGGCAAGAACCCACGCACATTCAGGATCTCGATGCCCGCGAAGCTGCTCCCGCTGTCATAGTGCATCACCACCAGACCGGTCTCGTTCTGGGCGCGGAGGCGACTGCGGGAATCCACCCAGAGACTGTCGCTCGTCCGGACCACACTGTTGTAATGAATCGTCGGGGTGGGCGCGCGCGAAAGATCAACCAGGAAGCCTACCGTTCCTGTCGTCAAACCGGTGTTGTGATACACCGTCATGGGATCCTGGATGGTTCGGTTCGATATCAGGTACTCGCGTGTGATCGAGCTCCCGTCGTCGGCCTTTCGCCACGTGATGTACACTAAGCCATAATCGCCGGCGAAGACTTTGTTGGCCGTCGGTACATAGAATGCGTGCGTCGGCGGGTCAAAGATCGGCAGATGATCCAGAGGAACGGAGACATCGTCGGGGGGCGTGATCTCCTCGCCTATCAGGAAATCGGGCGAGAAGAACACTCGGCCACCAACGGGTTGACCGGCGAACGACATCGCCAGCGTCCAGACACTGTCGGTCGGGGTCGTCGGCGTATCTGACCAGGGGTCGGAGGGGTCGGCGTAGGGACCCACGTGCCCCTGGGTGCTAATGGTGTTGGTCGCTGCCACATCGCCCAGTCCGGGGATCACCGCTGGCGCTGAGGTGTACCAGATATTCTGATAATCGGCAAACCCCAGGCTGATCGCGCCCTGGGCATGGACCGACACGGTCGCGGCGGTGAGCAGTGTGGCGAAGACCAACACCCCGCAGCGCGAAATCCGTGTCTCGAAATCCGAATATGCCCGCGTTTTCATCTCTTGGCCGTCCCTCTGAATATGGCGATAGTTAATCTCAGTCGCCTATATCCTTATCCTTAACAAAGGATTGTCGGACAGATACCTGTTTCTCGATCCTGTGCCCCGTACGTGTTTAGCCGAGCGACATCAAGAATCTCGCAGTAGCCCGACCATGAGGGAGGGCATGACTCAGATGCCCTTGCTTACGCGCGGGCTGCTGCATTGGGTCGCACACCGCAAATCGTTGGCTAGCTAAGCACATACTTCGCCTCTGTTTGGCCGTTCTTGGCAATCCTGCCGATCCTGGCGTCAGGTCTCCTCTGGCCTCCGCTAGAGTTTCATAATAAAAGCGAGCTTGAAATAGGGCGGCAAAATCGTCGCGTTATTTGTGTACATGCCGGGAGGATCGACCGTATGCGTATGACCTGCCGTTGCAGGCCCGCCCCATATGGCTCCCCAAGCCCAGACTCCGCCCACAGAACTCGTCTCAACGGAGGCCATATCGAAGTAGTGATTGTGGGTGCTCGCATCACCCCACGCTCCGGGATTTTCGCCCGGTGCCACGCCGTAGATGAACCTGTTGCGCAGGTTCGGTGTCCCAAGGGTCCCGTCACACAGGGCCCAACCCGCCGGGATTTCGGCCAATGTCCCCGACCACATGATAATCGCCCTTCGGGGAACCATGAAGAACGACACGCCGCCGGAAACGGCTTCGATGGCGCCATCCACACGGACGTTCCCGTTGACCGCCAGCCTGTTGGCGCCCGGAATATCAGTCCCGATTCCAACACTTCCCTGGACGATTAACCCGTTCGCCGGCGCTCCGATGGACGTGTAACCCGAACCGATGGACGTGCGGGCGTTGATGACAGCCTGCCCGCTCGCCGCGCCTGTGCCGACCATGATCGTCCCGTGCCCCAGGGTATCGCTGTCATACGCCTGGAGCGCGTAGGGCGAACAGAGCAACTGCTGGCGCGGCATGAGCTCCTGGAGGGTGGGAGGCACAAGCGTTTCCGTGGTCACCATGATGCCGAGGTAGCGGGTCGGTTGCGTGAACGCCATGGTGATGGAGCGGTTGGCGGTATCCACGGGGCCAAGGAACACGTTAAAATGGCCGCTGACCACAGGGATCCGAGGCCCATGACCGGTGGTTGTTGCCCCGTCGAAAATCAGCGGTCCCCAGATGGGCGAGCCGATGCTGCCGCTCTTGTCCTGGTAAATGTTGAATACAAGCGTGTAGTTTCCGGTCGCGGCCGGGACACCATTGATGTCGGTCAACCTGCCCTGATAGTTGATCATCTGCGGTGTTGACTGTGTCTGTGCCCGCGCGATGGTCACAGCCATCGCCAAGACCGTTGCTGCCAGCAGTACCCGTTTCATGATTCCTTTCTCCTTTCCTTCTCGTTCATCATTCATCGTTCATCGTTTCTATCTCAGTCCGTCATTCAGCACGCCCACATCGCAGAGGCGCTGAAGCCGGAAGGTGCCTCGGATGTAAATCGCCCGGCGATGAAAACCCGCGATCTTCTCCGTATAGACGCCGCCCAGTTCCTCGTCGCCCCACTCAGCGGAAATCAGGCCCTCGGGATCGGCGGCGGTGAAATCGAGAGCGATCTCGCGCCGGACCGTGTAGGACTCCCTGCCCGCCGGAAGCGTCTCCTCGTAACGGGCGTCGAGATTGTCGTGGTCGGGATTGTACCTGTGGACAAACGGATTGAGGCGGTCGCGGTAATCGCTCACGACCACGCACGACGTCGGGTTGCCGTCGGCGACGCCAAACTCCCCGCCGCCCATCGCGATCGGCTGCGAGAATCCAAAAACGGCCGAGCTGATCCGGCGCCCGACCAGCTTGGTGTCGCGCAGGCCCACGCCGCTGAACTGTGGGATCAATGAATCGTCGGTCAGCAGGACCGTCCGCCCTGGATTGTTGGGATCGAGGATGAACGTCGAACTTGTGGGATCATCCGGGTTTGGAATCCACGCCCCTTCCTTCCACATCTGGAGGACCTGTTGCAGAAGGCGGGGCTGGCCCGATGAATCCACATGAACAACCAGCCGAAACGTGGCCGGGGCTGCCACCGTCGTCGGCTCGTCGGGATTCAGCGAGCCGGACGTGGGATTGGAGACCGCATTGATCGTGGCGTTGCCAACCCACAGCCCGGTTCTCGGATGGGGCGGAACGTCGAGCTTGGTCATTGCCCCTCTGAACTTGCTGCCTCCGCCCAGCCTGCTACCCGGCGATACTCTGGGCGCGTTCAGACCTTGCGCGCTGACCGGAACGACGAGTAGCGATCCCGCCGCATCGGAGACGTCCAGCAAGCTCTGATACAGCGCCTCGCGTCCCGCCGGCGGCGTGAAAGCCGCCATGTCCGGTCGCCGCACAGCCAGCCGAACCGCCAATTCCCCACGCGCCGGTATCGTCAGAGAAAGCGGTCCCGAAAGCGGATACCAGCCAATTCTCTTGTTGGCCACGTCAAATTCGTAGCGCGAAAGAGGAACGTCGCCGGCCAGAACCGGAAGCGACGGATCGTCGGGCACTGGACCGGAGGAACTTTCCCGAAGCGTGACCGTGCGCTGCGAAGCCGATGCGTTCTTGATGCGCAACGTTTGCTCCGTGAGAACCCGCGCATAGTCCAGCCCGTCTCCCACGTCAAACGCCACGCTCAACGGTCCCTGGTACTGCGACTGTCCCTGGCAGTAAATCCAAAAGGCCTCGCCGCGCCGCATTCGGTCGGCAGCCGGATTGCTCACCGGGTGCCATTTCCCATCCGATCCCATGCGAAGGATGTCCTGACTGGTGTGCGCCGGCGACGGGGCAAGAAAGTCGGCAAATGTTGGAGGAGAAGCGCTATTCACATGAGCGCCAATGAAGTTGAATGAATCCGAGAGCCATTCGATGGTTCGGGTTTTTGGCCGCCCTGTGACAACAACATCTATGGATTGAGTGCCGCCCAGTTTGATCAGGTAGGCTCGTCCGCCTTGGATGATCCAGAGATTCGTTAGAAAGGCCTTCGGAGAGGATGGCGGAAAGTAGGTTAGCCATTCGGGCTGTTCCGGCAAAAGTGTGTTGGGATCCTGGACGAATTGGACCGACGTGAATCGGCGATTCCAGGCCCACACGCTCTCGACGGGAATTCCCTGGAAAATGGCGTCGCAATCGCGCGGCTGGGGTTCCACCTCGAAAAACACTGCGTTCCATCCCGGTTGCAGGGGAATCGTTTGCTGCGTCCATTGTGCATGGACAGAAACTTGAAGTGAAACACCGACAAGAATCAGCAACCCTAACCGTAAATGTGCCGACATGTTTCTTCTCCTGACCAGAATACAGTGTTGGTAACTACAATCCCTTTCAGGAGACGCAACATTTCTAGGCCGTCTTCCCGAATTACCACTGGGAGTCCGAACTCGGGCCAGCATCTTCCGTGGGGAAACGAGACCGCCCTTAGGCGGGACTCCGAGCCAATCCTTTCAATCTCCAAAATTCACTGGAGCACGCTGTCTCGGCTCGGAGCAGAGGAGTATTTGATCGGGTACGGGCGCCTTGTGCCACGGTTGTGCTCCAAAATCGCATAGTCTGCATCAGCCTGCGCCGCAAAAAAAGCGGCAATTTCGGTGCGCAAGCGACCTTGCGCCTACGCGACCCTCAATCAAGTTGTCAAGATTTTTTTGAAACAAATTACGGCCTGACCTTCGGTAGCATTTTCTATTGAGGCAACAAGAAGTCGAAGGTGGGAGGTTGGAAGTTGGAAAAGAAGCAGGAACCGCATTTCCCTCGCTGGCATTTTCATCGGCTTTGCGCTTGCGTTTTCACACCGCGTTTGGAGTGGTGTCGCCTGATTTTGACCGAAAATAGAGATCGGATGCTGCAACGAATTATCGGCAGGATGCGGAAACGGACAATCGGCGGGACGGTTTGGCTGCGCGGTCTGATCGCTTGCTGCTTGTTTGTGCGCTCAATGGCGGCAGGATCCCAGGATTTGTCGCGTGGCGGGCAAACGGCGGCGTCCACTTTTACCGTGCCATCGCCGGGCGGCGAAGCGGTGCTTGAGGTCACGGCTTCGACCGACGCCGATTGGAGCGTGGAGGGCCGCGAGTCGGCGGTTCTCGAAGTCCTTGTGAACGGCAAGCCTCGCACCGATTTGATCCTTTTCATCGGGCCCGACCGGTCTCATTCCTACCGCGCCTTGGTCGGCCATGTCGCCGAGGGTAAACATGAAGTCACCCTGCGATTCAGCGGCGAAAAATCCCCCGCTCAAACCCGTCGTGTCCGGATTCTGAATCTATCGTTCACGCCCATCTCTCCGAACGATCCGCGCTATCCCATCTATCACAGTATGCGCCTTATCTGCACGGGTGGCCCGAAAGCAATCGCTCCGACGTCCCGATGCTCCTCTACGCGGAATCGTGGAAGGAGGAGACGGAAACTCATATCGAATACACGATCATTTTCAGCAACGAGGATTCGCGTAGCGATGCGCACGGCCTGGCGAATCTGTTCGCCGAATGGGGACATACGAGCGACATCGAGTTCATCTATGGTGTGCGTCTGGACGGCGAGGGCCGACCCATTGGAGCGACTTTTCAGGACCGCTTCCATCGCACCGCGCGGTTCGGCGGTTCGAGGGTTTTCGGCGATCACCCGGAACTGTGGGTCGTCACGCGCAACGGTTTGTTTGGCGACAGCCGGCCCCTGCTCGACACGACCGGCACGCGCTTGACCGCTTTTCTCCCGCCCGACGATGCAATGCCCCACCCACCCGACCGTGCGCGCGAGGCGTTTATTCGCGCCTTGATCGAGCACTTGGCGCAGACGACCACCCGACCGTGCGCGCGAGGCGTTTATGGCTGCGCACCCATGGACGTACGAAGTGGCGGTGAAGGAAATGGAGCGCGAGCGTCTGGCGTCGGGAGCGCCGAAGGTCGAGCGTCCGACCAACGCCGACACGCTCCCGCTCGGCTCGCCGCGCGACTATGTTTACGTCGAGATTGAAGCGACCAGCCGAAGCCAGAATGGTGGCCTCGTTTTCGGAATCACGTTGCGCGACGGGCGGTCGTTTCGCTCCGATCACGGCGACCCGAAGGTTTCCGGCGTCAACCGGGCGCAATTTGCCCAAACAACAATCGAGCTGCCGCCCCGCG
>Ga0315277_10009252_pt1 | contig 12598 bp, 8 predicted proteins | sample YL17G05_15_MG_FD_203695 | JGI IMG/M metagenome (GOLD analysis project Ga0315277, IMG submission 203695) | Sediment microbial communities from Yellowstone Lake, YNP, Wyoming, USA - YL17G05_15 | ecosystem: Environmental > Aquatic > Freshwater > Lake > Sediment | place: USA: Wyoming | collected... | reverse complement strand
CGCCGTCCATGCCCCAGAGCATGAAGGGGTCGTTCTCGAAGATATCCAGCGGCCGGCCCGGCCGCGACAGCGGCGGCAGGATGCGCAGGTACGTGTCCATGTCCTCGGCCGGCAGGTCGTCCAGCGTGTCGCCGTAGGTCAGCACGTTGCCCGCCAGGGCCATCCACGACATCCAGGCGCGATTCCACTGGACGCTCTTGCCCTCGCCGTAGCGGACGCAGACGATGGCGTCGGGATCGTTGAGCCAGACCCGCCAGTTGTAGAACCACCGCGTCCCGGCCGCGACGTACGAGTACATCCCCGCGCCGTGCGAATCGCCGCCGATGCGCATGCCGTCGCACTTTCCCATGGCGGGGCCCAGCGGCGCGCCGCAATGCAGCCAGTACGTGTCCTTGCCGTAGCCGCGGCGCATGGCGTTCAGGCCGCGGTTGTAGGCCTCGATGGACGTCAGCGTCGGGTCGAACCGCTTCTTCGTCCAGGCGCCCCACTTCAGGAAGTCCGTCATGACGTATCGGAAGCCCCGGTCGCGCCACGCGCGGGCGGTCGCCTCGAGTTGCCCGGCCGCGGCGGGGTTCGACGCGTCCAGGTATGCCAGGAAGTTGCCGTACGAGGATGCGACGCCCCGCTTCTCGACGTAGACCTCGCCGGCATCGTCGCGGCAGAGCATCTCCGGATGCTCGCGGAACATGCGGGTCTTGGTCGAGACCCAGAACGGCGGATACCACACGCCGGCGCGAATCTTCCTGTCAGCCATCATCCCCGCCAGGCGGTCGAAGCCGTTGGCGATCGCCAGCGTGCGGTTGTCCCAGTCGCCGTAGGCCATTTCGGTGCTGTCATCCACCACCCGCGTCGACGCCGCGCCGCGGCTTGCGAGGCACTTGGCCACCAGCGGGATATTCGTCTCGACGCCCTTTTCCAGGCCGCCCTTGTACTGGTAAAGCGGCTCCTGGCGAATCCAGCCGGCGTACCAACTGCACCACGTGGCGAAGTTCTCGGGCCAGAGCCGCACGCCGTTCTCGACGGCCGCCAAATCGGCAAACTGCTCCATGCCCGCAAGCGGATCGCCCGCGCCGCGGATGAACAGCGGGTCGGCCGAGCGGGATGCCCGCGCCGGCAGGACGCACTTGTCGCAGTCGCCGATGGCGAGAAGCCGCACGCCGTCATCGCCGAGCGACAGGCTGAAGTGGTCCAGGTTGTGCCGCCCGGCCAGGAACCCCGCCGCCAGCACCGGCGACTGGGCCGCGATGGTGTAGAAGCTCTTGATCGGCTTGGCGCCCTTTTCCAGTCGGCCGACGTTGCCGCCCGCCCAGGAGTTGTCGCCGCTGGTCAGCACGCGATTGCGCTGCGGCTCGACCTGCCCCGTGAGCCTGCCATCCAGCACCTCCAGCCGATCCAGCGTCAGCGGCTTGTCGCCGCGATTGCGGATCGTCCAGTCGATCCGCGCCGCGCCTGCGCCCAACTGGCGGACGACCATCTCCCAGTCGAGCACGCCTTGTCCATCGACGCCCGTGATGACCTCCCGCCCGAAATGCTCCGCCGTCGTTACCGCGAACCGCTTGTCATTGGTGGCTATCGCCTGCCCGTCGGCAAGGACGACTCGCGCCACGCCGCCGGCCAGCCAGGCCTTGGCCTCGGGCATTGAAAGTGTCAGCGTGCGGGAGTTGGCATCCCACAGCGGCCCGGTGGCCCCGGCTGACGCTGGAAGTGCCAGTGAAATCACGGCCAGGAGTCTGATTACTGATCGCATTGGGTCTCTTTCATCGCTTGGCGCAGTTGCTCAATGAGGGACGGAAGATCTTCCGGGATGGTGTCGTCATGCCGCGTCATATTGTACCTCCGCCTCGGCCAGCACCTGGTCCCGGAAATACTTGCTCAGAAAGCCGGGCGTATTCAGGTCGACTTTGCGTCCCAGGATTTCGCCGAGTTCGATCTCCATGCCGGCCAGCCCCAGCAGCCCCACGCGGGCGTCCGGCTCGAACTCCACCAGCACGTCGACGTCGCTCTCGGGGCCGAAATCGTCCCGCAGCACCGAGCCGAATAACGCAAGCCGCCGGATATGGTTGCGCCGGCAGAACTCGGCGATGCGCTGCTTCGGAATGTCAATGTGAGCGCGGCCCATAGGCGTTATCCGGAATCCAGAATCATTTGCGAACCAACACAGCATAACGCGCCGGCGCGGGGGCGTCAACTCCGGCGCATGTGGGCACCGGCCTCTTCTGTCATATGTCATAAGCGTCAGGCCGCCGATGTCGCCAGCATGACAAGACTCGTCAAAACACGCGTTGACATGCCTCAGCCTTCTATTTCGTGTCGCGGTGATAGTTCACACCCATCATCTCCAGACGCGAAAGCCGGGAGCAGACGCGGGCCGCGAAGTCCGCCGCGTCGGTGCCGTCCTTGGGCGACCAGCCCCGCTCGGCGATGCCCAGCAGCCGCGGGAAGAGCTGCCCGTCCACCAGCGGCTCCTCGCGGTCGATGTGAGACCAGAAGTTCGCCTGGAGGCCCAGCACGTACTTCGCCTGCTCGTCGGCGACATGACCACTTTGTGTTCGGCCTTGGCGGCCGCGATGCCGCCGCTGACGCCGCGCCAGCTCATCACCGCGGCGTTCTCGGCCAGCCCGCCCTCGAGAATCTCGTCCCAGCCGATGATCCTCCGGCCCTTGGAGGTGACGAACTTGTCGATCCGCCTGATGAACCAGCTCTGGAGCTCGTGGGCGTCCTTGAGCCCCTCGGCCTTCATGCGAGCCTTGCACTTGGGGCAGGCGTTCCAACTTTCCTTGGGCGCCTCGTCGCCGCCGATGTGAATGTACCGCGACGGGAACAGCTCGATCACTTCGCTCAGCACGTTCCGGAGGAACTCGAACGTCTCGTCGTTGCCGGCGCAGTAGATCTGCTTGTGGATGCCCGGGCCTTTGCCGTACGGGTGAATCTCAAACGGCCCGCCCGTGCACGAAAGCCGCGGATAGCACGCCAGGGCCGCCATGCTGTGACCCGGCATCTCGATCTCCGGCACGATTGTGATGCCGCGCTTCGCCGCATATGCGATGAGGTCCTTCATCTGAGCCTGGGAGCAGAAGCCCTGGTGACGCCCAGGCTCGTTGTATTTGGCGGGGAACTCCGCCCCTTTTCGCGTCAGCTCCGGGTACTTGCGAATCTCCAGCCGCCAGCCCTGGTCGTCCGTAAGGTGCATGTGAAGGACGTTCATCTTGTACGTGGCCATGCGGTCCATCGTCCTCTTGACATAGCCGACGGATTGGAAGGTTCGACTGCAATCGAGCATGAGCCCTCGCCAGGCAAATCGGGGGCGAGTCCGTGATCGTCAGCGCGGGGATCGCGGCGGCGGGCGCGGCCTTGGCGGCCCCAGGCGCGGGCGCGGCGTTGGCGTCGCCCCCGGTCAGCCCGGCCGGCATGAGAAGCTGCAACATCGTCCTCGTGCCGTAGAATCGCCCCGCGGGCTGCGATGCGCGGATAGCTGCGCAGGACGGCGTCACGGTCAGCACGTACGCCTCATTGCCGTCGGGCGCGTCCGTGCCGGTGCGAATGTCGATGCGCTACGCCCCGTCAAAGGTCTCCGTCGCGAGCTTGAGCTCCAGGCCCGTCTGATCGGCGATGTCCTTCTGAAGCATTGTCGCCAACTCGGCCGTGTCCTTGTCATGCAGGATCACCGTCGCGCTGGCAAGCTGGAATGCTCCCGCATTCGCCCCGCCGGCGACCAACTTCATCTCGGCTGGCTTCGGCAAGAGCCGATCGCCAACGTTGCCCGCCTCGCCCGCAGACCGCCCAACCTGGGGCGGCACGAAAGCCCGACCAGAGCAATGCCATTCATAACGCGGACCTCCGGCTGGAACGTCGGACGTCGGACGTCGAACGTCGAACGCCGGAAATCCAACAACCGCGCCGCCCTGAGGTTCCGGCCGAATCCCCCGTGGACGGCCAGACGGCGAGGCTGTGATTGCTGGCGGGGATTCTACTGCGTCGGCTCGGCGGGCTCCACCGGTTCGGCCGAGGTCTCGGGCGTCTGGCGTTTTCGCTGCCCGTAGATTTCCCGGCCGCGGTCTATGGCGATGGTTAGCAGGATCAGCAAGCCGAAGAAGACCTTCATGTAGTACGAGGGCGCGCCTATCTCGACAAGCCCGTGACCGATGAGCGTGTAGATGATACCGCCCATGAGGATGCCCACCCCGGAGATCACTCCGCCGGTCAGGCCTGTGCCGCCGATAATCGCGACGGCGAACGAGATGAGCAGCCAGGCGTCGCCCGTTTCCGGCGCGGCCGATCCGAGTTCGGAAGCGTATAGGACCGCTGCCAGGGCCGCGAAGAATCCCGAAAGCACGTTGGCGCCGAGGATCATGCGATCCGTGCGGATGCCCGAGAGCCTGGCGGCGTCCTCGTTGCCGCCAGTGGCCAGCATTCGCCGGCCGAATACCGTGCTGCGGTACATGTAGATGACCGCCGCCAGCACGACCAACATGATCAGGAAGACGTAGGGTATGATCTTGCTTCCATCTGCGGTCAGGTTCCAACCGAGCCCGCCCTGTCCGATAATCGTAAAAGAGTCCGGAACGGCGTAAGGACTCCCACGGGATATGCCGGACCGCAGGCCCATGAAGATGAACATCGTCGAGATGGTGACGATGAACGAGTCGATCTTGAGCTTGACGATGAGCAGGCCGTTAAGCAGCCCGCAAGCCAACCCGACCGCTATTGCCACCAGCACGGCCTGCCACATCGGCATGTGCCACGTGTCCGCACACAGCCCGAGCGCCACGGTGGTCACGCTTCCGATGCCACCGACCGATAGGTTCATTCCTCCGACGACCAGGCAGACGGCCTGGGCCAGCGCTATCAGCACGAACTGCTCCACTTGGCGGGATATGGTGAATATCGTGTAGGGCTTGAGAAATGTGTCGGAGCGCATCGCGATCAGGCCGTACAGGACGGCGGCCGCGATGATGAGCCCCCAGGTTCGCCCGGGAATGAGGACTCGCCTTTCAAGGTTGGACTGCGATGTGGACATCGGTGTCTGGCTCACGGTATTCTTCCTCTGCTCTTACTGTAGGTGCTCTCCGATGGCCATGCTTATTTCGTCGTAGGTGCGGTCGGGGTTGTCAACGTCGTCGACCTCGCCGACGATCCGCCGGTCGCGGAAGACGAGGATCCGATTGGCCAGCCTGACGATCTCCGGCATGTCCGACGAGATGAGGATGATCGACTTGCGGTCCCGCTCGGCCAGGCGGCGGATGAGGCGGTGGATCTGCTCTTTTGCGCCCACGTCCACGCCGACCGTCGGCTCGTCGATGATCAGCACGTCGCAGTCCGCCGCCAGCCACTTGGCCAGGCTGACCTTCTGCTGGTTGCCGCCGCTGAGGTTCTCGACGATCTGGGCCAGGCCCGGCGTGCGGATCTCCAGGCTTTCGACCATCTCGTGAGCGGTCCGGTCCTCCTGGCGCTGGTTGATCCAGCGGGTGAACTTGTTGACCATGCGGGGCCAGACCGTGATCGTCAGGTTCGCCCGAACCGTGTCCTTCAGCAGCAGGCCCTCTTCCTTGCGGTTCTCGGTAAGGTAGCCTATGCGGTAGCGATAGAGGCTGTCGGAGATCGACCTTATCCGGGCCGGCTCGCCGCGGACAATGACGCTGCCGAAGCTCTTGCGGTCTTCGCCTATCAGCACGCGGGCCATCTCCGTCCGTCCCGCGCCGACCAGGCCGTAAAAGCCCAGTATCTCGCCCTCTCGCAGGCTGAATGAGGCGTCCTCGATCTTGCCGTGCCGCGTCAGGTGCTCGACGCGCAGCACCTCCCTGTGTGGGTCGAAGTTGACGCGCCCGAGGTGGTCCTCCTTGCACTCCCGCCCGATCATCATGTGGATGAGCTCCTGGCGGGCAAGCTCGCTTGTCCGCCTGGTCCCGACGTGCCTGCCGTCACGCAGGACCGTCACATGGTCGCAGACGGCGAAGACCTCCTCGAACTTGTGCGAGACCAACACCAGCACCACGCCGGTCTTCTTGAGGTCGCCGAGGATTCCGAAAAGCGTCTTTGCCTCGTGCTCGGTAAGCGTGCTGGTGGGCTCGTCCAGCAGTATCACCCGCGCGTTGGCGGCCAGGGCGCGGGCGATCTGAGTAAGCCGCTTCTGGGCGGGGCTCAGGCCTTTCATCAGGGCCGTGGGGGGCACGTCCAGGCCGACCATGTCCATGTAAACCTTCGCACGCTCGTTGACCGCCCGCCAGTTGATTATGCCCGTCGGCCCGTACGTCACGAGCTTGTCGAGCATGATGCTCTCGGCCACCGTGTTCTCGCGGACGATCTGGATCTCCTGGTGGACGATGTCGATGCCCATCGAGAGGCTCTGGCGGTAGTCGCGGGCACGTACTTGCCGGCCGTCGAGAAAAACCTCGCCGGCGTCGGCCTGGTAGATGCCGCAGATGATCTTCATCAGCGTGCTCTTGCCGGCGCCGTTCTCGCCGACAAGGGCGTGTATCTCGCCGGGAGCGAACGCGACGCTCACGTCGTCCAGCGCCCGGACGCCCGGAAACGACTTGCTTATGTGCCTCAGTTCGAGCATGCCGGGTCGAAGCCCGCGTTGATGCGATACTCAAGACCGCAACTAGTGGAACGATTAAGCAGTGATGATGACTCTGCCACCTGCTAAATCCGAAAACCCAAGCACGAAACCCGAAACAAATTCAAAGCACCAAATCTCAAACAAGGACCAAACAGCAAGCGCCAAGGACCAAACAAGAGCCTACCGCCTGGTCCCCAAATCCACATCTTCCGAACACTCCGCGTGGCCGTTTGTGATTTGAGGTTTGTCGTTTGGGATTTGTTTGCCATTTTGGTGCTTGTTGCTTGGAACTTGCTTATGCCGCCGGTCAGCGGCGTTTGGAGCATTTGGATTTGTCTGTTTGTTTCGGATTTCGAGATTCGAGATTCGGATTTACGTGCTCATTATGATTCGCAACCTGTTCGACGAACTGCGGCGGCTAGTTGGCCGGCTGAGTCGTGGGCTGCCGCGCCACAACCGCCGCGGCGGCCGGGGCGGCAAGGTACTTCTTGGTGTTCTTGAGGTCCGCCAAGATGCCGTCGGTTATCTTGCGGACTTCCGTGGCATAAGTGTCCACGTTGGCCTTCGTGACCACCACGATGCCGGCGTTGATGAACTGGTAGTCCTTCACGGGCTTCCAGCCGTCGAGCATCATTTTCAAAATCGTCGTCGAGATGTAGCCGTGCCCGAACGGGTTCTGTGCGACCGTCGCGTCTATGGCCCCGTTGCGGATGGCCGTGATTACGGTCTTTCCCGTGTCGATGCCGATGTAGCGGATGCGCTTGTGACTGGCGTCGTTGTGCCATTCCGTCAGAATCGCCGCCGCCGCGATAGTGGGGCTGTAACCCGTCGTGATGATGCCGTCGATCTCCGCGCCTCGCGCCGCCAGTGCGCTCTGAATCCTTTCCTTGGCCACGCTCTCCTGGGTCATGTCGGAAATGGTCTGGATGATCTTGACGTTGGGGTGTTTGGCGACCACCTCGTTGATGCCCTCGTCGCGCTTCTTGGTGTTGATGTCCGTCACCGTCTCAAGGACGTTGAGGATGTTGCCCTTGTCGCCCATCATCTTGATGAGTTCCTCGGCCGCAACCATCGCCGCTTCTTTGATGGGCGTCGCGACGGTGAACACCGCCGGCGTCGGCAGGTCCGGCTCGGCCCCGTACGCCACCACGATCTGCCCGTGATCCTTGAGCTGGTTGAACAGCCCGTTCGCCGCGGACGGATCGCCAGGGTAAATGCTGAACGCCTTGTGGTTCTTGGTCGACAGGGCCCTGATGTTGGAGTTCTCGTTGTCCTGCGTCCACTCCTGCCCGACGACCTTGAGGATCTTGATGTTGTTGTCTTTCTCGCAGGCCTCGGCGCCCTGCTGGACCTCGCTGATGTACGGGTGAGGCATCATGCCGTACCAGACGATCGGCTCGTCGCCGGACGATGAGCCGGCATTGTTCTGGCACCCGACGCCCAAAACCCAGGCAACCACGGCAGCCGACACGGCCAGAAGCCCCACGATCCTTAGAGAGCTCTTCATGTTTGTCTCCTTATGCCTGATGTCTGACAAGGGTTCAGCCCTTCCATATACACCTCCGGGCGGCCGGAGTCCAGCCCCAATCCGCCGTGTGAACGGGTTCATGGGCGGCGGATTATTGCCGCGCCAGCCGCCAGTCCAGCACGCAGCTCTCGCCGGGCTTTATGCTCAGGTTTGCAGTCTTGTCGCCGTAGCGCACCCGGCAAGCCCGGCCGTATTTCGAGCGGACGGCCGCACCGGTCAATTTGCCGGCCTTCCAGGCGAAGTCCACCTCGAAGCCGCCGCGGGCCCGCATGCCCTTGACGCACCCGTCCGGCCAGGCCTTCGGCAACGCCGGCAAAAAGTGAATGTCGCCTTCCTGAGATTGCAGGAGCATCTCGGCTATCCCGGCCGAGGCGCCCTGGGCGCTGTCCATCTGCGGCGAGCCGTAGCAGTCGCCCCAGAGGTTCGGGTGCGTGAACTTCGCGACCTCGTGCACCAGCCGCTGAAAGGCCGTCTCGCCGTCGAACATCCGCGCCCAAATGCACATCTGCCAGGTCGAGCCGAAGCCCGTGCTTCCCTCGCCGCGAAACTCCAGCGACTTGGCCACCGCCTTGGCCAACTCCGGCGTGCCGGCGACGGAAATCTCGTTGCCCGGGTACATGCCCCAAAGGTGCGATATGTGCCGGTGCTTGTCCTTGGGGTTGTCCCAGTCTTCCAGCCACTCCTGCAACTGGCCGTACTGGCCGACCTGGTTCGGCGCCAGCCTCGCGCGGGCGGCGGCGAGCTTCTTGCGGAAGTCCGCGTCGACGCCAAGCTTCTCCGACGCCTCGATGCAACTGCCGAACAGGTTGCGCAGGATCTGCATGTCCATCGTCGGTCCGGCACAGATGCTCCCGCTCCGCGGCGCACCCGGGGTGTTGCTGTCGGAGAGGTCCGGCCGGCGCGGGGCGTTTTCCGGCGAGGTGGACGGGCAGGTCACCAGCCACTTGTGCTGCGGCTCTTCCACGAGCGTGTCGAGGAAGAACTCGGCCGAGCCCTTCAGAAGCGGGTACACCTTCCGCAGGTACGCCTCGTTGGGGTCGTAGAGGTAGTGCTCCCAAAGGTGCGAGCACAGCCAGGCGCCGCCCATGGCCCAGGTGCCCCAGAAGCTGCCGTCCATCGGCGCCGCCGCGCGCCAGATGTCCGTGTTCTGGTGCAGCACCCAGCCGCCGGCGTTGTACTCCTTGCGGGCAACCTCGATTCCCGGCCCGCCGGCAACGTTGCGGATGAGCCCCTCAAGCGGCTCGACGCACTCGGCAAGGTTGCCCGACTCCGCCGGCCAGTAGTTCATCTCCACGTTGATGTTCGTCGTGTACTTGCTCTCCCACGACGGGTTCATCCTCGGGTTCCAGATTCCCTGCAAGTTGGCCGGCTGCGTGCCCGGCCGCGAACTGCAAATCAACAGGTACCGCCCGTACTGGTAGATCAGGGCGGCCAACTGCGGGTCGTCGGATTCGGCGAATGTTCTCAGCCGCTCGTCCGTGGGCCGCCGGCAGTCCGGCGTTGCCGTCATGGCGACCTCCACGCGCCTAAAGAGCCGCCGGTGCTCCGCGGCCGCCGCGTCGCGAAGCTGCTGGTAGCTTTTGCCGGCCGCGGCCTCTAGCTGCCGCTCGGCCCGCTCGGCCGGGTCGGCGCTGACGTCGTGATAATTCACGAAGCTCGTGGCCGCCGCGATCAGCAGCGTCGCGGCGTTTGCCCCGCGGATGTGAATCTGCTCGCCTTGGCCGGCGTCCTCGCCCTTGGCCGAGCCGCCCTCGCGGATGACCTTGAGCCGGGCCTCGTACGTCAGCGCGCCGGCGATGCCGTTGTCGTCGGCGTTGCGGCCCTTGAGGACCAGCCCCTCGCCCTTGCCCTTGGGCCGCTCAACCGAGAAGACCTCGCCGGACGGCTTGCGGAGGTTCGTCCTGCCCGCAAGCCTGACGGCCAGTTCGACCGCCCCCGGCTTGTCGGCCGAGATGCGCACGACGATCACCTGGTCGACCGGGCTTGCGAAGACCTCCCGCGTGTACTTGACGCCGCCGGCGCGGTACTCGACCTTGGCGATCGCCGTGTCAAGGTCCAGTTCGCGGCGGTAGTCGGTTATGACCGGCTCGAACGGGAAGCTCAGCACCAGGTCGCCCAGCGGCTGGTACTTCATCTGCGCGGCGGGCTTGCCCATCAGTTCCTGCTGGAACAGCGCCGATGCCTCGGCGTACTTCCTGGCCAGCACCAGCCGGCGGACCTCGGCGATGTGCTTGCCGCCGGTGGAGTTGCACTGCGAGTACGGCCCGGCGGACCAGAGCGTTTCCTCATTGAGGTGGATTATCTCGTCGGAGACCTTGCCCCAGACCATTGCCCCGAGCCGACCGTTGCCTACCGGCATCGACTCCGACCACGTACGCGCCGGCTGGCGGTACCACATCAGGCTGTTCGCCCGAGATTCCTTGCCCTCTGCCGTCTCTGCCGCAACCGCCGCCCCGGCCAGCGCCGCCGCTATCGCGGCCCCGGCCAGTGCGCGGATCACAGAACCTGTCTTGTACAAATCACTGCTCCCTTGGCGTTACTTCTCCAGCTTTATCAGGTGGATCGTGTGGGGCTTGTCGTACTTGGTGTTCCGCAGGCCCGGAAACGGCATGTCGAAATCGACCACGATCAGGTCGTTGCCGCGAACGATGACCTCGCACGGCTGGTCCAACTCGCTGCCGGCGCCGGTGCAGTCGCCGTTCTCCCAGAGGTTCTCCAGCTTGCCGGTCAGGCTGACGCGCTTGACCGAGTTCTTCTGGCTGTCGGCGATGTAGATCTTCTTGTCGGCCGCGCGATAGAAGATCCCGTCGCAACTGGTCATGCTCGGGTCCTTGAGGAACACGTCGCAGCTCTTCATGGAGCGGTTGGCGTTGAAGGCGATCTTGTACATCACGCCGTCGCCGAAGTTGCCGCTGTAGAGATTGCCATCCTCGTCGAAGGTAAGCCCGTCGGGCCCGGCGTTGCCGCTGCCCCGGCCCTCGATGGCGTTGATCTTGACCATCACGTGCGGGTCCTTGTCGCCGGGGCCCACCCTGACGGTGCCCTTGTTCAACTCGTCCAGCGTGAAGCACCAGATGCCGCCCGCGCCGTACTCGCCCTTGAGGTCGAAGAACGTGTCGCTGACGTACATCCGGTCGCCCCGCCAGATCACCGCGTTGGACAGCTTGGTGCCTTCAACCACCACGTCCACGCCCGTCGCCTTGCCGTCGGTCATGTTGATCCGCAGCACCCGAGAGCAGTAGTTGGGGTCATTGAAGTACTGGTTGTCAGCCACGTAAAGGTTGCCGTCCGGGCCGATGTCCAGGCCCATGGGATGCACCCGCTTGGTCTTGGGGCTAAGCGGCAGCGCGCACAGCGCCGTCATCCTGTAGTCCGGCGAGATCTGCATCATGATGCCCGGGTGGTTGGGGTCGTTGACGTTCGGGCACGACAGGTAGATCATGCCCGTCTTGTCGTCGAGCGTCGCCCCGTCGGGCGTGTTGCACGCCTCCGGCAGGCTGAACAGCAGCGCCGGCCTGTACTGCGCCAGCCCGGACGATCCGGTCATCCCACGGATGGCGTCGCACCCGGCCAGCCCAGCCGCCGCCAACACCGCCATCGCAAACGGAAAAGCGCCTCTGAGAACCATCCGCGTCTTTGTGAACATGGCCAGATCCTTTCGTAATCAGGACAATCAAACCTTGCAACCGGAACCACGCGGTCCCGCCGCCCGGTTAGTCTATCCGCCAACCGGACGCCTCGTAAAGAGTAAACCCCCTCTCCGCCCCGGCGGTTACGTCCCCCAAACAGCATGCTCGCCACAGACGGCAGTGCCATTCGGGGCAGTCCCTGTTTATCCAATTTATCCAATTCATCCAAACGGCAACAATCGAGTTTAGTCGACACTGTCGCAACGTTACCGGCAAATCCTGCGGACCGCCTATGCGGGCCGGCCAACGGTTGTCCACAAAGGCAGATGCTTCTGTCCTCTAGCTAAGAAGTATGCTTATACGCCAGCCTGACACTGCTGTAACGCTTTGGCAGATAAGGCCTTCGCGCCTATTACGCCGGCGGGCTTGCTACAGTGTCAAAAAATTCACACGAAATTGAGCTTGACAAAATCCCGGGTCGGGTGTATAGTATTGTTGTTTACTGGGTGTTCCGCCTTCGGCCTGCTCAGGAGGAGTTGCAGTCCGGCCGAGGGCACCGAAGTCAGTTTGAGCCGTTGGCTTCGGAATTGAGGGAAAGGGCGAGTCTCGCTCGCACCTGCCTTTTCCAGGCCTGCCTCCGTGGTTTGTGAGGTCATATCAGGCCCGGCTTTCTTTGGGAATTGTTTGGGCGTTGCGCCAATGGTCCTGAATGTCAGGGCCGGTGGGCGTCTTCGCCGACAACAAGAGACATTTGGAGTGTTCGCGCGTGGCGGACTCGGCCGGGATGGCTGGACGCGCCGGAACCAGATCAGGAAGCTTGTAACCAACAACGGATCAGCCAGGTACATCCGACATGGCCCAGAGCCAAAGGGATGCCGGATC
>Ga0315277_10009251_pt1 | contig 12600 bp, 9 predicted proteins | sample YL17G05_15_MG_FD_203695 | JGI IMG/M metagenome (GOLD analysis project Ga0315277, IMG submission 203695) | Sediment microbial communities from Yellowstone Lake, YNP, Wyoming, USA - YL17G05_15 | ecosystem: Environmental > Aquatic > Freshwater > Lake > Sediment | place: USA: Wyoming | collected... | reverse complement strand
AGCCGAAGGAGAGGAGCGCGTTGAATCGGTCGCGGGGCGGCCTGCGGCTGCGACCGGTCGGCTTCATCTCGTCGGGAATGCCGTCGGACAGCAGGAAGGGCAGAGCCGAGAAGTATGCGCGCGCCGCCACGCCCTCGTGTCCGCGCACCGTGTCTACTCCTTCGGCGTGAGCCATTCCTTTGAGCGAGGCGCGCATCTGGGCCAGGGCCTTGCCGACTGCCTCGGGTCGAGCCGAACCCCGCGTGCCACGGAGCACGTACTTCAACTGCCCTTCGGCCCGCGCCATCGCCAGCTTGCGCGCGAGGCGCAGGCAAGTGCCGGGGTCGGAGAGCGCCTGGAACTGGCGGATACGGCGCTGAACCTTGCCCGAGTCGGTGGACATGCAGCCGACGTAGTTGCCCGAGCCGCTAAGCCAGTGCACCGTGATGCCGTGCGAGGCGCAGAGGTGCAGCGCCTGCGTCGTGACTTGAGAGTTGCCGTGGATGACCAGCGTCTGCACATCTTCAATCGGGAACTTCTGGTCCTTCTCACCCTCGCAGACTACCTTGAGTTGCTCGCCGGTGCGGCCGACCGTGCTGCCGTAAGTCGAGACATGGATTACGCGGCCGTCCGGATATTGAGGGAAGAGCAGCAGCGCTTCCCATTCCGGGTTGCGCACAACCCGCTCTTCCTCGGGTAGGCAGACCGGGGCCAGCGAACACTTGATGCACAGCCGCTCGTTGGTCGCTATCGGCGGGCGCTCGGTTGACTCGCGCAACTCGGCGGCGCGCGCCACCGCGAGGTTCACCATCTTCCGCGCCTTGTCGTCAATCGGCACTCGCACGGTCTCGTTGTCCGCATGATAGCGGATGCGGCCCTCGGGAACCGGTCGCTTCAGGAACTCCTCCAGCAGCAGGCAGTAGGCGGATACCTGCAGGATGTCGGCAGGCCAGGCTTCGGCGGTCTTGTCCTCGGCCCGGCGCGCCCGGCCCTTCTTGTGCTCGTAGGGAATCCAGTGGCCTTCGCGGTGCCGGACGGCATCTACCTTGCCGGTGAGTCCGAGCCGCTCGCTGGCAAGCTCGAACGTCCGCTGCTCCTCGCCCTGCTCAAGCTCAACGTGCAGCGTGCGGCCCGCGAAGACTGCGGCATCCGCGACCTGGATGTCCTCGACCTCTTCGAGGTAGAACAACCGCTCGCAGTACTCCAGCGTCCGCAGGGCAAAGACGCGAATCAGCGGCGAGTGCTCGTCAAGCATCAGGCGGTGCGATGTGGGTCTTCAGTACCTGACATGTACCCACGCTTGCGCCGGGATTTCGGCCACGGGTTCCTTGGTTGGTGCGAAGAGTTGCGATGTGGTGCGTGACATGTCGGCGCGGTCTATCGTGACCGAGAGGCGCGTTACTCGCTCACGCAGGCCTCCTGCCGCGTGAGGCAGTACCGGCACGTACCAGTACGCGGGTTCCGGTTGCTCGACCTTCGCCAACTTGTCCAGCAGGAAGCTATTGTCGCCGAGGAACGGAAGGCCATAGGTCCGCGGCGACTCGCCTTTCAGCCCGGCCAGCACCTGAGACTCGAACTCGCCGTCTGCGTCGAGTGCGATGTACGCCCTGATATCGGATAGGAAGGCCCGACGCGTTGGCGTGATGTTATACTTGCTGCCCTTCGCGCCCGGCTCGTACTGCTTGCCGGTTTCGCTGCCGACCGGGTAATTGTGCAACTGCTGGTAGATACTGTGCTGGAGAGGGAATGAGCGAGCGCCAAGCGCGAGCCTGAACTTCGGCAGGTTCGGCTTGATGAGCGTCATCACACTCTCGCCGTCGTCGTGTCGCATCTCGATGCCCGCCACGTTCAGGAGCAGTCCGTATGTGGCCGAGTAGGAGATAAACTCGGCCGTGGGCCGGAAGCTGCCGGCAGTGAACGTGCGCGCGACACCGAAGGGTGCCTGCAAATAGAGGCAGAACATGGCTGCTCTCTACTTGCCGAACCCGGCAGTGGCCACCGTCTCCAGTAGTCGCTGCGGACTGCGGTCGAGATGGACCTCCTTGTCCGACAGTGCCTTGGACGTGGTTTCGTCAAAATCCTTGACGAGCTTTCCGCCGAGGTAGAACTCCGACCCGGCGTAGTCGCCCTTCAGGATGCCATCCACGACTTCAGGTAGCGTGTGCCTTCCATCTTCCTCGATGTGGAATCCGTAGGTGCTGTAGCCGGCCACGAGTTGCTCCGTCAGTCTCAGGGCAATGCTGGCGGGCGCGAACTCGAAGTAGCTGCGTGCGTGGTTGCCCGCAACGTTGTTCAATTCGCCGATGGCCCTGAGCAGGGTCTTGGTCCACTTGACCTTCGCCTTCGCGTCCTCGTCCCTGGGTGCCGTGCGACCGCAGTCCTCAAGGTTCAAGGCAAACGGGTACTGATACGCAGTGAAGGCTGTCTCGCGGTGCAGCAACTGCGAGGATTCGGCGTTCTTCCACGGGCTGGAGCCTGCTTGGAGCGGGGATTGCGTGAAGACGCTGTCGTGGCGATAGGGCTCAAGTGCCCTAGCCATGTTCATGCGCAATACGGAGTCGCGCTTGAATTGCAGGGGCACTCCGCGAAGCACCTCGCTCTTCTTCTTGCCCAGCTTCTCCACCTTTTCCTTGTCACTCTTCGACTTGGCTATCTCCCGGTTGAGTTCCTCCACCTTCGGACGGATGTCGTTTCCTCTGGGGTCGTCATTGGACAACGCTACCCTCTCCCGGTGCTCGTCGCGGTCACCAGTCGCGATGAGCCAGCCCATGAAGAAATCGTCCGCCCAGACGTCTGCGTCGGGGTAACGACTGAATTCCACCGCCAACTGCTCCTCATCGTCGAGGCGCTTGCGGTTGCAGGGCAGGCCGAGCGTGGCCAGTGTTTCGCGCAAGGCGTTGCGCATTGCTTCGGGCGAGATGATGGCGTATTCGTGGCGGCCGGTTGTTATCTTCTGGATGACGGCTCGATTCTCCGCGCTCTCGCCACGGTAGTTGGCGCTAGGCGCGGTGTAGGTCAAGACTGTCCCGAACAGGTTCATGATATCTCTCCTCTCTACTCTTGCTTCTCAAAGGGCGACTCAGCTGATAGCGCGAGCATTGACAGGGTCTTTACCCGTTCCGAGTCGGCCATGAGTGCACGGCTCACGGCCACGAAGTCGTCCTCGGGCAAGGCCTGCGGAACCGAGCAGATGGTCCCAGCGAAGTACGAGACGAAGTCGCGCTCGCGCCGTCCGCGCATGGCGAGGAAGGCATCTCTGCACACATCCTTTGCCGCCTTGTTGTACTCAGTTGTGCCCATCTTCTTGTGGGACTTGTCCTCGGCACGCTGCCGGACGAAGCTCCCTATCAGACGATATATCCTCCGTGCCAGGAGGTCGTCCTGTGTCGCGTCATCAGTTGGCATGTCACCTCCGTATTCATTGAGTCTATTATCGATGCTTCCGAACGTACGTCGGGCGTCGGTTCCGAAGAAGGGGAACCGGGGCGTTGCGCCGTCCTTCGAGATGAAGAACTCCCAGGGATACTGGTCAAAGTGCGCCTGCATTCCGTCGTACCATCGAGCCTTCGGCTGCAGAAGATTCCGGACCCGCTGTGCCCGGTACAGAGGGTTACGGCATTCCTGGCGCATCGGCTCGTAGAACTGGAGCACTTGCTCGTCCGGCAGGACGCGACCGGAGGCGAGCGCTCTGATGTTGTCTCCTCGTTTCTCAATGAGGTTGTACTCAACCGACGATAGCAGGTCGGCGACTGAGTGCCGCTTCGTGCGTTCCCGCGTCAGATGGTACAGATACTCCAGCGGGGCTTCGTCGGGAAGAGTCACCAGCATTGATGCGGGGCGATAGTCGTGTTCTTTGATGGCAGACTCCAGCTCCCCAAGTGCGGCACGTGCTTCCTGAACGAACAGCTCCAGGTTTGACGGTTCCGGTACTACCACTACGAAGAACGGCCCTCGCCGCTTCGAGTTGAGCTTGTCGGAGATGCTCCACTGCTTCGTCTTAGGGTCCTTCACCACGAAGCGAGGGGAGTGCAGACTCGATGGAATCAGAGTGAAGTGAAGTAGGAAGCTGTTGGCACGGGAGTCCTTCATCACGACCCTCTCGGCGTTCTTCCCCTCTCCCGCGATGATGAGCGATGCGTCCGGTTCTTCGCTCTTGCCCGGGTTAGTGACGAGAGCGTCGTACAGCCTGTCTGAGTCGAATCTACGCTTGTAGATGCCCAGAGCCGCGCCCTTGCGGATAACCGACCTGATACAATCCCGCCATGCCTTGACCCATGGCTCAGGCATCCCGAGCGCGTCCAAGTACTTCAGCCTGGGGACCACTTTCTTGTCGCCCTTCTTGGTCGTGATCTCCTCGCCTTCGAAGAGGCAGTCCATCATTGCCCGCATGCCGTCACGGGTGAACGTCACCTTGACCCCGGTCGCACTCAGATCGCTGACCTCAGGCAGGGGCGCTAGCTTGCGGGCCTTCATCGACTCGACCATGAGCAGTAACCCGGCCAAGCCAGCCTTGTGCTGGGCCGTCGGCAGGCTGAACAGGTCGTACTTGAGCCCCAGTGTCTCATGCTTGGATGCGGGCTTACGCTTTGTCTTCGCCATATGGCTTCTCCATGAATCCCCACCTTTCGTTATAGTGGTCAGCGGGTGCAGTCCGGAGGCGTGGGCCAACGCGACTGTCCGGCTGGGCAAACCGCCGGGGTATAGGCACGACCAACCCATCGGTCGGTTCGTCGCTCTGTCTCAGCCGCTCGAACTCTGCGATGTCGCCGTCCAGAATCGCGTCCACGGTATAGTCTTGTCCTTCCCGCAACGACTCTTCGCGGGACTGTGCCCACGGACCGCTCTCCAAGAATGCCGCGTAGCGGTCAACCTCGACTTCCTTTGAGCCGTACTGCTCCAGCAGTTCCTGCAGTCGGGATTGACTGGCGGTCTTGCCATCCAGGGCTGAGACGAAGCCTTCCAAGCCGACAAGGTCGTCCTTGTCATAGGGCTTCTCCGACTCCGGTGGGTAGAGGAATACCTGGCCGGTTCGGTCGTCGCCCGGCACATCGTGACGGTTGCATCGCCCCATCCTCTGGATAAGGCTTGTGACCGGCGCGTATTCGGAAATGAGCACATCGGCGTCAAGGTCAAGGCTCATCTCACAGACCTGCGTTGTGACGGCCATCACGGCGGGGCTGCCGAACTTGAACGCCGCAACCGCCTGCTTGTGTCTTTCCTTGCGATGCTCCAGCTTGAACCGGCTATGGTAGCACAGGGCGTTGAGTTTGCGGGCAAGGGATTGGCAGCGGTCAACGGTGTTCACGACCCAAAGCACGCGTTTGCCTCGGCCGAACGCGTCGAGGGCAGCTTTCTCCGCGGACGCTGCGTCGGGAAGACGCGAGACGGCATAGCGTGGCCGTTCGGCCTTGGCCTTGAGGTCCTGATACTGATTCAGGTCAGCGGGGAACACTGCAAGTCCACATCCCTTCAGGTCTTCGATACGCCTAGAATGCAGGCTTGCGGTCATGCAGAGAACCGGGACGTCGAACTCCTTGAGGAACCGGCGCAGAGCCGAGAACAGCGACTCGTCGAAGCTGTGGACCTCGTCTACGACCACGACACTATCCGCGAGCAGCGGCATCAGGCACGTTGAGCGGTATGAGTGCTGCATGAACCCAAGGAACTGATCGACAGTCGCGCTGAAGATGCGGCGCTGCCAGTAGGTGAGTGCGTACAGACGGTCTTCGGTTGTGAAGTCCTTGTCGCGTCGCGAATCCTTGACGTCCTCGAACATGCCCTGCAGTTCGTATTCGGACGTGCCATGAACAAGCGCAGCGTCGGCTTCCGGTGCCCACGAAACATAGTCGCGGAAACCTTCAGTGGCCGTTCCCCGCGTTGGGTAGAGAAAGATGACGCGGGCAACCTTCCGTGCAGCCTGCGCCTTGATCCATCGCCATGCCGCTAGAGTCTTACCGCTGCCGCAGGGGGCGAGCATCAGCGTTCGTTCCGGCAGCTTCTCGGCGGCAGTCTGGAAGTCGTGCCAGTCTGCCCAAGGCGGCTGCTTCCGTTTGAGTTCCTCAATGCGTGGCGTGATGACCTTTGATTCCACAGATTGGTCGTCGACTAGTTGCTTCTCGTCAAACGCCGAGCCGAGCCAGTCCTCAATTGTCTTACCCTCACGGACAAGGCCCGAACCCGCGCTGTCGGCCAGGATGAGTGCTGCCCGGACTGCCAGCAAGAGGTGCAGACGGTCAGGCTGCTGGTTGTCCCGCAGCGCCCGGCGAACTGTGTCCCAGCGCCGACGCAGCCCATCCGCGAGTGGGGTCAGGTCAAAGAAGCCTGCTCGCGGGCCGAACGACCAGCGTTGTCCCAGACCTTCAAGGAGTGCTGGTTCCGCTTCGAGCACCCCGCTCAGCAGGTTGAGTACCGGGTAGATGCCATCGACGTCAATGTTGAAGAGCGTGCGGTCGGCGCTCAACGGCTCTGCGAACGTTTCCCGACTGGCCCTCAAGTGGTGACCGGCAACAGCCGGGATGAGTATGTCCCGGTCAATGCCGCCGACAAGACCAAGCCACCGGTCAATGGTCGGCAGCACCAGCAGCAGGGCGCTGAGGTGTTCATGCCGAATGACCTGTGCGTCGCGGTCACCCTTGACCGCAGCCTGGAACCCGCTATTGGCCTTGCCCATGTCGTGCAGAACGCAGGCAGCAACGGCATTGCGCCGGAACGTAGCGTAGCTACTCGGGTCCAGTCGGAAGAAGCGTAGCCACTTCTCGCTTAGGCGTGTCGGGTTTGCGTCTCTGCCGAACATGCTCTCAAAGGCTTTCAGTACGGCGGCCGAATGGCCCACCAGAGTTTCTTCTTCCCTCGGTTGTCCGTGAGTCTTGGGCCGTTTGGCCAGGATGCGCCAGCCTGCCTCGCTGAGCATATGGAAACCTACCGTGCTGGTACGAAGATGCCGCAGCCGAAGCGGCGGCGGCCGCCGAGGCCGGTCTGTTGCAGGCGCAGGGACTCGTCGGCAGAGAGGCCGGAGACTTCCATCGCGAAGCCCACGACTTCCTTATCGTGGATGCGGAGCGTGCGGCGGATGAAGGGCGAGCGGTCGGCAGTCAGCTTCTCGCGGCCTTCAAGTGACCTGGCCGCGCTGCGACAGATGAGGCCGGGCGTTGCCTCGATGTTGAGCTTGGAGAGTTCCTCTTGCGCCTTGGCGAGGAAGGTCTCGGGTTCCATGCGGTGCTTGAACGTGACGAGGCGGCTGCGGAGGGTCGCGGCCGGCTTGAGTGTGTAGGTGGTCGGCACCCCGACGCGGAGCTTGTGACCGTCGAGGTCGAGTTCCTTGCCTGCAATTGGCAGGAGTTCGCGGACATGGTCGGAGTCGAGCCGGAATGTCAGGCGGCTGGATGGAGTCAGATGCAGCAGGCGGTTCCCTGCGAGAAGGCCGTTGATTGGGTGTATGCCCAAAGCCTCTTGGGCCGGGTCATGAGTCCAATGTACGTGGCGCGACACAGCGCCGTAGAGCGCATAGCCGTGGTCGGCAGGAATCTCCCTGCCAGTCAGTCGGAATCCGATGTCTACAGTCGGCATCAATCACCTCCCGGGAATAGCATCAATATGCCCCAAATGCGGCTGAAGTCAAGCGGGCGCGGGTCGTTGTCGCCGAGTGCGAGGTTTTTGACGGGGCTGGAGCCAAGGCTGCTGCCATGGCGGGTACAATGTCCGTAGCCATAGCTGGTGCAGAGGCTGTAGCCATGACGGGTACAATGTCCGTAGCCATAGCTCGTACGATGACTGTTGCCATAGCTGGTACAGAGACCGTAGCCATTGCGGGTACGAAGGCTGCAGCCATTGCTGCTACAATGGCCGTAGCCACCGCGGGTACGATAGCTGCTGCCATTGCTGGTGCAGAGGCTGTAGCCGTAGCTGGTGCCAATGCTGTAGCGATGGCGGGTACAATGGCCGCAGCAAGGGCGGCTACGATAGCCGGAACCATAGCGGGTACAATGGCCCCCCCGATTGGACACCGGGGGTGGGGGGACCGCTAAAAACCCGGACAGGGAATGCGTAACTTACGCGATGTCGTTTTGACGAAAGAGCCCGGGAATCTAGGCCGGCATTTCTATCGGCAACCCGGGGGTCAATCCGGGGGTGACTGCGGGGTTCAAGGCCGAGTACACTGCGGCCATCAATGTGGGCGTCAATCAAGGACTTAGCACGGCGGTCAGTCGCGCAACCAGGTCGGGGCTCAATGCGGCAGCCAATCGCGCCCAGACCGGGGAACTCAGCGCCGCCGTCAGTCAGGACGTCAACAGCACCTTCAACCCGGCAGTCAACCGCGCATCGAGTCGCGCAATGAGTTCCGGCCTGACTTGCGCGTTCAGTCGCGAGTTGAGTTCGGCATTGAACCGCGCGTTGAGTCTGCAATCGAAGGTGGCACTGAGTGCCGAAGCGAACGCCGCGGTTCCGGTGCGAGTGCCTGGACCTGCGGCACCACACGTTCGTAAATCCTGCGAGCACCGCGTGATACGGGCTCGATCGTCGGCCTCCCTCCCATGTGTTGCTTCACCTCGTGCCCCGCGTCTCCTCGGGAAAGCGGCAACCTTGCTGCCGTGCTTCTAAGCGCACACCGTCATCTATACGTAGTAGTACCGCGGTCCCGAACCACAATTCTGCCGCCCATCCCTCGGCCCGGAGACCGCCTGGGGAGCCGCAGTGGCCGACAGAGCACCGGACACGCTGAAGCCCACAACTGCGCGGACTTCGACTTGAACATCGAGCCGAACAATTCCGCGGACATCTGCTGGAACAACTTCTCGAACAACTTCTCGGACGACGAGCGACACAGTGCAGCGTACAGCTTTCTATTCAGTTCGAGACGCAGTTCACGACGCAGTCAACGACACACTTGCCGACGCAACCGAGTACACAGTCGAGCGCACATCTGCCGGTACTTCGTCTCGAACTTCCCGGCGAACTTCTCGGGATACTTCTCGACGGACATCAACAGGAAGTCCTTGCGTGGAATCCGGCCGTTCAAACCAGGTACGTTGTCCAGACCTTCACGCACGGCACCGGGCCGTCCAAGACGACGTTCTGGACCGGCTACTGGTCTGCCGCCGGGAGTTAGCTGGAGGCTGGAGTCGAGTAGTAGGGCCGCGCTGCTCTGGCGCGGCCCCTGTTTGTTACCGAGTCGGAATCAGGAGGCCGGTTTGTCGGCCGGCGGGGTTTCCGGCGCGGAGGGAGAGCCGGACTCGGCTTTGACGTACGAGAGCCGGAGCTGATAGAGCACGTCATCGAACAGCGACGTTTCGTCGGCGGTCCGGTTGCCCTCGGTCTTGGCCTTGAGCATGTCGAGCGTGTCGATGGTCAGTTTGGCCAGGGGCAGGTTGACTTCGACCTTCTCGGTTCCGGGCAGCTTGGCTGCGCCCATGTAGACGAGCGCCGCGGTTGCGAGTTGGAAGACGTGCGAACTCAGGGACACTGCATCCATCATCGGATTCGGAGTGGGTTTCTCATCCATGGTTGTAATGGTCCAGCAAAGTGCGGGTCTTTTCGACTTTGCCGCCGCGCAGGTAGACGCGCGGCACGCGCGGGCTGACCCGGCAGATTATCTCATAGGGAATGGTCTCGGCCCATCCCGCCAGTTCGTTGGCGGTGATGGTGTCACCGTCGGCTGAACCGAGCAGGGTGACGACATCGCCGATCTGGACGTTGGGGACGTCCGTGACATCGAGCATGGTGAGGTCCATGCAGACGTTGCCGACGATGGGCACGCGGCTGCCCCTGACCATGGCCTTGCCCCGGTTCTTGAGCGACCAGGGGTAGCCGTCGCCGTACCCGGCGGTAATGACGGCGATGCGCGAGTCGCGCCGGGTGAAGTAAGTCCGTTCGTAGCTGAGCGACCGCCCCGAGGCGATATCGCGCAGGTTGACGATCCGGCTGCGCAGGCTCATCACCGGGGTGAGTTTGAGTTCCGAGGTGCGATACCCGGAATGGTAGCTGTCCGGCAGGATGCCGTAGACCACAAGGCCGGGCCGGATAAGGTCATAGCGGGACCCGGGCAGGTTCAGGAATCCGGCGGTGTTGGCCGTGTGGCGCAGATATCCGGTGATTCCGAGCCGGCTCAGCCGCGCCAGCAGTCGCTCGTAGAGTACGAGTTGATGCTGCGTGAAATCCAGGTCCGAGTCCGCAGACGGGAAATGCGTGAACACGCCCTCCAGGTCCAGCCCCGGGAGTTTGGCGACGCCGGCCACGAAATCTCCGGCCGTCGATTCGTCGACACCGGTCCGGCCCATGCCGGTATCGACTTCAACGTGCAGGCCGATGGACGCGTTCCGCTTCACGGCTTCGCGGGAGAGCCGCTGGGCGAATTCAGTCTCGGTGACCGAGGGCGTCAGGTTGTGCTCGAACAGCGCCGGGATTTCGTGGTAGGGGATGGGCGAGAGGACCAGAATGGTGTTCTTGATGCCGCCGAGCCGAAGCGTGATGCCTTCGTCGGTACTGGCCACGCCGAAGACGTCCACCCGGTCCGCGACTTCCTGGGCAACTTCGCGCAGGCCATGGCCGTAGGCATCGGCCTTGATTGCCAGCATGACCTTGCCGTTGTCGGCATGGCGGCGGACTTGGTTCAGGTTTTTGTTCAGGGCGTCCAGGTTGATTTCGGCCCAGATTCTACCGAATTCCATGAGCTGTATCATTCTACCGGTTGGAGGCAGAAAGTCAAAGAGGGCGGGTACAGAAGGACTCGAAACCGGGAAGAGGCAACCGCAGATGACGCAGATGTCGCAGATGGCCCAGAACCGGAGAACAGCCACGAAGGCACGAAGGACACGAAACCGGGAAGAGGTAACCGCAGATGATGCAGATGTCGCAGATCAGATGGCCGGAGCCGCGGACCGCGGAAGGACATATCCGCAGATTACACAGATTACGCAGAGGAGCAAACCCGGAGAGCTACCATGAACACGCGAAGGACACGATAAGGACCGGCAGAAGTGAGCGGGACTCAAGACGCATAGGTTGGGGTCCGTTTCTGTCTGACTCGTGTTTTCGTGGCCTTCATTGTCCGAATTGGGGAAGAACGCGTGCGGCGGTCGAGCCGTGTTACGGTCGCGAGCGCAGCTCGTTGAGCTTGGCGCGGATGGCGGGGATGAGGTCGCGCGGGTTGGTGTGAATGATGCTGAGCTGCTCGAACGGGCACGGCCCGGTATCGTCGCGGTTGCGGATGTCGGTCACGGTGATCCGAAAGGAGTACGGAATAGCCGCGGCGTGGAGGATGCGCTCGGCCGATATCGACCCGGTGAGACCGAGTACGTGGCCTACGCGCAGGTACTCAAAGATTCGTGCGGCACAGCCACCCACAACCCGGTCGGCGACGGTCGCCTCATCGAGCCCGCCGGGGAACCACGCGGCCAGCTCGAGCAACGGGCGGACGCCGTCGAGGAATGACCGGTACAACTCCGTTCCCTGACGCACGACGAGCAGGGTCACGCAGTCGTTCTCGAGGACGACCAGCGGGTCGGTCGGGGTTCGGTCGCCGGCTGCCATCTAGAGAGACCTGTCGCCGATACACGAGAGCATGGGCAGATTGTCATTGCCGATGGTCGTTAGTCAAGCAACGCGGTTTTGTCCTGTGTCGCAAGTTTTCCCTTGACACTCAATGGCGCTTCAGTAATTTAGCTTCCTTGGGCGCATACCTGCTGGCCAAATCGAGCGTGCATCAGTGGCTGTCGAAGCTGATGGCTAGATACGCGGTGTTCGTGCCCATCGAACGCGAGAGCCAGACCCACTGGCACCTTCTCGAACCGAAAGACCTGGAAACGGAGCCAGATGCCATAGCACCGGCCCAGAGGCGGATCCGTGCCTCGGAGCCGGTGAAGTCTTTCATGTTCCAGCCGCGGCAGCAGGTCAGTTCGTTTCCCGAACCGCTGCGGCTCGCAGAACCGGCGCCCCGCGTGTTACTCGGCATCAAGAACTGCGACCTGATACCGCTGAAGGTGCACGACAAGATACTCGGCGAGGGCGAGTTCAAGGACCCGTTCTACACGGCGCAGCGGAAGAATACCATGCTCGTAGTTGCCGACTGCCCGGTCCCGGAACAGAGCTGCTTCTGCAACCTGCTCGGCCTGGCACCCTACGCTGGGGAGGGCGGGGACGCGGTGCTCTCGATTGTCGACGGGGACTGGCTTCTCGAAGTCGGCAAATCGGGCCAGGAGCTGGTCGACTACGCGCCGGAGCTGTTCGCACGGCTGACCGGCGAAACTACCGAGACGGCGAAGCGCGCGGAAGAACGGCAGGCTGCGGTTGCGACCCTCAATGGCATCAACCCGAGACCGTGGAACCCGGACCTGCCCGGGGCCATAGCCGCGAAGCTGGGGGACGCGGCATTCTGGAGCAAGCATGCCGATACGTGCGTCGAGTGTTACGGCTGCCTGATGGGCTGTCCGACCTGCTATTGCTTCCTCCTGTACGACCAGGCGAAAGAGAAGGGGCTGGAACGGACGCGCGCCTGGGACGCATGCTACGAGGCTGCCTACGCTCGCGTCGGCGGCGGGGCCAACCCGCGCGCCGAGTTCATCAAGCGGTTCGCGAATCGGTTCGACTGCAAGTGGAACCAGTTCAAACGCGACCACGGTATGTACG
>Ga0315277_10009250_pt1 | contig 12600 bp, 14 predicted proteins | sample YL17G05_15_MG_FD_203695 | JGI IMG/M metagenome (GOLD analysis project Ga0315277, IMG submission 203695) | Sediment microbial communities from Yellowstone Lake, YNP, Wyoming, USA - YL17G05_15 | ecosystem: Environmental > Aquatic > Freshwater > Lake > Sediment | place: USA: Wyoming | collected... | reverse complement strand
AAGCCTTTTTACATGGGTCCCACCGCACGGCATCTTTGGGAAGCCCCCAACCTCCCAGTACCTGTAGTTCGGCTTGTCTTCATCGCTCCACGTCCTTATCTCCCCACCCTTCCGGATAATTTCATTCGTCTTGCTTTCAACAACGGAAAGCTTCGCCTTGTCAAAAGGGTCTATCAAATAATCCGACATATCCTTGTTCTCATTCACAATTCCGGAGGAGGCAAGCCTGCAACTCTCGCCAAAAGTCTCAAGCATGAGGTAATACACAACGTGCGCAGCAGAATGGAGTCTCATTATCCTATACCTTCTCTCCCAGTCTATCCTTCCCTTAACAATCTCCCCAGCTTTGAATGCAGCTTCTTCCCCAAGAAAATGCGTTATGTTATACTCCGCATCCTTTCTCGTGTCAACAACTCTCACATCATTCAGAAAACCCGTATCGCCCACCTGCCCCCCTCCCTGGGGGAAGAAGCATGTTCTATCCAGCACAACCTCCCTCCCGCTCACAGAAATAACCTTTGCTTCAAACTCCTTAAGACACGAGTCCTTCCAAAACAAAGTTTCAGTTCCCATCACAAAACCTACGCATGGCATGTTGTGCATCCACCAACATACTCAGCCGAAACTACTCCGTTCTCCTCAGCACCATTGGGATGCGAGACAGCCTCCTCCTGCACCAGCTCGCTCTTCCCGCTCTTCTTGAAAGCTTCTATGCTCAACACCTGCCCTTCCCTGCTCTTATCCCTGTAAACAGTCACACCCTTGCAGCCGAGCTCGTACGCAAGCAGGTAAACCTTCTCCACCTCCTCAGGAGTTGCATCAACTGGGAAGTTTATTGTCTTTGAAACTGCGTTGTCGGTGTACTTCTGGAACGCTGCTTGTATCCTTATATGCCACTCAGGCGAAACGCCATACGCAACTACGAAAATCTTCTGGAACTTCTCAGGCACCTCCTCAATGCCCTCCACTCCACCGCTCTTGGCAATCTTTCTTATAAGCTCAAGGTTGTAGAAACCTTCCTTTCTGGCAATTTTCTCAAATATAGGATGCACCTCAAGCAGCTCGGTGTTGTCCATCACCCTTCTTATGTACGCAATTGCGAAGAGCGGCTCAATTCCGCTGGAGCAGCCTGCAATAATGCTCAGCGTACCTGTGGGAGCAATTGTAGTTGTAGTAGCATTTCTCAGCTTTGGAGAGTCAGGTTTATTATAAACACTCTTCTCAAAATTTGGGAAGGCTCCCCTCTTCTCAGCAAGCGCTGTGGATGCTTTCTTACTCTCCTCATCTATGAACTTCATCACACTTTCCGCAACCTCAACCGCCTTATCTGAGTTGTATTGCACGCCTATCTGGAACAACATATCCGCGAAACCCATCACACCCAATCCAATCTTCCTGTTCCCCTTTGTCATCTTCTCAATCTCTGGGATGGGGTACTTGTTTGCGTCAATCACATTATCCAAGAAGTGCACGGCAGTCCAAACAGTCTTTCTCATCCTCTCCCAATCAACCTCACCCTCCTCCTTCACCATCCTTGCAAGATTTACCGAACCGAGGTTGCATGATTCGTATGACAACAATGGCTGCTCCGCGCAGGGGTTAGTACTCTCAATATGTCCCAGAGCAGGAGTTGGATTCGCAGCATCCATTCGGTCTATGAAAATCACACCCGGCTCCCCATTCTTCCATGCTTGCTGTACAATAAGCTTGAAAACTTTCTTCGCAGAAAGTTTATCCGCAACTTTTCCATTCCTTGGGTTTAAGAGCTCATACTCGGCATCCTTCTCAAGTGCCCCCATAAATCCATCCGTAATCGCAACGGATATGTTGAAATTATTAAGAGCATGGTTGCTGCTCTTCGCCATGATGAACTCCAATATATCCGGATGGTCAATTCTTAGCATCCCCATGTTTGCCCCTCTCCTCTTCCCGCCCTGCTTTATCACATCAGTTGAAACGTCAAACACCCTCATGAAGGAGACAGGGCCGCTCGCAATCCCTCCCGTGGACTTCACCATGTCACCCTTCGGCCTCAGGTGAGAGAATGAAAATCCTGTGTTATGGACTACAGAGAACCCGTTTATGCCAGCAAGATAATTCTGATGCCTCTCAACCGTGAAATCATAGAATGGCCGGGTTGTAGCAGTCTTTGTGATTTTTTTAACGACAATGCAAGTTTGCACAATTCTCATCAGCCCAGCGATTTTCTCCTTTGTATTCTCATCTTTAGCTACTTTATGAAGTTCTTGCAAGAGTCCAAGTAAATACAGCCTGTTAACGCCAAGCCCCCATCTTAAGCGGTGCAACCAGAACATTTTAGTGCCAATGCGCACAGGTTTTTTATGTATGGCTGTCGAATGGGTTTTTATCCCAAGCTCATTCAGGAAAGGCTCTATGAACTCAAATTCTATTGGCAGGCAACTTGCTCTCCCCTCCTCTGAAATTTTTTGATTGGCAAGTCTCCCTTTCCTAAAACTGTTATTTAGATAGGGCAATAGAAGCTCCCTCAGCTTGCCAGCCCTCTCGCATGTTGAAAAAGTCACTTCGTAAACAATGCGTTTACCATTCCCATGCGGAAGCCTCTTTCGAACTCTTGGGTCCAGCGTTAGCAGAGACAGGATGTAGACAAGTTGTTCTGCCAGCCCATAGGAGGTAGTGGCAAAAGAAACCCTTGAATTTCTATCATCAACATAACCATCGGAATCTATGAGTCCGGCCAGGTACGAGCAAACAACTTTCAATGGAGACTTTATTATGAAGGAGGGTACTGTCAGTCTGCCCTCTTTCGAACCAACAATTCCGCCGTTGAGGGTAAGCCATTTATTAACGAAATCTCTATTCGTTGTAGTCAGGCTGTACGCCTCGCCTCTGGTATCTTTTTGTATTCTTACCTTCACCCCAAATTTCTTGCTCAATATCCCTCGAGCTTTCTCAAGGCAGTCTGTTCTGCCGTCAAACAAGCGGAAACGCAGACCATTTTTTGAATCTCCAACGGAGCCATCCCCCGTCCAGAAGCCCAGCAGCCATGCAACATCCTCGTCTATAGTTACACCGGATACATTATTGTAAGATTCAAATGGCCAAGCAGCAAGAACGGTATCGTTAGCTCTAACAACAATATCACGAACCTGTAACTCACCAGCCCTTTTCTCCCTAATAAGACCTTCGGGAGTTAGGACAAAGAAAGGGTGCCACGGGCTCGTGATTACTCGTGGTCCTGATGTCTCGATATTATAAACAGGGTTGACTTTGGGATATTTCCATACCTTGGTTATCTTATCCTTGTAGAATGCATTGTCAGCAGGATTAAATGCGAGAGTATGAATATTTTTGTCTGCTATGTCTACCCATTCGCATGATTCACCCTTCACAGGCTGTTTCTCCCTGGCGCATTTTTCATACACCGTCTCTATATTCTCGATGCCGCACATCGTTGTGAAAACCTTTGAGCCCCATGAAATGCAGCCGCCTCCCGACTGGTGTATCAACGCAGTATTCCTCACCGCGTTGAAGATGCTCTCGATCGAATCCTCAACCGGAAGCACGAAGCAAGCAGAGAGCTGCCCAATCTCAGTGCCAGCATTCATCAGCGTTGGAGAGTTTGGGAGAAATTCAAGGTTCACCATTGCATTGTAGAACTCCTCCTCCACGGCAAGCGTGTCAACATTCTGGTCATAGAACACGTCAACAAGCGCAATTGCCCTCGCAACCCTCCTGAACATCTGCTTCGGCGTCTCGACAACCTGCCCGTTCCTGTCCTTCTTCAAGTACCTCCTCTCAAGAACCTTTATTGCATTCACGCTGAGCTTGTTGTCCACCTCATCCACGGGCACATTGAGCAGCTCAGCCTTCAGCTCCCTGAGGATTGCCCTCTTCTGCCTGTACAGAATATATGCCTTGGCAGTCTTCGCATGCCCATTCTCAATGAGCACCTTCTCAACAGTATCCTGTACATCCTCAACAGTGGGCATTCCCCCCGCAAAATTCTCATTGAGTATCGCAACAACCTGGTCTGCAAGCCTCTCTGCAGTCTCCCTATCCTCCCCACCAACAGCAACTGCAGCCTTGAAAATAGCATTGGTTATCTTGCTCTTGTCGAACTCGGCAATCCGCCCATCCCGCTTTTTTATCTGAACAACAACCGCCTTTCCCGCATCCGCCATCCCACCACCTTCAAAACACGGTATCTATCCTCAACACAACATATTGTGGTCCAATAGAAGACTAAATACTATATATCGCAATTTATTTAAACCTTGCGTTCTGCCCCTCACCTCCTCTTCAGCTTCCTTCTCAATGCCCTGAGCTCATTCTCAAACGACTCAATATCCGCAAATGAACGGTAAACGGAAGCGAACCGTATATACGCAACCTTGTCAATCTTCTTCAGCTTCCTCATCACCAGCTCGCCAATCTTGCTGCTCTCAACCTCAAGGGTATCCATATTCCTGAGCTCCCTCTCAACTTCCTCAACCAGCCTCTCAATCCTCTCCTGGCTTATGGGTCTTTTCTCGCACGCCTTCTGCACACCTGCCAGGAGCTTCCCCCTCTCGAACTTCTCTCTCCTCCCGTCCTTCTTCATCACAACCAAGTCAATAGTTTCAACCCTCTCGTATGTCGTGAACCTCTTCTTGCACTTCCTGCACTCTCTCCTCCTTCTGGTAATCTCAAGCTCGCCAACATCCCTCGAATCCACGACCCTTGTCTTTGCAGACGAGCAGTATGGGCATCTCATACTTGCACCTCAGTACTGTATCCCCTCCTGCGCGGGAACTCCTTTTCTGAAGGGGTGCTTAACATCCTTCACCTCATTCACGAAATCCGCCCTCTCGACCAGCTCCTTCGGGGCATTCCTACCGGTTATGACCACAACAGTCCCCTCTGGCGTCTCGTCAAGCACCTTCATTACATCCTCAAGCTTCACAAGCCCAACAGCAATTGCAAGGTTCAGCTCATCCAGTATGAGAAGATTCGGCCTCCTCCCGGCAACCTCCCTTGCAAATGCCAGCCCTTTCTCGGCAAGCTCGCGGTCCTCCTTGCTTGGGTTTTTTAGATCTATGAAACCCTCTCTGCCAAACTGGTGTATCTCATAATGAGGTTTCAGTATTCTTGCAATCTTGTACTCCCCAATATCCTTCCTCCCTTTCATGAACTGCACCACAACAACCTTATGCCCGTGCCCCACAGACCTCAGGGCAAGCCCCAGGGCTGCAGTTGTTTTTCCTCCTCCCTCACCAGTATAGAGATATAACAAGCATTCACCTCCAGAAAGCAGTTCACCCCAAACACTTTGCTCGATCCTATTATTTAAGCGTTGCTTAACCAGAACGCATTAATATTCTTCCACGCCAATTATCCTCATGCCCCCGAGACTTGACAAAGAGCGCTGCATAGGATGCGGCACATGCATTGCAGTCTGCCCCACCGGAGTCTTTGAGATGGAGGGTAGCAAGTCAGATGTTGCCAACCCGCAGGCGTGCATAGGCTGCAAGGCGTGCGTGCTCAACTGCCCTGAGGCGGCAATCTCTTTCCAGGAGAAGAAAAGGACCAAATAAAATAATAAGGAATAATAACTACCTCCCCGATATCTATTTGGTGGTTTAAATGGACAACAAGGTAATATACCTTATAGTAGTTGCCATAGCGTTTGTGTTTCTTTTTGGCACGCCGCTCTTCTACCTAGGAGTTCTCAACCCGGCGCAGCCCTCAATGAGCGAAGCGAGCTGGAAGACAGGTGGAATGGCCTACGCAGAAGCGCGGGGATATCACGTGTATAATCCTCTTGCAGCAGGAGGTTTTTTCGTTGCCTTCGTAATCGGGGTCATAATATTCCTCTGGGCTCTTGCTGACTTGAAGGAAAGGACAACTGCAACTGTTCCCACAATCCTCGCCCTCATCGGAATAATCTTCCTCTTCATGAGCGTCTACAGCTTCGTCTCAGGCATCCACGACCTGCTCACCTTTACAAAGTACGAAACATACACAAAACCCACCTTTGGCCAGCAGTACGGATGGCTCATACAGTTTATAGTCTATGGAATTATAGGCACTGTGCTGATGTACATAAGCGAGTACCTGCGGAAGCATGCAGATGAAACAAAGTCCCTTATGCACTCCGCAACACTGCCTCTGGGAGCATTCCTGCTCCTCTCCACGCTACTCCTCTTCGTCTCGGGCTTCCATACATTCCTCTACACAACAGACTACACCGAGTACAGGCAGAGCCTTGCCTGGGTGATTGAGACATTCATCTTCGGCATAATCGCATACGCCTTCCTGTGGGCAAGCGAAAGGATAAGGAGAAATGAAGGAGTCGCAAAATCCATCTTCTCCTTCCCTGCCGCCTCCTTGGGAGTTATCTTCATACTGCTTGCCCTCGGAGCATACACTTTCGGCACGCTGGATTACGTATACAGGGATTACGGGGCGAAGAACCTCAACTGGCTACTGGAGTCAGTCGTCTTCAGCATACTAGGAATTGCATTCTCCCTTCTTTCAGACCATCTCTACTGGAGGGACAGGGAGGAGAGCAGCGTATTCTCGACCAGCATGTTCATTGCAGGAGCAATTCTTCTCTTCCCCTCAGTGATACAGTTCATAGTGGGCTTCAACGACTTCCTCTACAGCTCCTCCCCAAACGCAAAATGGATTGTGGAACTCGTGCTGCTCTTCATACCAGGAGTGGTGGCAATTGCTCTTGGAGAGTATGCTAGGAGGAGCAGGAGAGTTCCGAAATCAGTGCCTGCTGAGAAAGTTCGAAAGAGAGCCAAGCAAGCAGAAGCCGAGGAATGAATAACCGGGGCTACGAGAGAACCTTTTATTTTTTCTAAATAAGTTTTAGTTTTTCTTAAAATATGTTAGAAATACCACTTTATATTTTTTAACTGAGCAATATAATTCTAAAAATTCCAGAATGGTTCTAGCAATATACCCCGCAACTTCAACTACTGAACTGGCCCTTCCTTCACTTCTTCCTTCAGCTTCTCAATTATCACTTTCCTCCCATCTATCCGCATCCTCACCTTCTCATTGATTTGGAATGGAAATGCGCTGTCCTTGAAAATATCCATCGGAATGTAGATGCAGGCTCCACCCCTTCCGAATTTGTAGATTTGGGTTTCTTTTTCTTTCATTTGGTCGCCGCTTACTATTATATCAAACGTATATAAAAATCTTATATACAGATTTATAATCAATCCCTCCGTCGTAATCGCTTTTTTCAGCCCTCTTTTGCCTCACAAGCGGGCTTTCTTCACCCCCAGCGTGTAAATTCCATAAACATGAAACAAATCGATTTGTGAAAATGCGTTTTCAACCCTCTTAAACTTGGCCTGGAATTTGGCACGAAAATTGGAGGGGAATTTCAAACTCCTAAATACTCATTTTCATTGCGCAAAAGTGGTAGTCACGCTCAAATTCCTCAAACCCTCTTTTCTTGAAAAATTCCAGGTATTGGGAATCCATGAGAATGTGCATATCGACTCTCTTGAACTCATCCTTCCTCAGCTCCTCAATCACACCAGAGAGCAACTGGCTGCCTATGCCTCTTCCTTGGAGCTCTTTCTCAACACCTATCGTTATCAACTCCGCCCTATGTGCTTGGAGCTTCTCCACAGTGGCTGCCCCGACTATCACGCCCTGCGGATTGCGGGCCACGTATGTTTTGCCAAAGCCGAATTCGCAAAGACCCTCGTGCTACTGGTATATCCTTGCCACTATCGGCAGGTCCAATGGCTTTGCCATTTCAACAACGACATTTATAGTCTCTTTCTCCGCATACACATGAATATCGCTCATTTGGCATATTTAAACGACTCCCAAACCTAAAGCTCCTTTATCATTGACTCCGGGTCTAGCTGCCTGAAGCCATTTTTTAAGTAAAACTCCTTTTGGCTTGGTTTGTAGGATGGGAGGTCCACAGTCACCGTGCGGTAACCCGTCTTCCTCAATTCACTAAGAACACCGTCAAGCAGTTGGCTTCCAACCCCCCTCCTTTCAAAATCAGGGTCAACCGCACCTGTTCTAAGGCTGGCCCACCCGGGTTTGATTTCGTATTTAAATATTGAAGAAACTTCTATTAAGCACCACTGAGCAATTATAGCATGGCGGAAAAAGCCGAGCCAGTTAGGATTGAACTTAAGTACCTGCACGGCGATTTGGGAAAGGAATATTGGAAAGATTATGGGGCGCTCGACCAGAAGTTCAGGCAATCCATCGGTGCTGACCCTGGTGATTTGACAATTGGAAGGGAACATTTGGAGAGAGGGTGGCGGGTGAACGTCCTGGCCCTCTGCAATGGCGAGCCGGCAGGCTTTATTAGGCTGGATTTGCGGAGTCAGCCTCCTTTTATAGGCGACCTTTACATTGAGCCGAAATTCCGAGGCAGAGAGGCGGTTCTTGAGAACACCACCTGGTTAAAAAGCGAGGGTGGGTACAAGGTTTGGCAGCATCTCGATAAAGCAGCATGGGTCATTGGCAGGAGGGCTGGCTATGACGATATTGGGGCTTACATCCATGCTGAGGCTGGCCAAAAGGCAAGCGACTGGCGCAAGACCCAGATGCCTAAATGGGAGGCAGAAGTTGGCCTGTCCGAACCAAGAGAGTTGTTGGACTCAATAAAACGCAAGCCAGAGCTGGTTAGAAGATAAATCTAAAACTTATTTGGAATTTCTAAAATAATTTATGAAACAGGCTTATTAAGAATATTCTGCAGATATATTGTATATGCCGAAAAGAAGGGAGAAGCTCCTGATTGATGGGAAGTCAGCGGAGAATATAGAAATATGTGCCAATCATATTGAGTGCGATGTTGGCAAGGTCAGGCTGTATATTGGTAAAAATGTCATAATAGCAAAGGGGAAGACAAAGCTAGACCCTCTTGGACTGGGCGAGGTCTCATGGAAAGCCAAATACAAGCCCGAGACTCCGGAATATTTCGAGATGGAGATGTCGTTGTCGAGAGTTAGTTTGAAGGGCAGGTTTCCGAGTTTGATAATATGGAAAAAGCTCATAGTACATGACGGGGAGGTGTTCATCCCAGTACAAGGCGTGGAGGGGAGCGATGCAAGAACACTCAGGAAGAATGGAGTTGAACTAGATAGTGATGGCTTCCTGCGTGCAGGTCAGATAAAGAATGCTGTTAAACTTATAAATTCCGGGGAGATTAAGGTCGGGGCAGAGGCAAGGGAAAGCCTGGAAAACCTTGCGAATTTTGAGAAGGTCATAAGCCGAGCAGGCGCGGTTCTCACCGATGCTGTGAAACTACCCGCTTCTCCGGCAATAGCCGATAAGCTTGCCAAAGAAGATTTGCGCAACAGGCGCCTTGAGTGAGTTAAGCGCCATCACCCGCTAATCTTTTCAGGCATCTAGTTAGTCAGCTTGAAGTGGACGATGCCATTCACTTCCTCAAGCAGGCCTCTGCCTTTCTCGTCCATCCTCTTCACGTCAATGAGCATGGTCCCCTTGAGCCTGTCATTCTTTATCGATTTGAGGTTTACTCTCACATTGAGCAGGGCGCCACGCACCCCAGCCTCTGCGGCAAGAGCGGCAACTCCCGCATCGCTTATTGAGTTGACATTCCCCTTGAAAGCGACAATTTTCGACAGCTCAAGTATCCTTATTCCAATTCTTGCGACTTCAAGAGGCACGGAGTTTGCGTTCTTCAGCGCATTCTGGATTTTCGTAGCTCTCTCAGCATCCTCCTTTGGCATCTTGTAGGCTGCCATCACCCCATTGAATGCAACCGCATCCTTGTCAATAAGCCCTTCTGCCGCTTTCCTGAGCCCATCCGCCTCCTCAAAAACCTTCCTCAGCTCAGGCTCACTCTGCTCGTACCCCTTCTTCCCGAAGGTGAGCTGGCACACCATGCACAGCAGTGACGCTCCCAGCGAGCAGAGCAGTGCAGATGCGCTCCCCCCTCCAGGTGCGGGGGAAGGGGAGGCGAGCTCATCAAGGAATTCCGACAGTTTCATATCCTTAAGCATAGACATCACTCCCACAGACGTGTTTCAAGTATCTGTCCTTTTTTGAAGTTCTCGAGCTTCAGGTAGAAGTTCGCAGCATCCACGAGGGCATCAAGTGGGACAAGCCCGATTATCTCGCTGCCAATGATTGGAACGCCATACCTACTTGCCTCACTCTCTATCATTTCGTAAACTCTGTAAACTGGCGTCTCCTTGTAGTTGGTGAGGTTCATGGAAACCTGAACTATTCCTCTCTTTTTAATCTCAAATCCTTTTGCCTTCACACACTTCAACCCGCCGCTGCTGAACCTCACTGCCTTCGCAATTTTCTTGGCAATCTCTATGTCGCTCGTCCCCAGGTTGACGTTGAATGCAACGAGAGGCTCCCTTGCCCCAACGACAGTTGCGCCTGCTTTCGGGTGGAGCTTCGCAGGCCCGTAGTCCGGTTTTCTGTGGGGGTTCGTCTCAATCTCATTCTTCAAGCACTCATACTCCCCCTTCCTTATGTCTGCAAGGTTCACGCACTCAGGCCTCAGTGCTGCAGCCTCGTATAGATAGACGGGTATTTCCAGCTCATCAGCAATTCTCTTCCCAACCTTTCTAGCAAGTTCTATGCACTCCTCCATTGTGACATTGGAGATGGGGACGAAGGGGATGACATCCATTGCGCCAATCCTAGGGTGTTCTCCCTTGTGGGTGTTCAGGTTGATGAGTTCGGAAGCCTTCTTAGTTGCGAGGAAAGCAGCCTCTGCAGCTGCAGCGGGCTCGCCGATGAAAGTGACAACGCTCCTGTTGTGGTCTACATCGCTCTCAACATCAAGCAGCTTCACTCCCTTAACCTTCTTGATTACCCCTACAATCTCATCAATGACCTCCTTCCTACTTCCCTCGCTGAAGTTCGGTATGCACTCGACAATCTTGTCCATTCCCTCACCCTCATAGGGTTTTCTCTTCAAAACTTAAAAAACCATAGCAGCCGAAAATATTATACCCTGCCCATATAGACAATTATACATACCACTGCTCGATTCATCCAAATATGAAGGGCGGCGTGGCTGTGAGAGGAGAGCATGGCGTCTGTACCAATAATCGTTGGTTTGCCTCTGACAATATGGATGGGAGGAGTCACATTTGCTCTACTTCTAGTAACCATCCTTATAGGCCTATCAATCAACAAGGGCTGGGCGAGAATCCCAATTAAATACCATCTCTATGCCGCGTTGGCAACAGCCACTTCCGCAGTAATACATGCATCGCTTGTGTTCTATCTGTATTTCTTCTGAACTCATCAGTAATATATCCCCAAGACATGGTCGTAACTACTTCTTTCGACTATCTTGCTCAAGTTACTAAGGTATTCTTGGTACTTACCAACTTTTCTCATCTCTATCAAAAACTCCTCTGGGGCAACTCTCACCAACTTTCCGTTGCAGAGTACGTGTGACCTGAATTCGCCCTGCCCACCAGATATGACAATACTCCCCTCGGAAGCACTCTGCATGACGTTCTCCCATACTCTGCCTCTGGCCTCTCCTCTCTCGAAGAATTTCATCACGTCCTTAATCAGTATGAGGTTGAATTCCTCACCCAGAGGCTCTCTGCTTATATCGTGAATTCTCACTGGCAAATCCTTATGGTGCCCTATCTTGAACTCCGCAGGATTTGTCCTCACAATATGGCATCTACTAAATCTTTCCCTTATGAAGGATATGAACTCATCTGAGAACTCCCCAGAAGCAGTTCCAATATCGGCGAATTTGAATTCCCCCTCGTAGAGATGTTTTTCCTGAATAATTCTCAATAGACTTATCATAAATTTAGCTGCTTTGTGATCGGATACGTAATCGTGCAGAGTGAGGAGGGTAAGCCTCCTCCCGAACTCCTCAGGACATTTCTCAAAAAGTGTGTTCAAAGCAGAATACTCCTGCTTCACCTCATAGTCTGTTTCCGTCAATTTCTCCAAATCCTCATAGCCTATCCTTCTATTTGGAACCCTGGATGGGAGGTTGTCATATCTGAATGCTTCCTTTCCAGAAATCTCAGCTAAAATTGAACGGAGGTTGAATATTTCAGTCTCAACAAAGTTATAGACATCGCTTTTAGTTATGTACTTATACCCTCTCTTCTCCCTCTCCAGCATTGTTTTCTCTACAAATTTGTAGAATTCTGAATCGTCGCACATTTTTCTTGCAAAGGCCATGCAACCTGCATTGACCTGCAAGTTTTCCACTAGTTCCTTCTTAAAACCTAGGAATATTTTTCCTTCGCCCTCTTTGGGAGCCATAGCTCTTTCAAGCAGGTCATTTTCTTTGAGGATGCCAGGCATCGTTGGCTTCTCCTCTCTTCTCATTACGTGGGCCATGCATAAATTACGCATTTTAATTTAAAAAAGAATGCAAGAAAGATGTGTGGTTTGTGCCATCCAAAGAAAGGTTCGCAAAAAATGATGCTCAAGTAGCTACCTAATCCTCTCGCATCTGAGTTCAACAGACTTCTCATCCCTTGCAGTTATCGCGCCATCCTTCCCAAACCCATACACGACAATCTTCACAGCGTACAGATCGGGGTAGCTCTTCGCGCTCCCGTAAATCTTACACTTACCAGTCCTTATCTCGCTCGGGTTTATTATCCCGACTCT
>Ga0315277_10009249_pt1 | contig 12602 bp, 11 predicted proteins | sample YL17G05_15_MG_FD_203695 | JGI IMG/M metagenome (GOLD analysis project Ga0315277, IMG submission 203695) | Sediment microbial communities from Yellowstone Lake, YNP, Wyoming, USA - YL17G05_15 | ecosystem: Environmental > Aquatic > Freshwater > Lake > Sediment | place: USA: Wyoming | collected... | reverse complement strand
ACGATGCCCGCGAAGGTGGACTTCCGGCCGCTACTAGCGGCGAGAAGAAGAGGGTGATTCACCGCAGAGGACGCAGAGGGCGCAGAGGGAAAGCACCTGGGACAGAAAGGCCTAAGGTCTAAGGCCTAAGGCCGAGGGAGAAACCAGAAGGAACCTCCCTCACCCTGACCCTCTCCCGGAGGGAGAGGGGAGATAGATCGGAACGGCGAAACTTGTCCGACGAAGCCTTGGCGAAGGCGAATCCTAATGACTAATGTCGATTCAATGACGAAAAAGAAATGACGAAGGCGGGGCGGAGGAGAGAGGGGACATGCTGGCGGCGGTGGTGATCGCGGTGATGATCGCGCTCAACTCGGGGGCGAGCGCCGGGGAGGTGTACAACCCCGGGTACCACGCGGGATTGACGCTGTTGTTCACGATCCTCGCGGTGGCGCTAGCGCCGGCGCCTGGGATGGTGCTCTCGGCAATGGTGAAACGGGAGAGCCTGGAGGACGCGTTCTCGCGGGGACGGACGCTGCGACGGGTGCGGATCGGGATGCTCTGCTACCAGGGGTACCTGCTGGGGGCGTACGCGCTCGTGACGTGGTGGCTTGAGTGGCCGGTGCTGGTGGACGGGACGCTGGGACTGGGGGGATGGGTGCTAGCGGACGAACTGCTGCGACTAGCGCCTTTTCTGGGGATGGTGGCGCTCGCGTGGGTTCCGCTCTACCGGATCGACCGGAAGCTGCGAGGAGGGACGTGGACGCTGCGGGAGTACGTGGAGTGGCGCCTGCGACAGGAGGTGCTGTTCGTCCTGGTGCCGTTCGCGGCGCTGGTGACGGTGGTGGACGTGATGGGACACCTTCCGTGGGCGGAGACGCTGGAACGGACGCGACTGGACTGGGTGATCGCGCTGGGGACGATGGGGGCGCTGTTCGTCTTTTCGCCGCACCTGATCCGGCACGTGTGGAAGACGCGACGCATGGAGGAAGGGCCGTTGCGGGAGCGCCTGACGGCGCTAGCGGCACGGGCGAAGATGAGATGCCGCGATATCCTCGTGTGGGAGACGCTGGGCGGACACGTGGTGAACGCGTGCGTGACGGGGATCATCGCCCCGGCCCGGTACGTGCTGGTGACGGACGCGCTGATGGAGAGTCTGAGCCCGGAGGAGGTGGAAGGGGTGTTCGCACACGAGGTGGGACACGTGCGGGGAAGACACATCCTGACGTACGGGGCGTTCACGGCGGGGTTTCTAGCGGCGGCGGTGCTCGCGGAGGCGGCGGCGGTGCTCGCGGGGAAAGCGGGGCCGGGATGGGCGGGGACGACGACGCTGGCGGAGGCGCTCGTGGCGGCGCTAGCGGCGCTCTACTGGGGGGCGGGCTTCGGCTTCGTGTCGCGAAGGATGGAACTGGAGGCGGACCTCTACGCGGTGGAGCTGACTCAGGACACGGGGAGCTTCGTGAATGCGCTGGAGCGGATATCGTATTTCAGCGGCCGCGCGCGGACGGCGAGGTCGTGGCGACATTACAGCATCGCGAGACGGACGGAATTTCTGCTCGGGTGCGAGACGGACGGGGCGAGACGAGAACGGTTCCGACGAGGAATGTCGATGCTGCGGTGGGGCATCGTGGCGTTCACGGCGATAGCGTGCGGGGGAGCGGCGGCGATTTTGATGAAGTGAAGGAAGAAGACGCTGAGACGCTAAGACGCTGAGTTGACGAAGAGCGGAAGCCGGCCTGAGAGATCGGGGCGGCTTTTTTTGTGAAATAACTTTTTGACCGCAGAGGGCACAGAGGAAAACTGAGGGGACAGAAAGGCTGAAGGCGGAAGGCCGAAGGCGGAAGGCTGAAGGAGAAGGGAGAAGAAACCTCCCTCACCCGCCTTCGCCAAGGCTACGGCGGGCCTGCGGCCCTGACCCTCTCCCGGAGGGAGAGGGGAGATAGAATCGGAATGACGAAATCCAAATGACGATTCCATGTCGAAAAAGAAATGACGAATGGATGGCGGCCACGGCGGGCGGAGGGTCAATGTTTCTTTGCGGAGAGGGCGAGGGCGCGGAGGTAGACGGTTTGGACGGCGCGGGCCCAGGAGCGGATGTCGTGATGTTTTCGGACGTAGGTAGCGGCGGCGCGACCGAGACGCGAGGCGAGAGCGGGGTCGCCGACGACCTTGAGGATGGCGCCTGCGAGGATGCGCTCGTCGCCGGGGGGGAAGAGGACGCCGGTCTTTCCGTGGGTGACGACTTCGCGACAGCCGGGGATGTCGGAGGCGACGACGACCTTGCCGAGGGCCATGCCCTCGAGGAGGGAGAGGGTGGGACCTCCGTCGCGGGCGGAGAGGACGTGGACGGAGGAGACAGCGGCGATCTCGTGGGCGTCGTCGCGGTAGCCGGTGCAGAAGACCTTGGGGGCGATGCCGAGCTGTCGAGCGAGGTCGCGGCAGAAGCCGACCATCGCTCCGTCGCCGACGAGGAGGAAGCGGAGGCGGGGCTTGACCTGGAGGACGTGCCGCGCGGCGCGAAGAAGGGTGCCGGGGTCCTTGGGGGCGTCGAGGCGTCCGGCCATGAGGACGAGACGGGTGCCGGGAGCGAGGTCGAGGCGACGTCTGATCTCTGCGCCGCCCGCGCGCGCAAGAGGCTCGTCGATTTCGACGCCGTCGGGAACGGTGTGAACGCGAGAGGGGAAGACGAGCCGGAGACGAAGGGCGGTCCGGGTCTCGGTCTCGGAGGCGCAGATCATGGCGTGGGTGAGGCGGGCGAAGGCACGTTCGACGCCGGCGTAGAGCCTCGCCCGTCGCGGCGAGGCGTTGTAGAGGAAGGGAAAGGCGTGGGGGGTGTGGACGACGGCATGGGTGGAGGCGCCTCGCGCGGCGGGCCGGCCGAGAACGGCGACCTTGTGTCCGTGAAAATGCGCGACGTCGAACCGCCCGCCCCGGAGGATCGTCATGACGCGATAGGCGGCCTCGATGTCCCGACGGGCATGGAAGAAGGGGCGGATGTCGAGGGGGAGGACGCGGACGTGAAGAGCGCGGAGGTCGTCGAGGAACTCGGGACGGTCGAGAGCGGAGGCGACGACGACGGAGTCGAAGAGCGCGGGGTCGAGGTGGCGAAGGAGGAGCTGGAGAAGGCGGGCGGGCCTGCCCCGCCCCTCGCGGATGACGTGAAGGACGCGGATCCTGCGCGGGAGACGCGGATGCGCCGAGGCGGGCTTCGTGCGAGGCAGTCCGGCCCGCCCGAAAAGCGAGAGGAGATCGAGGATCCGGTCGGTCATGGCTTGCACTCCGGTGCGAGACCCAGGATGGTATGATACCGTTTTTGGAGGGCGTCGGCCACTGTTTGTGCGGAGAAATCGGCGGCGAGGCGCGAGGGCGCGGCGGAACCCATGAGGCGGGCGGGGTCGGGGACGCCGAAATCGGCCAGGAGGGGGAAGAGCCAGTATTTCATTACCCTGCACTCTTGATGTGAGCGGACGGCGCGAATAGAATGCCAAGGCATTGTAACCGAAACGGACTTTGAGGGTCATGAACTTTCGCGGCGGACGGAGAGGGCAGGGTCGAGGACCGCCTGCGAGACTTGCGGGAGGATGCGGTGAAGCGGCACCAGTCGGGGGAGACGGTTTACCTGACGTTCGGGAGCCTGGCCGGGGTGCCGGGGCTCGCGCACGGGGTGAGCACGCGGACGGGCGGGGTGAGCCGTCCGCCGTTTGATTCCATGAACATGGGTTTTCACGAGGACGAGGAGGCGTCGCGGGTGGTGGAGAACCGGAGGCGGTTCGTGACGGCGCTGGGGTGGGACCTCGCGGACGTGGTGACGACGCGGCAGGTTCACGGGACGCGGGTGCGGGTGGTGGGACGCGCGGACGCGGGGCGAGGGACGCTGGAGGAACCCGAGGAATCGTGGACGTGCGACGCGCTGGTGACGCGGGAGCGAGGGGTCCTGCTGATGGCGCTCTCGGCGGACTGCCCGCTGGTGATGCTAGGGGACGCGGAGGCGGGAGTGGCGGGACTAGCGCACGCGGGGTGGCGGTCGGCGTTCGGGGGGATCCTCGCGGGGACGCTCGAGGCGATGGAATCGCTGGGGGCGAGGCCGGAGCGGGTGACGGCGGCGATCTCCCCGGCGATCGGACGCTGCTGCTACGAGGTGGGCGGGGAACTGCGAGCGGCGGCGCCAGTCGACGAGGCGACGTCACGACGACTCTTTCGCGAGCACGGGGAAAAGTGGCTCCTGGACCTCGTGGGGTTCAGCCGCGAGATGCTCCAAGCGTCGGGCGTCGCGGAGGAGAAGATCGAAAGCGCCGACCTGTGCACGCGATGTCACCCGGAGATGTTCTTTTCGGCGAGGAGGAACGCACGAACGGGACGACAGGCTGCGGTGATCGGGTGGCGATAGAAGAACAGCAGTAGCTCTTTAACCGCAGAGGGCGCAGAGGACGCAGAGGGAAACAGCACGAATTAGGGGTCAATCACAACGGCAGGAAAGACCCAAGGCCTGAGGCCGAGGGAGAAAAGGAAAGATGGATGGGTTCTAGGTTTCGCCGCGGAACGCGGAGGCGAGCATGGCGTATTGGGAGTGACGGTCGATTTTGGTAAACGAGACGCCCATGCCGGGCTCGGAGGCGGTTTCGGTGGCCCACATGACCTTGGCCTCGGCCTCGATGGTCTGCTCCTCGCCGAAAGGGGTCGTGATGCGGATGTGGAGCTGGATGTCCGTGCCGGGGCGGAGAGGGGTCTTTGTGTGAATGAAGATGCCGCCTCGGGAGATGTTCAGCGCCAGACCCTCACCCGACGGCCCCTGAGGCGAACGGATGTCGCCGAAGCGAACCGGGAGGTCTGCGGCGTAGCGCTTGAACTTGCGTTTTTCATCCCACTGCTCGAGACTCATCTTCTGTTCCTGCCTGGAGTTACGTCTTAGCATCGGCCGGCGCCGTACACGCCTGGGCGCACCGGTTCACCGGCGGATGGCACCATCTATTTCGGCTTAAATAGGGACAATCTTTGCCCTATTCGAGGGCGGATGGGCGCCTGTTTAACAGATTTGTTATTCACGGCGCCGGGGAGGGGCGAACAGCAGCAACCGTTTAACCGCAGAGGGCGCAGAGGGAAACAGCGAAAACAGGGTTCAAAACAGCAACAATTAGGAACCACAAGGGGGGATAGGGAGTACTGAAAGATCAAATACCCAGGGTGAGAAAGAGACGCGCGGAGGGAGGGTGAGTCACTCGGCGGGGAAGAGGAGGGCCTGGGAGAAGGCGGACTGGAAGTCGGGGCGGCCGGCGAGCTCGACGTAGCGGATGGTTCGAGAGAGGAGGTCGGAATCGCGGCGGCAGGCGCGATTGACGAGCGCGAGCTTGGCGCCGGCGGAGGCGGCGTTGCCGACGAAGCGGATGCGTTCGAGAGGGATGTCCGGGAGGAGACCGATGCGGAGTGCGCGCTCGGGACGGAGGAAGTTGCCGAAGGCGCCTGCGAGGAGTACGTGGCGGATGTCGGAGGAGGCGACGCCGAGTTCCTTCTGGATGAGCTGGACGCCGGTGAAGATGGCGCCCTTGGCAAGCTGGACCTCGCGGACGTCGCGCTGGGTGAGGTAGACGGGCTCTCCGTTCTGAGACTGGTCGGGCCAGGCGAGGACGAAGTCGTTTCCCTGGTCGCCGGGACGGATGCGTCGGGCGAGAGGCTCGCCGAGCGAAGGGAGGTCTGAGGCGCCGAGGATCCGGCCGGAGGGGTCGATGACGCCGAGGCGGAGGAGCTCGGCGACGGCGTCGATGAGCCCGGTACCGCAGATGCCGACGACCTTGTCGCCTGCGATGAGCCGGAGACGGACGTCGGAGTCGATGTCGACGGCTTCGACGGCGCCGGCGGCGGCGCGCATGCCGAACTTGATGCGGGCGCCCTCGAAGGCGGGACCGGCGGCGGTGGAGCAGGCGACGAGCCTGTCGCGGGTCCCGAGGATGATCTCGCCGTTGGTTCCGATGTCCACAGCGAGGGTGAGTTCGCCGGCCGCGTGCATTTCCGTGGCGAGAGCGACGGCGACGGTGTCGGCCCCGACAAAGCCGGCGACGTTGGGAAGGACGGTGAGGAGGCCGCAGCGGGAAATTTTGAGACCGATCTCGGCGGCAGGTACACTGAGTCCGCAGCGGTAGGCGGCGACGTAGGGGGCCTGCGCGATGGCGAAGGGGTCCACGGCGAGGAGGAGGTGCATCATGGTGGTGTTTCCGACGGCGAGGAGCTCGTAGATATCGGAGGGGTGGACGTGGGCGCGGCTAGCAAGCTCGTGGACGATGTCGTTGATGCAGGCAACGATGGCGGAGTGGAGAAGCGCGAGGCCTTCCTTGTCGCTAGCGGCGTAGGCGATGCGACTGACGACGTCGTCGCCGTAGGCGACCTGGGGATTGGTGCGGCTAGCGACGGCGAGTTCGGCGGCGGAGACGAGGTCGACGAGCGTGCCGACGACGGTGGTGGTTCCGACATCGACGGCGACGCCGAAGCAGCGGGAGGTCGTGTCGTCGGGCTCGACGGACAGGATCTCGCCGTCGAACGAGACGACGGTGACGTTGAAATTGCGATGCCGGAGGAGAGCGGGCAGTCCGCGGAGCGTGTGAAGCGGGACGTGGAGGTTCCCTGGAGCGGAGGAGAGGGCGTCGACGAGCCGGTCGGCGTCGGCACGCTGGTCCTCGAGACGCGGAGGAGGGAGAGTGAGATGTCTCTTGGTGACGGCGGGGTCGAGCGCGACGGAGCGGACAAGACCCGTCTCGAGGATCTTCTGATCGGAGAGACGGGTCTCGTCGGGGATGAAGCAGGTGACGTCGGAGGTCACGCGGACCTGGCAGGCCAGGCGGAGGTTCTGTTCGATCTCCTCGGTGCGGAAGCGTGCGCACTCGCGGTCCGTGAGCGGCGGAGCCTTACCCGCGGTGAGCCGCACCTTGCAATTGCCACAGGCCCCGACGCCGCCACAGGGAGAATTGAGGTGGATGCCCGCCTTGCGCGCGGCTTCGCGAAGCGTCGTCAGACGCGGGACCTCGACGGTTCTGCCGTCCGGCTGAAATAGGACACGAAAAGACTTCACGAAGAGGTTCCTCCCGAAGGAGCCGGGGCGAAGACGCCCCCACCTGGAGCCGTCGCCGGGGATTCTATCAGGAATAGCGGCGGGTCGCGAAGGAATTTCCGGGGGATGAAGGGAGGGAGAGGGGCAGTTGCAGGCAAGCGGGTGGGCAGGAGCAAATACGATATGTGGGGGAATAATACGGCATGAGGCGCAAGGGGTTGCGTTTGGCGAGGAAAAAGACACCGGGAGACTGGGGGCTATCTACCGCGGGGAATGACTAATGCCTAATGACTAATGCCTATTCAATGACAAAACTGCAATGCCTGAGGGCAAAGGAAGAACGCAGAGACCGAGGGAGAAGCAAAAGGGCGTCAAGCATGACGCCGAAGGGCTGAAACAGGGTTTGCCTATAATCAGGACGCACCGATGGCTGAAAGAGAAATGGAAGACGTGTTGCGGGTCCACGAGGAGAATTAGGTTCGGGAGCCACGGAGGCCGATGGGGGGGCAATTTCGCTTGACAAAGAGGGTGTCGGGTGGATAATCCGCAATGCTCGGCAGCGACAGGACGGGCAGAGACGTGTGTGGGGGAGTCCCATGGCACGAAGCAAAGACATGCCAGAGATGTTCGAGGCCTTCCGGCGTGCGAGAGGGGAGCAGGCGCGGAAGTTGGAGGAAGCCAAAGCGGCCGAGAAGCGTGCGGCCGAGTTACGATTGGCGGAGGAGAGGCACGAGGCAGAGAGGTTGACGGAGGAGAAGGCGGCCGAGGAGAGAGCGGCGCAGACGGCGAAGATCGCGGAGAAGCGACTGGCCGAACAGCGACTAGCACAGCAGAAGTCGGCGGAGGAGCGAGCGGCACAGCAGCGGGCAGCCGAGGAGAAGAAGCGGATCGAGGCGCAGGCGGCGGCGGAGAAGCCGGTCGAGGCACCGGCGGCAGGGCCGAAGCCCGCGGCGGCGAGACCCGCGGCGCCGCGGCCGGTCGAGCCGAGAGCCCGGGAGCCCAAGCCGGCGGGGATGAAGCCGACGGGACCGGACGTAAGGAGCCGAGAGGCCGGGGCGTCGTACGTCAGCCGCATGAGCGCCCTGTGGCGGAAGACGGCGCCGAGCTGGCTGGGCCGGCTGATGGAGTCGCGGGACGTTCATTTTCTGCCGCTCGGGGAGCGGCCCCACGTGGTGTTCGGGCTGAGCTATAACGCACTGATCGTGGTCATCATCGTGTTAACCGGGGCGGCGTTCCTGCTGGTTGCGGCGGCGCTGATCATCGGGTCGCATACGAAGGCGGCGCCGCCGAAGCCGAAAGAGGCGGTGCGACCGGCGGTGGAGTCGACCCGCGGAGGCGGCCCGACCCGGGGCGGGTCGGGCGAGCGCATCGTGAAGCCGGTGGAACGCGGAGGGACGGCCGAACGGGGCGGAACCGCGGAACAAGGGGGGACCGGCGCGGTCGCTGCGCCGTATTACCGCGTGCAGGTGCTGACGGTGACGAACCAGGGGTCGCGAATGAAGGGTCTGGACGACGCGACGGAGTTTCTGCGACAGCAGGCGGTGCCGGACGTGATAAAGAAGGTGAGCCGACGCGGGGACAAGGTGATGCTGTTTGCGGGGAGTTTCGGGAAGGACCAGCGGGACGCGGCGGAGCGGCTAGCGGCGAGGCTGCGCCTGATGAAGCTGAACGGGAGGCTGGAGTTCAACGGGGCCATGGTGGTGCCCGCGCAATAGCGGGGGTTTTGGAGAGAACACAGATCCTTTTTTGACAGAGGGACGACATGTCGCTTCACAAGAGTCTATCGTCGGGGACGCGGCTCAGGCGGCAGCGGAGCGTGCTGACGCGGTGGGAACGGGTGCTGCGTCTTCGGGAGGAAGAGCGGTGGGAAGAAGGCCGGTCGGTGTTCGCACTGCCGAAGGTGAAGGTGGTGCGACACAAGAAGCACAAGAAGCCGAAGAAGGAAGCGGCGGCGGCGACGGCGGAGGGGGCGGCGGCTCCGGGCGCGGAAGCGGCGGCCGAGGCGGCGCCCGCGCCGGAGCCGAAGGCGAAAGAGAAGGAAAAGGGAAAAGAGAAGGGGCGGGAGAAGAAGTAAGTCGCAGGAGATGAAGGGCACGAGCCCGAGGCAGAGCCCCGAGGAGTTCCGGGGCTCGCTGCTTTTTCGAGGGGATGACGATCATGGCGAGGTTGGCGCGACGGACGAGAGAGATCGACATCTCGGGCATCCGGAAGGTGTTCGACCTAGCGGGCGCGATGGAGAACCCGGTGAATTTCAGCATCGGGCAGCCGGATTTCGACGTGCCCGAGGCGGTGAAAGAGGCGGCGATCGAGGCCATCCGCGGAGGGTTCAACAAGTACACGGTGACGCAGGGAATCGCGGAGCTTCGGGAGCGGGTGAAGCGGCACTGCCGGACGACGCGGAACTGGGAGCCGGAGGAGGTGTTCATCACGGCCGGGGTGTCGGGAGGACTGCTGCTCCTGACGCTAGCGCTGGTGGACGCGGGGGACGAGGTGATCATCCCGGACCCGTATTTCGTCTCGTACAAGCAACTGACGAAGCTCGTGGGGGCGAAGCCGGTCTTCGTGGACACGTACCCGGACTTCCGGCTGACGGGCGAGCGGCTGGAGAAGGCGATCACGCGGAAGTCAAAACTGCTCTTCCTCAACAGTCCGGCAAACCCCACGGGGGCGGTCTACGGGAGCGAGGACCTGAAGGAGGTCGCGGAACTCTGCCGAAAACACCACATCACGGTGGTGAGCGACGAGATTTACGACGCGTTCTCGTACGACGAGCCCTTCGTGAGCATCACGAGACACCTGGAGGAGACGGTGCTATTGGGAGGATTCTCGAAGAGCTGGGGAATGACGGGGTGGCGACTGGGGTACGTCTGCGGAGCGAAAGACCTCCTGCAGGAGATGCTGAAACTGCAGCAGTTTTCGTTCGTGAATGCGCCTTCGATGGTGCAGAAGGCGGGACTAGCGGCGCTGGACACGGACGTGTCGGCGCACATCGCGGATTACAAGAGGCGGCGGGACCTGGTGTACGAGGGGCTAAAGGAGAAGTTCGAAATTACGAAGCCGGGGGGGGCATTTTACGTTTTTCCGAAGATTCCAAAGGGTACGGACCAGGAATTCGCGGAACGGGCGATCCGGCGGAAGTGTCTGGTGATCCCGGGGTCGGTTTTCAGCGAACGGAACACGCATTTCCGGCTCAGCTACGCGACGAGCGTGGAACAGATTAAACGGGGCGTGGAAATACTGAACTCATTGGTATGAAAGGACCTGCGGAGAGTCCGGGGTCATTTTTTGCCGATTTTGCTTGCATCGGTAGGGGCAGCAAGAAATAATGCTGTTTCTACCATGGGGGGGTCCGCACGGGGGGATGCTCTTCTGCAGCGGTCCCTGGCCCTCCCTTCGCCTCCGCAATGAGAACGAAAAGCCTCGGAGAACGCAGATGAGGTTTGAGCTGGTAGACCGGATCCTGGAGGTGAAACCGGGCCATTCGCTGCGCGCGGTCAAGGCACTGAGCCTAGCGGAAGAGTACCTGCAGGACCATTTTCCCGGGAGGCCGGTGATGCCCGGGGTGATGATGGTCGAGGCGATGGTGCAGGCGTGCGCGTGGATGGTGCGGCTGGAGACGGACTTCCAGCCGTCGGTGGTGATGCTGAAGGAAGCGCGGGGGGTGCGGTACGGGCAGTTCGTGAACCCGGGCGACCTGCTGACGGTCGATGTGGAGCTGGTGAAACTGGGAGAGGGACGAGCCCACTTCAAGGGAAGCGGGCTGGTGGACGGACAGGTCGTGGTGAGCGGACGACTGGAACTGGAGTATTACAGCTTAGCGGACAAGAAACCGGTATTGGCCGACATCGACCGGAGACTTCGGGAAGAGATGCGTCGACGGTATGAGGTCGTGCGGTCGAGGACGTCGCCGGGGGGCATCCCGGCCCGCACGAGCACGGAGGGGAGCTGAGCGCCCGAAGCGATCCGGGCCGTCCGACGGGGAGGCGCTCCGCCTCGGCTCGCCGATCCGGAGAGGGTCGTGCGAATCCCGAGGAGGGATCGGGGCGACCAGGGACGGGACATGAGACTTCTCCTGGTGCAGTCGTCGCACCTGAATCACGACGGCACGGTGTTCCACAGCAGCCATCTTCCGTATCCGGGACTGGCGCTGCCGCTGATCGCGGCACTGACGCCCGGCGACGTGGACATCGCGATCGTCAACGATTACTTCGAGACGATCGACTACGACGACCCGGCGGAGGTGGTGGGACTGACGGCGATGACGCCGCAGGCGCCCCGGGCGTATCAGATTGCGTCGGAGTTCCGGCGCCGGGGCAAGAAAGTGGTGATGGGCGGGTTCCACGCGTCGCTCTATCCGGAGGAAGCGGGCCGGTACTGCGACGCGGTGGTCGTGGGAGAAGCGGAGAACCTCTGGGGCCGTGTGTGGGGAGACGTGCTGGCCGGGAAGCTGGGGGGGGTGTACCGGGCGGAGGGCCACCCGGACCTCGCGGGGCTTCCGGCGCCGCGGTATGATCTTTTGAATCGCCGGGGATACTCGCTCTTGTCCTACCCGGTGGAGACGACGCGGGGATGTCCGCACGGGTGCGAGTTCTGCAGCGTGCGGCACTTTTACGGGGGCACGTACCGTTCGCGTCCGGTGGAAGAGGTGGTGCGGGACATCCGTGCCACGCGGTCGCCTTACATTTTTTTCACCGACGACAACATTGCGGCCAACAGGGCGTATACGATGCGACTGTTGGAGGCGATTCGGCCGCTGGGAATCGTATGGGGGTCGCAGTGCAACGTGTCGGCGTGCGAGGACGAGGAGTTTCTCGCGGCGGCGCGGAGTTCCGGGTGTTTTTCGCTCTTTCTCGGGGTGGAGAGTCTGGAACAGAGGAGTCTGGACGCGCACGGGAAGGCGTTCAACCGGGTGGCGGACTACAGCGAAGCGCTGGGAAAGATGTCGCGTGCGGGAATCGCGGCGAGCGTGGCGATGATCCTGGGACTGGACGGGGACGGGGAGGACGTGTTCGACCGGACGTATGAGTTTCTGACGAAGGCGAAGGTCCCGATCGCGTATTTTTTCATCCTAGCGCCGGCGCCCGCGACGGCGCTGTTCGAGCGGCTGGAGCGGGAAGGGAGGCTGCTGCACAAGGACTGGAGCCGGTACGGCGGGGACGAGAGCGTGTTCGTTCCGAAGGGGATGACGCCGAAGCGGCTGGAAGAGGGGTTCTGGGAGCTCTACACGCGGTTCTACTCGATGCGGTCGATCGTGAGGCGACTCTTGTGGCCTCCGAGATGGGACTTTCGCACGGTGATTGCTCTCAAGTGCAACCTGCTGCACAGGAGAAGCCTGCGCCGGGGAATCCATCCCCTGCGAGGATAAGTGTCGTCTGGGATCGTCCAGTGGGGACCTACTAGGAGGTTGGTGCAGATGTCCGACACGGAAGAGATTTTTTCCAAGGTGAAGGAAAGCCTGGTCGAAGCACTGAGCGTGGACGAGGACGAAGTGACGATGGAGGCCTCGCTGACGCGGGACCTGGGAGCGGAGTCGATCGACTTTCTGGACATCGTGTTCCGTCTGGAGAAGTCGTTCGGGATCAAGATT
>Ga0315277_10009248_pt1 | contig 12602 bp, 8 predicted proteins | sample YL17G05_15_MG_FD_203695 | JGI IMG/M metagenome (GOLD analysis project Ga0315277, IMG submission 203695) | Sediment microbial communities from Yellowstone Lake, YNP, Wyoming, USA - YL17G05_15 | ecosystem: Environmental > Aquatic > Freshwater > Lake > Sediment | place: USA: Wyoming | collected... | reverse complement strand
AGGGCGGGCATGCCTGCCCGCCCGTACGGGCCCGCGGAATCGTCTCAGGAAACGGCGGGCAGGTATGCCCGCCCTACTTCGTCTCCGGTCTCAGCAGCGGGAACAGGACCACGTCCCGGATGCTCTGCTGGTTGGTCAGGAGCATGACGACGCGGTCGATGCCGATGCCCAGCCCGCCCGCCGGGGGCATCCCGTGGCGAAGCGCGGTGACGAAGTCCTCGTCCATCACCCGCATCGTCTCGCCCTCCGCCTCCCCGCGAAGCTGCTGCCGAAAGTTGGCTTCCTGGACGGCCGGGTCGTTCAGCTCCGTGTAGGCGTTGGCGATCTCCATGCCCGCGATGAAGCACTCAAACCGCAGCGCGACGGACGGATCGTCGGTCTTCCGCCGCGTCAGCGGGCAAAGCTCGGCAGGATAATCCTTTACGAAGATCGGGCGGTCCATCTTCGCCAACTCCGGCTCAACGGTGAGCTTAAACACTTCGTCCGCCACGACGGCGTCGTCCTTGTTGCCCTCCTCGACCCCGAGCTGCCGGGCCTTGGCCCGCAGGGCGGATGGATGGCGCATCGACACCCCCGCGTGCTCCCGGAGCAATTCATCGTAAGTCTTCCGCGGCCAGGGGCGCGAATAATCCATCTCCATCTCGCCATATCTCAGCTTCGCCGACCCGCCAACCGTTTCGGCCGCCGTGGAGATCAACTCCTCCGTGATCCCCATCATAACCTCGTAGTCCGCGTAGGCCTGGTAGAGCTCCATCATGGTGAACTCGGGGTTGTGCCGCGTGTCCAGCCCCTCGTTGCGGAAGTTGCGGTTGATCTCGAAGACCTTGTTCATCCCGCCCACGAGCAATCGCTTGAGGTACAACTCCGGACTGATCCGAAGATACAGGTCGCAGTCCAGCGTGTTGTGGTGGGTGGTGAAGGGCCTGGCCGCCGCCCCACCATAGACGGCCTGCATCATCGGCGTCTCGACCTCGACGAACCCGCGGGCCTTGAGGCGCTCGCGGAAGTGCTCGATGATCGCGATCCGCTTCCTGAAGACCTCCAGCGACTCCGGGTTGGTCATCAGGTCCAGGTATCGCTGCCGGTAGCGGATCTCCACGTCCACCAGCCCGTGGAACTTCTCCGGCATGGGCTCAAGGCTCTTGCAGAGCAGCGCCAGGCGGTCGGCGAAGATGGTGATCTCACCGGTCTTGGTCCGCATGAGCGGCCCGGAGGCCCCGACGATGTCGCCCAGGTCCAGCAGCTTCGCGAGGTCCCAGTCGCGGCCCTCCAAGCCCTTAGGGGGCCTGGCGGGCTGGTCCTTGCGGAGGCAAATCTGCATCTGTCCGGTCTGGTCGCGGATGTGGGCGAAGATCATCTTGCCCATGTCGCGAAGGAGGACAAGCCGCCCTGCGGCATCGGCGACCTGTCCCTCCTTAGGCTCCTGGAACCGGCCGAGGATGCTCGCGATATCCTCGGCGGTATCGTACCTGCCGCCGTAGGGGTCGATGCCCAGGTCGCGGATGGCCTGGAGCTTCCTGGCTCGATCTTCCTGCACCTTGTCCAGCATGTTCCGTCTGCTTCTGCTAGCCCCCGATGTAAATCGGGGGTTGCTCTACTAGCCCCCGATGGAAATCGGGGGGTGCTCTACTAGCCCCCGATGGAAATCGGGGGTTGGGATTCTCGACCCCCGGCTTCCGCCGGGGGCTAGTTGTGAAACTCGTCCTACTAGCCCCCGATGGAAATCGGGGGTCGGGAAACGCCCAGGAAGTCTGGGGCCCTCAACCCCCGGCTTCCGCCGGGGGCTAGTTATGAAACTGCTTCTACTTCTACGAAGTGAGCCATCATCAGGCAGGGGCGGAGGTAAGTCAAGGACAACGGAACCCGGCGGGGACTGGACCCCCCACGGAACCGGAAACCGCGCGGTCACTTGAGTGACCATGCCTCGAGCCCTCCCTCAACCTTTGTTTGACCGTCCGCCGCCGCCCTGCTAGACTCCCCCGGCTGACGGAGCGAGCGGAAGGGACGGACGGATATGGGCAAGCACATCGTAGCACTCATCATGGGCGACGGGACGGGACCGGAGCTTGCCGAGGCGGCCCGGCGGTGCATCGACGCCGCCCTGGCGACCACCCCCGGCGCCGGCAGCATCGAATGGAGGCCCTGCCAGGCCGGCGTGGACGTGGTGGCCGAGGGGAGGGGCCCGCTGCCGGAGCGGACGCTCCAGGCCGTCCGGGAGAGCAACGCGACGCTCAAGGCGCCCATCACCACGCCCATCGGCGGCGGCTTCCGCAGCGTGAACGTGCTCCTGCGGCAGACGCTGGACCTGTACGCCTGCGTCCGCCCATGCAAGAGCTACAAGGGCGTGCGGAGCAGGTACCAGAACATCGACCTGGTGATCGTCCGCGAGAACACCGAGGACCTGTACGCGGGCGTGGAGTTCGAGAAGGGCAAGGCCGCCACCGCCGGACTGATCGACTACATCAACACCGTCTCGGCGGAGCGGAAGATCAGGACGGGGCGGGACACAACCGGCATCTCCATCAAGCCCATCAGCGAGGAGAACACGCGGCGGATCGTGCGGTACGCCTTCAACTACGCACGCGCCAACGGGAAAAGGAAGGTCACCGCCGTCCAGAAGGCCAACATCATGAAGTACACCGACGGGCTGTTCAAGGCGGTCGCTGCCGAGGTGGCGAAGGAGTTCGCCGACATCGCCTTCGAGGAGATGCTCGTCGATAACATGTGCATGCAGCTCGTGCAGAAGCCGGAGTTGTACGACGTGCTGGTGCTGCCGAACCTGTACGGCGACATCCTCTCGGACCTGTGCGCGGGCCTGGTGGGTGGGCTGGGCGTGGCGCCGGGCGCCAACATCGGGGACGGCGCCGCGGTCTTCGAGGCCACCCACGGCAGCGCCCCCAAGTACAAGGGCCTCAACAAGGTCAACCCGACCGCCCTGATCCTCTCGGGGATGCTGATGCTGCGATACCTGGGGGAGAAGGCGGCGGCAGACAGGCTCGAAAACGCCGTCGCCGGGACAATCGCCGAAGGCAAGAGCGTCACCTACGACATGAAACCGCGCCGCGACGACCCGACCGCCGTCGGCACGCGAGAAATGGCAGATGCGATTATCGAGAAGATGAAGGCGGCAGCAACCGGTAACCAGTAATCAGTAACTCGTTACCGGTGACGGATTTGTGTGGGCGGCGGGTGGCGTGGTTTGCGGAGCGCAGCGGAGCAACCACGGTCGCAGGCAGATGGGGACAGCGTGGTTGTCGCCGTCCGGGTTCGCCGGACATGACGCGGCGAACCACGGCACCCGGCGCTGGACCGTTTCGTGATCCCCATAGCCCCGCCGTTCGGGGCGGAAGAGTTGTTCCCCCCGCGTGAGCGGGGGGAGCCCTGCTCCGGCAACCAACGTGCTTCTCTTTGCGCCGCGTCGGATGTACGATTCGCGGCCATGGACGAACAGGCCGCACGGGACATCCTGAGCGGGGAGCGTCGCGGCATTTGCGCGGCCATCCTGCGCGCGGGACTTGCGGTGGGGAGCGTCCCGTACGCGGTTGCGGTGCGCCTGCGCCGATGGGGCTATCGCAAAGGAATCCTCGCGTCGCGGAGCGCCGGGGAAGCCCACGGAGCGCAGGCCGTGGGCCTCCGGGCTGTTCCGGTGATCTCGGTGGGGAACATCACCACCGGAGGGACGGGCAAGACGCCGATGGTCGCATGGGTGGTCCAGCACTTGCGGGAGGGCGGTCGCAGGCCGGCGATACTCATGCGCGGGTACAAGGCGACCGGGGGCAAGTCCGACGAGGCGGAGATGCTCAGGCGAATCTGCGCCGATTCGGTCCCGGCGCCTTCCGAATCACCGACTCCCGAGCCCGCCCGCCCGGAGGATAGGCCGTCGGCGCGGTCATGGTCCGTCCCGGTGATCGTGAATCCGGACCGAGTGGCGGGGGCGAGGCAGGCGGTCGAGCAGGGGGCCGACGTGCTGGTGATGGACGACGGCTTCCAGCATCGCCGGCTGCGGCGGGACCTGGACATCGTGCTCATCGACGCGACGAACCCCTTCGGCTACGGCTGGTGCCTGCCGCGGGGGCTTCTCCGCGAGCCGGTGTCGTCCCTGAGGGACGCCGGGGCGATCGTCATCACCCGCAGCGACGCGATCTCCACCGACTCGCTACAGGCGCTGAAGGACCGCCTGGCGCGCCTGTCCCCGCGCGCGAGCCTTCACGCCGCCGTCCACAGGCCGACGAGGATCATCCACGAGGACGGCGCCCAATCGCCTGCCGAAACGATGGAGAAGCGCCGGTCGCTGGCCTTCTGCGGCATCGGCAATCCGCGGAGTTTTTTCGATACGCTGAAACGCCTGGGGGCTGACCTCGTCGCGTGCCGGGCGCTGGAGGACCACGTCGAGTACACAAAGGAAGTGATCGAATGGCTCCGCCAAGAGGCCATCCGCTGCGGCGCGGAGCTCCTCATCACCACGCAGAAGGACGCGGTGAAGCTCGCCGGGGCGAAGCTCCCGCTGCCCCTCTGGATTCTGGAGGTCCGGATGGAGGTCGTCGGCGGCCGGGAGGAACTGCTGCGGAAGATTCTCCAGGCGCCCGAAGCAGAGCAGAGGTAATGGCCCGCGCGGTGGGGCTCCCGTCACACCGCGTTCCGGCGTCTTCCGGTGCGGCGGGACGGGAGCCCGGCCGCGCCGGCAACAGAAAGGTCTGGTCAGAGATTACATGAGTGTTTCAGTCAACTGGTCGAACCCGTACGCGGACCGCCGTGGCCGGTGGTACAAGGGCAACCTGCACACGCACACCTCGCCGGCGAGCGACTGCGCGAAGGTCGGCGTCGAGCGGGTGCTGGACCTGTACGTTCAGGCGCGATATGAGTTCCTCGCGATCTCGGACCACAAGGCGCTGACCGTCGCGGCCCGGAAGGGATTGGTCCTCATCAGCGGCGTGGAGTGGCACTCGCCGGCCGGGGAGCACACGGGCATTTACAGCCTGGATCAGGACGCGCTCAAGGCCGCCGTCGCGATTCCGGATCACGAATCGCTGTTGGGCTACCTGGCCGACAAGGACGCGCTGGTGATCCTGAACCACCCGAACTGGCAGGCGACCCCGCACTACCGCCGGGAGCAACTGGACCGCAAGACCCCCTTCGACGGGATCGAGGTTTACAACGGCGTGATCGAGCGACTGGAGGGCTCGTCCGTCGCGACGGACAAGTGGGACTACCTGCTGGCCAAGGACAGGCGGGTGCTGGGCTTCGCCAGCGACGATTCGCACGTCGAGGGCGACGTCGGCCTGGCGGCAATCGTCGTCCGTTCGCCGGCGAGGAGCCCCCGGAGCATCCTGGGCGCGCTGCGGCGGGGGAACTTCTACTGCTCCACCGGCGTCGGCGTCATCGACATCCGCAGGGAGGGGGACCTGATCGCTTTCCAGACGGAAGACGGCCAGGAAATCCAGGCGATCGGCCAGGGCGGGGTGCTGGTGGAGCGCGTCAGGTCCGCTTCGATGTCCTTTGACATCTCCAGGACCGCCGGCCGGTATGTCCGCTTCGCCGCGTATGGGCCGGGCTCGTCCATGGCCTGGACGCAGCCGTTCTTCCGCGAATGACCGGCGGCGGGACAGGCGTCCGGCCTGTCCCGACAGGCGGGACCTGCCTGCCCCCGGCACCTGCCTACCCGCAGCAAGCGGGCAGGGCCAGGCATGCGCCGTGTAGCAGGCCACGGCTTCAGCCGTGGTGCCGCGAGCCCCCCACCCCCATCCCCTCCCCCCGCGGGCAAGGTCCAGGTCTGCCCGAAGGCGTCGATACCGCGGGGGGAGGGGCAGGGGAGGGGGGCGCCGAAAACCACCGCTGAAGCGGTGGCCTGTTACACGACTGGAACATGGGAATCGGTCGGGCCATTGGGGGTGGCCCGAACAAGGGCGTCCACAGGGCTTCCACCAAAACGCTGATGCAAGCAGGCAGGGCTCGTGCAGTTGCTTGACCCCCGGGTGGGGATTAGAATCTTGGCCATGCACTACCTCATCGAACGACTGGAGCGTTTCGGCTCCCCGCGCATCCTGCTGATCGGGGACTTCATGTTGGACCGCTACGTCCATGGGGACGCCGAGCGGATCAGCCCCGAGGCGCCGGTCCCGGTCCTGCGGATGCTGCGGACCGAAAGCCGGGTCGGCGGGGCGGGGAACGTCGCGGCGGCGATCCTGGCGCTGGGGGCGAAGGTGGCCTGCGTCGGGGTCGTCGGGCAGGACGCGGCAGGGGAGGAACTGTCCCGCCTGCTCGTGACGGCCGGGGCGGAGGTCTCCACGCTGGTCCGCCTGAGCGACGTCGGCACGACGGTCAAGACGCGGTTCGTGGGCCTGGCCCAGCACCGTCACGCGCAGCAGATGCTCCGGGTGGACGAGGACCCGACCAAGCCTGTCGGCGACCACGTGGGCGTGACGCTCCGCGCGGCGGCCCGCGGGCAGCTTCGGAACTGCGCCGCCGTGGCCATCGAGGACTACGACAAGGGCGTCCTGACCAACGCCGTCACCCCGCAGATCATCGCCGACGCCCGCGCCGCCGGAAAGACGGTGATCGTGGACCCGGCCAGGATCGGCGACTACCGGCGATACCGCGGTGCGACGGTCATCAAACCCAACCGCGATGAGGCGCATCTCGCGACCGGCGTCAGCATCCATGACGAGGAATCGCTGAAGGTCGCCGCCCAGCAGATCGTCTTCGCCACCGAGGCGCAGGCCGTCGTCATCACGCTGGACCGGGAAGGCGCCTACCTCTACGCCCGCGACGGCGAAGGGCGGCGCATCCCCACGCGCCCCCGGGCCGTCTATGACGTGACCGGAGCGGGCGACGAGACGCTGGCGATGATGGCGGTGGCCCTCGCCGAAGGCTGCACGCTCGACGAGGCGGTGGCGCTGGCGAACGTGGCCGGAGGGCTGGAGGTGGAGCGGTTCGGCGTCGTGCCCATCCGCCGCGAGGAGGTCCACTACGAGCTTCGGCACGCGATCGGCCTGCGGGACAGCAAGGTAATGGAGCGCAAGCGCCTGGCCGACGAGGTGGCCCGGCGGAGGCGCAGCGGCGAGGTCATCGCCTTCACCAACGGGTGCTTCGACCTGCTGCACGTCGGCCACGTGCGATACCTTCAGCAGGCCCGCGAGCAGGGCTCGTGCCTGATCGTGGCGATCAACTCCGATGACAGCGTCCGGCGGCTGAAAGGCCCCTCGCGACCGGTCATCGGCCAAAACGAGCGGGCCGAGATGCTCGCCAGCCTGGAATGCGTGGATTTCGTGACGGTCTTCGAGGAGGATACGCCGATCCCGCTGCTGGAGCTGCTTCGGCCGGACGTGCTGGTAAAGGGCGGGACCACGCCGGTGGTCGTCGGACGCGAGCTGGTGGAGGGCTACGGCGGCAAGGTCATCACTACCGGCGCCGTCGAGGGCCTGAGCACCACGGAGATCATCAACAGGATCGTGAACACCAAAGGCGGCGGGTAGGCAAACCCGAAGCACAAGACGCGAGATCCGCCCGTCCGGGCGGATTTCGAGGTTCGTGCTTCGGATTTCCACCGTTATGGGAACCAAAGGTGATGCTGTGGTCAACAAAGCCGTATTTCTGGACCGGGACAACACGATCATCCAAGACCCCGGCTACCTGAGCGATCCGGCGGCGGTGAAGCTGCTTCCGGGCGTGGAGCTGGCGATCAAGTCGCTCAGGCAGGCGGGCTACAAGATCGTGGTGGTGACCAACCAGTCGGGCATTGCCCGGGGGCTTCTGACGCAGGAGGCCCTGGAGAGAATCCACACGGAGATGCAGCGCCAGCTCGCGGAGAAATCCGCTCACCTGGACGCGATCTACTACTGCCCGTACCACCCCGAGGGCACGGTGGAGGCCTACGCGGTGGAATCGGACCTCCGCAAGCCCCGCCCCGGCATGTTGCTGAAGGCGGCCCACGAACTGGACATCGACCTGCCGTCGAGCTGGATGGTCGGTGACGGCCCTCGCGACATCGAGGCCGGGCAGCGGGCGGGCTGCCGGACCATCCGCGTCCGCCTGCCCGACCGTCAGCCCCTCCCGGGCGAGCAGGAGGACGAAGACGTCGAGGCCGACTTCACGCTGCGGAACCTCGTCGAGGCGGCCCGGGTGATCCTCCGCGAGGACAAGCGCCAGCCTGGCGCTATCCGGCGCGAGGCCGCGGCGGCACCTCTCGCGGAGGCGGAGACCTCAGCCGCCCCTCAAACGGGCGAACCTGCCACGTCGCCCACCCAGGAGGCGCCCCAGATCGCTCCGCCGACGGCCGAAGCCCAGGCCCAGGCCGCTTCCGAGCGGCAGGCGCCCAGTGATCGCGAGATCCAACTGGAAATGCTCCGCCTTCTCCAGGAGCTCGCCGGCCGAACCCGGCCGGGGGAGTTCAGCATCGCAAGGCTGGTCGCGAGCGTGGCGCAGGCCCTTTCCATCCTGACGCTCGTGGCGGCGATGGCGAACCGGATTCTCGGCGCGTCGGTGTCGGACACGATCGTCTGGGTCCTGGTCGCCATCGTGCTCCAGGTGATGGCGGTAACTTTCTGGGTGATTCGGCGGAACCCGTAGCCTCCCGGCGGGTCTATAATAGGGAAAAGACCGCGTGGTTTCCCTGCGCGAAGGGCGCCGGTGAGCCGCCGGAGGTCCCAGGCAGGAAGGGAGTGGCGATCATGGCTTGGAGTGTGCTGAAGGTCACAGTGGGAGTTCTCGCCCTGGGGCTGCTCTGGGGCGGGCTGAGCGGGGACGAGGCGAGCGGCGCGAAATCTCCGACCACCCAGCCGGCCGCTTCGGCGGGAGGCAAGCCCGCCGCGAAGAGCGGCGTGGAAGCGATCGACGCCAAGCACCTTGAGACGGTGCGGAAGCTGATCAACGACGGCGTGGCTTACCTGCTGGCGTCTGAGGACAAGGACGGCGGGTGGAGCGCCGGCGGGGCGTACAAGCCGGCTATGACCGCCATCGTCCTGAAGGTCCTGGTCCAGCAGCCGGACTACAAGGCAAACTCGCCCGTGGTGAAGAGGGGTTTCGAGGTGCTGATGAAGTACCGGCAGAAGGACGGCGGGTTCTACGATCCCGGCGCCGGCGTGGAGAACTACACGACCGCCCTGGCGGTGATGGCGCTGTCGGCGGCCAAGGACCCGCGGCACGCCGGTGCGCTCCGCGAGGCGGTCGCTTACCTGAAAGGCCTTCAGATCGTCCCCGGGGCCGAGTCGCCCGACGGTCGGAAGATCACCGAGGACCACGTGTTCGTTGGCGGCGTGACCTACGGGAAGCACGGCCGGCCGGACATGAGCAACGTCGGTTTCTGGATGGACGCGCTTCAGGCGGCGGGCGTGCCGGGCGACGACCCGGCCGTCCAGAAGGCGCTGCTCTTCGTGACGCGGGCGCAGAACCGCAGCGAGTCCAACCCGCTGGCCTGGGCGGCGGCGGAGAACGACGGGGGATTCGTTTACGCCCCGTCGAGCAAGGACGGCAAGGGCGGGGGAGAGTCCATGGCCGGGCCGGGGCGCGGCGGGCAAGGGCTCCGGAGCTACGGCTCGATGACCTACGTCGGGTTCAAGAGCATGCTCTACGCCAACGTGGGCAGGGACGACCCGCGGATTCAGGCGGCCTACAAGTGGATTCGCACGTATTGGCGGCTGGACAGCAACCCCAACATGCCCGAGGCCAAGTCGATGCAGGGGCTTTACTACTACTACCACATGTTCGCCAAGGCCCTGCGTGCCTGGGGTCAGCCGGTCATCAAGGATATCGAGGGCAAGGAGCACAACTGGCGGCACGAGTTGATCGAGGCCCTGGCCCAGCGGGCCAAGAAGGACGGCTCCTGGGCCAACGAGGCGGACCGCTGGGAGGAGGGCAGCCCGGTGCTCGTGACCGGCTACGCGATCCTGGCGCTCCAGGAGACGCTGAGGTAACCGGGCGCGGGTTCGATCACGGTGGGAAATCAACAGCCCACGGGAAGCCTCCCGTGGGCTGTGTTCTTGTCAGGCGCACCGTCGTCCAGTCCGAATGGTAGGAATTCATGCCCTTCCGCAAACGACGCGTAAGAGCATGGCACGCGGCTGTGTTCGTGTCCGGCGCACCGTCGTCGCGGGACCCCTACTTGGTTGGGGGCTTGACGTCCGTCCCTTTGCCCGTCGAGTCGTCCTTCTCGACGCACCACTTGACGGTGTTGATCATGATCTTCCGGACGTTCTCATCGAAAAACACCGGGTTCGTCTCGTGTCCGGGCTGGAAGTAGAACATCTTGCCCTTTCCGATCTTCCAGCACAGCCCCTGCTGGGAGGGGTCCGTCCCGCCGTCCTTGAGCGCGGCGACGCCCTCGAAGACGACGGCATCGGGCTTCGGCACGACGTAGGGGTCGCTGTACCGCTCGCTGTGCTCGATCGTGAACTCCTTGATGCCCTTCGCGATGGGGTGGTCGGGCTCCTTCACGGTCACCTTGAGCGTCGTGGAATCGCCCTTGTAGGCCTTCCACGAGCAGGCGGTTCCCATCAGGGCCTTGTTGGGCTTGGCGAAGTGCGAGGAGTGCAGCGAGATGAAGCCCATCCCGTCCTCCTTCACCCGCGCGACGATCTTCTTGACCAGATCGTCCTTCACATCACCGTGCTTCTGGTGGCCCCACCAGATCAGCACGTCGGTCCTCTTCAGCAGGTCGTCGGGGATTCCCTGGTCCGGGTCCTTCAGGTTGGCCGTGACCACCTCCCAGCCCTCCAGCTTGGCCAGGCCTTCGGCGATCGCGCCGTTGATGTCCTTGGGATAGACCTTCTTCGGGGCCGTCCCCTCCGACCAGACCACAACGCACCGCTTGGCCTTCTCCGCCTTCTCCTGGGCCCGGAGCTTCACGCCCAGCAGCAGTCCGCCCCCGGCGGCAGCTCCCATCCCCAGTACCGTGCGCCGTGAAATACCTTCGCTCATCTTCTACTCCTTGTGTTGGTGGGTGACTCAGCAACGTCCCGGCGGAATCCGTTCAGGATGCCGCGTCCGCCAGTGGTGACCGGCGGGGCGTCCCATGTCGGGGCTGCATGCCCTCCCCGGATCACTTCCGCCCGGCCACACGACCGGGCGACCCCAGAAGTGTACCTGACGTCCCGGCAGATCGCAAGAACGCCGAACGGCAAGGGCGCATCAGCGTTTTGGTGGAAGCCCTGTGGGCGCCATTGTTCGGCCCGACCCCAAGGGGCCGACCGATTCCCATGTTCCGGTCGTGTAACGGGCCACCGCTTCAGCGGTGGTTTTCGGCGCCCCCCTCCCCTGCCAAACCTGGACCTTGCCCGCGGGGGGAGGGGACGGGGGTGGGGGGCTCGCGGTACCACGGCTGAAGCCGTGGCCTGCTACACGGCGCCTGCCCGGAGTGTTTCGGGTCTGCCGGTCTGTGCAGGCCTGCGCCAGGTTGCCCACACCGCCGTTCGGCGTGGCTGCCGGACTTCCAGGACCCGATTGAGGAGCCGGGGGGGTTCAGGTAACGTATCGGTTCCGAATCTAGGGAGACCGGACGATGGAAATACGAGCGTTCCGCGGGTGGCGGTATTGCGTGGGTCCAGATCGCGATGTCAGCCGATACATCGCCCCGCCCTACGACATCCTGTCGGAGCAGGACAAGCAGGAACTGCTCGCCGCAAGCGATAAGAACATCGTCGCGGTGGACATGCCGCACGTCCCGCCGAAGGACCTCGGACCGGAGCATCTCTATCGCGAGGCGGCCGAGCGGCTGAAGCAGTGGCGGACCTCCGGCGTGCTCCGCCGGGAGGACCGCCCGGCCGTGTACGTCTATGAGCAGGCCTTCCGTCGGGCGGGGCGCGACTACACGCGTCGAGCGCTTCTCTGCGGGGTCCGGGCCACCGAACCGGGCAAGGACGTGATCCCGCACGAGCACACGTTCCCCGGGCCCAAGGCGGACCGGCTGAAACTCACCGAGTGCACGCAGATGCAGCTCTCGCCGATCTTCGGATTCTACAGCGAACCCTCCGGCGTGGTCGCGGGCGCGATAAGCCGCGCCGCCGATGGTCCCCCGGACGCCCGGGGCGTGCTCCGGGGCGTCACCGAGAAACTCTGGGCGGTCACCGACGCCGCGGCCATCGGCGACATCGCCCGCGCCCTGCGCGACACCCCGGTCTTCATCGCCGACGGGCATCACCGATATACCACGCAGCTCAACTACCGCGACGCCCTTGCCGCCGCCAGGACGGACCCCAACCACGAGGCCAACTTCGTCCTCTTCGCATTGGTCGCCAGGGATGATCCGGGCCTGCTGATCCTCCCGACGCACCGCATCATCCGCGGGATGAAGAAGAGCTTCTCCATCCAGCGCCTCATCGACAACTCTCCCGAGTTCGCCTGGGAGCGTTGCAGCGTCCATAGCGAGGACCTGGGCGACGCGGATGGCATGTTGCGGCCTTACGGCGCCGGTGCGATGGCGCTCATCGACGCCAGACCCAGGGAACTCTGGATCGCCCGCCTGAAGGACCGGCAGGCGATGAACAAGACAGCCCCCGAGCAGGTCGATGCCTGGCGGGGGCTCGACGTGGCCATCCTCCACAAGCTGATCATAGACAAGGACTTGGAGCCATGGCGCACACCGGGGCTGTCCATCGAGTACACCCCTGACG
>Ga0315277_10009247_pt1 | contig 12602 bp, 14 predicted proteins | sample YL17G05_15_MG_FD_203695 | JGI IMG/M metagenome (GOLD analysis project Ga0315277, IMG submission 203695) | Sediment microbial communities from Yellowstone Lake, YNP, Wyoming, USA - YL17G05_15 | ecosystem: Environmental > Aquatic > Freshwater > Lake > Sediment | place: USA: Wyoming | collected... | reverse complement strand
GTCGTGGGGGGTCTGGTGCTCTTATCCCTGGCGCTGGTCAGCCAGTCGGTCCTGGCCCAGACCGAGGCCGAGACCCAGGCCAGGGTGCCGGAACTGGAGAAGCTCCATGAAGTCATCTATCCGATGTGGCACGTGGCCTATCCGAACCGGGACACGGGCAAGCTCCGCGAACTCTGGCCGGACATCCAGAAGGACATCACGGCCCTGGAAAAGGCCGAACTGCCCGGCATCCTGCGCGATAAGAAAGACGCCTGGCAGAAAGGCCTCGAAAACCTGAAGGCCACGGAGAAGGCCTACGGCGAGGCTCTGGACAAGGGCACGGCGGCGGACAAGCTCAAGGCCGCGGAACAGCTCCACTGGTCCTACGAGGTGTTGATGCGGACCATCCGGCCGATGCTCAAGGAAATGAACGCCTTCCATGAGGCCCTGTACAAGATCTACCATTACTATCTGCCCAACAAGGACCAGAAGGCGTTGAAGGAGATCCTGCCCACGCTCAAGGCCAAAATGGACACCCTGGACCGGGCGACCCTACCACAATACCTCGCCCAGAAACAGGAGGGGTTCACTAAGGCCCGAACCGAGCTCTCCAAAAAGGTGAAGAAGGTCGTCGCGGTGGCCCCGAAGGGGAACTGGACTCGGACCAAGATGGTGATCGAGGAGATGCACACGGCGTATCAGGCACTAGAGAAAACCTTCGATTGAGGAGCGAACCGTGAAAAACCTGCTGATCGCTTGCTGTATACTCCTGGCCGTCGGTCTCTTTGCGATGAGCCAAGCCGTAGAGAAAAAGGCCTCCGCAAAGGGCCCAAAAACGGAACAGGCAAAACCTGCGGTACCTAAGACCTTGCCCACCCTCCTGGAATTCGGACGGGGAAAGTGCGTCCCTTGCAAGAAGATGAAGCCCATCCTGGAGGAGTTGATGAAGGAGTGCGAGGGCAAGGCCGTGATCCGCATCGTGGACATCGACCAGGAGAAGGAGCTGACGGAGAAGAATAAGATCATGATGATCCCGACCCAGGTGTTCTACGACACCACCGGCAAGGAGGCCTTCCGGCACGTGGGGTTCTTCGAGAAGGACAGCGTGAAAGCGCACCTCGGGGCAGTGGGAGTGAAGTAATCCATGCGCAATGGGGAGGCGCTGCTCGCGAGCGGCATCCAACGCCGGGCCGGGCTCAGGAGTGAACGCCTCAAGCCGTTTCTTCCGCTCATTCTCCTCCCCATCTGGATCGGGCTGTATCTGAGCCTGGCCCCGGCGTCAAACTTCCTCGTCACGAACCTCCTCTGCCTCCCCCAGGGAAATCACTTCACCGAGGCCCTGAGGTTCTTCCTGTACGAAGCCCCCAAAGTGCTCTTGCTGCTCACCCTGATCGTGTTCGGGGTGGGCATCATCCGTTCCTATTTCTCCCCGGACAGGACGCGGCGCATCCTTCAGGGTAAGCCGCTCTTTCTGGGGAACGTGCTGGCCAGCCTGCTGGGCATCGTGACCCCGTTCTGCTCCTGCTCGGCTGTGCCTCTGTTCGTGGGGTTCGTGGAGACAGGCATCCCCCTCGGGGTCACCTTTTCGTTCCTGATTGCGGCCCCGATGATCAACGAGGTCGCGGTCATCCTGCTGTTCGGCCTGTTCGGCTGGAAGACCGCCCTCCTCTACGTGGGCACGGGGCTGGTCATCGCCATGGCCGCGGGGTGGACCATCGGGAGGCTCGGGCTGGAACGTTTCGTGGAATCCTGGGTCTATGAAGTCAAAGGGGAACGCAGCCAGGAGATGGAGAAAAAAATCCCCTTCAAGGAAAGGATCAACGCCGGATACATCGCGGTGCGGGACATCGTGTCGCGGGTCTGGCTCTTCGTCGTCATCGGCATCGGGGTCGGGGCCGGGATCCACGGCTACGTCCCGGAGAACTTCCTGGCCTCGCTGATGGGCAAGTCGGTCTGGTACTCCGTGCCGTTAGCCGTGCTCATCGGGGTGCCGCTCTACTCCAATGCCGCGGGGATCATCCCGGTGGTCCAAGCCCTGCTCTCCAAGGGAGCCTCGCTGGGGACCTCGCTGGCCTTCATGATGGCGGTGATCGGGCTCTCCCTGCCGGAGATGATCATCCTCAGGAAGGTGCTCCGCCTGCCCCTGATCGTCGCCTTCGCGGGGATCGTGGCCAGCGGAATCATCCTCGTGGGATACCTGTTCAACCTGGTCTATTAAGGAGAGAAGATGGAGATCAAAGTATTGGGACCCGGCTGCTATAACTGCCAGCAACTGGAGAAGATGACCATCAATGCGCTGGCCGAGTTGGACGTGGCGGCCAATGTGGACAAGGTCACGGACTTCAAAGAAATCACGAAGTACGTCATGTCCACTCCCGGGCTGGTGATCGACGGGAAGGTCGTGTCCCAGGGACGGGTGCCCACCAAGGACGAGATAAAGCGCTGGGTCAAAGCCGCGCAGAACCCGTAACGTGCAGGGATTACTCGAACACCTGACCGGGTTCCTGAGCCAGTCCCCCTGGCTGGCCTACGGGGGGGCCTTCCTGGCCGGGGTCGTGTCCTCAAGCAGCCCCTGTGTGCTGGCCGCCCTGCCCCTGGTCATCGGTTACATCGGGGGCACGGCCAAAGGGAGCAGGAAACTGGCCTGGGCGTACTCCCTGCTGTTCGTCCTGGGCCTCACGCTCACCTTCACCCTGTTGGGAGCAATAGCCGGGCTCTTCGGCCAGCTTTTCGGGGTGACGGGAAAAGGCTGGTTCATCGGAATCGGGGCCGTGGTCATCTTGATGGGGCTTTTCCTCATCGGGCTCGTCCCGCTCAGGCTTCCAACCCCGAAGCTTCTGACCCCGGAGAGGTCCGGAGCCATGGGAGCCCTGCTGATGGGGCTCCTGATCGGGGCGGTGTCCTCGCCTTGCGCGACACCGGTTCTGGTCGTGATTTTAGCCTTGGTGGCGGCCAAGGCTCAGGCCTTTTACGGGCTAAGCTTGTTATTCACTTACTCCATCGGACACTGCGCTTTAATCTTTTTAGCCGGAGTGGCCACCGGGTTCGCTCAGGCCTATCTCTCCTCGCGAAAGATCCAAGCCGTATCGCTCTGGACCAAGAGAGCAAGCGGGGCGATTGTCGTTTGCCTGGGCCTTTATCTGATCCTTGCAAATCTTTAGGAAGGAGGGAAAAACGATGTCATGCGATTGCGATTGTGGCTGCGACTGCGGCGGCGGTGCGGGCTTCCAGCGCCAGGTGTTCACCAAGAAGGAACGCTTGGAATGGTTGGAAGACTATCGAGAGGACTTGAAGAAGGAACTTACGGCGGTCGAAGAAGAGATGAGCCTGCTGAAGAAGAAGTGAGATGTGAGGAGGAAACAAAAAAGGTGAGCTCTGATGAGCGCGCCTTTTTTGTTTGCCTTGGCTGACCTATAAATATCCCAATTCCTGCAGGTCGCGTTTGCTTTTCCGCCAGCCGGGTTTTACCTTGACCCATAATTCCAAATAGACCGGACGGCCGGTCAGGGATTCGATGGCCGTCCGGGCGCGGGAGCCGATGCGCTTCAGGCCCCGCCCATCCTTCCCGATCAAGATGGCCTTCTGGTTCTCCTTCTCGACATAAATCGTGGCGCGGATGAAATCCTTCTTCCCCCCCTCCGCGGTCCTCTCTTTGAACTCCTCGATCAGCACCGCCGTGGAATAAGGAATCTCATCACCGGTGGTCAGGAAGACCTGTTCCCGGATGAGCTCCGCGGCGAAGAAGCGCTCCGGGTGCTCGGTGAGCTGGTCCCCGGGATAGAAGGGCGAACCCTCGGGAAGAAGCTTGAGGAGCACCCGGCGCAATTCCTCCACGCTGAACTGGGTGAGAGCCGAGAAGGGCACGATCTCGGCCCGGGGAACTCTCTCGGCGATGCCCGCAATGAGGGGAAGCAGGGCTTCCTTTTGAACCAGGTCTATCTTGTTGATGCCCACGACCAGAGGCTTCTTCCTGACCCAGGGAAGAAGCTTCTCTAAGTCGGGCTTGGAGTCCCCGCGCGCGTCTACGAGAAGAAGCACTAGGTCGGCGTCATCAACCGCGGCCTTGATGGTCTTCACCATCGCCTCCTGCAGGGGGTACTTCGGGTCCAGGAGTCCGGGCGTATCCAGGAAGATCATCTGATAATCCTGACCTGAGGCGATGCCCAGGACCCGGGTGCGCGTGGTCTGGGGCTTGGGCGTCACAATGGAAAGCCGCTCCCCCACCAGGCAGTTCATCAGGGTGGACTTGCCCACGTTGGGCCGGCCCACGATGGCGATGTAGCCGGACTTAAATATCGTATCAGATGTCATACCATCATGTTACGATAAAGCCGACAGGATTGTCAAGCCGGAAGAGCGGTTGGACAGTTAGACGGTTCGACGGTTGGACGGTAACAGAGGTTAATTTGTTGGAAAGTTTAAAGGTTAACGGACCAAGCCTGCGACCGGAACTGGAGAGCCTTTCAGAACTAAATCCCCCTGGCTTCACGAGGGTTTCCCCAGGTGAACCCTCCCTGTTACCTCCCTCAGCTCCTGGGCAGGATTTGCCCTCTTCTCCCGTAGGGAGAAGGGTAGGTCTTGCAGAAGGAGGCGGGGCAGGGCTATAATTGTAGACTCAAGAGAGCCCCTTATCCTTCGCGAAAGGGTTATTTCTCATCCTTAAGGAAGCATGATATGGACAAGAACAAACGAATGCCGGCCATCTTCCTGGCCCACGGCGCGCCACCGCTGCTCGACATGCCCGACTGGGTCCGCGAGCTTCGCGAATGGGCGAAGGCGCTGCCGCGGCCGCAGGCGATCCTGATGTTCTCGGCGCACTGGGAGGAGCACCCGATCACCCTGGGTGCGACCCGGACCGTGCCCCTTATCTACGACTTCTATGGGTTCCCGGAACATTACTACCTTCAGAAATACCCAGCCCCGGGGGTCCCGGACCTGGCCGCCCGTGTGCGAAAACTCCTGAACCCGGACCAAGCCGTCAAGGACGATCCCGGGCGCGGACTCGACCACGGGGCGTACGTCCCGCTGGTCGCGATGTACCCCGAGGCCGACGTGCCGGTCCTGCAGGTTTCGCTGCCGACTCTGGACCCCAAGGTGCTCTTCGCGCTCGGGAAGACGCTTGCACCCCTGCGCGACGAGGGCGTGCTCATCGTGGGGAGCGGTTTCATCACCCACAACTTACGGCTGTTCCATTTCGGGGAGAACGCGAAGATCAATTCCTGCGCGGCGGAATTCGATGCCTGGGCCGCGGACGCGCTCACCCGCAAGGACGCCGAAGCGCTCATCGATTTCGAGCGCCGGGGTCCCAGCGTCCGGAACGTCCTGCCGACGACCGAGCATTACTTGCCGCTCCTGATCGCTCTCGGGGCTGCGGACGAGAAGGAAGCGGTGCAGTTTCCCATCACCGGTTTCGTGTGGGGGGCCTTCACCCGCCGCTCGGTCCAGTTCGGGTGAAAAAGACCTTAAACGTCCCTGAGGACGTGCAGAAGGCCTTGGGGAAACAGAAAGAAATCAAGGATTACTTCGATTCCCTGCCCTGCTCCCACAAAAAAGAGTATGTGGTCTGGATCGAGGACGCCAAGGAGCCCGAGACCCGGGCCGCGCGGGTGAAGAAGATGATGGAGATGCTGGCGAAGAACGGCAAGGAGCCTTTAGAAATTTCAACGGCGACTGTTGACTGTAGGAAACGACTTTAAAAAGGAGCCGTGGCTTGAATACAGAATTGAAAGACAAATTCCTGAAGCTCTGGAAGAAGCATTTCGATGGTGCGGAGCTGCCCATCACGTTCTACTACACCAACGAGGAGGCTGTACCCGGGCCGCCTTCCAACGCGGACCGCTGTTTGATCGCCAACCTGGTCAAGGTGCGGAAAGGGACACCCCTGCGCTTCGGGAAGGAGACCATCGGGTGCGCCGGGGGAAAACGTTACACAGGGTACTCCGAAACCCTGCGGCCGGACTTCGAATACTTCCTGTCCTGCGGGATCCCGGGAAAGATGGAGGGGGAGCGCTACAAGAAATCCCCGGAGCTGGTCCGCGAGTTCCTGGCCAAGGCCCCCAGGGTCAAAGCCCCCAAGCCGTACCTCGTTTTCAAACGCTGGGACCAGATGGAGGAGGACGAGGAGCCAGAGGCCGCCATCTTCTTCGCCACCCCGGACGTCCTCTCCGGCCTTTTCACCCTGGCCAGCTTTGACACCGCCGAGGAGAGCGGGGTCATCGCGCCCTTCGGGGCGGGTTGCGGGTCCATCGTGCTCTACCCTTACCTGGAGAAGGGCAAGCCCAATCCGCGGGGCGTCATCGGGATGTTCGACCCCTCGGCACGGCCCTATGTCCCGCCCGACGTCATCACCTTCGCGGCGCCGATGGCTAAAATCGTCCGCATGGTAGAAGCCATGGAGGAGAGTTTTCTCACCACCTCTACCTGGAGCAAAATGTACAAAAGGATTTCCAACCCTAAAAACCGTAAGGAATGATTTACTCCAGGCTCGGGGAGCTCTTCGCCCTGGCCGCGGCCGGGTGCTGGACCATCACGGCATTGTCCTTCGAGTCCGCGGGAAAGCGGGTCGGGTCCCGGGCGGTCAACTTGATCCGCCTGTGCCTGGGCCTGGCGGTCATGGTCCTGTTCAACTGGGCCCGGCGGGGGCAGCCCCTGCCTCTGGACGCCACCGGGCATCAATGGCTCTGGCTCTCTCTTTCCGGGCTCATCGGCTTTTCCTTCGGAGATCTCCTGCTGTTCGAGGCCTTCGTGCTCCTGGGCGCCCGGACCTCGATGCTTCTCATGGCCGCGGTCCCGCCCCTGACCGCGGTCCTAGGCTGGGCCGTCCTGGGCGAGGCGATGACGGTCTATAGTTTATTAGGAATGGTCGTAACTATCCTCGGGATCGCCCTGGTCATCCTGGAGCGTCCTGCGGCAGGCGCTCCACTGAAGACCGCGAAGCCCCTGTCCGGACTGCTCTGCGCCTGCGGAGGAGCCGTGGGCCAAAGTTTGGGGCTGGTGCTCTCCAAATACGGTATGGGGACCTACGACGCCTTCGCCGCGACCCAGATCCGGCAGATCGCCGGAATCGGGGGTTTTCTCGTCCTGTTCCTTTTCCTCCGGATCTGGCCCCAGGTCTTCCAGGCCCTGCGGAACGGCAAGGCCATGGCCGGGATCTCCACGGGCGCCTTCTTCGGACCCTTCCTGGGCGTCTCCTTCTCCCTCCTGGCCATCCAGAACGCTGTCACCGGCGTGGCCTCCACGATCATGGCCCTTACCCCGGTCCTGATCATCCTCCCGGCTGTGGTGGTGTTCCGGGAGAAGGTCACGGCCAAGGAAGTTCTTGGGGCCTTCGTGGCCGTGGCCGGGGCCGCGATTCTGTTCCTGAGGTGATCGCCCCGATGGCCTTGAACTCCCAAGAGGCGTTGTGGTATAGTATTGCCTGGAGTAAATCATGGGGCAGAGGACGATGAGCGTACAGGAAGTCTTGAAGATCCTCAAGCGCGGGACCGTGGAGATCCTGCCCGAGGAGGACCTGGTCAAGAAGCTGGAGCGGTCCGAGAAGACCGGCCAGCCCTTGAAGGTCAAGTGGGGAGCCGACCCCTCGGCTCCGGACCTGCATTTGGGTCACGCCGTGGTCCTGCGGAAGATGAAGGAGTTCCAGGAGTTGGGGCATGAGGTCATCTTCGTGATCGGGGACTTCACGGCCCGGGTCGGAGACCCCACGGGACGCGCGGAAGCGCGGAAGCCAATGAGCGAGGAGGAGGTCGCTCGCAACGCCGAAACCTATTTCCGGCAGGTCTACCACCTGCTGAAGCGCGAGAAGTGCCGGGTGGTCCACAACCACGACTGGCTGGGCAAGCTGACCCTGGAGGAGATCCTGCGCCTGTCCTCGCACTACACCGTGGCCCGGACCCTGGAGCGGAACGACTTCGCGGAGCGCTTTAAAAGCGGGCAGTCCATCGGGGTGCACGAGTTCCTGTATCCTATGATGGTGGCCTACGATTCCGTGGTCCTGAAGGCCGATATCGAGCTGGGCGGGACGGACCAGACCTTCAACCTGCTGGCCGGGCGGGAGCTGATGTCCGAGCTGGGCCTGGAGCCCCAGGTCTGTATGACCATGCCCCTTTTATTGGGCCTGGACGGGGTGCAGAAAATGTCCAAGAGCCTGGGCAACACCATCGCCATCGAGGACCCGCCAGGAGAGGTGTTCGGGAAGGCGATGTCCATCCCGGACAGCCTGATCCTGAACTACTTCGAGCTGGCCACGGCATTGGACGAGGCGGAGTGCCGGAAGATCAAGGCCCTTTTAGCTGAGCCGGGGACGAACCCTCGGGACGTGAAGGTGCGTTTAGGCAAGGAAATCGTAACCCTTTATCACTCCAAGGAGGAGGCCGAGAAGGCCGCGGAGGATTTCGACCGAATCTTCAAGGAGAGGCAGGTCCCTGAGGATATGCCCGTGCACGTCGTCGGCGAGCCGAAGGTCTGGATCGTGAAACTCCTGACCTCCTCCGGACTGGCCTCCTCCTCCAGCGAAGCCAGAAGGCTCGTCTCTCAGGGGGCCGTGGAAGTGGACGGAGAGCGGGTGAGCGATCCGGACGCCCAGGTGGACCTTTCCAAGGAGCGTGTCCTGAAGGTCGGAAAGCGGAGGTTCCTGCGGGTCCGGTAAGGGAAGTTCGAAAGAAATCGGAGGGGCAAAGCTTGTAGCTTTGCTCTTTTTTATTGGGATTGCTTGGGGGGTCCAGGGCGCCTGTGATTTTAGCTTCATCCCCGGGAGCCCTAACATCCTCATTAAAAGAAAGTTACAGCAAGACCTGACAGGCGGTTTAAACCTTCTGCCCTTTTCCCTGTCTAATTGAAGGAAACAATAGAAGGAGAGATGCCCATGAAACGTTTGGCAGGCTTCAGCCCTGCTTCTTTTGCCTGGCTCGGAGCGAGCCTTTGTGCTCTGCTGGTCGTCGCCGGCCCCGCCTCCGCGCTGTGGTTCGCCCCGCCCCCTGCCACCACCAATCCCCTGAACTCGGTCAGCTTCCCCCGCAACACTTCGGTGGGGTACGCCGTGGGGGGTGGCGGGACCATCCTTAAGACCCTGAACGGGGGCGCAAACTGGGGCTTCCAGACCTCGCATACCGCCAACACCCTGTACTCGGTCTGCTTCCCCTCGGATGCCTCCATCGGGTACGCCGTGGGGGACGCCGGCACCATCTTAAAGACCCAGGATGGGGGTGCAAACTGGTTCCTGCAGCCCTCGAACACGACTGTTTCTCTGAATTCGGTCGCGTTCCCCCACAATGCCTCCATCGGGTATGCCGTGGGGGGGGGCGGCACCATTCTCAAGACCCAGAATGGGGGCGCGAACTGGGGCTTCCAGACCTCGCGAACCGTCAACACCCTGTACTCGGTCTGCTTCCCCCGCAATGCCACGACCGGCTATGCCGTGGGGGACGGGGGCACCATCCTCAGGACCACGGATGGGGGCGCGACCTGGGTCCCGCTGATCTCGGGCACGAACCAGGATCTTACCTCGGTCTGTTTCCCCCGGGATGCTACGACCGGCTATGCCGTCGGGGACGGGGGCGCCATCCTCAAGACCGCAAACGGGGGCGCGAGCTGGGTCCTGGAGAACGCAGGCACGGGCAACGGGTTTACCTCAGTCTTTTTCCCCCAGGACGCTGCGACCGGCTACGTCGTCGGGGAGCTCGGCAACATCTTCAAGACCCAGGACGGGGGGGCGACCTGGTTCCCCCAGTCCTTCCCGGACTCCCTGGCCCTTAACGCGGTGTATTTCCCGGTGGATGCCTCCATCGGATACGCCGTAGGGAGTGGGGGCGCCATCCTCAAGACCACGGACGGCGGGAGCGACCTGGCAGCCGGGCCGCCGGTTCCGGGCCCCGCGGTCGCCGGAATCTATTACCCGGTGCCGCCCGAGCCCTATCCCTACATCGTCCTTGTTCCCCGGCCCGAGCCCTGGCCGTTTACGTTCTATATGGGATTTTATTATGATTCCTGGGGACGGAGGGTGTACATTCCAAGGCATCGGGGTTGGAGATGGCCTCCCCCAAGGCCTCATCCCCCAGATTTCCCGCCCAGAGGCGAACCCCATCCCCACCAGGGCCCTCCGCATCGCAGAGGGAGGTAGGCCGACTTCACAACGTATCCCTGCTCTGAGGCGAGCTGCGGGTTGAATCTATAAACGACGATCAGACTGATCGTCGGAAAGGGGCGAAGCTTCAAGCTTCGCCCTTTTTTATTGCGCTTGTTTATGGGGGTCCAGGAGGTTTCGCAGGCCGTCGCCCAGAAGGTTGAAGCCCAGGACCGTGATGAAAATTGCCATCCCCGGGAAGGCCACGATCCAGGGCGCGGCCCGGAAGTACTCCTTTCCCTCGTGGATCATCCGGCCCCAATCCGGGGCCGGAGGGGGCACGCCCACCCCGAGGTAGCTCATCCCGGCCTCGAGCAGGACCGTCATGGCGACGTTCAGGCAGACGTAGATCACGACCGGGGAGAGGATGTTGGGCAGGATGTGGCGGAGGAGGATCCTCGGATCCGAGAACCCCAGGGCCCGGCCGGCCAGGACGTAGTCCTTCTCGGACTCCGCGAGGGTCAGCCCCCGGACCAGTCGGGCCACCCCGGTCCACATCACCAGGGAGAGCACGAAGATCACGGTCGCGGCCGAAGGCGGAAGCACGGCCACCAGGGCCATGGCCAGGAGCAGGATGGGAAAGGCCATCATCACGTCCGTGAGGCGCATCAGGATCCCGTCCAGCCAGCCCTTCCTGAACCCGGCGAGGAGGCCGACCAGGCCTCCGATCAGGAGTGCGAGGAGGTTCGCGGTGACGCTGATCAAGAGCGTATACCGCGTGCCCGTCAAAAGGCGCGAGAGGAGGTCCCGGCCCAAAGTGTCTGTGCCGAGGGGGAACTCTTTGCCAGGGCCGATGGGCATTCCTTCGTCCGTGAGACCAGAGGTGAAGGCCTTCATCGGATCCTTGGGAGTGATCAACGGAGAGAGCAGGGCCACCAGGACAAGAACGAGGAGAATGAGCCCGCCCACGGCGACCTCGATATTTCGCAATACAGGATGCCGGGCAGACATTTTAGACCAGGTGGCAGCTCACGGTGTGGTTCTCATGATGGGTTCGGAGTTCGGGCACCTCGATGCGGCATTCTTCCTGGGCCAGAGGACAGCGGGGATGGTAAGGACAGCCTGGAGGAGGGTCCACGGGATCCGCCGGCTCTCCCAATGCTTTCGCTTTTTTGGCAATCGGCTCATCGCTCAGGGTGGGAATGGCCGAGATCAGGGCCTGGGTGTAGGGATGAAGCGGGGACGAGAAGACCTCCCGGACCGGGCCGGACTCCACAAACCGGCCGAGGTACATCACCGCCACGCGGTTCGCGAGCATGGAGATGACCGCGAGGTCGTGGGAGATGAAGAGGTAGGTCAGGGAGAGCCGGGATTTGAGGTCGGTGAGGAGGGAGAGGATCTGGGCCTGGATGGAGACATCCAGGCTGGAGACCGGCTCGTCCAGGACCAGGAATTTAGGGGAGACCGCCAGGGCTCTGGCGATGCCGATGCGCTGGCGCTGGCCCCCTGAGAACTCGTGAGGGAACCGCCGGGCGTGGTCTTGGGACAGCCCCACCATGTCGAGAAGTCCGCTCACCCTCCGGTCCTGTTCGTCCTTTCCCCTGGTTCCGTGAACCCAGAGAACCTCTCCCAGGGCCTCTCCCACTCTCATCCTCGGATTCAGGGAACTGTAGGGGTCCTGAAAGACCATCTGCAAATCCGTGCGGAGCGCCTGGAGCTCGCCGGATGGTAGTTTAATCAGGTCTTTCCCCTGGTAAACCACCTGACCCGAGGTCGGCTCCACCAGACGAAGCATGGCCTTGCCTAAAGTGCTTTTACCACACCCGGACTCCCCCACGATGCCCAGGATCTCCCGTTCACGGATTTCAAAGGACACGCGGTCCAGGGCGCGAAGATGCTTCCTTCCGCCCTTCCGGGAAGGTACCGCATAGTGCTTGGAGAGGTCCGTGACCGCGATCATGCTTTAAGCGTTCCGGCTTTCCAACATCTTGAAAGGTGCCCGGACGAGACTTCGGAAAGGTCCGGTTCTTTCTCTCTGCAAACGTCCTCGACGATCGGACAGCGGGGGTGAAAACGGCAGGCCGGGGGAAAACTCTTGGGATCGGGAACGGTGCCGGCGATTCCGGAGAGGCCTTTCCGGCCCAGCTCGGGCCTGGAGGAGAGCAGGCCCTGCGTGTAAGGGTGCCTGGGATGACGCAGGACCTCATCTACTTTCCCCTGCTCCACAATCCGACCTGCGTACATTACAGCCACGCGGCCGGCAACGCGCGAGACGACCCCCATGTCATGGCTGATGAACAGGACGGCCATGCCGTATTCCTGCTGGAGAGATTTAAGGAGGTCTAATATCTGGGCTTGGATGGTCACGTCCAGTGCCGTGGTGGGCTCATCGGCGATCAACAGGGAGGGCTTGAGGACGAGGGCCATCGCGATCATCGTCCTCTGCCTCATGCCGCCGGAAAGCTGGTGGGGAAAGTCCCGCGCCCGGCGCTCCGGGATGGGAATGCCCACCTGCTTCAACAAAGCGATGGCCCGCTCTTTAGCCTCTCGTCGGGAGACCTTTTCA
>Ga0315277_10009246_pt1 | contig 12602 bp, 9 predicted proteins | sample YL17G05_15_MG_FD_203695 | JGI IMG/M metagenome (GOLD analysis project Ga0315277, IMG submission 203695) | Sediment microbial communities from Yellowstone Lake, YNP, Wyoming, USA - YL17G05_15 | ecosystem: Environmental > Aquatic > Freshwater > Lake > Sediment | place: USA: Wyoming | collected... | reverse complement strand
TGATACGACCACTTGGCCTGGAAGTGAGAATTCTGATACGGAACCAGAATGAAGATTTTGGACAAATATGTCATAAAGAACTTTCTGATAGGTTACGCCGTCGCTTTCGGCGTCTTGATAGGGTTGCGCGTGATTATCGATCTGTTTGTTAATCTGGATGAATTCACCGAGCAGAGCGGCCGCGGCACGTGGGCGATCATCGAGAACACGCTAACTTATTACGGACTGAACAGCACGCTGTATTTTCGCGACTTTGCCGGAATGATAACGGTCGTCGCGGCTTCTTTCTCTTTTGGCAGAATGGTGCGTTCCAGCGAGCTGGTGGCGGTTATGGCATCGGGAGTGAGCCTTAAACGCTTGATTGGGCCGATTGTCCTGTTGGCTGTATTGCTGACGGGCCTTCTCGTGATAGATCAGGAAATCATAATACCTCCTCTGGCGCCTAAGCTGGTGCGCGATCGTGACGCCGTGCGCGGGCAGGAGTCTTACGATGTATGGTTTATGAGCGACGGGAACGGCTCGTTGATTTGTTCGCAGCGATTCGACGTTGGGACCGCGACGCTGCACTTGCCGACTATCATCACGCGCCGGACGAAACCGCAGCCGCAGCAATGGGAGTGGGAAGTGACGGGCCTGATTCGCGCAGATTCGGCAACATACAACCGCAAGACCGGCCTTTGGGACCTCAGTAACGGACAGTTCGTCGAGAAGAATTCCAGAAAGGGCGCTCAGGCGATTGCTTCATACGACGCAGGCGGCCTGACCCCGGAGGAAATACCGATACGGCGGACGGCGGAATACAAAACTCTGCTCGGCTCCAGACAGTTGGCGAATCTGGCTGCGCAAGAGACAAAGGTCAAGGACATGGCCCAACTTTGGAGTCAGAAGCATTTCCGCATCACCGATCCGCTCATCAATCTCGTGATGCTTATGCTGAGCCTTCCATTACTTGTCTGCCGCGACCCGAAGTCGATGAAATCGGCGGTTATGATCAGCTTCGCGGCGACGGGGGCGTGCTTTGTCACCACTTTCGTCTGCAAGATACTGGCGACGGAGGTTGTTTTCGACAGGGTAATGCCGGAATTATGGGCGTGGCTGCCGATCTTTGTGTTCCTTCCGATAGCCTTTATTGAATTCGACTCGATGAAGACATAAGACCTCATACGCAGTGCTTTCGCTGGGACGAGTTGGCTTTGTTTGGCTTTGTTTTTGTGAGGCCGGCGGAGCAGGATTTTGTTGTAAATGCTTGTGGTGTAAGGGATTGCGGTGATTCCTGGGTTGAGGAAATTGGCTTTGTTTTGCATAATTGCGACATAGCCACAAAGACACAAAGGCACAAAGACACGAAGGGGGAAAGAGCGTAAGGGCATAAGAGCATAAGGGGCAACCGCGGTAAGATGGGTGGGATGGGGAGTATGGGCAAAAGACAGGAGACAGGAGACAAAAGGGGGATCGGGGTATCAGGTTATCAGGTTGGAGGAGAGCAGGAGAACAGGTCTGAGGACTGATTATTGATAATTGATTATTGACTATTGGCCCGGCTTTGGATGGTTCTGGGTAGTGGGTGTTTTGATTTGCCTTTATGGCTTTCATATTGAACATCCGATATTCAGTTTGTTAGGTATTATACTATATCTTGAGTTTGATGTCAAGCAACTTTTAACCACCGATTCACACAAATTAGCGCGAAAGATGGTTGGAAACGGATTAACACCGATTAACACAGGTTTTAGTAGAAGACAGAAGACAGGAGGCGGACGACAGAGGATGGGCGACGGACGAGGGGGGAGGTTGGTGAGTGGTTAATTTGTGAGTGGTTGAATGGTTAATTGGTGGTTTGGGGGGCGTGGGGGCGTTGAGGATTGATTATCTTCTCCCGAAGAATGGGATCTGCGATATTGACTATTGATTATTTGCTCCCGAAGAACGAGATTCCCGATGGGTCGGGATCTGCGACTTCGATATTTGACGCTGGGGGCGGGATTGTGTAGAATTTGAGGGTGTCGGGGGAGGGTGGTTATGGATTTGGCGATTGGAGTTGACGGATGGCGAAAGACGTTTTTGATAGGTATCTGAGCGAGATAAATGAGGCGTATTTGCGGGGCGATGCTACGGAGCATACGCATCGGCCTGCGCTGAAGGGGCTTATTGAGGCGCTGGAGGATGGAATCACTGCGACCAATGAGCCGCGGCAGATTGCGTGTGGGGCGCCTGATATTCTGGTCTCGCAGCGGAATCGGAAGCTGGACTTTCGAGTAGGATATATCGAATGCAAGGATATCGGTAAGGAACTCAAGAAAGAAGAAAAGACTGAGCAGATCAAGAAGCGCTATCTACCGAGCCTGCACAATTTTATTCTTACGGACTATGTCGAATTTCGTTGGTACACGAACGGAGAGCTCCGTCTGACGGCGACGTTGGCGCGTGAGAGCGAAGGGGGTGCGTTCAAAGCTACGGAGGAGGGAAAGGACGAGGTCAAGGAACTGCTGCGGAGCTTCTTAGAGCATGAGGCGGAGCGGGTAGCAAGCGCGAAAGAGTTGGCAGTCCGGATGGGGCATATTGCGTTGATGCTGAGAGATGTTACGAAGCGGACATTCGAGCAGGAGGAGGAAGCGGGCGCTCTGCATAGCCAGTATGAGGGATTTCGGGAAGTTCTGATACATGATTTGAAGCCGGAACAGTTTGCGGATATGTATGCGCAAACGATTTGCTATGGGCTTTTCACTGCTCGATGTCACATTGAGGATATGACGGTATTGGAGCCGGACAAGTACGCCGCATTTCACGGGATGAACGGGAAACCGCAGGCGTTCACGCGGAGAGATGCGGCTTATATGTTGCCAAAGACAAATCCGTTCCTGCGGAAGATGTTCAATCATATTGCCGGGCCGGATTTGGATGATCGTATTGCGTGGCTTGTGGATGATGTTGTTGAGCTTTTGCGCGAAGCAAAAATGGACGTGATATTGAAGGACTTTGCCAGAGAAAAGGGCAGGCGCGATCCGGTCGTGCACTTTTACGAGACATTCCTTGCCGAGTATGATCCGAAGATGCGCAAGAAGCGGGGGGTCTATTATACGCCTGACGAGGTTGTTTCGTATATCGTGCGGAGTGTCAATTGGCTGTTGAAGGAGAAGTTCGGGGTCAAACGCGGGTTGGCCGATGATAGCAAGATCAAGAGGGATAAAGGGGATGTACATAAAGTTTTGGTGCTTGACCCGGCGGTAGGGACGGGGACATTTTTGTTTGAGGTGATCGACCTGATCCACGGGGGGTTCAAGAAACCGAAGGGGATGTGGTCGGGGTATGTGCGCGAGCATTTATTGCCGAGACTATTCGGGTTTGAGCTTATGATGGCGCCGTACGCCGTAGCGCACATGAAATTAGGGCTTGAACTTGCGGAGACGGGGTATGACTTTGAGAGTGACGAGCGTCTGGGGATATACCTGACCAATACATTAGAAGAAGCGGAAGAGATTTCGAAGAATGTTTTTGTGCAGTGGCTGAGTGAAGAGGCCCTGGCAGCGAGTAAAGTGAAGAAGGACCTGCCGATCATGGTTGTGATGGGGAATCCGCCGTACGCGGGGATTTCGGCGAATCGGGGGGAGTGGATAAACAATTTGTTGAGTCCATACAGAGAGGTTGACGGGGAGCCAATGAGGGAGAAGAAGGTCTGGGTGAAGAATGATTATGTGAAGTTCATCAGGTTCGGGCAGTGGCGGATCGAGCAGACGGGGCAAGGAATACTCGGTTTCATTACAGACCATAGTTATCTTGACAGTCCGACATTCAGGGGGATGCGGCGCAGCCTGATGAATACCTTCGATGAGATATACCTGTTGAATCTGCACGGAAACGCGAGGCGGAAGGAACCCGCACCGGATGGGGGAAAAGACGAAAATGTATTTGATATTCTCCAGGGAACGGTGATAGGCCTTTTTGTCAAAAGTGGCGATAAGAGGCAAACCAGTGTTTTTTACGGGGATTTGTGGGGGAGGCGGAAGTCTAAATATGCGATTCTTGGCCAGACGGATGTAAGACGGGTAGAGTGGCGAAAGATAGCGCCGTTTGCTCCATTCTACGAATTTGTGCCGGTTGATACGGTTAAGAACGGGGAATACGAGCGAGGATTGAAAGTTACCGATGTATTTCGAGTCGGCAGTAACGGCGTTCAGACTTCGCGTGACTCACTGGTTGTTGCGTTGGATCACTTAGTACTCAAGAAAAGAATCAAGCGATTTATAGATATAAAAGTGAGTGACGATGAAATTCGTAATGAGTTCTTTCCCAAGAAAGGGAATACCAAATACCAAGCGGGGGACACCCGGGGATGGAAACTGAGAGACGCCAGAACGGCATTGCAAACGGAACATACCTGGGGAAACGACATAATCGGTTATGCGTACAGGCCTTTTGACGAGAGGTTCATGCTATACAATGCTGCCATGATCGATTGGCCCAGAGAAGATGTCATGCACCATATACAAAGGGACAATATTGCACTATGCACAGGGCGTGCGGGATTGGTTGCGAGTACAGAATGGGACCTGGTTTTCTGTGTGAAAGAGATATGCGATCACAATCTTTTTTACCGGGGGAGCAGTTTCAACATGCCGTTGTATCTATATCCCAATGACGGTCAAGGGGATATGGATTACGAGAATTGGCCTCGGGGGAAGATTGGTCGTGTTCCGAATTTGAGTCGTGCGTTTGTCGAGGAGTTGGGCAGGCGGATCAAGTTGGAGTTTGTGAGTGACGGTCGGGGAAACGTTCTGGATTCCCGCTTTCGCGGGAATGGCAAAGAGGGCAAGAATGACAAAGAGCGGGGGAGTGGAAGGCGGGGGATATTTGGGCCGGAGGACGTTTTTGATTATATTTATGGGGTGTTTCATTCGCCGGAGTATCGGAGGCGTTATGCGGAGTTTTTGAAGATAGATTTTCCGCGGGTTCCGTGGCCTGTGGGGCGGGGGATATTTCGAGAAGTCACGAAAGTGGGCGGGGAGCTGGTTAAGCTGCATTTGATGGAGCATCCTATCTTAGAGGATGATAAACGCTGGCCGACATATTCTGTGGAGGGGGGAAATGAGGTGGAGAAGGGTTATCCGAAGTATGTTTGTCATGCGGAGAAGGCTGATAAGGGGCGGGTTTATATCAATGAGGATCAGTATTTCGAGGGTGTTCGGCAGGAGGTTTGGGAGTTTCATATAGGAGGTTATCAGGTTTGCGAGAAGTGGCTGAAGGATCGGCGTGGAAGGGAGCTGGACTACAACGATATCAACCATTACCAGAGAATAGTCGTTGCGCTTGGGGAGACAATACGCTTGATGAATTCGCGTTGTCTGGTTGATATGTTTGAGGATACGAGTGGGGATTCCGCATCAAGTGCAGAATGACAAGGGGGGCTATACGTTCGCCGGGTGTTTGGCTTTTATTGCGTCGCGGATTTGCTTATTGATCCTGACGCTGCACCAGGCTTGGCCGCACATCGAGCAGTAGTCGGCGGAGGAGGACTGGGCTTCGCCGATTTCTTTGCAGGCCTCGATGTGCATTCTGCGGGCCGTCTGCGGGTCGAGCGATTCGGATAAGTGCGTTTCCCAATCGAGATTTGCCCTGGCGGCGCTGAGCCTTCGGTCTCTCTCGGCGGCACCTTTAAGGCCGCGAGCGATATCGGCGGCGTGGGCGGCAATCTTCGAGGCTATAACGCCCGCACGGACATCGTCGGCGTCGGGCAGGCCGAGATGCTCTCTGGGCGTGACATAACAAAGGAAAGACGCTCCGTAGAAAGCCGCCGCCGTGCCGCCGATTGCCGAGGTTATGTGGTCGTAGCCGGGAGCGATATCCGTGACGAGCGGACCGAGGACATAGAAGGGAGCGCCGCGGCAAATCTCCTGCTGGATTTCCATATTATATTGTATCTGGTCGAAGGGCACGTGGCCCGGGCCCTCGACCATCACCTGACAGCCCTTCTCCTGCGCCCTCTGGGTCAATTCGCCGAGCGTCCTTAGCTCTGCGAGCTGGGCCTGGTCGGTGGCGTCGGCGATTGCGCCGGGGCGAAGGCCGTCGCCGAGCGAGAAGCAGATGTCATATTCGGCCATTATGCCGCACAAATCGTCGAACATCTCATAGAAGGGATTCTGACGGTTGTGATGCAGCATCCATTTGGCTAAAAGTGCGCCGCCTCGGCTGACAATGCCCGCGACTCGGCCTTCGAGCAGCGGCAGATGCTCTCTCAATACTCCGGCGTGAATGGTGAAGAAATCGACGCCCTGGGCGGCCTGCTTCTCGACAATATCGAGGATCATCCTGCTATCAATATCCTCGACCTCCCTGCCTTCTATTACCTGATATATCGGGACCGTTCCGAAGGGGACGGGACACCGGGCAAGCAACTGCTCACGGGTCTTATCGAGATTGCCGCCGGTGCTCAGGTCCATAATCGCGTCGGCGCCGACGGCCAGGGCGACCTTCATCTTTTCAATTTCCGCTTCTATGGATGAACGCACGCTGCTTGTGCCGATATTTGCGTTGACCTTGGTCGCAAGGACCCGCCCGATTCCAGCAGGTTTGAGATTAGTCGCAAGATGCAACCTATTGGCGGGTATGACGACCCGCCCGGCCGCAAGCTCGGCGCGGACCAATTCCGCATCGACATTCTCCGTCTCAGCGACAAGCCGGGCTTCGTCGCTAATCACTCCTGTTCGTGCAATCTGTAACTGCGTCGCCACCTTTATATTCCTGTAAACAAGTCTTACCGCAGAGGTCGCGGAGTCCGCAGAGCATCAGGATAGTTGTTCACCATTTTAACGATCCCGGCTGTCAGGACCTTGACATTGAAGTTGATCAACGAACCGACTTTGCACCCGGTGAGCTTCAAATACGAGAGCAACTGAGCCTTGTGAATTAGAGCAAGATGGTCAACAACCTTCATTTAACGTTGGATGAAGACGTGCGTGCCTTTCTTATTCGATGTAACGACGTCGGGCTTGCGGTCGGCGTTGAGGTCGGTAATCTCAAACTGCGTTCCGACGCCGGAGTCGTCGTCGATTTGGTGCGGGACAAACTCGGCCGTTCCTTTTTGAGGCCGGCGCAATTCAAACCAGTAGATGACAGCCGGCTTATCCGGGTCGGCGTCGCCGGAAGGGCCGTGCGCCCAGAAACGTTTGCCGACGACGAAGTCTTTCAGGCCATCGCCATTCATATCCACCAGAATCATGGCGTGACTCTGGGAGAACAGCTTTGGGGCGATATCGTGCTGTTTCCACTCGACGCCCTTTTCGGTCTTAGCCTGCTGGAACCACCAGATGCCGTAGCCGTGGGCCGAGCTGGTGATGACATCGCTATTGCCGTCGCCGTCAATATCATAGACGAGCATATCGGCACAGCCCGGGCCAAGATTGGCGGGATGGAAGGTCCAGTCGGTTTTGGTGCGGTCCTGCGGGGCTTCCCACCAGCCGCTCGTAAAGAGCACGTCATTTCTCCCGTCGCCGTTGACGTCGCCGGCGCCGAGGCCGTGGCTGTATCTTTCTGTTCCCGGTGCGTTTGGCCCGGCGATTGTGTGCATATCCCACAAGCCTTCGAGGTCTTTCGGGATGCTGAACCAGGCCATTATTCCCTGCGGCCGCACTCCAAAGAGCAGAACCCGTCGCCCGTCGCCGAGCAAATCGACCATAATCGGCGTTTCGTTGCAGGCGCTATCGACGACTATGCGTTCTTTCCAGCGGCCCGGGTTATTCTTGGGGTTTTCATACCATCGGCAGGGTTCGCCCGGCATTCCAATGACGATTGAATCGACCCAGCCGTCGCCGTTGATATCCTGGGCGAAATTGGCGAAGCATTGGCTATAGCCTTTTGCGCCGTCATACTGGCCGGGGGCACGAATCTCGTGCATCTTCCAGTCGGGTGCGGCGTACCAGACGTCGCCGGCGAGGACATCGATCTTGCCATCGTGATTGATATCGCCGACGGCGACGCCCTCGGAGCGGAAGGTTTTATCAACGATGGTCTTCTGAAAACTGACCTCACCGGCGAAAGCGGACGCTGCGATCAAGACCGGCATTGCGGCAGCGAGAATAATCCATTGTGTCTTCATACAAACCTCCAATTTCAATTTCTGTTCCAAAGCGAAACAATTAGACTGCTGGATACCTGCCTTCGCAGGTATGACAAGGAAAACCGGACAGTTTGAGAATTATAGCATTTCAGATGTGCAAGGCAAACCCTTAATCATCCGGTACGTGTGGCGGACGGTTTCTACCGCGAAAGCTGATATGAATGTGGGCAGTGGCGGGTTAGTATCCGGCAGCCGGTCGGGGTAACAAGGATGTCATCTTCGATACGGATTCCGAGTCTGCCGGGGATATAGACGCCTGGCTCGATGGTGATGACCTGGCCGGGCTTGAGCTTTTCCGCCCTGGTATCGGCCTTAAGGAAGGGCAATTCGTGAATTTCGAGGCCGATGCCGTGGCCGGTGCCGTGGCCGTAAACGGGCAAATCGGCTGCGCGAATCACGTCTCTGGCGGCTGAATCGACGGTCGAGAGCTTGGTGCCGGGCGCTATCGCCTTAATGGCGGCCGCCTGGGCACGCTCAACAACGTTAAAGACCTTGCGATAGAAGGCGGTCGGCTCGCCGAGAACAAAGCACCTCGTAATATCGCTACAATAGCCCTTATACCTGGCGCCGAAGTCTATCAGGATGGCATCCTTCTTCCTGAGCTTCCTGCGGCCCGGCTGGTGATGCGGACGGGAGGCGTTGGGCCCGAAGGCGACAATCGTATCGAAGCTGTTGGTCGCGCCGGCCTTGCGAAGCTGGAAGTCGAGCAGGCCGGCCAGCTCGATCTCGGCCATCCCCGCCTTGACCTGCGGTAAGGTTCGCCGTAGGACCTTTCCAGCTATATCGCCGGAGGCCTTAATCGCGGCGATTTCGTCGGGGTGCTTGACGCTGCGAACCGCCTCAATAATTCCGCCGACCGATTTTGGCGGCCTCTTCAGCCGCTTTTTCAATGCCTCGAAATCCGCCAGCGAGACGGATTTTTCCACGGTTATAGTCCGCACCAATTTCAGCCTCGCAACCAGGCCGGCGACGGTCTGGGCCATCGTGCCGGTCCGCTGGACTATAGTGCTGCTCGGACAATCCTTTTGGGCCTGCTCGATGTATCTGCTGTCGGTCAGCAGGTACGTTCGGGCCGCCGTGAGCGCCGCCCAGCTATCCTCGCCCATAAAGCCCGTCGTGTATGTGACATTGGCGGGACTGGTTACGATAAGACAGCTAATTCTCCTTCGCTTAAGCTCGCGACGAATGGCGGCGGTGCGCTGCAATATTATCCGTCTATTCATTGGCATTTGATAAACAGCAATGGAACAGAAAAGTAAAGGTTTTTCTTCCGGCTCGTTTGGCTTGGGGCGGTTTTGTATGTATATTCTTATTAGAAGACATGGCTGGGGTGGAGACAGGCGGGTATGAGCGGCACTGTCTTTGGCATCGGTGTTTTCCGTAAGGGAGAAAAACAGGCGGTGACTTGGTTTCACCGGATGAGGACGGTTTTGGCCGTCCTTTTTTTGTGCCTTGTAACAACCGCCTGCCGCCGTTACAATGGGCCGGTTCTTGATTTTCTGGCTCAGGTCATTCCGAGCGGAGGCCCGATAGGGCCGAAGTCGAGGAATCTATTAAAAACAGATTTCTCGGCTCGCCTTCGGCTCGCTCGAAATGACATTCTGCAAGCTTTTCAACAGAGCAAGGGCCTTACTATAACGGTGGCTATGTAATGCTGTTACCTATCGGCACAAACGTCCGGCTGAGGCAAACGCCCTACGCGAACTACGCGCTCATCGGCGTCAACTTCATCATATTCCTGCTAACTTACCAGCTCAACGCCACTGCGATCACGGGTGAAGTGGAGATTCTCAGGCCCTGGGCTCAGCAATTCCAGTTAGTGCCGCATCGCCCGCAATTATGGCAGTTTATCAGCTACGCCTTCCTGCACGGCGGTTACCTGCACATCTTCGGCAATATGTTTTTTCTCTTCATCTTCGGCAATAACGTCAACGACAAGCTCGGCCATATTTCGTATCTGTGCTTTTACCTGGCCGGGGCGGTATTTAGCGGAGTCGGCCATGCAGTCATCAATTCGACGTCGGGCGTGCCTATATTGGGGGCAAGCGGGGCCATCGCCGCGGTGACCGGGGCTTATCTTGTATTGTTTCCGCAGTCGTTGATAACGGTGCTGTATTGGTTTTTCTTCATAGGCACGATGGAAATACCCGCGTTGTATTTCATCGGGCTCAAGATGATCCTGATAGACAACGTTATCACGGCCTACACTCCGCACGTGGCATACGATGCTCACCTGGCAGGATACACCTTCGGAATCACGGCGATTCTTGGCATCCTCGCTACAGGTCTGCTTGAAGGGAGCAATTTCGACCTGTGGGCGATGGTAAAACGGTGGAACCGGCGAAGGCGCTACCGCGATGCCGTGGCAGGCGACTATGATCCCTTTTCTCCGCAAGTGCTGGTCAAGCCGATAAGGGCCGGGGAGGTCAAAACTCACGCACAAAACAAGGGTGACGAGAAAATAGAGAAGCTTCGCGATGCTATCTTCAAGCGAGTGCTGGAACGCAGGTTGCCGGAGGCCGCTGAACTGTACACAGAGCTTATGACGCTCGACCAAACACAAATGCTGCCTCGCCAGCACCTGCTCGATATCGCCAACCAGCTTGCCAGCGACAACAAATCACTCGAAGCGGCCCACGCCTATGAGCAATTCCTGGCCAATTACGGCAATTACGAGTACGTTGAGGAGGTCGAGCTGATGCTTGGCCTGCTGTACTCACGCTACCTGAATAAGCCCAAGGAGGCTTTGACACACCTCCGCTCGGCCAGCAAGAAGCTTTCCGATCCGGGGCAATCGAAAATGTGCATAGATGAGCTTACCCGGCTGGAAAAGCAGCCCTAAGAACGTGTATGAGAACCCGTTCTCTCGTGGCATGTGGAGATGGCCGTGCCACTTTTCATACACGTTCTAAGGAATCGAGCCGCCTGCGCGACCGATGGCGGTCAGCCTTTTCGGGCACAATCTAATCCTTTCGATAACCAATCTTCGGACCAACAAAAAGGTTGACAGTTCGACTGAAGGCAGCTAAATTTGAGTGTGTTAATGATGAGCGAGCGGTAATTCGTCCGCTCAAAAGTTGCTGGACAGGAATCTCTTTTTGGGAGGTAGAAAAATGAAATCATACATCTGCTTTTTTGTCGTAGCTGCTTTCACGGCCCTTGCGTCCGGCGGCTTTGCTCAAGCCGGCGCTTCAAGTCCTGCGCCGGTGTCCGCAGCGGACGCTAACGCCGTTGCGGTGCCGGTTTTTCCTTATGTCGCCGAGATAGTGAGCGATAACGTCTATGTTCGCTCGGGGCCGGGCACGAATTACTACAACAGCGGGAAGGTAAACAAGGGCGATAAGGTCAAAGTTGTCGCTCGGCAGTTTAGCTGGTCGTGCATAGTCCCTCCGCCGGGCAGTTTTTCGTGGGTTTACATACCTTACGTGACCATCGATCCCGACAATCCCGGGACAGGGATCGTTACCGGCGACAACGTCAGGGTCTATGCAGGCTCGGACTTAGTCAAGCCGATCCACTCGACCCTCCAGTTGAAGCTCGACAAAGGCGAAAAGGTCAAGCTCTTAGGCGAGCAGAAGGATAATTACTACAAGATCGCCCCCCCAATTGGGGCGTATCTTTGGGTCAGCACGGAGTTCGCCAAACCGGTTGCAGGAACCACGGCGCAGGAGGCGGCAACGATCGTCGATCCGAATAGGCCGCCAGACGTCATCGATAGCAACGAGGTCGGCGACAGCAACGCCGTCAAGCCGGCACCGGACGTCCCAGCCCCGCCGAAGCCATCCATCGATCCTAAGCTGCTCGCCGAATACAAGGACCTCCAGCAGAAAATCGTAGCCGAGCGGGCCAAGCCGCTGGCAGAGCAGGACTATTCGAGCATTCGCAAGAGTCTCGAAGCCATCGCCGAGAATGAGGACGCCGGCAAAGTCGCACAATACTGTGAATACGTGCTCAAACAGGTTGATCGCTTTGAGCTGGCCTTGACGGTCGATAGGCAGCTTGGCCTCCAGAATAAGCAGTTGAAAGAGACTCAAGACCGCATCGAAAAGGCCCGCACAACCCGGCTGGGACAAATTGAGGATCTGGGGCGCTTCGCCGTTGTCGGAACGCTTAAGACCTCCAATATCTTCAGTTCCGAGCCCCAGTTGAAACACTACCGGATAGAGGACGAATCGGGCAAGACTATCTGCTACGCCCGCTCCGCAGCCGAAACGACGGGCACAGACTACGATAAGCTCGTTGGCAAGAGGGTCGGCCTGGTAGGGACAATATCGCCGTATCCGCAAACCGGCGGGGCAATCGTGAAATTCACGCAAATCGAGCCGCGGTAACAGTCTTGGCGCGGCTTCGCGTTGCTCAGCCGCGGCCAAATCCGAAGCACTAAATCCGAAATCCGAAACAAATTCAAATGACCAAAACTCAAAATTGAAAACAAACCGTAACATCTTACTGTCGCAGCAGTTATGAAGGTAGTCGTCCAGAAACTTGTTAA
>Ga0315277_10009245_pt1 | contig 12604 bp, 13 predicted proteins | sample YL17G05_15_MG_FD_203695 | JGI IMG/M metagenome (GOLD analysis project Ga0315277, IMG submission 203695) | Sediment microbial communities from Yellowstone Lake, YNP, Wyoming, USA - YL17G05_15 | ecosystem: Environmental > Aquatic > Freshwater > Lake > Sediment | place: USA: Wyoming | collected... | reverse complement strand
TTTTTATCTCTATTTTTATTTTAATTCGAGAAAATGCGGGAACATTTTCAGTAAGCTTTCCCAGCCGATTTTCAAGCTAGTACAGAGCGGTTGGACTTCCTTTTTATAGGCTTCTAGAACCTCTGGATCTCCCTGCAAGATTGCCTTGCTTGCATCAAGGGCACTTTGCAAGGCGGGCGAGATTCCCTCGGCGAAGACATTGAATAATCCCGCCGATTCTCCAATCAGTAGAATATTCCCTTTCCCAAACCTGTATTCAAACTTCGGATCGAAGAAAATTGGGGCCGTACACGCCTCCCGAAAGAGGAGTTTTTCACCCTTGAACCCGAATCCCTCTTCAAGGTACTCTTGGAAGCGGTTGAAATATTGGGGAACCATACTTCCCTTCGCAGCGGCGGTTCCAAAGACCTGATAAATTCCCTTTTGGCCCCCTTTCACGTTGTACCACGCAAAGAATTCGGTCAAATCGCGATCTAGGAACGCGTGGAAATACTCCGGATCGAAGTTACTCTCTCCTTTCCAATAGGTTTGATAGACTGAAAACCAACGCATCGGTTCCTGCTTGAAAAGTGTTCTGCGAAGTAAGCTTGTGCCGCCGTCTGCGCCTAGTAGGAAGTGTGCCTGTTGTTTCTGAGTTCCAAACATGGTTTTGAGTTCGACCTCAATACAATCCTGCTGAGTCGAAAAGGAACGTAATTCTGTTTGATCTTCAATCTCGGCTCCCGCTTCAGATGCCTTGGTGTTGAGCCAGAAGTCGAAATCGCTCCGCCACACGTTATATGAATTTTCTCGGAGTTTTTGCGGAGGCGCCATTTTGGTGGGATAGACCTCTATGCCTTTACTTTTCTTCGGGTAACAGCACAGGACTTCCGGGAATTCGCCAATTTCCTTTTTCAGGATTCGTTTAGAAAATGAACTAATGATCCCCGAGCACATTTTATGGCGAGGTAATTTCATTTTTTCCACGACCAAGACCTTCAACCCTGCTTCCGCTAATTTCTTAGCTGAGAGCGAGCCAGCAGGCCCTGCGCCCACGATTATTGCATCATACATCCCGTTTCACCAACTAAGTAACTTTTATTTATCTATAATATTCTTCGTCCTTTTTCCTGAATCATCTTCATTCCGAGCTCGATAGCAGATTCAGGGATCGTTTCTCTCTCAATTCGGCGAAGTGTAATTGCCTCGTCTTCGCATGCAAGACGGCACTGGCCGCACCCTACACAGCGATCCTCATTTACGGCTGCGACATTATCGGCGTTCAATTCGATTGCCTCGAAGGGGCAGCGCTGCACGCAGTTCCCGCAGCCAGTGCACTTCTCAACTTGCACGGTAGAGAGAAAGTTCGCTTTTGCAAAAGCCCTCGGTTTATTGAACTTTAAGAGCCCTGCCAGAATATCGCAACAGCAGGGACAACAATGACAAATGACATTTGCATTAAACTTATTGTTATCCACGTAATGAATGAGCCCCAACTTCTCAAAGTGTCGGACCAATTCCTTCGCCTCCTCTTTCGAAATCGTTCGTCCAGACTCGAGGTTCGTATGATATTCTCCCATGCCCATATCTGAGTTCTTCCCACCGCATACCATACAGGTGGTTAGAGGATAATCGCATTTCTTCTGATTGGTGAGAAGCTTCCGTTTGCGGCAGGCGCAATCGACCAAGCGTATCCACTCGACTTGATCGATGATCTCGAAGATTTGTTCTGCGGGCATAATTTCGCGTTGATCTTCAATCGCCGCATTGATCGTTACAATGCGTCCTGCGGGCGTTTGAGAGCCGAAGAATTCATCGGCTAACCCTTGCTCAAAGGATTGGAGGATTAGTTTCGAAATCTCCTTTCCATCCTTGCCCTTCAGTAGTTTATCATCGCCATATATTCCATCTATTAAAGTAACTATGTTCAATAATCCGTATTTACCATCACGTTTCATGATGACTGCTTTCTGCGTGAGTCTTTCCAGGATGGCTTCTGTTTCTTCAATCGATTTCCCCCATTTTTTGGCTATCTTTCTGGAGGATTCGAGCGGAAAAACTGAAAGATCAGCACAAAAATTTGCCTCCTCGGGCGTGAATAACTGCCTTAAAAATTTGAGGAACGGTTCGGATTCAACGCCCCCAATAGGGAATTTTCTTAACTTCTGGACCAACCGATTATACGGCTCCAATCTGATACACCCGATTTCATTTATTTACTTTATAATAATTTAATAGTTTTCTTTATTAATTCTGTGGAAGGTCTTATCGCGTGAAACAGATTCCTCAAAGAAAATCTTGGTTAGGCAAACCACCGTTTGAAGATGCTTCGGATGCGGTCGGGGGCTTTGGTGATATTATTCAGGGCTAGCGCTAAGGGATCTGGTAAGGATCGTGGTTCTTTCTTATCTGAAAGTAGAAAATTTGGGATGGAAGCTACAAATTTTAAATCCGTTTTTAAAAGAATGAAATGTTCATTATTGGCTTCAATCTCTAGAAGAATGTCATTTTCCTTCAAGAATTCGAGATTGTCTAAGGCGATCGCCCGGATGTCCGCGTTGAGCGCCTCTTCAAAATCTGATTTTAGAAAAACGCCCCCCTCACGGAGCATCGAGATAATCATACTATTAACACTATCGAGCGTTAATCGGGCAAGAAAAACTGTATCTCGATCTGAGGGTTTATATCGCCGAAAATAGCGCTGGATCTCCTCTTCATAGTTCTTCAGGAGATCAGGATACATTCGTTCAAGGGATTTGAGTTTTTCTAAGGTAGCCGAGGGGGTAATTCGGAACCCATGTAAATCTTTAAGAAGAATGATATGGTTTAGACCGCCAATTTCATTCACGATCGCAAACTTCGAATCGATCAGGGGTGAAATGAGCGCTAGGGGGTCGACCTTGCGTCCGAGGGCTCTTCGGATCCATTCTTGAAGGGTCTTTAATTCTATGGGACCTTCGGACAGTTTCTCAATGAGTTTCACCCGGTTGAAATCTTGGAGGATATTCGCAAATTTCACCTCAGATGTGGCCCCATAATATTCTTCGATGCAATGCTTATAGACATCAATAACCCACTTATGCAGATAACTGTTCATTTGATCGATTTCGGCGAGGTTATCCTTGATTCCGTAGCCGATTTTATAAAATCCCAAGGAGACTCCCGATTTCTTTGTTAATCGATCAATTAATTCAGTCAGCCGGAATGAGATATTCGTTATTGTTTCTTTAGAAGGCATTCGCTCAAAAATTAAGGAAAGTAGGCACATTTCCGCTTTGCCACGCGCCAATTCTGAGGGAATCTCGAAATAATAGTGAAGCACTTTGAAATCTGGGTAGGAACGAGTAAAAAATCCTTGCTCAAAGTTCATTTCTAACTCTTTACTCACTCGAAACTGCTGTTCCTCGGTTAGCACATCCTCAGGGAAACAGTAAAATGGCTTTGGCCCAATTTTACTATGGAAATAGGAAAGTAAAACACAATTATTGCTTTCTTGTTCAATCGATTCCTCGACATCGGTGATTTTCTGAATTGCCTGATAGCGCGTCACAAATTCTACCAAATTAAAATAGTATTTTGAAAGGATATACCGACGCCGATTTTTCTCTTCATTCAATTCCTTCGCTAATCCTTCCAAATCCTGCTTTAATTTATCCATATTCTGATAGAAAAAGTTACTATAATTTTCATTGATCAGAAGGGTGATTGTGGCAGTAATCGGTTTTTCGGCGTTCTCCACCTGCTCTTCATAAAAATAAGTTAATCCTAAAATTTTATACACTGGAAACGGAAGGATTGAGATTCGCCCAGTCCATTTCTCTCCCCCTGCGGAAATATAGGTAGTGGATCGAATGATTATTTCGAGAATTTTATTGTATGCCACTGACTCAGGAAACCAAACTTGCGGTTTCGGGCCTAATTCTGATAAGATGGAGTAGATTACTCCTTCCAGTATTTCTGGATGAACTGTTAGGTTCTCATCTTTGTCCTGAGCCACTGTGCTACCTTCATTCTTATTTGGATAACCCCTCATCCTGACGAATCAAAATTCCTTTTAGAAAGAAAATAATCTTCTCTCTAGGTAATTTTGAATTACCAGCTAACATATTTTTTTCGGGAATTTTTAAAAATGACGCACTTCATTAACTTTCAGACCCTTTTAAATTTCATCATAGGTCTCTATAAAACTTGCATTTAAATTATTGTAATCTACACGAAAGAAGGTGATTATGATTCAATTTGATAATCCTCTTACCTTGATAAGTGGAATATTCATACTTATTGCAATTGTAATAACTTTTATTGTGGGATTTAAATCATTTAAATCATATCGAAGAAAAAAGGCGAGTGAAACTCTTCTCATTTCTCTTACGGCATTTTTCTTGAGTCTCGCCATGATTTTTCTGGTCCTAGTCAAAGTATTTGCCGAAATCGATCCCGCTTTATCTTTACTGTTTTTCGTTAATATTGCCGTTATAGTCAGCGGTATTGCATTTCTCTCTCTTGATGCTTTTTCGTTTAAATTTGCCTTTCCCAAACGCTTCAAAACATTGACGATTTTATTCTCATTCTTGATAATCCTCTATGTGGGATTCTACATTTTTTCCCCGAAATATCTCTTGGGAGATGAGGTTGTCTTTAAACCATGGTCTGACCTCGGATTTGCCCCGATGGATATTATAGTCTATTTTACTATTATTCCCATTTTAATTGTCCCAATCCTTGTCTTCTCCTATTATTTTATGAGAGTTCGGAAAACTAATCCATCCCGGAGCAAAAGAGCCCTGTTCATTGGTCTTGCTGGACTGCTACTCGCTATTGCATACATTTATGAATTAATTGGGCAAGATCTCCTTATCACTACGATCCTTAGGTCCTTCTATGTCTTCGCCGGACTTCTCTTGTATTGGAGCCTTTTCAAAATTAAGGAACCCGAGAAATCTTAAAAGATTAAAGAAAAGAGAGATATATTAAAACCGCAAGATAAGAAACTAATTAATAAATTCAAGAAAAGGGAATTAAAAATGGTCGAAAATAATAAAATGCCAGAGTTAGTCGCTTTGGGACACATTTTAATGGATATTCGTGCGTATGTGGATGAGTTTCCCTCTCCAGATTCTTCCGTCAAAATTAATGGGCAAATTCAATATAGTCCCGGTGGATCAGCAACTAATGCTGCAGTCGCCGCCTCCCGTTTGGGAGTCAATTCTTCTATTTGCTCCATATTAGGGTTCGACGCGTACGGCATGGAGGTTATCAAGCAATTAATGAACGAACGCATCGATGTTTCCAATATCAAAATTAATTATCAGAAGCCCACTGGAATCTCAATGGTCATTGTGAATAAAGAAGGCGAGCCAATTATCATCCAGAGTCTAGGCGCCAATGAACCGTTTCCATTACCATTTTTAAATATTCAATATATCGAATCCGCAAAACATCTGCACATGACCGGGACGGACCCTAAAGCGCTTGAGAAGGCTGCAGAGATAGCTAAAAATAGTAAAAAGGGCAAAATAACGGTTTCCTTTGATCCTGGTCGGTCCATTTCTCACTTAGGCTATCAAAAATTAATGCCAATTATTAAGAACGTCGACTATCTTATTATCAATCGGAAGGAAACTGCATCATTAGCAGACCTCCCCAAAGATAGAGACATTGTAGAGATAATTGATGCATTAAAACCTAAAGTACCCCCTAATATTACCTTAGTTATCAAGGGCGGGTCAAAAGAAACGATTGTGAAATCCCCTAAGGAATTTTTTGCGGTCCCTCCCTACAAAGTCAAAGTCTTTGATACAATCGGCGCTGGGGACGCCTTTGCCGGCGGGTTCATTGTTGCCTTGTTGCAGAAAAAATCGCTGAAAGATGCGATTATTATGGGGCATGCGAATGCCAGCTATAAAATTCAATTTGGCGGTGCACAAAGCTCAGCTACGACTGAACAGTTAAAGCAATTTATGACTGCCCATAAAAATGAGATTGCGGCTCGCGATCTCCCTTAAATGCTCTCAAACCAATCCGATACTTGGCCCACGAGGGTCTTTACAATTTTTTTCCGGATATCGACTGCGTAGTAAATATCTGCTAATTCCTTAATTACTGGAATTTCCGACCGCTCAAGGATAATATTATGCTTCGTCTTCATTAAATTGATCAGTTCATCTTCTTTAATCTCTTTAAACATCTCAATTTCATTTAGTAACGTATCAATATGTAGAACTAGGCGCTCAAATTCGGAGTATGCCTTGAGAATTTGGACTTTACTGTCTTTTTCTTTCAAAATATTGCGGAATAGCTTTGCTTCAAAATCGAAATCTTCGGAATCATAGGGCTCATTTATAATAATATTTGAAATTAGGTCAATTACCAAAAAATCCGTATATTTTTTGCTCTGCTTCAAAAACTCTTCTCTCGTGGTCGATTGGATATGAGTCCCGTAAACGACTTGGGGGAAGAAATTTTTCATGAACTCACTAATTTTTTCCGCGCTCTTACCTGGCTCCAGAAAAAGCACTGAATATTTGAAAAAGATTGCGTGGAACAAGCTGAAGAAAACGTCCTCTCCAGAGAATTCAATAAGGCTTTCGATGTTTATATTTGTGAAATCGATCTCGCCCCGTATTTTTTTGAGTTCTGAAATTTGCTTTGTCTTTATTTTTTGTTTCTTATCAATAATCGTGTAATAGGTATGTCCACAAGCCCCAGTTTGTTGAAATCGAATAGCGTTATGAGGACTTTTATCCAAAAACTCGGGAGCGACGAGTCTGTACGACATACTTTTACATACAGGGCAGCTGGTTTGATATAATTCTAAATCTGGGATTTTAATCCATTTCGCTTTAAATAATTTATAAAATTCGGTGTAAAACTCATCTTCCTTAATCTCGTGTTTATCGATCAAATCCAACAGGTTTGTTTGCCCATTGCTATAATTAAGGATAATACTGACTGTTAAATTAAATTTATCGCTTTCTTTGATTTTTTTCTCTAATTTAGGGTAAATTCCCTGATAAAAAGTCACTCTTCTCGAAAATATCGCTTTTTCTACAGGTTTTACAGGTGCAACCTGAGCTGTTCCCAGTTTTTCTGCTTTTAAGTCGATGCCTATTACTTCCGGTTCCACATCCGCTACTAATTCATCTATTTTTTCCCTATATTTGGGCATCATACTTTTAAAGGATAAAAATTGTCCAATGCGCCCTTTCGCGCTGTAAAGAATTATCATGACTTTATCTGAAATGCGAAAGAACATGATATTTCTGCCAGAGATCGGTAGAGAATGGTCTCCAACTTTTAAATATCTGAAATTGTTGCTTACAAAAGTCGTAAGAAAGGACTTAAAAGGTTCTAGCTCTCTATCCATATAGTGCATATTGCCTATTCTATCCAATATTGCCAGATGGATTCGAACCCCTAGAATGTTACCCATCTTTGATACTATTTCTTTGGCAATGCTATCCAAGTTTTGTACTGGCTCTATTTTTGCCATCTCCGCCTATTTTGCCCTAATTTAAATAATTTCTTTTTTCAAATATTCCTATTACGATACTGTCTATGAGTTTTTCTTCGTTACTTATATGTCATTGAGGTTTTTATTTTTTTAGAATTATAATTATAATTATATATATGCTTGTAATTGTATGATACTTGAAGGGTGTTATAATCGTGACAATTAGCGAAATGCTGAATACACTGCTCAAAAACTACATTGCGGCAACGTCGGTGAAAGCAGCGGCGATTGTCGATAAAGATGGTCTTATTATCGCTTCCCAAGTTGCCGGTGATATGAATGAACTTTCCATTGGCGGTGTGACTGCGGCAATTGAAAAGCTCTATGACCGGATTATAATGGAATTCAAACTGGGCGGGCGCTTCGGAACTACCACATTTGAACACGAAACCGGGAAAATGATTTTTGTGAATGCTGGCCCCACTGCTATTTTAACCACAATTGCTTCCGTGGTAGCCAGTACCGAAACTATTCTCCCCTATAGTTATATTGTCGCCGAAAAAATTGCACAAATTCTCGATATACGTAAAGAAATCGATGTTTCCATGCCAAAAATGTCCTCTGAACCCATGAAGTTTTCCTTCAAAGTGGTCATTCTGGGTGACGGTGGAGTGGGTAAGACGAGCCTGCTAAATAGATTTGTTTCGGAATCGTTCGATCAGGACTACAAAAGTACCATCGGCACTAATATCATGCGAGTCGATTATAAAATAATGCAGAACGTTACAGTTGGATTTGCGCTTTGGGATTTAGCGGGTCAACAGTTTTTCCAAAAGGTTCGTAAAATGTACCTTGCAGGGTGCCAAGCCGCTTTGTTCGTCTATGATGTCACGAGACCTGAGACGCTGTACAATCTCAAGACCTGGAAGAATGAACTTCTCGCTGTAGCCGGACCCGATGTCAAATCCTTGATGGTTGGAAACAAGGCGGATCTGACCGATCAACGGAAAGTGAGTTTCGAGGACGGGAAAGCGGTGGCGGATGAGCTCGGGCTCTCTTACGTGGAAACTTCAGCGAAAACTGGAGATAATGTTAAACGCGCATTTGGCGTAATTGCTTATTTATTGGTTAAAGATAAGATTACTGTAAAAGAAAAGATTCCTATAAAATAGTTTTTTAGAGATATTGCCCGCAATTCTCACAGAATAACTGATCCCCTGGGATTAGAGCCCCGCAGTTGGGACATTTGATGGTAGGCGCTTTTGCCGTTGTGGGACTTGGCGTGGGTGTCTCTCCCCCGATTGCGTAATACTGCTTGTTTTCCATGGCATGCCCCTCAACCTTGGATGATTTAAGCGAGTAGGAGCAAATCAGTAATAAAATGCCGGAAACCAAACACAGATAAGCACCCGGTAAATTCGGGATTAGCATGGCGGACCCCACGATTAACCCAAAAAGGGCATGAAATAGGATGAATAATCCGTAGGCGAGAAGTGCCAGAATAAATGCAACAAGGTTGAGAAGTTTCGAGGCTCTGACGCTTCCTAAGAGCCCAAGTGCGCCAGCAATACCAACAACACCTGCCATCGTCGGTAAATAGGTTAGAGGCGATAGGAAACTAAAGAAGGAATCTTGCCAACTGACATACACCCATCCGGAAATGGATTCATATTCCATCCAATCCAGGAATTCCGATACATTTTCGCCCTGCGTCCAAAAATTCTGGGAAAGCAGGATTAGAATCGAAAAAAGAAGCAAAAAAATGAATAATACTTTATTGCGCCCTTCCATATTCATCATCTGTCACTATTTTTTCCAATTTGCAGATTCTCACTTTTCTCCTAAAATTTTTTAACTCCCTTTTTTGAGTTTTAATATCTCTCGAGCCTCTTCGGCGGTTGCAACCTCACGCCCTACCTCATTGGCAATCCGGACCATGCGCTCCACTAATTGTGCGTTGCTATTCGCTTTAACCCCTTTTGCATAGAAAATATTGTCCTCGAAACCCACCCGCACGTCGCCGCCTAGCAGAATGGCGTGAGCACAGATGGGCGTTTCATCTTTACCGATCGCCGTTGCCATCCATGTGGATTCGTTCCCAAAAAACTTTTCCACGGTATCGCGCATGAGCAATAAATTCTCGATGGTAGCGGGAATTCCTCCATTGACTCCCATTACGAAGTTAAAACGAAAAGGTGGCCCTATTAGATCACTTATCTGTTTTGCATTAGCAATGTGCCCAATTTCGTAAACTTCTAACTCGGGCATAACACCCAACTCTTTCATTTTCTTGGCAAAGGTTTCTATGAGATCAGGTGGGTTCTGAAAGATTACCTTTCCAAAATTCATTGAACCACAATTTAAGGACGCTAAATCCGGCTTTAAATCGAGCGAAACGATCCGTCCCATTGGGCCTACCCCTGACGTCGCACCACCGCCTGTGGTTGTGCAAATAATCATGTCGCTTTCTGCTCGGATATATTCCATCGTTTCTTTATAGAGATCTTGATTCTGAACGGCCTTTCCACTCTTAGGATCACGCACGTGTATGTGCACCACCGCAGCGCCTGCCCTATATGATTCCAAAGCACTATCAGCAATCTGTTTCGGTGTTACCGGAATCCAGGGCAACTGTTCCCTTGTCGTCAATGAGCCCGTGGGCGCCACTGTAATGATTAATTTTCGCATAGTATTATGATTCCCGTTGCAGAATAATAAGCCTATCGATTTCAAAACAATGCGTATTTGAGGGGACGAAGGCAATGCAAATAAAACCAGCGAGGTGCTAATAACCTTTCTTCCTAATTACAAAGGATCGCAAGACTTTTACTAACTCGTCAATTTCGTTGGATTTAGCAATGATATGATTGCAACAAAACCCGTTATCAAAACAGACCCCTTCACAGTCCCATGCTCGTCTCGAGGCAGGATCTAACGCACAAGTGGATCGAATCTGTCTATCATAAAAAGGGCACGCATTGCTCAGTGCGGTGAAGGAAGACAGCAGTGCCTCAATTCTATCAGCACCCAGCCTTGGATCGTACGTCCTTGCTCGCACCACGCGTTCCATGATTGTCCGGGTTCTTCTAGAAATTAAAAAGCTAGAGAATATCCTGAGAATATGCTAATATAGGCATTGAAAGACTGGAATAATTGAATCTTGTATTAAAATAGATGATAAAAATGGGCGATCCACGAGCCTATCCGAAATATCCGCTCATCGGCGTGGGGACCTGCCTCCTCAAGGATAACACGATCCTCATAATCCAGCGTGCGCATCCTCCCGACCAGGGATTCTGGAGCATCCCAGGGGGGATGGTGGAGTATGGGGAGCGGACCGATGCGGCTGCCAAGCGTGAAGTCGAAGAAGAGACCGGGTTAAAAGTACTTGAGATGGAGTACGTCGCTGATATAGTTAATAAAATCATCTACGACGAGGTTGGTCGCTTGAAGTACCATTTCATCATCGTGGATTATGTCACGCACCACTTCGAAGGTACTGCCTGTGCCGCCGATGATGCCGCTGCTTCCAAATGGTGTCCCTTCTCAGAACTCCCAAATTACCAATACCCCGATACTATCGTCGAGTTATTTAAGAAAATTCATATCTGGCCTTGATTTCTAAAATTTACCTAATTGAATAATTTCAGTTAATAGTAGCATGTCTTTCTGTGGATTTCCAATCATCGGACTACTTTTTCCACTCTTTTCCTTTCGAGGATGATAATGATTTGGTTTCGATGGTATATCCCAGTCCGTATCCTAGTTATCAAATCGAATACGGTCTAATTTCAAGTGAGAAAAGACTATTGAATAACTATATTCGTTGTAATTATTATATTGTATAAATATCATGGTTCCATCTTTTAGGGTTATTTTAAGTCGCTCTAAATTGCTGTATAGTGTTAGATCTTGAATTTTTAATACAAGTCGCTTCTCCAATATTTCTTTTGCGATTTGGAGTTTTTCAATCGCCTTCATGACTGACTAGTCCATTTGTATTTTAACTGAAATAAATCTTCCCTCTTATCTGTAAGATTACGCATACATACCGCATCATCTTCAGCCTCTTCTAAGGTCCCATCTCGTGCATCTGAAAGAAGCTTTTCTATAGAAGTATATTTCCATTTCGTCAGAATTGCTTGTATCTCATCTTGTAGAACTTTCAATTTTGAATCAATTAAATCCATCAAAAATTCTTTTTCAACTGAAATTGACGTCATATTTCTCTTTCCCTTTCATTCACTATTATAAAAGAATCGAATTATAAATATTTAACTGGCTATGTAATTTTAGTACCTTTGTTACCATGGTTCTCTCGGACCTCACCATTCATTGAAAATATTATTCCCCTTTTGTTAATTTATCATATTTTTTTAATATTCACTAATCTAGTCATTTTTCACTCTTGAAAAAAACTTTCTAAATGGTGCCCCTTCTCAGAACTTTCTAATTACCAATATCCGGATACCATTGTCGAGTTATTCAAGAAAATTCACATTTGGCCCGATCTCTAACTTAATAGACCCTTTAAGTAAGAAGAAAGAACTAGAGCAATTACGAGAAAAATGGGCGATTTTTATAGATTAAATCTCAAAAAGAGTATAAGAAAAAAAAGGGTTAAAATAAGAATTTCTTATTTTTATTAAAGAACCCCAGTCCTAATAAAATCGCAGCTGCCAACGCCATGATGATGAAAGAAATCTCGAATCCAGGAACATCCGGTATTATCGCCACTTCTATATAACCCGTGCCTGACCCCGATAACCTCAAAATTACAATCGCGTAGGTTCCAGTATATAATGGGGGTGCTAAAGTGATTCTCTCATCCGTTCCTAATCCTCCAGAATTAGTATCGTGAGAATCATACCCAGATATCTCCCCTGAATTTTGGTAAAACACGAATAAAGCGAAGTCGCCCGTTGAAGGCACATCCACTGTTATAGCATATTTTTCCGATGTATAAAGATAAACTTCAAAGAGCTCACCGGCTTCTGAGGCACTTAAAGAGAAACCGTATGATTCTTCCGTGAGTATGTCATAACCCGATTCGGCTTCAATGTAGCCAGTTCCCGAAGAACCCATATAAACCCTTGGATACATTACTTGAGCAGAAGCAGGACGATGAACCAACCAGTCGATTCCGTAAGTCGAGAACGAAGCATCAATAGC
>Ga0315277_10009244_pt1 | contig 12605 bp, 10 predicted proteins | sample YL17G05_15_MG_FD_203695 | JGI IMG/M metagenome (GOLD analysis project Ga0315277, IMG submission 203695) | Sediment microbial communities from Yellowstone Lake, YNP, Wyoming, USA - YL17G05_15 | ecosystem: Environmental > Aquatic > Freshwater > Lake > Sediment | place: USA: Wyoming | collected... | reverse complement strand
AAATACCCGCGGCTCAACGCGGCGCGGGATGAGTTTCGCGATCCCCCCAAGCGCAACGTGCGCCAGAACAACGCCCGCCTGCGGCGGCTTGGCCTTATGTAAGCGCCATTCACCTTTCAGGTTGCCACCACAGGCGCGAGGCGCAATTGGCAATCCGACCGAGGGCTGACGCCTCAGGCGAATTTGCGCAGGAAGGCAATTTCTTTCCGCAGATTCTCTGGTCGCTCCGCCTCCGAGAAGCGGCTTAGCGATTCGTCCTCCACGCACAGGTCGCCGCGGTAGCGAGCCTTTCGCAGGATCGTCGTGATGCGGCGGAAGTCCAGGTCGCCCTCGTAAATCGGGCAGGTGTATTTGCCGTATTCCCAGCCCATCTCGCGCTTCACGTTCCGCTTGTCCTCGGGGTAACGGATGCTCTTGCGGTGGGTGTGCACGACGTGCGGCGCGAACCGCTCGTAAATCCGGTAAACTTGGTCCAGCGGATGCCCGAACCAGTAAAGGTTCGCCGTGTCCAGTGTGATGCCCAGGCGCTTCGAGCCGACGCCGGCAATGAGTTTCTCGATGAAGTTCGGGTCGTTCGTGACGCGACCGTGGTTCTCAATGCCGAAGCGGACCTCGGAATCCTTCGTGGCCTCGCAAAGCTGCCGGCACGCCTTGATGGCGAAAGGCGCGAACTCCTCGAGCTTGAGCGCGCGCGGCACGACATCAATGCGGATGACTGGCACGCCGAGTTCCGCCGCCGCCCGGAGCAGTTGCCGCGCCATTTCGATTTCCTTCTCCAACCGCTCTTCAAACCGGTTGTGCATGCAAAACGCGCTGATGCGACGTTTGTGTGTTTTCAGGTCGGCCTTGAGCGCGGCGACTCCCTCCGGCGTGCCCACGGAGTATTTCCGGCCTGGCGCGCCAAAACTGCTGAGCGCCAGTTCGTCGTTGACTTCCGCCTCGAAACAATCCGCATCGAGTTGCTTGAGGGCGGCCCAGCCGTCGGTTTTGTCTGCGGACTTCAAATGCACATCACGGCAGCCGACCAGCCAGCGGGCTTTCCGGTTGGCGCCGAGGGCATCGCCCTCAAGGCTTAGGGCGCCGAAGGCAAGGGAGGCTGTGGCGCTGGTTTTCAAGAAACTGCGTCGGGTGAGTTCAATCGAGTCGTTCATGCGCCCATTTTGACGATGCCGGTCCAAAATTCCATCAAAGAAGCGCCACGGCTTCGAACGGTCGTGGCCTCCTCCAAGCCAGACCGCGTGTCGCAGCGTCGCGGCGCGCGCGGCTCGCTTCACCGCCGACTTTTTGAGTTGGCGGCCGTCCAGTGAACTCCGCTAAGCTGAAACCGTCGAACGTTATGAGTCCGCCCAGCGTTATCGCAAACGGCAAGCCCGTCGAGGCTGCGCTGCCCTGCACGATCGAGCAATTCCTGGTCGCGCAGAGTCTGTTGCCGCGCAGCGTGGTGGTCGAGCACAACGGCGAGGCGGTCGCGCCGTCGGAGTTCCCCAGCCGCCAGCTCAAAGCAGGCGACCGTTTGGAGATTGTGAAAATCGTTGCCGGGGGCTGAGGCCGCTCGCTTGCGCCCGGGCGGCGCCGAATTTCGGTTTGCCAGACGCCGGGCGGCTGCTTAACGTCCCGCCATGATTTTGGGTTGGGCAACCACCACGACGCCGTAGCGTTCATTCCGCGAACCGGGATGAACGCCCACGCCTCACACCCGCCGTGCGAGGCGTTTTTGTTTGCCGACCTTAACCGCAGATGAACGCAGATGAACAACCAGACCTCCGTGCAGGATGCGCCGATGTCTATCCGTGCAAGGAAGAGACGCACGCGATCATCGGCTGCGCGTTCGAGGTGCTGAATGAACTGGGGCACGGCTTGAATGAAAAGCTCTACGAGAATGCACTCGTGGTGGAGTTTAAGCGTCGGAGCATTGCTCTTGATCAGCAACGGCGTTTCGAGGTGCTTTACAAGGGCGAACACATCGGCGAGTTCGTCCCGGACTTGATCGCTTCCGGCAAGGTCGCCGTGGATGGCAAGTGCATTGACCGGATCACCGACCACGAGCGCGGCCAGATGCTCAATTACCTCCGAATCACCAAGCTCCCCGTTGGCCTGATTCTGAACTTCAAACACGCCAAGCTGGAGTGGGAGCGAATCGTCCTGACAGCCGCGGACAAACGCAAATGACCCGATTGAACCGCAGATAAACGCAGATGCACGCAGATAGGGAACAACGGAAACGCCAGTTCCGGCCGAGGCAACCCGGGCTTCAGGATTGCTCGCCCCCTCAAGGCGGCGCAGCCGCTGAAATGAATCTGCGTTCATCTGCGTCCATCTGCGGTTAGATTCTTTAGACTTTATGGAAAACGAACGCAAATCTCTCGACCAGCGCCACGCCATGTCCGACCTGGAGCGCCTCCGGCATTCCGCCGCGCACGTCATGGCCAACGCCATCGTCAAGCTCTGGCCTGACGCCCAGTTCGCGTCCGGACCGGCCGTCGAGAACGGCTTTTACTACGACGTCGAACTGGAGCACCGCATCTCGCCGGAGGATTTCCCGAAGATCGAGGCCGAGATGAAGGCCATCATCAAGGCCAACCAACCCTTCGAGAAGCTCGTCGTCACGCGCGAGCAGGCGCTGGCCGACGCCCAGAAAGGCCGCCTCGGCGCGCTCGCCGAACGCCCCGCCCCGAGCAAGTTCAAGCTCGGCAACCTTCAGGACATCCCCGAGGGCGAGCCGATTTCCTATTTCAAGAACGGCGACTTCATTGACCTGTGCGCCGGGCCGCACGTGATGCGCACGGGCAACATCGGCGCGTTCAAGCTCACCACCGTGGCCAGCGCCTACTACAAGGGCGACGAGAAAAACCCGCAGCTCCAGCGCATCTACGGCACGGCGTTCAAGAACAAGACCGCGCTCGACGAGTATTTCAAGATGCTCGAGGAGGCCAAGCGCCGCGACCATCGCAAGATCGGTGCGGAGATGGGGCTGTTCGCGATTGACACCGAATACGTCGGGCCGGGCATGCCGCTGTGGCTGCCCAAGGGCACGGTGCTCGTCGAGGAACTGGAGAAGCTGGCCAAGGAAACCGAATTCGCCGCCGGCTACGCGCGAGTGCCAATGCTGCGTGAGCAGGATTGACAGGGATGATTCAATCTGCTGGTATCCCGACGTGAGTCAGGAGCCGGAATACTTGAATTGTCGCTGCCAGATTTGCTCCGGTCACATTGAATTCCCGGACCATGGCGTTGGCGAAGAAATTACGTGTCCGCACTGTGGTATGAACACGGTTCTCTACCGTGGTCAAAAGGTGGAATCCCAATCTCCGAGCAGCGAACAGATTGTTGAGCCGCCGGCACAGAACCACGCACTACTCCAAAAGCCCGCTTGGCCAAACGCGAGCAAGGTTATTCTTGGCGCCGTTGCCGCGTTGTTTGTCTTGTGGGCAGGAAGCCTACTGTACGATTCATTTCTAGTCGAAATTGGGGTGAAATCGAGCAAGGAGTTCGAGCGGACGATGGCTATGCATGAGCAGCGGGCCAATCGGGCACAGCTGGCCGTGGAATACTGGAGTGAAACAATCAAGTTCAACGAGAACTTGCAGAGAGTGTTGCCCTCCCTGACCCATGAGGAAGCATTGGTCTATCTGGATTTGCTTGCAGAATATTCGGTTCCCGATGAGGAAACGAAGCTTCCAGGGAAGCTCGAGCAGTTGAAGCTGCTCAATGAGAATACTCGAACCCCGCAGGCTGCCCGCGCCTTCGCACGCGAGATCAAGGCGGCAAAGGCCAACCGGCAACAAAGGTAGCGTTGCGTGCAATAGTGGCGACGCGATTGGACACTTTCTGCACCGAATTCCGGTTTGCGACAAAATTGCTTTCTGTGTGTTTCCGTCGCGCTTACCTTAAACATCCCTAGCTATGGAAGTAATTAAACAACCGGTTGACCGGAAAACCCTCGACGACCGCGCCAGGATGACCGAGCTGGAACGGCTCCGCCACTCCTGCGCCCACGTGATGGCTACCGCCATCCTCCGACTCTGGGCCGACGCTCAATTCGCGTCTGGCCCCGCCGTCGAGAACGGCTTTTACTACGACGTCGAGCTGGAACACCGCATCTCGCCTGAAGATTTCCCGGCCATCGAGGCCGAGATGAAAAAGGAGATCAAGGCGAACAACGTCTTCGAGAAGATCATCGTCACGCGCGAGCAGGCGCTGGCCGATGCCCAGAAAGGCCGCCTCGGCGCGCTCGCCGAACGCCCCGCCCCGAGCAAGTTCAAGCTCAGCAATCTCGCCGACATTCCCGAGGGCGAGCCGATTTCGTATTTCAAGAACGGCGATTTCATTGACCTGTGCGCCGGTCCGCACGTGATGCGCACCGGCAACATCGGAATCAACGCCTTCAAGCTCGATAAGGTAGCCGCCGCCTACTACAAGGGCGACGAGAAGAATCCACAGCTCCAGCGTATCTACGGCATCGCGTTCAAGAACAAAACCGAACTGGAGGAATACTCCAAGATGGTCGAAGAGGCCAAGCGCCGCGACCATCGCAAGATCGGCGCAGAAATGGGGCTGTTCACGATCGACACCGAATATGTCGGGCCGGGTATGCCGCTGTGGCTGCCCAAGGGCACGGTGCTCGTCGAGGAACTGGAGAAGCTGGCCAAGGAAACCGAATTCGCTGCCGGCTACGTCCGCGTGAAGACGCCGCATCTGGCCAAAGAGAAGATGTATAAAACCTCCGGCCACCTGCCGTATTACGCGGAGTCCATGTTTCCGCCGATGGAGTTAATGGAGGAAGAAGACTGGCGTCGGCGCGAGAAGCTCATTGCCGAAGCAAAGCTGCGGAGAGCAAAATGCGACGAGCATATCAAAGCTTATCCGGATTCAGCGAAAGATCCGGAATCAAAAGTATGGAAGGACTATTGCGAGTTGGCCGCCCAACTTGAAGCCGTTAACAACGAGTTGGATTCACTTGGCACTCGCTACTACCTCAAAGCCATGAACTGCCCGCACCATCACCGCATCTTTGCGGCGGAGCCGCGCAGTTACCGCGATTTGCCGTTGCGCCTCGCGGAATACGGCTGCTGCTATCGCTACGAGCAATCGGGCGAGCTCTTCGGCCTCATGCGCGTCCGGTCGCTCAACATGAACGACTCGCACATCTATTGCACCGAGGACCAGTTCGCCGCCGAGTTCAACGCCGTGAACGAGATGTATCTGAAGTATTTCAAGATTTTCGGCATCGAGAAATACGTCATGCGCTTCAGCACCTCCGCGCCCGAGGGCCTGGGCAAGAAATACGTCAACGAACCCGAGCTGTGGAAGAAAACCGAGGACATGGTCCGGCAGGTGTTGATTGACTCAAAGATCAACTACGTGGAAGTGCCGAACGAAGCGGCGTTCTACGGGCCGAAGATTGACGTGCAGGTCTGGAGCGTCATCGGCCGCGAATTCACGTTGGCCACCAACCAAGTGGACTTCTCCCAACCCCGGAGGTTTGACCTCACCTACCGCGACCGCGACAACACGGACAAGACGCCGCTGTGCATACACCGCGCCCCGCTCGGCACGCACGAGCGCTTCATCGGCTTCCTGATCGAGCATTACGCCGGCAACTTCCCGCTTTGGCTCGCGCCCGATCAGGTGCGCGTCCTGCCCGTGACGGAGCAGCAGATTGATTACGCCAAAGGCATCGTAGCCGAATTGCGTGTCCAGGAAGTCCGCGCCGAGATGGAATTCAGCAACGACAAGCTCATGGGCCGCATCCAGCGCGTCGAAGAAGCCCGCGTCCACCACATCCTCGTCGTCGGCCAGCGCGAACAGGAGGCTAACGCAGTTGCTCTGCGCATCCACGGCAAGGGGAACCTCGGCGTGAAGCCGCGCGCACAAGTGATCACGGAGATCATGGAAGCAATTAAAGAACGCAGGCCCGGTCCGTAGCCGAGCACGCGATCGCCTACTGCCGCCGGCCAAGCATTTGCAGCGCGTAGCGCTTACCCTTAGCTGCGGCATCAGACTGCGGGTCAATTGCCAACGCCTCTTCGTAGCACTGGATCGCCTCTGCGTACTGGCCGAACTCAAGCAGGGCGGTGCCCTTGTTGGTCCAAGCAGCGCCATTTCGTCGGTCGATGGCTAGCGCTTGGTCCAGGCATCGAATGGCCTCCTCGTGCCGACCGAGTGCATAGAGAGCGCCGCCCTTGTTACCCCATACGGCAACATCTCGCGGATCAATCGCCAGCGCTTTGTCGTAACAAGCGATCGCCTCTCGGTGTTGGCGAAGAGCCTCATACACAATCCCTCGGTTGTACCAAGCCGATGAGTACAGCGGGTCAATCGCCAGTGCCCTGTCATAGCAGGCCCGAGCTTCTTCGTGCCGACCGAGTGCTCTGAGGGCTACACCCTTGAAGTTCCAAGCCGCGGCATTCCGTGGATCAATCGCCAGCGCCCGGTCGTTGCAGGTAATCGCCTCATCGTGCCGACCAAGCTGGTGGAGCGCGCCTGCTTTGTTGTTCCAAGCGAGCACGTCTAGTGGGTCAATTGCTAACGCCTTGTCGAAGCACTTTAGCGCTTCTTCGTGTCGGCCAAATCTCCGCAGCACATTGCCCTTGTTCATCCAAGCGCTGGCGTTCTGCGGGTCAACGGCCAGCGCCCTGTTGTGGCAGTCCACTGCCTGGTCCTGCGCTCCAAGGTCACTCAGGACGTTGCCTCTGTTGATCCACGCTTGCACGGCCCTTGGGTCAATCGCCAGCGCCTTGTCGTAGCATCGCAGCGCATCTTGGTGTCGGCCAAGGTCAGCGAGTACGCTGCCCTTGTTGTTCCACGCTGGCACGTCCAGCGGGTAAATCGCCAGTGCCTTGTCGTAGCATTCCAGCGACTCTTGGAGCCGGCCAAGGTTCACGAGCGCCCTGCCTTTGTTGTTCCATGCCGGCGCGGCCATTGGGTCAATCGCCAAGACCTTGTCGAAGCACAGTATCGCCTCCTCGTGCTTGCCGAGCGTATCGAGCGCAGCACCCTTGGTGTTCCAAAAAACCGCCGATTGATCTTCCACCTGCGGCACCGCCACAACTCTTCCTGTTCGCGCCCGGAGCATCGGCGCCAGAACTTCCCTCAATTCACCAAAGTGGCGGTAGCGGTGCGCCGCTTGGGGCCTCAGACACCGTTCCACCACGCGGCTCAATGGGCCATCCACTGAGGGGATGCGCCCCTTCATCTGCTCCGCGTACGTCTCAAGTAAGAATTTCTCAATGTCTCCGTCGTAACGCGCAACAAAAGGCGGCATGGGGCTGCCCGCTGCCATTTGCCACAGCACGACGCCAAAACTGAAAATGTCACTTCGGATGTCGGCGGTTTCTCCCCTGTACACCTCCGGTGGCATGTATCCCGGAGTTCCGCATCTCACCTTGCCGTCGTTTTCCAGTAGGCTAAAGCCAATATCCTCCGCATCTCTACGCCATATTGGGGAGCCACCCTTGGCACCTACCGCAACCCATGCCACTTCGGCAGCCGTCGCCAGCCCAAAGTCGCTGATCTTGAGCGTCCCGTCCTGCGTGACGAGGATGTTTGCTGGTTTGATGTCGCGGTGGCACGTGATCCCGTGTGCGCTGGCGTGCTCCATGCCGATGCAGAATTGGATCGCCCATTCCAAAACTCGATCTGTGTCCATCGGACCGTTTGCACAGGCGATATGCTGTGCCAGGCTCACCCGCCCCTTATCGTCAGGGGCAACGTAATCCATCCGGACAAACAGCCGACCGGAGAATTCTTCCACCCAGCGCGCAGCCAAAATGAACGGGTGTCTCTCTAGGTTTACCCACAAGAGAACTTCCTTCTTGAAGGCATTCCGAGCGGCAGGATCGGCTAGCAATTCGTCGCGGAAGGTCTTTAGGGCGCACACTACTTTTGATTCACGGTCATACGCCAGATACACCACCCCGAAACCTCCCTTGCCCAAAGTGCCGTAAACTTCGTACTTGCCACCGATGACGTCGCTCTTTTTGTAGAGCTCCACGATTTCTTGTCGCGGAGCCTCCCGCCGCACTGGCGCGGCAGGCTTGGCCCCCAGTCGCGGCTTCTGCTCCTGTCCGAACAGACCACGGAAGAAATCTTTCACGCTTGCAGGCGGTATAGCACGGTTTCGCATTTGCCGTCAAACCGGTTAGCGCGGCTTGCCGTTGGGACTCGCGGAATACGACGCGTATTATCGCTACGAGCAGAGCGGCGAGTTGTTCGGCCTCATGCGCGTCCGGTCGCTCAACGTGAGTGTCCGTCTCCACCACGCCGGCCCGCAAGGCGCGAAGCCGAAGGCGGAAGTGGTGGCGGACATTCTCGCGAGCATTAAAGAGCGACGGGCGTAAGATCTCGCGGACAACTATCAACCGCTACCGTGGGCAACTGCGGTGGCGGTCAGTTTTTGGCCGCCCAACCCTGATTGGCGGCTGCGATGGCGTAAAACAGGATGCCGGCGGTGATTTCCTTTGGCACGGATGCGGGCAGCAGATAGTTCATGCCGCCCGGACGTTCCACCTTCGCACAGGCTGCTTCCATTTGAACGTGGAGTTGGTTCGCTAGGTTCTGAGCGAGGGTTAGGCCCGATTGCGGGTCGGTGGTGATCAAGGAGGGGAATTGGTTTTGCATAGAGGGCTGATGATTTACTGGGCGAGTTTCAGTTGTGACCGTCCAAACAGGCGCGTCTAAAGGTCCGAGATCACGCGAGGTCGAAGCGATCAAGGTTCATCACCTTGTTCCAGGCCGCGACAAAGTCGTGGACGAATTTCTTCTCCGCGTCGGAGCTTCCATAGACTTCAGCCAGGGCGCGGAGTTGGGAGTTTGAACCGAAGACAAGGTCAACACGTGTGCCGGTCCACTTGACTGCGCCCGTTTTGCGATCGCGGCCTTCAAACACGTCCGCGTCCTTCGAGACCGGCTTCCACTCCGTGCCCATGTCGAGCAGGTTCACGAAGAAGTCGTTGGTCAGCGCCTCCGGTCGCTTGGTGAAGACACCGTGAAGCGCCCCTCCGAAGTTGGTCTTCAGGACGCGCATGCCGCCCACGAGCACAGCCATTTCGGGCGCGGTCAGGGTCAGCAATTGCGCCTTGTCCACCAGCAGCGCTTCGGCCGACACGGTGAATTTGCCCTTGAGGTAATTGCGGAAGCCGTCGGCGATCGGCTCGAGCACGGCGAAGGAGTCGGCATCGGTCTGCTTCTGCGAGGCGTCCATGCGTCCCGGCGTGAACGGCACTCTTACGGTGTGACCGGCCTTCGTCGCGGCCTGCTCGACGCCTGCGCAGCCGGCCAGGACGATCAGGTCGGCCAGCGAGACCTTCTTGCCTCCTTTGGCCGTCTTGTTGAACGCGCTCTGGATACCCCCGAGTGTCTTCAGCACCTTCGCCAACTGTTTCGGCTGGTTGACTTCCCAATCCTTCTGTGGCGCAAGGCGAATGCGGGCGCCGTTCGCGCCACCGCGCTTGTCGGAGCCGCGGAAGGTGGACGCCGACGCCCAGGCGGTTGAAACCAGTTGTGAGACAGACAGGCCGGACGCCAGAATCTTCTCTTTCAGTGAGGCGACTTCCTTCGCACCGATCAATTTGTGATTCACGGCGGGGATGGGATCCTGCCAGATGAGTTCCTCCGCAGGAACCTCCGGGCCGAGATAGCGCGCGCGCGGTCCCATGTCGCGATGAGTCAGCTTGAACCACGCCCGGGCGAACGCGTCTGCGAACTGATCCGGATTCTCCAGGAAACGCCGTGAAATCTTTTCGTAGGCCGGGTCGAACCTCAGCGCGAGATCCGTGGTCAACATGGAAGGCGCTATCCGCTTGGACGGGTCGTGCGCATGCGGCACGGTGCCTGCGCCGGCGCCATTTTTCGGCGCCCACTGCTGCGCCCCGGCCGGGCTCTTCGTGAGTTCCCATTCGTAGCTGAACAGGTTCCAGAAGAAGTTGTTGCTCCACTTCGTTGGCGAGCTGGTCCAGGTGACTTCCAGGCCGCTGGTGATCGTGTCACCGCCTTTGCCGGTGCCGAAGCTGTTCTTCCAGCCCAGGCCCTGCGCTTCGAGGCTGGCCGCTTCCGGCTCGGGTCCGACATGGGTCGCTGGTCCGGCGCCATGGGTCTTGCCGAAGGTATGGCCGCCGGCGATGAGCGCCACCGTCTCCTCGTCGTTCATCGCCATGCGCGCGAAGGTCTCCCGGATGTCGTGCGCCGCGGCGACCGGATCGGGGTTTCCGTTCGGGCCTTCCGGGTTCACGTAAATCAGCCCCATCTGCACAGCGGCGAGCGGGTTTTCGAGATCGCGGTCGCCGGTGTAGCGTTTGTCATCCAGCCACTTCATCTCCTTGCCCCAATAAACATCGTGGTCCGGCTCCCAGGTGTCCTCGCGACCGCCGGCGAACCCGAACGTTTTGAAGCCCATCGTCTCGAGCGCGACGTTGCCCGTGAGAATCATAAGGTCGGCCCAGGAAATCTTCCGGCCATACTTCTGCTTGATCGGCCACAGGAGCCGGCGCGCTTTGTCGAGGCTGACGTTATCCGGCCAACTGTTCAGCGGAGCGAAGCGCTGCTGTCCCCGGCCGCCGCCGCCGCGCCCGTCACCGGTGCGGTAGGTGCCGGCGCTGTGCCACGCCATGCGAATGAACAGCGGGCCGTAGTGGCCGAAATCCGCCGGCCACCAGTCCTGCGAGTCGGTCATCAGCGCCGCGAGGTCTTTCTTCAACGCAGCGAGGTCGAGACTCTTAAACTCCTTTGCGTAGTCGAAGTCCTCGTCCATCGGATTGGACTTGGAGGAATGCTGGTGCAGGAGCTCGAGTTTCAACTGGTTCGGCCACCAGTCGCGATTGGCGGTGGCGGGGGCAGTGGCCCCGTGATTGAACGGGCATTTGGATTCGGTTGACATATGTATTCTCCTTAGATCGGTTGAATTGAATTTTGGTCGTCGGCAATCAGATGCCGACAGTTGAGGTCATGATTTCAGGTTTGCTGCCGTAAACGTGATGTTGTTTTCCCCAATTGAACCAGTTTGGGAGCTATTGTTGAAATACTTTTTTCTGTGGTTACGATAGGCAGTGCCTATGGAAATGCACCAGCTCCGATACGTCGTGGCCGTGGCGCGCACCGGCAACTTCCCGCTCTGGCTCGCGCCGGACCAGGTGCGCGTCATCACGCTCAACGATGATCAGGCATTGATTGACTACGCCAAACCCATCGTGAACGAACTGCGCGCCAATATGGTCCGCGTGGATTCGGATTTCAGCGCGACGCCGTTCAAGGCGAAAATTTCCAACGCAGAAAAATTGCGCGTCCACACCATGCTCCTCATCGGCGGCCGCGACATGGACGCCGGCGCGGTAAGTGTGCGGCTTCACCGCGGCCGCCCGCAAGGGGCGAAGCCGAAGTCGCAAGTCATTACGGACATTGTGGCGGCAATTCGCGAAAGGCGGGAATAGGATTCAAAGGCGAGCACTCCGCGTCACAAAAGGAAACCATTGCTTTTCCGAATCCAGGTGGAACCTGCGTGATTCGTCGGTCTCAAGTCAGACGCCCGGCTGAGCAGGTGAAGAGGCAAGGTTTGCGCGCGGGAATTTGCCGTCGGCTCGACCGAGCCGGCGGCATCAGCCCGGAGTCACGGCTTGCGCACGCGGAAGAAGCGGTGGGGCAGACCCGGATCGAGCCTGACCACGGCTTGGGCGCGCCCTGGTTCGATCTGAACGGTGGCGTCCGAGCGATGCCACGAAGCGGGGTCACCCAAGTCGGCGGTTTCCTCGAGTTGGTCGCTTTCCTCGGCGTACCATTCGAGATTGAGCAGACCGTTGGCAACGGCCGGGTGCGTTGACACGTAAAGTTCTGGGTGGTTGATGAGGTCGGCGCCGCGCAGGCATTTCGTCCACATTTGAGCGAAGTCGTCCGCCGATCGGAACAGCGGGCTCATGTCTTCCGCCTGAAAGCCGACGTTGCCCAAGTCTTGGAAGAAATCCGGCAATAGGCCATAATGCGCCAGACCATCGAAGTTGTAGTCCCACTGAACGAGATGTGTCTCGCAACGCTTCATCGGCGTGTTGGAGCCATAGATGTTTTCGTAGTCCTCCCACACCTTGATGAAGAATTTGTAGCGGTCGTACTTATGCGTGTCGTTGAGGATTTCAGCCGGCGGCGGCTCACCGAACACTTTCCGGCGATAGACAGCCTTGGCGAGCTTCTGTTTGACGTTGACGTCCGGGTCCAAGAAATCGCTGCCGGGGTCGCCGTTCGTTGGGCCCAGCAGCAGGCCCCGGGCAAACTCCTTCACGCGATCCCAGTCGTATGCGCTGTGGTTGACGTTATCAATGATCTCCTGCACTTCTTCGGCAGTGAGTTTCGGAGTTTTCTGCCAGCCCCAGCGGAAGATGCGCAAAGCGACGAAAAAGTCCCGCTGCTGTTTGTTGTAGCGGTAGCCGAGCGATTGGCGAGGAAAGCCATCATCGGTGTCCTGGTCCACCGCACGGCCGTTGAACACGCCGGTCATGCCGGGGCGTCCTTCCTTCGGCTCGTAAGCGATGCCGTTCTCCTGGTTGGCAATGAACTGGGAGCGCTTGGCCAAAGCATCCTCGCGTAGCCCATGCGCCGACTGCGGTCCAAACCGCGGCCCGGGG
>Ga0315277_10009241_pt1 | contig 12608 bp, 5 predicted proteins | sample YL17G05_15_MG_FD_203695 | JGI IMG/M metagenome (GOLD analysis project Ga0315277, IMG submission 203695) | Sediment microbial communities from Yellowstone Lake, YNP, Wyoming, USA - YL17G05_15 | ecosystem: Environmental > Aquatic > Freshwater > Lake > Sediment | place: USA: Wyoming | collected... | reverse complement strand
CGTTGGGAAGAAGCCCAGAAGGCGGTCGAGCCGTTCCTGACCCGCACCCGACAGGACGAGCGTCTGGCCGAGCAAACCCAGAAACTGGAAGAGTTTGTGCTGAGCTGCGAAGAGCGGGCGCGGGAGGAAAGGGCTACTCAGGAGGCGCTGGCCGAGGTCCAAGAACTGGTGGACAAAGGTGAAATCCAGCTAGCCCATGAGCGGCTGGCGGCGTTGGAAAATCAACTGAGCAAAGATAAAGTTGTCTATCCCCAGGTTGATCGGCTACGGAATCGGATCGATGCTCGGCGGAACTTGCAGGCTCTGCTGACCCGAGTGGGTATGGTCCACGACGATCCAGACAGCAGTGATGAAGCTTTTCGGGAGATGTTCGATGCGCTCAAGGAAGCGGTAGACAAAGACAAGGCCAACCCGGACATCCCCATGAAGCAGAAGCGTTTACGCGCTCGGTTGCTATTCCGACAAGCCGAGCGAGAGTGGGAGCATAGGGTCTCGTCCCTCGCGGAACTGCAGCCCAAATACCAGGCAGTCATGAACTTGGGCGGGGATGATGCCGATCTGGCGCAGCAACGTTTGAGACAGTTAAGAGTAACCGGGGTGGAGGCTCTTATACAACGGGTTCCTCTGGGAATGGCGATCTACATTTCTATTGTTGTCATTCTGGCAGCTCTGGTGGTGGTTTTGTCTGCCAATTTGGATAAGAGCATCGCACTCATCGCTTGGGCAGTATCTATGTTCATATACGGGATGCTTTGGTCAGTTGTAGCGGTTGTTCGTGCTGTCCGCAGGAAAACCAACGATCATCGCCTCTGAGAAAGGGAGCATCAATGACCGACAGGGGACCCGCTCTGCTCGATCCTGTCAGGGAGACCATACCTGACCTTGTGCTAGGTCTGTTTGGCGTGCCCGTGGCCTTTGCTGTCCAGAATATTGCCCAGAAGACTGTTGATCAGCAAATCAATCTTTGGGTAGGGGTCATTTACATTTTGCTCTTTATGACCCTCTATGCTGTATATGTTCTTTCTTTGGTAGTGTTGCTGGAGCATACACGCAGACGGGCGATTTGGACCGTGTTGTTGATCCTGGGAGGGATCACCTCAGTCGCTGTGATTCTGGCAGGAGCCTATTATCCCCGCGCCGGTCAGACGCAAATAGCTTCTGCGGTTGGTATGCTGACCCCCACACTCACATTCGGCTTTGTCGTGATGGATCAACCCAGGATGTCACAAAGGCGACAACCGTTGACTGATGTCTTGCTCGGATTCTACGGTGCGCTTGTGATCCTACTCTGTCTCATCATTTATGATGTCATTCCTTGAGGTGGAGGAACAGAATGACTAGCAAACTGTGCGGGCAACCTTTCAAAGCAGTGCTTGTCTTGTGCGCCACGCTCGTTGCTGTGCTTCTGTCAGTTCCGAAGGTAGTTCAAGCATGGCAATCTCCACAGCCTACGCCCACTCTCACCTTCCCCAAACAAGTCATCGAACTGGTCAACCAGGAGCGGGCACGGGCGGGCTTGCCGTCGCTCACAGAGAACGATGCCCTGAACCGGGCGGCCCAGGCCCACAGCCAGGCCATGGCTGAAGGTGACTTTTTCAGTCACATTGATCCTAGTACGGGCTCTACGCCTGCTGACCGCATAACGGCGGCTGGTTACGCCTGGGCTTCCATCGCCGAAAACATTGGCATGGGAAATGCCTCGCCCCAAGCCGCCGTGGATGGCTGGATCAAGAGCGAAGGCCACCGGGCTAATATCCTCAATCCAGACTTTCGTGATACGGGCGTTGGCTATGTCTACGACGCGAACGATAAACTCGCCTGCGGCGCCCTTCCCTGCTACCATTATTGGACGCAGGTCTTTGCCGTGCAGAAAGGGAGCGTCCTGACCCCGACTGCTCCCGTGACTGCCACGAGGCCGGCGACAGTTACGCTTGTTCCTGCATCCCCTCCCACATCTGCGCCGGTTGTGGCCCAGCCGGCGACACCGGCTCCAACGTCCAGGTATCTGCCTCCGCCCGCGCCGACAGCGCCTCCGGCACCTCTAGTCACTCCGATGCCCGCGCCTTCGCCACTCCAGGTTCTAGGTGGGATGCCGTGCACTGAATGGTATCTTTACCTTATTCCACTCTTGCTGCCGCTGCTGATCCTCTTGCTCTTGTGGTTGTTCTTTCGCTTTGTGCTGGGTATCAGGAATCTGCGGTACGAGTGGGAACAACGCAAGTGGAGATGCCGGTTATTCTTCTTGTTCTTTTTGCTTTACACATTGTTCGTCGCGTCCCTGGCGGGAAGATCGCTGGCCGGCTCTCTGTGCGGACTTCCGTCGGCGGCGGCTATGCCTGGCACCACACCAGGCATTGGGATTGGCGTCACATCAACACCGGCCGGGCCTTCTACGCTAGGCACGCCCTTACCCCCCATTACCCCAACTACCGGTCTGCACAGCAGCCAAAACGTTGCGTTTGTTGCTCACTATTACACTATGCCTCGTCCTCGCGCCTATAAAATTGTTGATATTCGCATCAGCGATGTCAGTACTCCGACGCTGGCATCGCTCGATACTCTGGTGTTGTCCCAAGTTTGTGATGTTGGGACAGCACTGTCGCCATCTCAAAAACAGGCCATTGTAAATTGGGTGGGGGCCGGGGGTAAGCTGATCATCTATGACTCGGATACCTGCGGGGGATACAGGTTCCTAGCTGGTGGTGCGCCAGTTGTAGACTACTCTTGGCTGCCCTATAACTTTGTGACCGATAATCCGGGCGCTCAAGGCTCCAGTAGCGGATACTTTATCGTTGTCGTCAACGACACGATGGTGAATAGTGATCCGAGGTCTCCATACTACATAGACGCTGCAGAGTTTGCCTCCAAGGAGATCGGTGATGCCAATGTAATGATTACCTATGACCCCCATTGGTGTGGCGATGCGGTAGCGCGTAACGTTAATGGTCAGCAAGGGTTCGTCCACGCTTACGCCTTTTACGGCAGTGGCCTGATCGTCTATAACGGGCTAGACCACGACGATATTGACGAACAGCCTGTGGTGAAGTTGTGGGAGCAGGAACTGGCGCAACCCTGGGATCCGGTAGGTGGGCAGCGCCCTCCCACACTCGATTGCCAAGTTCACGTCTATGGCGGGCCGGTGGCTTTGCCGCCCTTTGTTCAGCAAGTCTTACCTGCGCCGATAACCGGAGGGCCACTCTGGCCCTGGCTGCTTCCATTGCTGCCCATGCTGCTGCTTCTCTGGCTGCTGTGCCGGCGCGTCAGGCCACCAGTGTTCAGACCCTGGGAAAAGAAACCGCGCGGCGAACCCGGTCCTATCCCGCCTTGGGTCCCGGCGGTGACTTGGGACCCCGGCGCCGCGCTCGTCATCGGCTTGGGCGGTAGTGGCCGCTGGGTGTTGACTCATCTCAAAAAGAACCTGCTGGATGCGGGATCCGGAACGTGGCCCAAACAAGTGCGCCTGCTGCTGCTGGATACCACTGAGGACGAGATGGTGGGCGGGCGGCAGGTGCCGGTGAGTTTTGCCGGCGTCGAACTGGTGTCAGAAGAGAGACTGGCTATCGCCCAAGACCTCGGCGAGCTGACCCGGCGCATGTACGGCGATCCGCAAGCTGAACCGGAGATGCGCGACTGGTATCCGGCCCACGACTATCAAGAGCATGTGCCCGCAGCCGACCTCGATCTGGCGCGGGGCACGCATCAACGGCGGCCCTTGGGCCGGGCCGGCGTGTTCCGCCACTTGCGCGAGGAAGGCGACCGGTCCATCCTTTACAAGCGACTGGTAGACGGCCTGCAAGCCGTCAAGGAGCGAGTGGAGAATGTAGAGCGGGCGCACGTCATCGTCATCGGCTCGCTGGCCGGCGGCATGGGTTCGGCCGCCCTGTGCGATGTCGCTTACCTGGTTCGTCAGGCGGCTGCCAAGGCCGGCGTGGAAGGGTCTGTCAACATCGAAGGCTTTATGATCACCGAGGGTGCCTTCCGCGCCATCACGACCGAGGAAACGCCGCGGGTGAACACCTTTGCCGCTCTGCGAGAGATTGGCCGTTTCCAAGTGAGCCGTGGTCGTCCATACCCGATGATTTATCGACTGGACGCGCCGGAAGGCTCGATGCAAAACGATTATTGCCGGCGCGGCCTGTTTGACGGTCTATACATACTGGACTGGGCTGCCTTCCTCGCCGGCGAGCGGCCAGAGCATGGCATCTTTCCTGCCACCGCCGACGTGTTGACAGTGATGCTCGATCGGGCCAGCCGCGCTCGAGACAATGCGCTCCAGCCTTTCCGCGATGGCGCGCGCAACACAGCCGTCAGCGCCCAGGCGCTCCGGGGTGAGGCCATCATGGGCACCTTTGGCCACCTGGCTTACCGCCTGCCCTTTATGGACATCGTGGAGCAACTCAAGGTGCGTTTTGCGGAAGACCTGCTGCGCGAGTATCTCGTCGGCCCTGGCTACAAGGGCGAGACCCTGACCTTGAGAAAGGAACAAAACCGCGAGGAGGCTTGGGGCAGTGACCTGCACACAGAGGCAATGCGGGTTTTGGGAGTGTATTGGTATCCCGCGCCTGCCGGAGCGCCGCCCGCCGTGGTGGGCGGCGCGCTGGGCTTTCTGGTTGGCTTGTTCGTCGGCGCGATCTTGGCGACGATGACTGTTCTCGGCTGGTGGCTGTGGGCCGGCGTAGCACTAGGCACGCTCATCGGCGCTGTCATCGGAGCCTGGCTTGGTCGCAGACAGCGCCGGTCACCTGGGCAGGAGCTTTACCTGGCCTTGCCGGAAGGCGCTTTACCGGAGGCTGCTATCGTGGCTGCCATCACGCACGCGAACACGGCGGAACAAGCCCGGGGACTGATACGCTCGCATCTGGCCGGCGCCGGCCCCGATACGTCAGAGGCTCATATCCACGATCGGCAGGCAGCCTTCCGCCGTTATCTGTTGGAGGTGATAGCTTATATTCTCAACGGCCGGGCGGAAAGTGGCGCCATCGAAGCTCGCACTGGCAAGCTGGGATATGCCTTGGCCTTCTTGGACGAGTTGCACGAGATGCTCAACTCTGGCACCGGTCAAACACAATTCTTGAGCGCGGGGTTCGTCGGGTCTGAAAAAGATAGAGTGCTGGCTTTCCACCGGTTGGCTTCTGCCCTGGTGGCCGTCGTAGACGAAATCAGAGCCGACTTGGAGACTCAAGCCCGCGCATTGACGGGGCAGCGTGAAGGAGAGCCAGGCGTGTATTACCATCTGTTAAAGCGCCGCGGGGAACTGGACGAGCACCAGAAAGAGATGGATCGCACCCTGGTGCGGCGATATCTGTGGACACGCCGCGCGGCGCGAGAAGGCCAAATCGTGGATGAAAACTTGGCGAGCGGCTATTATCGAGATTACCTGGCCGCCCGGGTCGGGCCTAGCCTGGAACAATTCCACTGGCGAATTGTGGAAAAGAACGGGCGGTCATGCCTGCGGCTGCACTTTCGGCTGGAGGAATATGTGCCACTGGAGCAAGACACGCCCGAACGCTTTGCCCAGTCTTTGCGAGACCTGGGCGGTCGGTTAGCCAAGGAACTCTGGGAGTGCAAGAGCGAGGCGTTGGCCGACGTTTTAGCCGGCGGACAGTTGACCGATGCCAACTTACCCACTACAGCCCAAACGATACACGAACACTCGGCGCCTTTGGCAAGCCACAACCCGCAGCGGACTGCGGCGCCTCCTCCGGGCGCCGTGGACGTCAGCGCACAACTCTATCAGGCCAAAAACTTTTTGTACGTCAATCGGAACGTCGCCCGCCGGGAAAAGCTGGCGGACGCGCTGCGGCGTCGAATGGAAGGTGTGCCCATCGAAGTCCTGCCGGCCACCGATCCCTTTACTTGCAGTCTGCTCCAGATGCGAGAGGTGATCCCTGTCTCGGCCTTCGAGTTTTACAGCCAAAGCGAGAACGCCTATCGGACGATGCATGGTATTGCAGAGCGCGGGCGACGAGCGCCCGAACTGGGCTGGCGCGAGCCGCCGCATGTCTTCCCGGCCGAGCGGAATGCGCTGCTGATCGAGCAGCGCCTGCCTGAGATTGAAGAGGTCCCCTGGCCTTTCCATCCGCTCTTTGTCCCCGCTCTAGATGACCTTGGCCGAGCGCGGGCCTTTGCGCTGGCTCTGCTCAACGGCTATGTGCGTCGTGAAGGCGGCACCCGGTATTACTACCGACTGCAGTTGCCCGGGCAGCGGGTGGATTTGGCTCTGGGCTGGCCCGAAGATGTCGTCAAAGCGGAGGCTCAACTGGTGGCAGCTATGCGTACCTTTGTGTTGGGCCAGCCGGCTGAAAAGCACGAGAAACCAGAAGAAACTGCTCAGACTGTGCCGGGCGTAGCCGAGGAAGCGCCGCCCGGGCCGTATGAAGTGGTCAAATTGACCGATCAGGTATGGCGTGAACTGGAGCGCGACCAAGGGCGGCTCATGCAGCGATTGGAGGCTCTGGAAAAAGCTCGTTTCATCGTCCGCCTGGAGGAAAGACGCCAGGCACTGGCTCAGGCGTTGCCATCTTATCTGCGTGAGGAGGCAGAGCGTCCTGGAGGTCGCGAGCTAATTGCCTTCCTGCGGCTAGTAGCCAAAGACGAATACCAGAACCGCGTCGGAAAGGCAAAAAAAGGTAGGAGGTGAACATGATCGGCATCGGCGTCAAGTTAACCAGCGAACCCGTCGAGGGATACAAAGAAGGCACGTATCAATTGATCGAGTCTTTGGGCAGCGGGCGCATCGCCAAGGTCTACAAAGCGGAGCAAACGTGGCCGCCCGAGAGACAGGGACGCCAAGTAGCGGTCAAACTGGCCAACAGCGCTGCCGAGAACGAGCGCCTGAAAAGCGAACGCAAAGTCTTGGAGGCGGTCGCTGGACACCGGGGCTTCCCTCGACTGGAAGGATGTGGGACAACCACAGAAGACGGTCGGGTCTTCCTGATCATGGAGCTTGTGCCGAGGGATAGTGAACTGGTGCGGAGTGCCCGAGGCGGCCAGGGGAAGCGGCTGTCCGAACGCCTGGGCGTCAAGACGGCCTTGCAATACGCCGGCATGCTACAGGCCCTCCACAGCGCAGGCTTTGCCTCCACCGACCGCAAGCTGGACGACATCATCTGGGATGACAAGACGGATCCCAATGACCCGCGCCTGATCGTGCTCGACTGGAATGTGACGGCTGTGGATCGAGAAATCGGCCAACGGCGCGACCTGTACCAGTTTGGCCAGTTCTGGCACCGGCTGCTGCTGGGCACACCGCCTCCTTCTGATCAGGATCGAGCCGTGGTCAAGCTAGAAGACCACCCTTACTGGTCTACTCTGACCTACGGAACCCAACAGGTTCTATCCAGGGCGCTGAACCGAGTGGCGGAACAGCGTTACCAAATGGCGGAGAACTTGGTAAAGGATTTGGAATCCTTGGTATCCTTTTTCGACCTCAGCGCCGAAGAACTCGTCGCAAAGGCCAAAGGACTTGTCACAAGAGCGGAAGAACTGGATGCAAAGGAAGAAACAGCCAAATCGAGCTACCTGACTGCTGCGATGGCCGCTCTGGATATGATCCGTATTCACTTCCGGGATACCTGGCCTGATGTTGAAAATCAGTTCCGAGGTATAGAGCGGCGTTCACAAGACAGGTCTGAATCGCTTCTCAAGATTGCTTTAGACGAACTGCGGCAGGCGCAGTATGCAAATGCTCACGATCGGCTCAAGCAGGTATTGGAAGAATCATCCCAAAACCCAGAGCGGACCTTGCGCGCCGACCGATGGCGCCAGCTGGCATATTTTGGGACCCAACTTAGCGCCGAGGCGGAAAAGATCTTTAGGAGCCAGGCCCTCGCAGAACTAGCCGGCACGACGGACAAGCCGGGAATCATCGAAAACCTGGAAGCCGGTGGCTGGCGCCAGGCCATAGAGCGGTTCTGGGACTTGCTCACCGATGCTTTTCTAGGGCCAGGGGGGCGTGGGGAGGTTCCAACAAGCTTCCTTGAAAATGTGCGGAAAGCACGTGAGGCGTTCGAGGACGCTGATGCAAACTTGACATGGGCATATCTCCGTGACGCCAGGCATGTCTTGGAAGAGCCTCGTCCTGACCAGGCAACTCTGTTTGGGGCAATGATTGGGCAGGGTAACAAAGGGCTGTCGTTTTTGGTCACCGAGGCCATGATGCAGGAGACACTGCGCCAAGCGCAAGAAGAGGCCCAGAGAGGGGACCTTGACAAAGCAGCCATCTTGTATGACCAGGCCGGAAAGCTTCTTGAGGGCATCCCTTACCGTAGCAGTCTTCGCCAGTTCGGATCACCAGACACGAACCAAACGGCAGCGCTGTGCCGAAAGCTCGCAGTTACATTGGGTACCGCCCGACAGTGCCTCAAGGTCGGCCACAAGCTTATCGAATCCGATCCACCAGAGTTCGCGCAAGCACGATTAGAGTTTGAGCGAGGGCTGGCACTGTTTTCCACTGAAGACATCGCACCCGAATGGGCCCGCTTGCGTGGCGAGGGGTTGGTCGTCAAACTGCGCAATGGACAGGAGCGAGTGCAGCGTTGCCAGAGGCTCAAGGAGGTATTGGACACAGATAACCTAGAGGTGGCGCTGATGCGCTGTCAAGAGCTCCTTGACCACTTTCCCGATGATCGGTGGGGTCAACAACGACGCAAGGATTTAGAAAAGAAATTGGTCGATCAGATCGAAGAAGCCTTCAAAGAGGAAGAGATTGAGGCAGTGCCCAAAGCAGAAGAAGCAGCCCCGACAAAGAGGAAAGCCGGACTCAAGACCGAAGAGATAGCGCCACGGAAGAAAAAAGCGGCGCGCGAAGCCGGCGAGGCGCTCGCGGCGGCCCAACTGGTTACCCTGGCCCAACATTACTTTGCAGACGATGACGAAATGCGGAAACGCCTGCCGGAATGGGAACTGCGGGCCGCATTTGCCTTGGAGAAGGAGCTGTACGACCGGGTCAATCAGGTGGAACGTGAGTTGCTTCAAAACTGGCAGACGGGCTTGCAACAGGTATTGGATCCCTGGGCGGATGACCACGAACTCCTCCGACAGGCACGTTTCTTCTCGAACGTCTTTGACAACAAAACTCTGGCGGACCTGGAAGTTAGGCTCGATGCATTGTACGAACGGATTCGGCACGTTTCCCAGTTGCAACGTGATATGGCGGCCGAGTGGGGCGTGCGCCGTGCGGAGGTGGACCTGGCAGAGCAAAAACGACGAGAGGATCGGCGGCAGGCTCACGTGCTGTGGCAGAAAGCGCACAGACTATCCGCGAGCGAAAAGCGTCAAGATTGGCAAGCCGCGTTGGAACAAGCCCGGCAAGCGCATGACCTTTGGCCTGAGCGCGCAGATGTGCAGATGCTTATCGAGAACTTGGGTGGAAAAATAGACGGCGTCAATCGCCGATTCGATGAGGTCCTCGAAGAGGCACAGGTGGCTCTGGAGGTCAGCGAGTACGAGAAAGCATTAGACGCGTTGGACACCAAGTCGCCACCCGAGGTCGAATTGACGTCGGAACAGCAGGGGAAACGCAAGTCACTGCACGACTCGATCCAGAGAGAAAAGATTGCTCATCGGCTTGACCAAGCCATGCGCCAAGCCAGGCGCGCTCTGGCGAATGGTAATTACGAGGACACATTGGAGGCATTGGACGAAAGAGACTTGCCCGACGACGTCCTGTTGCCCGATCAGCACAAAGATCGGCAGTCGCTGCGCGCTTTGACGGAGCAACTCGGCAAATTGGAGGGCGAGTTCGACAGAGTTTCTCAAAGTATCCCGCCAGGGCAGTTGCTTGCTGCCGGCGCATCCGATCTGCCCAAAGCGCGGGAGCAACTGGAGCGAGTGGCTGAACTGATCGAACAAGCGCCAGACAGGTTGCCCGAAACACTCAAGAGCAAATTCCAAGAATATGTGGGGCAGGCCGAGTCACTGCTTGGGAGGGTCAATTCGCACCTGCACTTTTGGCAAAGGTCGCTCAAGGCGCAGGCTGTGGGCGCTCTAGCTCTTGCCGGCTGGATGAGAGAACAATTGGCAAAGAGGGATGCCCTGGCTCCGGAGAGCGGCAAGGAGGAAGCGACATGAGCACCATTGACCCCAGGTTGGTAAGGCAACTTGCCGACGCGATTGTGGCGTCCAGGCAGGATAAGACTCGGAAAATCCTGGCGCAATTGGCCTCGGACAAGGAATTGCGCGGTGCAGATTTGGCCGCCGAGGTGCAACATGCAGCCGAACAATGTCTTAAGCGGCAGTTCTGGGCTGTTGTCGGCTTGGCGTTGTTGGCATTGGTCGTAGCAGGTATCGTGGTGGTCGCAGCGATATGGTCCATTGCCGGGGTGCCGACGCTGCCGCTCGGGACGACTCCAACCGCAGCGCTCACTGCAACTCCGACTGTAGTTTCCCCTCCGACCAAAGCGTCGTGGACTCTTGGCGGGCACGTGTACCAATATGGCACACGCAACGGTCTGGCAGGCGCTCGGATCTCTATGGAGGTTTTCTCTGTTGGCGCGTGGCAGGAAGCAAGCTTTGGTACTAGCGCCCAGGATGGCGCGTTCTCAGTGGCATACGAACCGTCCGCTGTGTCCGCGCCGGAGACCAAGATCCGGCTAAAGGTAGAATTGCCCGCCGGTTGGAATCATATTGTGGATGTCTCCGGCGCCGGCTGGGGGTGGTCTCCCCCCAATATCATTACAGGCAGTCTCGGCAGCGCGGGGGAGAGCCACACAGTCTCATTTCAGGCGGCTATCTGGCGAACTTTTACCGGCGCTCTGTATTTCGAGGGGGAGAGTGCGCCAGCGTCGGCGACGGTGGAACTGTGCGACCAGAACAAATCAGGAAGCTGGTCTGACCCTGTAGATGCAAAGGTAGTCTCGAGGCCATCTGATAACCTGGCACTTGCTGTGCCTGCTGCGTTTACATTGACCCATATCGGTATCCTGCCGGATGTGTCGTATCGAATCTCTATTGCTCCGCCGCCGGGAGGTGGAGCACAGGATTGGGTCGCGAGCGCGCCACCCAACGTGGGCCGGATTGACCGCTCAGCCGTGGAATTGACACAGGGGCAGGAAACGGATGTGAAGGGAATTGTCTTTGCCGGGCCACTGCCGATCACGTTGAGCTACAAGATAGCAGCCTTTGATCCGCCGTACAGTCCGGATAAACCTGGGCCTTGGCGGGATGAAATTGTCTCTGCTGAGGTGACCTATCCTTTTGCCACACGTGACAAGCCCGATGTGCCGCGAGGCATGATGGCATACTGGCCCGTGTACCTGCCCGGCGGGAGCGGATATGAAGTATGGGTGGCGATACCAGGCCCGCGCAGTTCAGCCGTCGTCAGTTATGCCCTCCACAAAGATCAGGGAGGCCAACCCGGCCTACAAGTATCAGGGGTGATGACGCCGGTCGCGCAGTGCAGAAACGACACAAAGGGCGACGAGTGGGTGTGGGCGGCAACCTATCCGCCCGATAAAATCGGCGCAGGTGGCCTTTTCTGGCTGGTCGTGGACGAGCGCCAGGCCCGATGGCCGGAGGGATGCCTTGACTCGAAGAATGTTCCTTACCGCTTCAGGATGCCAGTGTGGCATGTGGAGATTCGGCGAAAGCAGTGAGGGCCTGCAATCTGCAGACTCGGCTGAATATGACAGATTAGGAGTTCAAGGTCTCATGAAGTTAATCGATCAAATCCTACTTGGCTCGGTCATTATTGTTGTTGAGATAACACTCATCGTCATGGCTATCCTGTGGAGCTTGCGAGAACGATGGTGTAGCTTGGATGGCGATCCAGAGGTGACAGAGTGGGAACAGAAATGAGCCTTGTTCAAGAAGCCTTGGGGATATGGTATAACGGACTGGGACAAACGCTGGTCGGCGTCACATGCCCGCTGCATGTCGGATTGCTAATCATGGTGTTACTGTTTGTCGTGCGGGGACGGGCAGAAGCGGAGGCGAAAAGAACCGGCAAAGTCAAACGGCATCGTCCCGCCTACCTATTGAGGCGCATCATACTTGCCCCTTCCATGTCTTGGATCAGTATTGCTTTTGCATGCTCACTGATGAGTATCGCCTATGTATGGACTCTGGTGATTCTGTCCAAGTCCGATATGTTAGCGAGAAAAAGTGTGGATTCTTACGAAACACAGTGTGCTGCGCTGGTTCTTTTATGGCTTGCAATATTCGGTCTTGTTCTTGCGATTTTCAATTTTCTTTCAGTATTGCGGATACCGGTTGACGCTTTGTATGTCCGAGGCGTGTGGCTGACCATTAGGCAGTTCCCCGCGGACAAGAAGCAGGTTGGCAATTTGTATCTTGCTATTCGTACAGCCCAAGTTTACAGTGACGGCCAAGTGAGCCTCGGCTCACGGTACCACCTGGCGCAACTGTTTCACTCTTTCCACGCTCTGGCGTGTAGAGCTATTGCCAAGCAACGGGCCCAAGGGGCTTCGGGCCAATTGAATCAACCTTTTTTCATCTTGGAACGAAAAGGTGAAGACTGGAGAATCAATGTACCCCAAGGTCTTGACGATCAGCCGGTTGTGGCTGTTCTTGTCCATCGCCCAATGAGAGACATGACCCGGGTCTCGCGTGGCGAAAGAGCGACAATATGGGAAGGGGATCGGATTCAG
>Ga0315277_10009240_pt1 | contig 12608 bp, 15 predicted proteins | sample YL17G05_15_MG_FD_203695 | JGI IMG/M metagenome (GOLD analysis project Ga0315277, IMG submission 203695) | Sediment microbial communities from Yellowstone Lake, YNP, Wyoming, USA - YL17G05_15 | ecosystem: Environmental > Aquatic > Freshwater > Lake > Sediment | place: USA: Wyoming | collected... | reverse complement strand
AGCAATGTGGCACTGAATCTTGCGGTTCGGTTTTCACTTGGGGGAAGGGACGCATTGATTCTTGCCAACTATCTCGTCAATAGAGTATCGAGAATGTTCACGCATGATTCCGAACTCCTGAAAATGAGAAAAGTAACATGGCGCGACCAGTCACTCCGGCTGGAAGACCCGCTCACGAAATAGTTCCAACCTAGGCTATAGGGAATAGTATAGAGAGAGAGTAAGGGATTGAAGTAGTCTGTCAGACACAGAATACTCGGAACAAGTCAGCTATAGGGACATAAAGGCAGTTCTGGCCATAATGAATCGCATCGCCATGAAAGACGGGCTCCTAATCAGTAATCTCCTCAGGAAGGCTGTACGAAACTACCTTGAGACGCGCACCGATCTGACACACAAGGAAAGGCGAATCTTAGGTCTGGAAGCCATGCCGACTTAGTCTGAACAAATGTGGAGATCTGAACTTGTGAACCCCTCTCTTGGGTGTTGAGATAATGCGGAAACTGGAAGAAACCGTCGTCCCCTATGAAATTTGCAGTACCGTTTTTGCAATCAATTTCCGCCAGTCCATATGTCTCACTACCATCCAGAATGAGTTATGGAATAACCGTCAATTCTCATGTCGGTATGAACCCAGAAGGCATCCTACGATGACGGTTAGGTCGAAAAGCCCCAGGGCCATCATGATTTTCTTCAGGGACGGGCATGGCTTGGCTCAAGCAAGAAGCGAGAGTCAAGTGAAGACGGCTTTGAATCGCCTTTCAAAGACAATCGGACTCCGCGTGCCATCATCCAAGCTGGTTAACCTTGTCTTGAGCGGTTCGTTTGGACGGGTCATCGATCTTGATGAACTGTCTATCAGAACTGCGCGTTGTCTATTTGAACCTGAGCAATTCCCCGCTGCAATGATCAAAATCGGAGACCGCGGCAAGGAGGTTATGGGTTCTGCATTGGTTTTTGCATCAGGCAAGTTCTCTATAACAGGCATAAAAAACTACGAAGACACTAAGAAGTGTATAGACAAATTGGTCGAGATAGTTTTCCCACGGAGCATGTTTATTACAGATTCTCAAACGAAATAGGCGCGAGCAAATCGTGACAATTCAGATTCAGGGCGAACGCCCGAGACCACGGGAGAGCTATGAAGGTTGGTCTAGAGAGGAACTAATCGAGGAAATCAGGAAACTGAGAAAAAGAAAGAAATATGGAATAGTTTGGGACGAGGAGAAGGCAAGAGAGCAATTCGACGGAGAAATAGAAGGAAAGCTCCCCATTCTCAAAGAGATCAAGAACAAGGCCATCTTAACCGACCGATCCAAACCGATCAATGCCCTCATTGAGGGGGATAACTACCATTCTCTGTCGGTTCTGAACTATACGCACAAGAATGCTATTGATGTAATTTACATAGACCCGCCTTACAATACCGGGAATGAAGAATTCATTTTCAATGATAACATCGTTGATCGTGACGATGCCTATCGACACAGCAAATGGCTCTCCTTCATGAGCAGGAGATTGAGGCTTGCTAAGAACCTATTACGAGACACGGGGATTATTTTCATTTCGATTGACGATAACGAGTACGCTCAGTTGAAACTGCTCTCTGACGAAATTCTTGGACCAACGAATTATCTTGTCACCCTTTACGTACAAGTACGCTATCCGGGCAAAACCCTCGTTGAAGATTCGGATGTTCAGAAGCTAATAGAAACCGTTCTTGTTTACGGCAAGTCCTCAGTGGCAAGACTGAATCGAGAAACGGTAGATTATACCTTAGACAAGTTTGCCTGGCAGGTGAGAGTCAAAGGCCGACCTAAAAGCATCCAGATTGGCAAGAAAAAAGTGGAGATCTATGACAAGAACGACTATGAAATCATCAAGACAAAACCGTCGAAACAAAACTTCAAGGAGATATGGGCCTCAGGCAAAATCCTGGATGGCAACTCATCAGGGAGATTTTTCAGAGACTACTTAATCCCTAGGCAATCGGTTGACAAACTCGGAACTCTTTACAAAGTCTACGGGATAGGGGATGATGTTTATGGCTACAGGTATTTCACTGGACCCAAGAAAAGAGAGGCGACAAAGGGCAAGTACTATCAAGGTGTTCCGAAGGAAATCTTCGAAGGGACTGAATCAGGAGAGAGAACTCTGCCCATCGAGACTTTTCTGAATTTCGCTGATGGCTTTGGCAACTGTCGGCTCGAAGGCCACGTCGACTTTCGAAGTGGAAAGAAACCTATTGCGTTCCTTCAACGCCTCCTGAAGTTAGGGATGGTCGAAGGCCGAGACAACAGTATTCTCGATTTCTTCGCAGGTTCTGGGTCCACCGGACACGCTGTACTGGAGATAAACAAAGAGAACCCAACCCGGCAGCACCGGTTCATTCTCTGCACAAATGACGAGAACAACATCTGCACCGCCATTTGCTATCCTCGACTTGAGAATGTCATCAAAGGTTACAGGAACAGTGAAGGAAAACGAACCAAAGGACTTGGTGGGAACCTGAAATATTTCAGGACGTCTTTCGTTGAATCTGAGCCTACAGACCGAAACAAGAAGAGATTGGTGGATGAGTCTTGCGAGATGCTTTGCCTAAAGGAAGATTGCTTTGATGAACTGGAGTCAGGTCAGCAGTTCAAGATCTTCACAAATGGACAGGGAAGGTTTCTGGGGATCGTTTTTGATGACGCTGGTATAGAACCATTCAAGCAGAAAGTCAGAGAATTGGACCGCGAAATCAACGTTTACGTCTTCTCACTCGACGAAAGCGCGAGAGAAGAGGAATTTGAAGACATAATTGAGCTCGTTAACCTAAAGCCGATTCCGGAAGCAATACTGAACGTGTACAGAAGAATATTCAAGTGACCGTGCCAAATCTGTAAACCGTTCTCCAATGATCCAATTAAGAGATTACCAGGTTAACGCTGTAGAGAGGCTGTTAGCCGAGACAGAGGTCTTGCTGAGGTCGCCGGAGAACGAGATCTGCGTGTTCCAGGCGCCAACAGGCTCGGGGAAAACGCTTATCGTGGCGGAATACCTCAGGAGGCTGATTAGGCAAAAGAACCGACCCGCACTCTCCTTCATTTGGATCTCCGTCAGAAAGCTCCACGAACAGAGCAAAGACAAACTTGAGAAATACTACGAAAATGACAGGCTTCTCCGCTGTTCCTATTTTGAGGACCTTGAGGACAAGAAGATCGCGGAGAATGAAATCCTATTCATTAACTGGCACAGTATCAACAAAAAGGACATCAATATCTACGTGCGTGAGAACGAACTGGAGAATAACCTGAACAGCATTATCAGAAATACGAAGGAAGAAGGAAGAGAAATTCTTCTCATAATTGATGAGAGTCACCACACAGCGAGCGCCGAAAAGTCCAGAGAACTCATCGCGGTGATTTCTTCAAAAATCACCCTCGAAGTTTCTGCTACACCACACTTGAAGGAGGGTACTTCCGCCATCGTAAAGGTGAACCTTGCCGCTGTGAAGGATGAAGAAATGATAAAGTCAGAGATCGCTGTCAACCCTGAATTCATGAGGTTGAAAGTCGGGGCAAGAAGTGCAGATGAACTCGTCATCGAACAAGCGATCAAGAAGCGTGAAGAACTAAAAGAAATGTACAAGGCGGAAAGGTCTAACGTCAATCCGTTGGTTCTCGTTCAACTTCCGGACAAAGGCAAAGGTGTGGATGACAGAAAAGAGGAAGTTCGAGAAATCCTAGCTAGGAAGTTCAATATCAGTGAAAATAATGGGAGATTGGCAATCTGGTTATCGGAGGACAAATCGGACACTCTGCCTAACATCGAGAAAAATGGCAACGAAGTGGAAGTTCTCTTATTCAAACAGGCCATAGCTCTAGGCTGGGATTGTCCCAGGGCTTCGATTCTCGTGATATTCAGGGAATTGAAGAGCTTCACGTTTACCATTCAAACCATCGGTAGAATAATGAGGATGCCGGAGCTTCATTACTACACAAAAGAGCCGGAATTGAACAAGGGCTACGTTTTCACAAATCTTGCAAGCATTGAAATCGCTGAGGAATATGCGAGGGATTACGTCACCCTCTACGAATCCAAACGAAGAAACGAGATGTATCGAAGCATCAAGTTAAGCTCGATTTACCTGAAACGTCGAAGAGAAAGATCGAGGCTATCGGGAGATTTCTCGAAAATCTTTAACCAAATTGCGGTCCAGAGAGGGCTCAAAGACAGGATTACAACACATCCATCCAAGATCGTGGATCCAGTTATTGCGGATGGCAAGATCGTGAATATCGACAAAGTGGGGGAAGTGGAGCATGCAGGAACCATTCATGTTGCACTGACTGACATAGAATTGCAGGCTCGCTTTGACAACTTTGTGATTGCAAACTGTTCACCTTATGCTCCTAGTGATTCGAGTGATCGGATGAAAACCGCCGTATACCAATTCTTGGAAGCTGAATGCAATCTCGGGAGATACGGGCGTGAAGCACAAAGAATTGTGCTGGGCAAGGAGAATGCCCAAGTTTTCATGGATTTTATCAATTTGGCAAAAGAAGAGTATAGAGCAAAAGTGGTTCAGCCACTTAGTGAACGGAGGGAGGTTCAGCAGGTCGAGAAATGGGAGGTACCTTTGGTCATCGGTTACAATAGCCGCTATAGAGAGATGACCTACGGCAGGTCGATCATGAAGCCACTTTATGTGAGGAGCCCAAGCGACCCTGAGTCGGCTTTCATGGAATTCTTAAGTCAAACGAAGAAAGTCAAATGGTGGTACCGGAACGGAGAAAATGAAATCAAGTATTTTGCAGTTCAATACAAAGATGAAGGGAATTTTGACAGAGGCTTCTATGTAGACTTCATAGTACAATTCAATGATGGGCGGATCGGCCTGTTCGATACGAAGAGCGGTATTACAGCAAAAGACGCCGGTCCGAGGGCTGAGGGACTTCAGAAGTACATTGCTGGCCAAAACAAGAAGGGAAAACGGGTATGTGGAGGCATACTGATCTCCGCCAATGGAACCTGGAGGTACAACGATCAGAGAAAGTACCGCTATGATCCGAATGACCTCTCAAGCTGGAAAGTGCTTGAGCTCTAATTATCGAATTTTCTTATATTGCAGTGCCGGACATCGCATCACGACGCCGGCGATTTGAGAGATTATCCAGGAAGGTTTCCTTGGTTCTAGTTTAGATGTTCCTCAATGATTTGCAGCAGTTGAAGCAGCTCTGGATCTCGGGATTTGCTGTGGATTGGCTGAATCAATCTTAAGGCTTTGGCCATTTCCAGTCGGAGCTCATGTCGGTATTCTGGATTCCCTCGTTCGAAATTCTCTATCACGCGCCGAAGCTCTTCCTTGGCTAGAAGAATCTCGGCTTTCTGAAAGACGGCGATGTTTACGGTCTGCGGTTCGATGATCGTGATGCCTCTCTCTGCGTAGAGGTCGAGTTTCTTCTGGGCTTCGTCTTGATGTTTCTTCACCCACTCGGACAGTGCTAGTTCGGCTGCTTCCTGTTCCTTCAAGCCCAATATGGTGCTGATTTTCATGAACTCTGCTGCGACATCTCGACGGATCCGGAGGTTCTTTTGTATCCTGTCTTTCATCTTGCTAGCTACATCCTAGCATGCTAGCAGCTAGCTAGCTCCCTTACACAAGGAAAGAGACGGTTTGGGCTGCAGTGGAAATAGGGCATGTATCCCAGATAGTAGAAGATACTAATGCAGGGATAGTTTGTCCTACCTCACTATGATTGGCTCTTCAGTTTCATGGAGCTCCGAGCCAGGGCTGGGTTCCATTCCGCGGCTTAACTTGTTGCATTCTTAATGTCAAGAACGTAATCTTTCGTATGCTGTGTCTGAATTGCAACTCAGAATTGCTTGGCGAAGGCAGTTTCCCGTTCTATCGCTGTCTCAACTGTGAACAATGCTTCGAGATGCTACTCGACCAAACCATAGTTCCGCTGCGACTTGACAGGATCGCGAATCTCGCCAAATACTAGGCAAGGGTCTACGACGCCATGCTGATCGAGAACCAGATAACGAAGTGCCCGCACTTCAAACAGCCCCTAACTTGGAAGAGAGAACGCGCAAGGCAGCGTATGTTCATTGGAGAACCGCGATCATGAGCTATTCAGTTCGGCAGCGGGTTCTGAAATCGTTCGAGAACGAGCCGGTGGAGGACGTTAAGATACTCAAAGTGTGGACCACGGACGACACGATCCACGTCCTCGGAACCTACAAGGACCTGGGAGGATTCGAGGATAAACGGTTCGCGATGACCTTGGAACGCCAGACTGGTCCCCTGGACGAGTATGTATGGCCGGAACAGCGCTGACTTAGGGTTGATTGATGGTTCGAATTCGAACGGTCTGGTATTGGAAGCGGTATATGAGGAAGAAGTCGCCAATACCAAGTACACGGCTGATGTTCGACCTCTCTTAGAGCTTGGAAAAGCGGTTGCAGGAAAGAAGCCTAAGACATTCATTACGGACGGCGCGGCCAACTTTCATGAGGCATATCTGAAAGAGTTCTGGACACCGAAGCTCGAAAACCGAACTGAACACATCAGGCACATACGATTAGCGGGAGATCGCAATAACAACCGTATGGAGCGATTCAACGGAGAACTACGCCAAAGGGAAAAGGTCATGCGAACACTCAAGAGACCAGACACACGAATCCTATTAGGCTATCAGATTTACCATAACTACATTCGACCGCACGAAGCCCTAAAAGGGAAAACACCCGCGGAAGAGGCGGGAATTAAAGTCGAGGGTGAGAACAAGTGGATAACTATCATACAGAAGGCAAGCAAGAAATAGGTCATATCTAAAGAGTGTAGATTCGTAGAGTTGACTTGCGAAAATGACTATGCCAAACGACGCGATTCGTGCTGTTTGAGATTAGTGTAGGTGACGACAACTTGACTTTGCCCGACAGACAAATAACTAAACTGATTTGTACAGCTCTGACTGGAAGAAATGGGTGTGATTAGTAATGGTGTGGACGATTGGTGCGTTAGGTCTATTCGACGACTCTGTTAAGATAACGGAAAAGACATTGAAGGATTATAGTCTGGTTGAGGACGCGGAGGACTTCCGAACCGGCAAGAAGTTCCAGCTCACAAGCGCAATCAAGTTAGACGAAAAGCGCATTTCATTAGGAAAACAGGTTCGCATTTTCTCGGGCGTCGTAGTAAATGAGTGGATAAGAACCCCCAAAATATTAGAGCAAGTAGAAGGAGGGGCGTATCGAATAGTTTCTGGCGAACCGATTAAGGACACTCAGCTCGGTCAATTTTGGCTTACGACCGAGGGCATTGCGGTGGCTCAATCCAAAAGGTCAAGAGGGTTTTCATTTGATTTGCTCTCCACTGCTTTGTTAAGCAAGGTAAGGCCCATAAAGTTCAGAGTTAGCAAAATCGCTGACGACTACAGCGGCCACTGGCTGGGCGGATTTTATGATAGGAAAGGACGTATGCAGTCAGGTACAATCTACGGTGATTCTCTCGAAGAAGAGAGGCTAATACGACGCGAGTATCCGAGATGGAAAAAGAAACAAGTCGGGTTTCAGACTAAGTATTTCGGTGCTTTAACAAAAGTAAAAGTTACCCAAGAGGGTGTGGTCAGCGCATACCGTGACCTTTATGGGGACATGGAGCAGTTTTTCGCATTCGTAAAGGACGAGTTGCTCAAGTATATTGAAACTTAGATTGGGAAATACTTCTTCAAGGCACGAACGAGATAGGTTGGTTCCGAAGATATTATTTCTACCATGCCCTCTTCTGTTTCAACTTGAACCTTGAGCTTATCATCTTGAATCTTGCCGATTCGTCTTACGACTAGCTTTGTGTCACGCTTTGCACGGCAAAGAACATACTTTTCATAAGGCTTTGACGAACCGAAGCAAGTTTCCCGTACACTTTCATGAATCTGGTTCGCTAGTGTCACGAAATCTTGAAACTCATCGACATCACGTATGCCTAGACGCAAGTCTGCTTGCATGTCAACTTCCACTTTGAAGGCTAGAACTTCTGGCTCATCCGAGCCGATAGTAGAAGTGTCATACTCTTCTTCTAGCCATATGACAAGAGGCATACCGAGCCGATCTGAAACGAGTTCTATTGCATGTTCGTGAACTCCTTCTTTCGTGAGCTTGTCTGTCGTACGTGTTTGAATCGATTCAAAAACTTCCGCAGAAAGCCAGACTCTAGGTTCGTTTTCATACTTCTCTATAGAAGTGGCCCGTATGCGTGCGGGAACGTTCAGCCATAGATACCGAAACTTCCTATATTGAATTCTGACCTGCTTTCGAAACTTGTAGAGGATACCGACAATCATGGTGTATGCTACTGTGAGAAGTACCTCTCTCCAGAATTCGATGAACATGCCAACTAAGCTATTCGAGTTCAGTACGTATCCGACCCTGCGATAGTCCAGACTACTAGTTAAGTTGTAACAGTAATCTAGTCTGTCAACCGCTTTTTCACAGGCATATTTGTCAACCGACAACTTCACGTTACCGCCCAAAGACTTCCTTATTATCCACTGTTACGGACGGTAACGTTCTGCCCAACTCCTGGCTCATTGAGAGATCCTAGACAAAATCAGGATTGTCGCTTATTGTGATCTCTCTGTAAGGGCGAGGCGCGCTCGACTGTTCTTTAGCAGCTGTGCCCCTTTTGCTGGCGTTCAATTATGGGCCGAATTCAAGTCGTTGAGTACTGGAAGCCGTACTTGAGGAAAAACCGTTACCGATGCAAACGATACTTTTTCCTCGTTCCCGTTCGTGTTGGAGAGTTACTCGACAGGTCGGTGTATTATGAGGTGAAATTGTTCGGGCCATTCGTGGTTTTCGTGCCAAAAGGGACGGAGTTTTCATTGTCGATATTAGAGAGTTCAAAGAATGTCAACCGACAAAACACCGCTCAGGAACCCAAGTCTCCCACAGTTTCTTTGTCATAAGATTCATAGGTAGAGAGATTTCGCGCCAAGCCCAACACTTTATCAAATCTCAACAAAAGAATACACTGGGCCTAGAAGCTTCAAGCACTAGTTCTCTAACGGTCTTTTAGCGAAATCACGTTTGTGACTCTTCTGAGTAATCTAATGGTATGGCTGAGGTTCCCGCTCCGCAGAGAAGAAAACGTGAGGTGCATCTGTACCTACGTGAGGACATACTGAAGGCGCTCGAGCGGGTCGCCGCCGATTCAGACTTGTCGGTGAGCCGTGTGGTGGAGATCTTGTTGGGGTTTTATTGGGAGTTGAACGATGCGGCGGAGAAGGGGCGTTTTCTGGTGGATGTGAACAGGCGTTTCCGCAGAACCAGCTAAGTTCGCCGAGCTGTAGCCTTCATGCATTCTACCGCCCTTAGGGGATCGGATTGCCCAAAACAAATTCTGCATTGTGGTACTGGAGGCGAACCTCGACCCCTTCAACCAGTGATGCGAATGTCGAGCGCGCTAGAAGCAGTCCGGCGAGGTCGAGAAGAAACAAACAAAGGTTGAAGACATGGAGCGATCGACGAACTCTGAGCCTCCAACTCCGAGAATTGCTCACTTCGGCGTTCGAAGATAGAGAGCATTCCGAAAAGGTGTCTCTGGTTGATTCTGCACTCCTGGATGTTGAGCGCGGTGAAGTGCTTTCTTCACCTCGCTACAGTCGGATCTTCAGACTCTAGCTTACCACAATCGCCTAGGAAACTTGCTTCAAGGCTGAGCGATTGATCGATGATTGAGAAAGATGAAGCCCACCATTGCCTTGTATCTTTCAGATTTGCACATTTGGTCCCGATGGGGTTTATGGAACCCGAATTACCATGCCAAATACGGGACCTTTGATTTTGCAGCAAACCGTGTCCAAACCAACCTGTGGGGAGATTGGGTTGATCTCTGTAGACGCTTAAGAGACACGAAACCAGACTTGATCTTCCTGCTGGGCCACATTATTGATCGGACCAGCCTTTCCGCTCGAGGCGAATCGACTGCCAATTCCTTGAACGAGCTTGTTTCTTGCGCTCTTTCAATTCTTCGCATGGTTCCTAGAAAACCCGACACGAAAGTATTCGGCTTAGTTGGGGCGGACTACCCCGACCGACTCTACTTGAAGATGAATGAGCAAATCTGCACAGGATTAGGTGGCAAGCTCTATGGTACCACAGGCATTTTCACAGTCGATGGACATAGCTTCAGAATATACCATGGTTCGACAACAGCCTACATTTACCTTGAATTGGTGATGGGCAGACGCCGGACATTTGCTCAAGAAGCGATCGCTCGAAAAAAGCTCCCCGAGATTGAGGGGATAATCTGTGGCCACTCACACCGTTGGCTACACATGCGAACCATGTGGCGTGATGGAAAAGACTTCCACATAGTCCTCTGTCCCGGCTGGGAGGGACAAACTGATTTCATGGTCATGAAGGACCCAGACAAAATGATTCCTGAGATAGGCGCAGTCGTGGGTCGTTTCACTCGAAGAGACGTTGACTTCGAGTGCTTAAGGTACCCGACACCGCTCGGAATCTCCGCACCGGTGAAGGTACGATGACCGATGTGGAACTGGTCAGACTCAGCGCAGAGGAAGTACGGAGGACGCTGCTTGAAGAAGCGAAGAAATACAGGCATTTCCGCGGATGGCAGACATGGGAAGACGAGATCCTGCAAGAGTTTCATGGTAAAGTTCCGCGGCATGTGTTGGCAAGCAAGCTGGGACGAACAGTCAGCATGGTGTCCCATCGCCTAGAGAAGCTAGGTTTGACGCGTCGTGATCATTCTGAGATATCAAGAGCTCCAAGACGACAACGAACGAGCGAATAAGGATCAACGACGGATTTTCGCGCTCATTTACTGTTCGCACAGACACCGGAGGTGGTAAGAGTATGAGTGGAGAAGAGCAGAATGGCAAGACTGATCTGGGTTTCAGAGATGTTCAAGGCATCATAGCGTTAGGCGTCGTGGGTGGTGCTTTCGCGATTGCCGGCGTCGCTCTCGTAGAGGGCGCAGATGTTACAACAGTCCTGAACAGCGTGTTGCCCTTAGCATCGATGGTTGTGGGGTTTTATTTCGGGGTCAAGTCTCAACAGTGAGGTTTTGCCTTTTCGGCTGTTAATCTTCATGGCTAGTTCACGGAGAGCTGATCTCAAAGCCAAATCGTCAGCGCTAAGTCGTTGCCAGCCTCTGTAGCCTTTCAACGAATTGCCCCGAGATTTCACTCCTCGATTCAAGAAACAGAGGACAATCCACGCGAGGTTCCGTTTCACAATCAAATGAGGCACGATGGCTTCTAGGAATGGTTTCGCCTGGTTGTGATGAACATGGAGCACATGATTGAGCCGTGCACCCGGGTAGTTGGGCTTGTATGTGTGGAGTGTGCCTCCAAATCTCTTCTTGACAAGCTCCAGAACCAGCCGGTTGCTGTTTGCCAGTCTGATGACTGCGGAATGCGTGTTGCAGCCATCAATCCTTTTTCCAGTGGCGAAAGAAAGAGATCCTTCGCCATCAAACAGACCAGCGATGTACTCGTTCGAAGGGAACATGATGCTGCCGCAGATCCTTCAGCCTTGTCCTTGTATTTAGTGATAGAACCCGCGTGAAACTAATCTTCGGTAGGAAATGAGCAGCTGAGTAGGTGGTGAGATCATGGCAAGTGAAAATGGTACTTTAGCGGAGCTTGCGGAGATTCGCAGGAAATTCCTTTCAGGCTTCGAGGAAGCTGCACAAAAATTTGATACGGATGTTCGAGAGCTTCGCGAGGACTATCTCAACGAACTTGTTGATGTCGCACTGACGGATCCACGCCTAAGCGAGGTCCAACGTGCACTAGCCTTCAGAGCTCAGGTCCCAACTCCAGAGCCAACGAGTCAAGCAGTGGCAAAAGAATCTGCAGTTGAAGGTGCCGTTGCGCTTCCTGAGAAGTGGCCGCAGAAGAAACTGAAGATGGCACGTTGTCCAGCATGCAGCACACCGGCCCAGGACCTAAACGCTAGGTTCTGTTCGCAGTGTGCTTCACCGCTTTTCGCTTTCGGGTAGGTGGCGGTCTTGAGTTTTGTTCTTCGCCGAGCAGCCTTCACCATCGCAGGGGTCGGGCGCGCGTCAGTTGCAGAGGTGATTGATGCACACCTGGAAACCGTCAGCATGTTCTTGGTTACGACGTTCTGGGCGGTAGGATACGGCTGGGTTGAAGGGACCGTTGGGATTGGTGCTCTCCTAGCTCAAGCGCACATTCAATGGTTAGGCAGATTCAGCGTATACCATTTCGTTCTCGGCTTGACGATTTTCGCGATCAGCTTCGGTTTCGGCTTCCTGAAGTTTACCCGTATGCTCTACTATCGCAAGCGGTATATGCTCTTCACGGCTCTGGGCAACTACCCATACGGCATGGTCGCCCAAGATTTCTCATATTTCCTCTTCATCTCACCTGTCGACCGACTCGAGGCCAAAAGTTGGACCTGTCAAGGTCTTGGGTTAGGTTGCTTCCAAGTCAAAATTCCTTGGACGTATGATGTGCCACTCGTTATTCCTTGGTGGTATATCGTCGCACTCTCAGTCAGCGCTGTTTTCTTCTTCCTGGCGTATCGGTCAGCTCTCGTTAACCTCCTAGTTACTCGCCAAGTTC